>Ga0187782_10000028_pt1 | contig 77798 bp, 61 predicted proteins | sample 0715_SJ02_MP15_2_FD_132454 | JGI IMG/M metagenome (GOLD analysis project Ga0187782, IMG submission 132454) | Tropical peat soil microbial communities from peatlands in Department of Meta, Colombia - 0715_SJ02_MP15_20_MG | ecosystem: Environmental > Terrestrial > Soil > Wetlands > Peat | place... | reverse complement strand
TCCTCGGCGAAGACAACGCCGCTTGGCCCTTCGAATAAATCCCATACGTCGGGCTCCGCCTCGCCTTTCACGCCATTTGCCGCGTAGGGCACTCCCTCGGAGTGCGGGAGCCCTGCTCCCGCTTTCCCTTCTTCGTGTCCCGTCGCGCAGAGGATCTTTGTAGCTCGCCTTCCAGGTCACTCCTTTGTCGCTGCCGGCCCCGCCTTCCGTTCACGCTTCCGCAAACCGCGCTCGCTTCCGAGCCAGTGCCACTCGCCGCTGTTTCCTCTCGTCTCATTCTTGAGACGCCTCTTCCCGGTAAACATTTATTCAATTGACAGTCTCTGCTCATTGGCATAGAAATTACCGCGCTGAGGGGGATGTCCAAGTTCGTTTAAGGGGTGGATCACATGAACAGTACGGGTGTACGTCGCTCCGGATTCCCTGGAGGTGCGTGTTTGTGTGCGTTGGCGGTGGCGCTGCTCTTTGCCACAACCAGCCGCGCGCAGACCGCCTCCGAAAATGAGTTGAAAATTACCGTGGGACCCGAGGATTACCAAGCCGCCGCTTCCTCGACCATGGTCTATCGACATGCCAAACCTGCCAATACTCCTGCGGGACGGTTGCTCCGCGCAAAAGAATCAACCAGCACCAAAGCGCTTCAGACAAATACCTCCAACGATCCCGGCGGCATCCTCCAGTATCCCGGCGACGTCCAATACCTCGGCGGTCCGGTCGTCGAATTCGCCCAATTCCATGCCATTTACATGCTGCCCAACGGATACTGTCCTATCCCCACTTGCTGGGGTGATCCCGAAGGGTTCCTCGGTGACTTGGGCAAGAGCAATTTCATCCATCTTGTTGACCAATACATTGGATTCTTCGGCGGCGATCGCTACACCGTCGGCTTCCGCGTCAAGCACAACTACACTCCCCCGGAGGTGCCGCTCACGGATGCTAACGTCCAAGCCGTCGTCGAAGCTGCCGCCAAAGCTTCCGGCGCCGTTGGCTACACTCACATCTACCACGTCTTTTTGCCTCCCGGACAGGACATCTGCTTCGACACCACCTTCTCGGAGTGCTACTCGCCCGATAATGAGGCGACTTTCTTCTTCTGCGGCTATCACTTCAGCGTGGACTTCCCCAACGTTGGCCACGTGCTCTACAGCGTTCAACCCTATCAAAACGTTCCCGGCTGCCAGGTCCGCCCCGGCACCCCCAACGGCGAGCTGATCGATTCCACGGACAACACCCTGAACCATGAGTCCTTCGAAGCCATCAGCGATCCCGATGGCAACGCTTGGATCAATAACGCCGCCATCGTGCTGCTCGGCGAAGAAATCTCCGACGAATGCTCCTTCGAAACCGTCATCGGCAGCAACGCCTATTACAATCCGCCTTCGTTCCAGATTTACGATCATTCCTACGCCGTCCAGTCCATTTACTCCAACACCGTCCATGCCTGCGGCACTGCGCCCTGAGCTAGCCTCCACTGCTGCTCGGGTCTTCAGGGGCGGATTTCCCTCCGCCCCTCTTTTTTCGCTCCCTCTTTCTGCTTCTCTGCATCTCTGTGTGCTCGGTGTCCTATTCTTCGTCAGTCAACGCTCGCTTCCTTCAATGCCCAACCAACGAAAACGCACCGCCCTGCGCTAGCCCTTTCGTTGCTTCCCGAGTCTTCGCCGTCATCACGCCCCGCGCCTCGTCCAACTGCTTTTGCGTCATGATCTGCTCCAACTGTTTCAGCCGCTCCGAGCCGGTTGTGTCTCCCGCCGCGATCGCTCGCGAATACCACGTGTGCGCCGCCACGTAATCCAGCGGCACGCCCTTTCCTTGTTCGTACAAATACGCCAGATTCGTTTGCGCTGCCGGTAAATTCTCTGCCGCTGCCCGCAACAGCCGTGCCGCTTCGTTGTAATCCGTTGCCACCCCGATTCCGTAAAAGTAGAAATACGCCAGATTGTTTTCCCCCTCAGGCAATCCATTGTTTGCCGACGCCCGCAGCCACCGCACCGTTTCCTCGTAGTTACGTTTTGTGCCGCGCCCTTTGTAGTAGATCGAAGCCAAATTGGCCTGCGCCCACGCGTCGCCGTCTTGCGCCCCGGCTAAATACCACTGCCACGCCGTTTTCAGATTCTTGCGCACACCTTGGCCCTTCTCGTACATCGATGCCAGATTGTTTTCGGCAGCGCCATTGTGTTGTGCTGCCGCCGCCTTGTAATTCTCTAGTGCCAGTGTGTAATCCACTCTGACGGGTCCCCCGTGTTCGTACAACCAGCCCAAATAGAATTCCGCCTTCGCGTAATTTTGTGCCGCCGACGCCCGCAGGAACTTCAACCCGCTCGCAATCCCCTCAGGTGTCGCGTTATGCACCAACTGAAAGTGCCCATATTCATACTGTGCGGTCGGGTCGCCTTGTTCCGCGCGCGCTTTCGCCTCCTCTACTGTCTGTTGCCTCGTTTGTGCCACCGCTTCGCTTAACAGCGTTGCTGTGCCCAAGGCAATCACAAGCGCGCATCGTCTCAACCACAGCCACGAATAGTGCCGAGAGTCCATGATGTGCCCCCTTGTTGGATCTGCGTCCTCGAGCCGGCCGCCCGCGTAACGTCGGGTGCTGACCCGGTGCACCGCGGCACACCACTATTAAGGCGCGTGTGAATTGGGGTTGTGGGCGCCAGGGAAATGGAACCAGGCGCACCAGCCCTACGCGCCGACACACGTGATGGCCGCTTTGTGTTCCACTCGGCTTGTCCACTCGGTACAGGTATAAACGAACTGAACCGCGAAAAAGTTTGTTCATGCGCAAAAAAAAACTCAGGAAAGTCGCCCTGTGCGGTGCCACAGGTAATCAGCAACTTAGCCCGCCCCCCAACTTCCGCAATTCCCTCGCCTCACCTGCATTTTGTAACGAACCTCGTCTTCTCCCGCATCCAATCCCCTGGCCAGCCTCACATCAAAACCAAATCTGCGGAGCCATCATGCCCAAGAATCTGGTCGCACAGGTTTCCAAACCCAAAGGGGAATTCGAGCTCCTCGAGCGCGACATTCCCCAGCCCTCCGCTGGCGAGGTGCGCATCAAAGTCCACGCTTGCGGCATTTGTTTCAGCGATCACCTGGTTAAGGACGGTGCGTGGCCCGATGTGCAATACCCGCGCATACCGGGGCACGAAGTGGCCGGCGTCGTCGACGAAATCGGCCCGGGCGTGACCGAATGGCACAAAGGCGATCGTGTCGGCGTTGGCTGGCACGGTGGCCACTGCTTTGTTTGCGAACGTTGCCGCCGCGGCGATTTCATCACCTGCGTCAACCAGCAGATCACCGGCGTCACCCGCGACGGCGGCTACCAGCAGTACATGCTCGCGCGCCACGAAGCGGTCGCCGCTATGCCCGATGATTTGGATTCGGCTGAAGCTGGCCCCTTGCTTTGCGCCGGCATTACCACTTTCAATGCGCTCCGCCATAGCGGTGCCAGGCCTGGCGATCTGGTCGGCGTCCTGGGTATCGGCGGACTCGGCCATTTAGGCATTCAGTTCGCCGCCAAATCCGGCTATCGCGTTGTCGGGATTGGACGCGGCCCAGAGAATGCCGCGCTTGCCAAAAAGCTCGGCGCTTTCGCCTATATCGATAGCAAGGCCGCTTCCGCCGCTGCTGAATTGCAAAAGCTCGGCGGCGCTAAAGTGATCTTGGCTACCGCTCCCAGTGCCAAGGCCATGGCCGAAGTGCTTGACGGCTTGGCTGTCGATGGAACGTTGCTCACCGTGGGCGCTCCCTTTGAGCCTATGGAAGTTTCCGTCGTGAAATTATTGATGGCTCGCCGCGATATTCAGGGTTGGCCTTCCGGTAGCGCCATGGACTCCCAGGACACTCTCGCTTTCGCGAAAGCTTCCGGTGTGCGCCCCATGGTCGAGATCTATCCCCTCGAGAAGGTCCGCGAAGCCTACGCCCGCATGGAAAGTGGCAACGCCAAATTTCGCGTCGTCCTCCAAATGTCCACCTGAACCATTTGCGTACCGCGCGCTACTCGGCTGCTCTGGGTTTTCAGCTTGGAGTGCGGGAGCCTTGCTCCCGCTTTCCCGTCTTCGTGTCCGTCGCGCAGAGCATATTGGTAGCGCCGGCTTCCAGCCGCCATTCCTTCGGAGTGCGGGAGCCTTGCTCCCGCTCTTGCCTCCACGAACCCACCCGCGTTCATCATCCGCACTTCGGAGTTGCCTCTTTTTCTGATTTGCCGTGTAGGGCCCGCCTTCTGAGGCGGGCCGCTGTTCGCTCATCCCCTGCGTCTTGCCTGAACCAAAACTAAAACACGTGATTCTGAGCGCAGTCTGCGGAGCGAAGAATCGCTCTGTCTTTTCGCGCCTTTCGCGAAAAGAATCTCTCTTCCGCACCTCCAGCCCCGGCTTCCAGTCGGCATTCCGCTCTCGCTTCGGAGTGCGGGAGCCCTGCTCCCGCTTTCCACCACCCGCTACCCGGTGTAGTGGTCACCACGGTTGCGGTGTCCGCCCTGCTCCATTTCCTCTACTTTACTTTCCCACGCCGCGGTGGTTTCCGCCCCGATGTCCTCCCGCCGCTCTTAACCTTGGCGTTCTTCTCCATGCGCAGTTTCCACGCCGTGTGCAACGCGCCTCGCAACACATCTTCCGTCACGGCCACCAGCCGCACGTGTGTCATGCCCATGCGGCCCCAGCCGCCCGGAATCGGCAGAAACACCTCCGGCAGTTCTTCCACAAACGCCTTCTGCTGCTCCAGCGTCAGTCGCAGGTTTCCATACCCTTGTTTCGCGGAGGCTAACGTGGCAAAAATCCGTCCATCCACGCGGAAGTCCGGGTGGCCCATGTGCGAGGATTCTTCGACTCCGGGAAGGCTCAACGCAATGCGGCGAAAATCGTCAACGTTCATGGCCGCTTATCCTACACCGAACGTGCCACTATCGCCCGCGTCAGAATCTGGGGCAGGTGGAAAAAATCCTCTCTTTTCTCAGCGGGAACCACCATTTGTGCGACCAATGATCGACCGCATCCTCAAAGCGATAATTCAAACACGAAATGAATGATCTCAACCATTGCGTCTTGTCTCCAACCACAAATGAAAGACGTCATTCTGAGCGGAGTCCGCGCAGCGAAGACCTCTTCTTCTTTTCGCGTCTTTCGCGAAAAGAATCTCTCTTTGTTCTTACCGACGAGCTTTCGCGTTCCCCTGTCGCCACTACCTCCTTGGAGACACAAAAACGCCGCCGGCAGGCGACGAAGGCATGCCCGAGCCTCGCCGAAGAGATCTCACCTCAGCGTTTCTCTCAATCCTGCGTCGAAACACAAGCAACCGCCGGGCTACCCTTACTGCTGCCCTCGCACTTGTTGTCCGGGAATTTCTCCCTTGTCCAGCGCCTTGAACAGCTCTTCCGTTCCCACCACTTGCCCGTTCAGCGTCCCGGGAATCAGCGTGTCTTTTTCGATGGTGCCCTTCTTAATCCCGGCGATGGTCACGTTGTTCACTTCCAGCGTCCGGCCCAGCGCCCGCTCGTAGTTGGCCTTCGCTTCCGCCAAATTCGCCAGTGCCCGCAGTTCCGTGCCTTGCGCGGTGATCAGGTCGCGCTGCGTCAGAATCACGTTGTACACCGTCGACGCCCCCAGTTGATATTTCTTCTGCTCTGCGTCAAACGTCTGCTGCTGCAACTCGCGCGCCTTGGTCGCCGCCGCCACTTGCGCCCGGCCCTGTTCCACTGCTATCGACGTGTTGCGCACATCCAGAACCGCGTTGTTCTTGATCTGCTGTACCGTCGCTTCGAACTGCCGTTCCACCAACTGCGCGTGGATGTTGTCCGCCTGCGCCGCGCGATTCCGCAGCGGCAAGGTGAACACTAGCTGCCCGGCGTACGTCGGCAGATCATTGTGGAAGATCTGCGACTGCGCGTGCGAGAATCCGGCCTTCGCTTCGCCCGTCACCGGCGTGATTTCATTCGGCGCAAACAACCCCGGAATGGGCACTCCATTCGCGTCCACGATCGGCGCCCCCGCTACCGTTGCTGTCGAACCATAGGTGAACGAGTTGCCGCCCAACCCGTATGACGAATATTGCACTCCCAGCGTCGCCGTCGGCAGCAGCGCGTTCCTCGTCGCTTTCACGTCCACTTGCGCGTTCTTCAAGTTGTAATTCTGTTCCTGGATGTCCGGCCGCTTCTGAAACGCCTCTTTCAGCGCCTCTTCGAACGGTGACGTCTGAACCGCTGCGGGCCCTTCCGGCTTGTCCGTCGGCACAATTTCCACATTCAACAGGTTGGACGCGGTGGGGTCCTTGGCAATGTAGTTTTTCAGCGCCAGGTCGTCTTGCAGTTGCGTGGTCTGCGCCACAATCAAGTTCTGCCGGTCGGTCGCCAATTCCGATTCCGCGCGGGTTACGTCCAGCGGCGCCATGGTGCCAATCTCCAACTGCTTCTTGTTGTCGTTGTACAGTTTCTCCGAAACCGTCACCGCCTGTTGTTCCACCTTCACGTTTTCCCGCGCATACACCAGCTCCCAATATGCCGTGATCGTGTTGGTGATCGTGGTGATGGCCTGTTGCGCAAACGCCAGGTCCGCGATCTTCCGGTTGTTTTCCGCAATGATGATGTTCCGGCGATTCACAAACTTTCCCCGCCCGGCCAGCAGTTGTTGTTGCAGGCCCACCTGGATGTACGACTCCACGTAGGGGTTGAAGAAGTTGTCCGCGTTCGAGGAATTTCGCGAGTTATCCCACGCCGCGCTGAACGATGTGCCCGTCATGAAGCTTTGGTTGTACGACGTGTTGTAAAACGCCGTGTGCGAAGTCAGCGTCAGTACCAGGTTGCTCAGCGACACCGCCGAAGAAGAACCCACGCCCGAGATGAACGGGTTGGCGATCGGAATGTTCGCAGCGCTGTATCCTCCCGCGAACGTCAGCGTCGGATCGTAAAACAGTTCCGGCAGGTTCGCCGTCGATCCCGTCGCCAGCGTTCCCGGCGATCCATAGCCGATTCCCCCGGCTCGCGCCTTCAACAATCCTATATCCGCCATCCACGGACTGTAGCGCTGCACCACGATGTCCATGCTGTTCTCCATCGCCAGCGCTATGGCATCCTGCAAGCTCAGCGGCAGCTTGCCGTCATGAATCAAATCCTCCAGGCGCGGCGAATTGATCAGCACCCCCGGTTCTACGTAACGCTCCTTATAGGGGTTCACAATATTCGGGAACCAGCTGGGCGCCTTCGAGTAGTCAAACTTCGTCACTCCCAGCGATATCGGCACTCCTCCTTGTGGCGCTGCCTGTTTCTGCGACGGCGAAGCCGGCTCCTGCCCCAATATTGGCGTGCCCCCCATTACCCCGGCCAGCACTGCGGCTAGCAGCGGTCGAACCAGCGATCTGTTCATGAGTATCCTCACACCCAACCTAAGCTTTGATAGATTCGCACCCAACAAGCAGAGTTTTACCGTAAATCCTGTGATTCTTTATGCTTCACTTAGTGTAAACGTTCCCTACCACCAATTTGTTTCAACACCACGGGAAGTACGCGCACAGTAAGAGGTGACACTCCGGCAAACTCTCTTCAGTTTAACAACGCCTCCTGACCTTGACAACGCGCGAACGCCAGCGCTAATCTCCTGACGTTTCGACGTTTACCTCCTGCGCTTGGTTAGTTGGACGGTTGTCGGGGTATTTATGTTGCCGCGCGAACAACTTTTGTCGCTTTTTGAGACCGCCGGTGCCATTCGCCACGGCCACTTTGAACTCTCCAGCGGCTTGCACAGCGGTACCTACGTGCAGTGCGCCCTGGTCCTGCAATATCCCCGCTTTGCCGAAAAACTCGGGCAGGCTTTGGCGGCCTTGTTTTCCGACGTCTCGATCGACGCGGTCGTTTCCCCCGCTTTGGGTGGCGTCACAATTGGACAGGAAGTCGCCCGCGCCCTGCCTCCTCCCCGTGACCCCATTGGCGGCGGCGTCCCCGCGATGTTTGTCGAGCGCGACAGCAACGGCATCATGACCCTGCGCCGCGGCTTTACCCTCAAGCCCGATCAGCATGTTCTCGTTGTCGAAGATGTCTGGACCACAGGCGGCTCCACCGAAGAAACCATTCGCGTCGTCCAGGAGTGCGGCGGCCGGGTCGTTGCCGCGGGCGCCCTCATTGATCGCAGCGGCGGCGCCATCGAATTTCCCGTCGAGTCTAACGCCCTCATTCAGCTCAGAATCGAGAGTTTCGAGCCCGAAGAGTGCCCCCTCTGCCGCCAGGGCAGCGCCGCCGTCAAACCCGGCAGCCGCTTCGCCCGTACCGCCCCCTAACCTCTTCGCTTTGGAGTGCGGGAGCCTTGCTCCCGCCATCGGTCTTCGTATCCTTCTTGGAGTGCAGGAGCCCTGCTCCCGCTTTTCATTCCTCTTGTCCCTGCTCGCCAGTTCTCCCCGTCACCCTGCCTGCCGCAGACAGGTCGCCTCTGCCTCCTGTAAACTACTAACGACTGCCTCGTCCTCCTGCATGCGCTATTTCAAACTGACCATCGCTTACGACGGCACCGACTTTCACGGCTGGCAATTCCAAACCAACAGGCCCACCATCCAAGGCGAAATCGTCTCCGTCCTTCGTCGCCTCACTCAGGAACCCGTACACCTGCTCGGCTCGGGGCGCACCGACGCCGGGGTGCACGCCCTCGGCCAAGTCGCCAGCTTCCGCACCCAGTCGGCGCTCTCCGCCGCGGAATTTCAGCGGGCCTTGAACGCCCTTCTGCCTCCGGCCATTCGCATCGTCGATGCCGAAGAAACCGGCCCGGACTTCAGCGCGCGCTGGTCCAACAAAGGTAAGCTCTATCGCTACCGCATCTATCGTGGCAAAGTCTGTCCCCCATTTTTGTGGCGCTACGTCCTGCACTACCCGTTTCCCCTGGACGAAGACGCCATGGCTCGCGCCTCTGCTCGCTTCGTCGGCGCGCACGATTTCACTTCCTTCGCCGCTTCCACTGGCTCCGAAGACGACGATAGGGAACCCAATATGGTCCGCGAAATCTTCTCCGCCGATGTGCAGCGCACCCCCGATGACTCCGAGCTGTGGTTTACCGTCCACGGTCGTTCCTTCCTGCGCTACATGGTTCGCAAAATGGTCGGCACTCTCCTCGAGGTCGGTCGCGGCAAGCTCGCTGTCGACGACATCGACCGCCTCTTCGAAATCAAGGACCGTTCCAAATCCGGCCCCACCGTTCCTCCCCAAGGCCTCTTCATGGTTCGTGTCGACTACGAGCAACCCTTCCGCCTTCCCGAGTGATCCTCGCTACCTCTGTTGCCCTTTCTCTGCTCTCTGTCTCTACCCGACTAAATCCACGAACCACACGGAGGCAGTGGCGAGTGGAGCGGAGGGAAGGGAAGACAGAAAGTGTGCGACGACCTTGGGACACCGGGGAATTACGGTTTCTGTGTGTTATCCTCAGGAGCGCTTTTGGCGACGAAGGATCTCAACCACTGCGTCTTGCCTCGAACAGCGGCCGAAATCCCGGCTGCCCCGCTTCGTTGTGTGACCCTGAGGTCCTTGCGTGTCTTTGCACGTGCGCCTTTTGGAGTGCGGGAGCCCTGCTCCCGCTTTTCCAGAACCGTGGCGGTCCGTTCTGTGCAGCGGCCCGAACTCTAATTCACCCTGAGCTGCTTCCGCGAAACGTTTACCCCGACGCAGGAAGGGATCGGCCATCCCTCTCCACCTTCCATTTTCAATCTTTTGTCTCTCTGTGCTCTCTGTGTCCTCTGTGGTGCAATCTTCTTCATCTCCCCACTCGCTTGCCCTGAGCGCCTTGCGCGAAGGGCCACTCACCACTCCTACACACAAAAACGCCGCCGGCGGGTTGCCCGCACCGGCGGCGTGATTGTTCAGGGGGGAAACTTCTCTGCTTAGTTGGTCGTCGCCTGCGCAAATCCCGTGAAGTAGCTCAGCACGTACGCATTGATCGAGCCGTTGGCTTGCGGGATTCCGTAGACTTTCACCGGCGTGCCGGTCACCAGATTCGTAGACAACGTGTTCTGGCCCGCCGTTGTGGTTACGTCCACCGGAGTGATGGTGATGATGCCGTTGCTCCAGCTCACCTGATACACCAGCGTGCCGGAACCGGTGGTCGTGTTGATGTTCACGGGCACCGCCTGCGTTCCACCAACCAGGCTCACCATGAACGCCCCGTTGTTATACGACGTTGCCGCGCTCCCCAGCGGTATCGTTGTGGGGATCAGCACTGCCGACGGAGCCGCCCACACATTCGGCGCGGCTGGGTCGTTCCACGTGGCCCAAGTTTCTCCGGCGGCCTGCATCTGTCCCACACTGCCGCCGAAGTTCACGCTGCCATTCGTGGCGCCGTCGAAGTCGCTGATCGCGTTCGCGCCGCTGTCGACTATCGTCGGGAACGTGAAGTTCCACCACTTGAACCCGCTGATCGGATTGCCCGTCTGCGGATCGTGTCCGTTCGCCGTGCTCGTCGAAATGAATGGCAGCGTCTCCGTGTAGTCGTCCGGCGCGTTGAAGAAATTGCGCGTGTACGTGAAGCTGGTCAAGCTGCTTCCACTGATGGTTCCGTCATACCGCGCGATTTCGATGTCGATCGAGCTGGCCACCATCGGGCTGGCCAGCGGATCCACCGCGCTGGCGTGCACTTTGAAGCCGCGCACCAGGTTCGACAAAAACGCCGGTCCTTGTCCGATCGCGGTCGCGTCTGACTGCGCGTTCGCAGGGGTGCGGAAGTAGAACAGCGTGTTCGAGTCGATGGTCAGCGGAACCGGCAGGCCCAGTTCGTTCAACACCACCAATGTGGCCGAGCTTGTCTCCACGTGCAACACGTGCCCTTCGGGGCTGATCCACACGCTGTTGAAGCTGCTGCTGGCCCACAAGCGCACCGCCACCAACGTGCCGTCTTGCTGGTAGCGCGCCGCTACGCGGATGTACTTGCCGGTGATCGTCGACGCCAGCGAGCTGAAGTCCTGCAGCGTCGCCTGGGTTTTCGCGTCCACGTCGTAATACAACGTGCCATTCGTCGAGTCCGCATTCACCGACAACGCTTCCGTGGTCTGGATCGCCGTCTCCGGATTCGTCGGCGGGTACACCGGATAATCGATGTTGAAGTTCATGGTGGCGTTCGCGTTCGATAAGCCCGTCACCGTGCCATAGTGATGCCGCAGCACCAGCCGGGCCAGGTCAAAAATCCGCCGGTGCCGTAACGTTCCGTTGAAGTTCACCGCCCACATCGTCGTGCCGCCTCCCGATGGCGGAACGTGCGCCACGATAAACGCCGGGTGCGCCAGGTTGAATTCCAAATCCAACGCGTTGCTCTGTGTCGTCGACACCTGCAGCGGCGCCGCCAAATTAAAGGTCACTGGCACGGTCAAACTGCCCGCGCCTCCTTGCGTGTTCAGAATCTGGATTTGGCTCGACGGTATCGTGCTGCTCGCCGTCGCCGGAAATCCCGCTTCCGGGTTGGCCGAAACCGTCAACAGTACGTCGCCGGGATTCCCGCTCACCGTCACTGTCGCCGCCGTGTACGTCCCTACCGGCACGCTCACGTTCCCCACGATTTCACTCAGTTGATCCAGTTGCAGCAGGTTGATCGTCGGCGCGGGACTCGGCGCGGTGTACACCGTCACCGGCGTGCCCCCTCCTTGCGGCGTCAATGCGATCGACAGCACCTTCACGCCGATGACCGCCCAGTCGTCCGTGGGATCGTCACTGACCAGCAGGTTCACTGTTCCTGTCTGCGTTTGCGGAGTCGGATTCGAGGTGGGGTTCGAATTCGACCCGGAACTTCCGGAGCCGCACCCCACCGAAAAAAGCAGCAGTGCTGCCGCAGCAGCACCAAGCACCATTCGCCAATAGACAGACTTCATGATTTTCTCCTGGTGAGGGGCGAGCCTCACGTTATTTTTCTATTCATGACCGACTGCTTTGGGTTGAACCACCCCGGGCTCGCGAGGACTCGACAAGCCCGCATACCGAAACAAACACGCCGCCCCTTCAAGAGTTGCGCACCAAGTACCCTTGCGCGGTAGTACGTCCGTACTACCGCCTACCCTCTCCCTTCGGCCTGTTCCCCCAACCTGCGCTTTTTGGAGTGCGGGAGCCCTGCCCCCGCTTTCGTTCCTCATGTTCTGTCGCGCACCGCATCTTTGTGGCGCCGGCTTCCAGCCGGCATTTCGCTCTTGCTTTGGAGTGCGGGAGCCCTGCTCCCGCTTGCATTCCTCGTGTCTCTGCTCACGACCACGCACTCACCACTGCCTTCTCCGAGCCTCGAGGGGATCTTCAACCGCTGCGTCTTGCCTCCAACCACAAATGAAGCACGTCATTCTGAGCGCAGTCTTCGGAGCGAAGAATCTCTCTTCCTCTTTTCGCGCCTTTTGCGAAAAGAATCTCTCTTCATTCGGTTTGTCTGGCGCCCGAGCGGCAGTTTGCCTGCATCAGGAGATGCGTCTCCATTTCGGAGTGCGGGAGCCCTGCTCCCGCATTCATTCCTCGTGTCTCTGCTCGCAATTACTTGCCCTTGAGAGGCGAAAGCTGGTCTGTCCTGCGTGCAGCCGGAACGTCCTCAGAGACTGTCAGGTGGCGTGGACTCCGGCGAAGTCACACGAGTCACCGGTCCGTGGGGTCGGGAGTGCTGGTAGTGGGTGAAGTGTCTGCGGAGCTGCTTGGCGCGGATGTGGCGGTCGATGGCCACGGACACCGGGAACAGCGTGAGAGCCATGAGTGTTGCTCCGAGCAGAATCCCTGCGTCGGCGAGCTGCCCGCCGGTGTGAGTGGACTCCCAGACCAGCGCAGCGCCGATCAGGCAGAGAAGGGCTGAGGGTGCCATCCAGGTTAAGTAACTGGTCTTCACAGCGTTCCTACCCGGCACAGTATCTCATCAAGTACCCCTCCTGTGTGAGAGAGGCCGCCAATCAGGCAATACAGCATTTCCTGTACCGGTGGCGGAAAAGAGGACCGTTTCCTCTAGCCGTTGGGAACCGCGTAGCCGTGGCGCAAACGGCAATTCCCCAACCCACTCCTCTCCATTTCCTTTACACTGACCCCATGAAGCGACTCGCCCCGCTCTTCTTCTTTCTAGCCTCGCTCGCTGTTGCCCAACCTGCTCCCCTCATCACCAACACCCCCAATCGCGCCACCATCAGCCTCAATGGCCGCTGGCGCACCATCGTTGATCCCTACGACGTCGGCGAGCACATGCGCTTTTTCTTGAACGCCAAGCCGCAAGACCCCGCCGCCCTGGTCGAGTATGACTTCGACACTTCGCCTCTGCTCGACGTTCCCGGCGATTGGAACTCCCAGCGCGACGACCTTCTTTTCTACGAAGGCACTGTCTGGTACGAAAAATCCTTCAACTATCACAAACGCGAGCACACTCGCGCGTTCGTGTACTTCGGCGCGGCCGCCATGCGCGCCACCGTATATCTGAACGGCACCAAGCTGGGCTCCCATGAAGGCGGCTACACGCCGTTCGATTTCGAGGTCAGCGACGCGCTTCGCGAGGGCCCCAACTTCCTGGTGGTCGAGGTCAACAATCGCCGTCGTCCCGAAGCCATTCCCTCCCTCAGCACCGACTGGTGGAATTACGGCGGCCTCACTCGCGAGGTCCTACTCCTCGAAGTCCCCTCCACCTTTATTGAAGATTATTTTGTGCAGCTGGCGTCCCTGACCGAAATTGCCGGCTGGATTCGCATCAACGGCGCCACCCAGCCGCAGAACGCCACTATCGAGATTCCCGAAGCCGGCGTCCACCAGTCCGTCTCCATCGACGCTTCCGGATATGCACGCTTCCGCTTTCCCGCTCACCTCGATTTGTGGTCCCCCAGCCATCCCAAGCTCTACCGCGTGACACTCTCCGCCGCAGGCGATTCCGTTCAAGACGACATCGGCTTTCGCCGCATCGAAACGCGCGGCACCAAAATCCTGCTCAATGGCGAACCCATCTTTTTGCGCGGCGTCTCCCTGCACGAAGAGGCGGCCTATCGCGGTGGCCGCGCTTTTTCCACCGATGATGACGCCACTCTGCTCGGTTGGGCCAAGGAGTTAGGCTGCAATTTCGTCCGCCTGGCGCACTATCCCCACAACGAAGCAATGACTCGTCTCGCCGACAAGCTGGGCTTGCTGGTTTGGTCCGAAGTTCCCGTTTACTGGGATAGCGCCTGGACCAATCCTGCCACTCTCCAAAATGCCCAGGACCAGCTCCGCGAAAATATCACTCGTGATCACAACCGGGCCTCCATCATTCTTTGGTCCATCGCCAATGAAACTCCTGTCGACCCCGCCCGTAACGAGTTCCTCAGCAAGCTGGCCGACCAGGCTCGCCAGCTCGATCCTACCCGCCTGGTCACCGCTGCCTCCAATCATGTCGAGCATCCCAACCCGCTTACCCGCGTGATCAACGATCCCTTGGGAGAATTTCTCGATGTCATCGGCGTGAATGAGTACGTGGGTTGGTACGAAGGACGCCCGGAAGATGCCGACCATCTCCAATGGAACATGGTCTACGACAAGCCGCTCATCATCAGCGAATTTGGCGCCGGCGCTCCTTACGGCAATCACGGCCCCGCCAACGTCCGCTGGACCGAGGAATATCAAGCCGACGTGTTTCAACGGCAGATCAACATGCTCCGGAAAATCCCCGCCTTGGCCGGCATGTCGCCTTGGGTGCTGATGGATTTCCGCTCGCCGCGCCGCTTCCTCCCGGGAATCCAGGATTATCGCAACCGCAAAGGTTTGCTTTCCGATCGCGGCGAGCGCAAACAAGCCTTCTACGTCCTCCAGCGCTTCTACCGCGACCTCTCCCACTAGCCATTCCGTGAACTCTCATGCTGAGCGCGCCGTTTGTGTTCCTGGCTTTTTGCTTGTGTAGTGGCCAGTCTTCAGACTGGCCTGGGCGAGCAAGCCCTGAGCAACGCCGAAGGGCTTGTCCTGAGCCACGTCGAAGGGTCCGCGAGCCCTTCTTGCTTCACGCCACTCTGTAGCTGTCACGCTGAGCGCGCCGTTGGCGCGAAGCATCTCAACCGTTGCGTCTTGCCTCCAACAGCGACCGTAATCCCCGCTGCCCCGGGTTCGTCATGTAACCCTGAAGTCCTTGCGTGTCTTTGCACCTGTGGTGCGGGACGAGTCGGCGGCTCTTGGAGAGCGGGAGCCTTGCTCCCGCTCTCATTCCTGATGTCCCGTCGCGCAGAGCATCTTTGTAGCGCCGGCATCCTTGCCGGCTCCCCGCACCGCGAGGTCGTGTGTTTGTCGAAACTCCTCTCCTCCAAGGTCCGAGCGCTCGCCTTGTGGGTCGCGGCTTTAGCCGCGACATCTTTTTCACTCGCCACTCCCCACTCACCACTCCTTCCTCTGTGCTCTCTGTGTCCTCTGTGGTGAACCGTTCTTTCCCTCGCCTCGCTTACGCAGCGAGGACCTCTTCCTCTTTTCGCCCCGTTTGCAAGAGACCTCTCTGGACTCTTTTTCACTCGCCACTCCCCACTCGCCACTCCTTTCTCTGTGCTCTCTGTGTCCTCTGTGGTGAGCCGTCCTCGCCTCGCCCCCCTCAGCTTGTATTTGCCCCGCCCTCGGATACAATGCCTCGCTATGCTTCGACGAACTTACTTCCTTCACCTCCCCATCGTTCTCTTTTTCATCGCTGCTTGCCTTGCTTCCGCCGCCGACAAGCACCCCTACTCGCTCGACGACTATTCCGCCCTGCACTGGGCCCATGCCGTCGCCGTTTCGCCCGATGGCAAAACCATTTTGTATGCCGTCAGTTTCGACGGCGACAAAGGTCCCACCAAACACGAATGGCACCTCATCGACGTCTCCGGAGCCAACGACCGCAAGCTCGACCTCCCCGAGCCTTTTCATCCTCAGGGGTTTACCAAAGATGGCTCGCTCTACGGCCCCTACCAGGTGGACAAAAAGGGCCAGTTCGCTATCGTTCCGCTCACCGGCGGACAAGCTACCCAGATCATCGCTTTGCCTCGCGGCATAGCTAGCCACTCGATTTCCCCCGATGGCAACAGCTTTGCCTTCACCGCTGATCCACGTCCTCCCGATCCTCTCGACGAAGTGCGCCACGTTGCCGGAAATGACGTGAACAGTCTGTACGTAACCACACTCACCGGCTCTTCCGGCGCCTGGTGGTGCCCCGATTTGAAGGACATCACCGACGTAGCCTGGTCTGCCGATGGCTCCCAGCTTGCCGTGGTCACCCAATTACCGAAAATCGGTCACCACGATGTGCGCGGCACCATTTGGACCTGTACTTCCTCGGCCATGCACAAAGTCGCCGACATCCCCAACGGCATTTCCGGCATTGCTTGGGCCAACTCTGGCAAGGACCTGGCTTTTGCCAGCAGCACTACCGACGTGTTTACCCCCGATCATTTGTGGACCGTCCCTGCTTCCGGCGGTACACCCCAGGATCAAACTCCCAAACTCGCCGGCTCCATTACCAACGTCTGGAACGATCCGCGCGGCACGGTTTGGCTCGGGATGCACAAGGGCACCATCACCGAAATCGATTCCTATCGCGACGGCAAACTCGCTCCCGCCTATAGCTGGCCCGCCGGCGTCATCAACGGACCGCCCGTCTATTCGCCTTTCGCTTCATCCCCGGAAGTCCCTGCCTTCACCGTCGGCGATCCCACCCACTCGTCCAACGTCGCCGTCGCCGCCGCGTCCGGTCTGCAAAAAATCACCCATGCCGGCGACGACACTCTGGCCAACGTCGTTCTCGGTGATGCGCGCGTCGTCAAGTGGACTTCCAAGGACGGCACCAACCTCGAAGGCATCGCCACTTTTCCCGCTGATTATCAGTCCGGCACAAAATATAAATTCCTGGTCTTGCCGCATGGTGGCCCGGAATTCAACGACACCTTCGATTTCGACACGTTCTCCCGTCTGTTTGCCGGACTCGGCTACGTGGTCTTGCAGCCGCAGTATCGTGGCTCCACCGGTTACGGCTCCGAATTTCTCCAGGCCATTTACCAGCACTTCGGCGATCTCGCTTACCGCGACGTCGACAGCGCTTCCGATTACGCCGTCGCCCAAGGTTGGGCCGATCCCAATCGTCAAGCCATGTTTGGCTGGAGCGCCGGCGGCTTCATGACCTCCTGGACCGTCACCCAGACCCATCGCTACAAAGCCGCCATCGAAGGCGCCGGTATCACCGACTGGCTCAGCTTTATTCCCACCAGCGACATTTCCCAGGTCGATTACGACCAGCGTCTTCAGGAGCACAGTGCTCAGCCTTTTCTCCAATTTTCCGCGGTCATGCACGCCGACGCGGTCACCACCCCGCTCCTCATTCTTCATGGTGAAGCCGACCTCCGCGTCCCCACCTTCCAGGCTCGCGAATTTTTTGTCTTGCTCGCCGAGCGCGGCAAAACCGTCCGCATGGTCACCTATCCCGGCTCTCCGCATTTCCCGCAGCTCGCCGAACAGCGCCGCGACCTCTTCACCGAAATCAAAAACTGGCTCTCCACCTACAACCCCTGAGCGCCCTTGTTCCACCTGTATCTTCTGGAGCTGTCATCCTGAGGGCGCGCCGTCCGCGTTCCTCGCTTTTTTCTTGTGTAGTGGCCAGTCTTCAGACTGGCCTGGGCGTGCATGTCCTGAGGCAACGTCGAAGGGTCCTCGAGCCCTTTTTGCTTTGCTTGCCTTGTGGGTCGCGGCTTTAGCCGCGACATCCACGTCACCCACTACCCGTAGCGCAGGGCGGGCATGCCCTGAGCAAAGCGAAGGGTCGGCGAGCCCTGCGGGTTCCTAGTAACAATCCTCGCCCTCACCGCACACCTGTCATACTGAGCGCGCCGTTAGCGCGAAGCGTCTCTCTGGGCTTTTTTTACTCCCCACTCGCCACTCCTTTCTCTGTGCTCTCTGTGTCCTCTGTGGTGAACCGTTCTTTCTTCCTCCGCATTACGCTAAAATGAGGACCATCGCCCGAAGGAGAACCCACTTGCCCGAGCCAACCGCCACCCCGCCCCCCTCGTCCACCGAAGGCACGCCCGCGCCCAAAATCAAAACACGCAAACCCAAACAGCGCGCCTGCGACGAAAAGGACGAAAAGGGCAAGCTCTGCATGGGCCATCTCAAACGTTGGTACGACTACCCTCCCGAAATCGCCAAAATCCTCGGCAAAGCCTCCGAGGTGTACCGTTGCGAATTTTGCAAAACCCTTTACCGCCCCGATCCCAAGCAGTTGCCGAATAGCTATACTCTTCGCTATTAATGAGCATGCCGCCAGGGCGCGTCGCGGCTCATCACCAGCTATCCAGCGCCCACGGGCTCCAGCTACCGGAGGTCGCTCCACCGTGGCAGAAATGACAGAAAATCTACTGAACAATGAACTGATCTACGACTGGAACCGCGCTGGCCACGTCCCCATTTCCCCCGGCACCAAGGTCCTCGTCAACGACGAGACTCTTCGCGACGGCTTGCAGAATCCCTCCATCGTCGATCCCACCATCGAAGACAAAATCGAAATCCTGCACTTCATGGAAGTGCTCGGCATCGATTCCGTCAACATTGGCTTGCCCGGTGCCGGACCTCGTGCCGCCCGCGATGTGGAAGCTTTAGCTCGCGAAATCTCTACCCATCACATGCGCATCAAGCCGAACTGCGCCGCGCGCACCGTCGAAGCCGACATTCGCCCCATCCTCGAAATCTCTGACCGTGTCGGCATGCCCATCGAAGCCGCCACCTTCTTGGGTTCCAGTCCTATTCGCCGTCTCGTCGAAGATTGGACCGTCGATCACCTCGAACGCACCACCGAAAAAGCCGTCACCTTCGCCGTCTCCCACGGCCTGCCCTCCATGTACGTCACCGAAGACACCGTGCGCACCGATCCCGACACCGTCAAGCGTCTTTACACCACCGCTATTCGCAGCGGTGCCCGCGCCATCGTCCTTTGCGACACCGTCGGGCACGCCACTCCCGAAGGCGCCTACAATCTCGTGAAGTTTGTTATCGATGAAGTCGTCACGCCTTCCGGCCAGGACATTCGCGTTGATTGGCACGGCCATCGCGACCGCGGTTTGGCCATCGCCAACTCTTTGGCCGCCCTTGCCGCGGGTGCTCGTCAGATTCACGCTGTGGCCTTGTCCCTGGGCGAGCGCGTCGGCAACACCCCCATGGAGCTTTTGCTCGTCAATCTTCGCCTGTTGGGCTTGCGCATGAACGACCTCAGCTATCTTCGCGCCTACTGCGAGAAAATTGCCCACGCTACCCACACCACCATCCCTCCCAACTATCCCGTCTTCGGCAAAGACGCCTTCCGCACCGCCACCGGTGTCCATGCCGCCGCCATCGTCAAGGCTCTTCGCAATCACGACCGCACCCTCGCGGACGCCGTCTACAGCGGCGTGCCCGCGCATTTAGTAGGGCTCGAGCAGATTGTCGACATTGGCCCCATGAGCGGCAAATCCAACGTGGTTTACTGGCTCGCCCGCCACGGCATTTCCGAGTCTGAGGAGCTAGTCAATCGCATCTTCGACGCTGCTAAGCAGTCCCCGCGCATTTTGACCGACGACGAGATTCTCGCCATCTGCGCCTCCTGCGGCCAACATCCGGCAATGATGTAGAATCCTTGCTCGTGCCGTCGTTCGGCAGCACGGCACGATGGCGCTTTGCTTCCTCGGCTCATGTAGCGCTGGCTTTTACGCCTGTGTTCGTTGCCTTTGCGAAGCAATCGCCTGACCATTTTTGCCCGGTCCTTCCCAATGAGTCGCGCCTCGCACGCCGCGTCGAAAAAACCGATGGCCTCCCTGTACTTTGTGACAGTGAAACGCTTCGCCGTTTGCGCTATTCTTCTTGCCATGCCGCTTCGTTCGTCGGTCGTCACTTCGATGCCGCGCTCCCCGCGCACCGCATCTCTGGCCGCTCAGCCGCAAGTGCGCGAAGCCCTCAACTGGCTCGATCAGAATCTCGATTGGACCACCGCCCAGCAGATTCGCCTCACCGAAATTCCCGCGCCCTCCTTCCAGGAAGAAAAACGCGCTCAGGTCGTCAAGGAAATCCTCTCCTCCGAAGGCCTCATGGTTTTCACCGACAAAATCGGCAACGTCATCGCCGAATTGCGCGGCACTCAAGACCAAGAAGCGGTCATGCTCAGCGCCCATCTCGACACCGTCTTCCCCGCCGGCACTGAAATTAAGGTTCGCCGCGAAGGCGACCGCCTGCTCGCTCCCGGAATTTCCGACAACGGCACCGGTCTAGCCGGCCTGCTCGCCGTTGCCCGCGCCATTCAAGTCGCCAAAATCAAGCCCCAGCGCACCATCTTATTTGCCGCCAACGTCGGCGAAGAAGGCGAGGGCAATCTTCGCGGCATGCGCACGCTCATCGACGCCTACGGCTCCAAGCTTCGCGCCGTCATCGTCCTCGACGGCTCCGGCATCGATCATGTCACCACCAAGGCGCTCGCCTCCAAGCGCGTCGAAGTGCTCATCACCGGCCCCGGGGGACACAGTTGGTCCGACTTCGGCATGCCCAATCCCATCGACGCCCTCGTTCGCGGCGCCGTTCGCTTCATCAGCACCAAGGTTCCCACCGTCCCTCGCACCACCTTCAATCTCGGTCAAATCGAAGGCGGCACTTCCGTCAATTCCATTCCTTATGAAGCCAGGCTGAAAGTCGATCTGCGTTCTGAAAATGAAGACGAGATCGCTCGCATGGAAAGTGCTCTTCGTGAGTGCATGGCCGCTGGTGTAAAAGACGAAATGGATAATGCCCGCGATCGTTCTCGCGGCAAATTGGAGTGGAAACTCGATCTCATCGGCAGCCGGCCTGGTGGCGAACTGGTTTCCGACTCCGCTCTCCTCGCGTCCCTGCGCGCCGCCGACGAGGTGGTCGGCAATAAATCCCGCAACGAACGTTCCTCCACCGACGCCAACATTCCTCTCTCCATGGGCATCGAAGCCATCGCTATCGGCGCCGGCGGAAATGGGGGCGGTGCGCACTCCTTGCAGGAATGGTACGAGCCCACCGATCGCGCCCTCGGCCTGAAGCGCATCCTGCTCACCCTCCTCGGTGTCGCCGGTGTCGCCCCGGAGAAGCCCCAATGAGCCATTCGCCGCGAACTCCGTGGCGAATCATCTTCTCCCTCTCCGTCGCTCTGGCTGTCCTTTCCATCGCGGCTCGCCTCACCGCGCAGTCCAAGCGCCCTATCCTCAATCCCACCATTTACTATTTGCACGGGCACATTTACACCAACGACCCCAAGCATCCTTGGGCCGACGCCATGGCCGTGCGCGACGAAAAAATTCTGTGTGTCGGCAGCATCAGCCAGATCATGTTGGAGTGTGGCGGCGCGGAATCCGAAGACGTCATCCAGTTGAAGGGCAGCTTCGTCATGCCCGGCTTCAACGATGCTCACGTCCACATCGGCGGGGCCGCCCGCGACAAACTCGCCCTCGTTTTAAACGACGCCACTTCCGTCGACGATATCCTCAAATTGGTGAAAGACGCTGCCGCCAAGCATCCACCCGGCGATTGGATCGTCGGCAGCGGCTGGGACCAGTCCCGCTACCCCAACCAAAATTTTCCCACTCGCCTGGAATTGGATCAGGCTGCTCCCAACAATCCCGTCTATCTCGACCACGTCTCCGGCCACATCGCTGTCGCCAACTCCCTGGCCCTCAAACACGCCGAAATCACCAGCGAAACTCCTAACCCGCCCGGCGGCGAAATCGGGCGTTTTGCCGACGGCGAACCCAACGGCCTGCTGAAAGAAAACGCCACCGAAATGGTCGAGCAGCGCATCCCTGATCCTTCCGGCGAGGAACGCAAGAAGGGAATTACGCTGGTTTTCGAAGAGTTGGCCCGCAACGGCGTCACTTCCGTCCAGGACAATTCCAAGTGGGAAGATTTTCTCGCTTACACCGAGCTGAAGCAGGAAAAGAAGCTTACCGTTCGCATCACCGAATGGCTGTCCTTCCTCGATTCCACCGACGACTTGCAGAACAAGCGCGCCCAAGGCGGTAGCACCGATCCTTGGTTAAGAACCGGCGCCCTCAAAGGCTTCATCGACGGCGCTTTGGGCACCCACACCGCCGCGCTCCTCGCCCCTTACTCCGACGACTCTTCCACCAGCGGCATGCTGCTCCTCGATCCCGAAAAATTGAAAGCCCTGGCCATCGAGCGCGACCGCCTCGGCTTTCAGATCGCCTTCCACGCCATCGGCGACAAGGCCAATCGCGTCGCCCTCGACACTTTCGAATCCGTCCTGCGCCTCAACCCTACCCGCGATCGCCGCGACCGCATTGAGCATGCCCAGGTCGTCGCCCCCGAAGACTTCCCGCGCTTCGGCAAGCTCCAGGTCATTGCTTCCATGCAGCCATGCCACGAAACCAACGACATGCGTTGGGCCGAGCAGCGTCTGGGCCCCGAGCGTTCCAAAGGCGCCTACGCCTGGAAGTCCCTCCAGGACGCTGGCGCTAGGCTGGCCTTCGGCACGGATTACGACGTCGAGCCCGTCAACCCCTTGCGCGGCCTGTACGCCTGTGTCACTCGCGAAGCCATCGACGGCGGCCCGCCCGGCGGCTGGATTCCCGACCAAAAATTGCCTCTTGCCGATTGCATCTCCGCCTACACCACCGGCTCCGCTTACGCGGAATTTATGGATGGCAAGAAAGGGGAGCTCAAGGTAGGCGAACTCGCCGACTTCATTGTCCTTTCTCAGGACCTCACCAAGATCACTCCCCAGGAAATCCTCAAAACCCAAGTCCTCCGCACCGTCGTCGGCGGCAAAACCGTCTTCCCCAAAAACTAACCATTACCCTTGCAATAGTCTGTAGGGGCCGCCTTCTGAGGCGGGCCGTTCCAGCTCACTCTGACGCAGCAACGGTCGCCACCTTTTTATGTGAAACTGTGCGTTGTCATCCTGAGCGCGTTCTTTGCGACGCAGGCATGCCCGAGCCCCGAGGGCTCTCAACCTCCGCGTCTTGCCTGCATCTTTCTCTTGCTTGTGTAGTGGCCAGTCTTCAGACTGGCCGGGTCTGAGCCCAGCCGTCACAGCGAGCCGTAGCTCGGGCCGACCACTGCGTCTTGGGTGCATCTTGCTCTTGCTTATGTAGTGGCCGAACTTTAGATCGCCCACAGGGCGACGGCCTTTGCGCCAGTCAGTCCGCGATGCCCAGGTGTCGGATCAGGGCCCTTGGGGAAGAGGAAGGAATTTACGGTTCGTGTCGCCGCAAAAAAATCAAGGGCGCCGGAACCTTGCGATTCTAGCGCCCTCTTTGGATTGTGCTGGTAAGTTTTTTAGGCTTTCCGGCTCAATCTGTGCTCACTCTACGCGCCCCCGGAAACCTTGGCAAGAGGTCTCCCCCCAATTTCCTGTGCATTTCTGTGCATCCATGTGGAAAACAATCTCCCCATCGCGCAGCGCAAGATCAAAAATCCCGTGCTCTTCCGCCGCCTCGCCCTTTTCACCTCGATCCTCTGTTTCCTTGGCCTCCTCATGCCTCCTGTTCGCGAGCTGCACTTCCTCCATAAACTCTAAGCCTCCGCATCTTGCCTCCGCCTCTCTGTAGCGCCCGTCTTCCGTTTACGCTGACCCAGTAAAAGAGACGGGCCGTTCCTTCTTTAGTTCACCCTGACGCAGGAAGAGACTGGCTTTGTGGCACAGCCATTCTTGGCTGTGACTCGTGACCCGTTTCCACACTGGCCTAGGCGAGCCTGTCCTGCGCAACTCCGAAGGATCTTCGTGCTCTGCGGCTCTTGGAGTGCGGCAGCCCAGCTGCCGCCTTTCGATCCGGCGAATACCTCCGCCTGCACGCCGCACTCACTACTGCCTCTACAACTGATCCCGGTAACTCTCCAGCGCCACGCGCACCAACTGGCTCCGCGTCCTCACCCCGGTTTTCCCAAATAACTGTTGCAACGACGCCTTCACCGCCGTCTCCGAAATCTGCAGCCGGTCCGCGATTTCCTTGTTTGCCAGCCCTTCGAACACGTACGACAGCACCTGCCTCTCGCGTTCCGTGAACCGCACCTGCGCCTGTTCCGCAGGCGTTTCGTCTTCTTCCAAGCCTCGCCGCAGCATCTCTTGCGTGAACAGCGCCTTTCCTTCCAACGTGTCCCGAATCCCCTGAACCAGCGATGCCGGTGAACCGTGCTTCAGAAAAACTCCCGAAATTCCTTTGCGCACCAACGCCGGAATGTCCCGTTCGTTCACCCCGGCCGTCACCAGCAGCACTTTACCCGCAAAATGGGCCTTCCGCACCCGCTCCAGGAAGTCCGCTCCCTTTTCTTCTCCCAAATCCAAGTCCAGCAGCACCACGTCTATTTCTTCCGTCTCCACCACCCGCAACCCTTCCGCCCCGGTCCCGCAATGCGCCACTACTTCAAACCCGCTTTCCGCGTGCAGCAATCGTGCCAGGCTCTCGCGAAACAGCGCGTGATCGTCGATGATCAACAACCGGACGGTCTTCTGACTGGGCTTGGCCATTTTCGCTTCCTAGGTCTTCGGTACTCTAGCCAAACTCACTGCAAAGCAACAGCCTTCCGCGCACGGCTCAAACTTCAGGTCCCCTCCGCTGCTTCTTAGAATCGCACGAGACACATACAATCCCAATCCCGTCTCATCGGCCCCTTGCTGAAATGGCCGGAACAGCGCCTCCGGCGTAGAAATTCCCAACCCCGTGTCCTGAAAACGAATCACGACGCAATCCGGCTCCACCGTACTGCTGATGGTTAATTCTTTTTTCTCCGTATTCGCCATCGCCCGCAAGCTGTTCAACGATAAATTTAAAAACACCTGCACCAGCCCGTAGCGGTCCGCCGACACCAGCGGCAGCTCATCGTTCAGCCTCCAGACCACCGGAATCCCAGCCTCCCGGTACGGCGGTTCCAGCAGCACTCGCAATTCGTCCAGCAACGACGACAACTCAATCGCTTCCGAATGCGCCTTCGGCCGCAATTCCATCGACGAAACCTTCCCCAGTCCCTCGATTAGCGTCCCCAATGCCCGAAAATCTTCGTTGTTCTGCAAGTCCGGCAGCCGCGACAGGTTCTTGTGTACCACCATCACCGCTCCGGCCATGTTCCGAATTTCGTGCGCCACCGCGCTCATCAAAATGGTCGTGTTTTTCAGCAGGTGGTCCAGACTCAAGTCCTCGCGGTCCCGCAACTCCTCCGACAAGTCCACGATGATCGCCGCCAATCTTGGTCCTCGCGCCGTCGTGTACGTCGAAAACCACACCGCCGCCAGAAACACCTCGCCATCTTTCCGCCTCGCTCGGCACCGCAACTCCGTCCGGAATTGGCGCAACCGCGGTGTCTGCACCGCCGCGTGCAGCGCCGGCAGAAAGTCCCGAATCGGCTGACCCACAATCGAATTGTCGTGTGTCCCCAGCAGCCTCTGGCTCGCCTCATTCGCCAACAGGATCGACCCGCTCGCGTCCACCGTGACAATCGCCACCGGGCTGCTCTCCACCAGCACCTGCAACTGCTCTTCAATCTCCTTCCGCAGCCCGATTTCCTTTTCCAGTTCTGACAGGTGATTCAGCGTCAATTGCCGCTTGCGAATCAACTCCGACACGAACAGCCCGGTGCCCGTAAATCCCGCGAACGCCATGAACAGCCGGTAAATCGCCTCGCTCGACGGCAACTCGCTGAACAATTCCTGCAAGATCGAGCACACCAAAGCCAGCGCAATGATCTGCCACCGCGGCAAGAATCCTGCCACCAGCAATATCGGGAACAGATATAAGAACCCAATCGAGATGAATGGCTTGGTCTGCCAGTCGATCAGCGCAACGCCGATCACCAGCACCGCTGCGGCAATTAGGAAACGCCGCCGGTTGCCCTCCGAATAAATGGCGGAAAAATCCATCGTTGGCATGCACGCAGTTCTACGCGGAATCTAAGCCACACCACATCTTCAGTCTAGCCTCAGTGTAATCGATACCGCCAAACACCACCCCACCCTGCCCAAAAGATAGGTAACCAACCACCGCAAGATAGGCCCCTCTACCCGCAAGACAGGTATCCCAAATGCTCCCCCTCCTCTATAACGGGAATTGTCAACCCACTGGCGTGGCGTGAACAAGCAACGGCGTGAGTGTCCGTGGATCATGAATGTTCGTTTCCTAACCAAAAGAGTCATCGCTATTACTCTGGGCCTTTCGGCCATGCTCGTCGCGGCGGCCCTTCTCACTTGGCATCCCGACCCGCAAGCCAATGCCAAACCCGCTCATGCTCCCAATCCCACTCCGGGCGGCCCCGCGGGCGATCCCACCGTCGACCTCAACTCCACCCAACTCAATGCCATTCAGGTCGGTCCCGTGGGCACCTACGATTTTCCGGTGGACAAAGACACCGTCGGCAGCATCAGTTTTGCCGACGACCTCTCCGTTCAGGTTTTCCCCAACTATCAAGGCAAACTCATTCGTTGTCTCGCCGAACTCGGTGATCAGGTCCGCAAGGGCCAGCCTCTTTACACCATTGATTCTCCCGACCTGATTCAAGCCGAATCCAACCTCATCGGTGCGGCCGCCACTCTGGATCTCACCACCAAAGAACTCCAACGCGCGAAAGAGCTTGACGGCAACAGCGGTGTTTCCCAACGCGAATATGAGCAAGCCACTTCCGACCAGCAAACCGCCGAGGGCGCGCTGAAGGCCGCTCGCGATGCCGTGCGTGTCTTTGGCAAGACCGATGCCGAAATCGATCAGATCATTGCCTCCCGCAAAATTGATCCCGTTCTCGTGGTGCTTAGTCCAATTTCGGGCGAGGTCACCGCCTTCGACGGCCCGCCCGGCTTGCTGGTCCAACCCGGCAATCCTCCCGCGCCTTTCACGGTGACCAACGTGACCCTCAAGTGGATGCTCGCCGAAGTCATTGAGAGCGACATTCCTTTGTATCGCCTCGGACAGTCCGTCGAGGTCAAGGTCCTGGCTTATCCCGATCACGTCTTCCACGGCAAAGTCTCCAAAATCTACGCCAGCGTCGATCCCGACACCCACCGCGCCACCATTCGTTCCGAAATTTCCGACCCGCATAACGAACTGCGTCCCGGCATGCTCGCCAACTTTGTCATTCGTGTTCACCAGCCCGTGCGGGCCACCGCCATCCCCGCTAACGGCGTCGTGCGCGAGTCCGACGGCACCATGACCGCCTGGGTCACTTCCGATCGCCGCCGCTTTACCCAGCGCGTCATCAAAACCGGCCTGCGCACCAATGCACAGGTCCAGATTCTCGACGGCCTGAAACCGGGCGAACTCGTGGTCACCGATGGCGCCGTCTTCCTCAGCAACATGCTGGAGGCGCCCCCGAGCGACTAACTTCGCCTCATCAAACGACTCCGCCTATGTTTAAGTCTCTAATCGCATTCTGTCTTAGCCGCCGCGCCGTCGTCGTCGTCGGGCTCATCCTGTTTACCGGCGCTGGCCTGGTCGCCTTCAAGCTGCTTAACATCGAGGCCTACCCTAATCCCACTCCCGTCATTCTGGAAATCACCTCCCAGGCCCCCGGCCTCTCGGCTGAAGAAATGGAACGCTATTACACCATCCCCATGGAGATTGGTCTTTACTCCACCCCGGGAATCGATGTCATCCGTTCCACTTCGTTCTACGGTCTGTCTTTTGTGCGCGTCACTTTTAAGTACGGTGTGGATTATTACTTCGCCTACAGCCAGGCATCCATTGCCATGCAGCAGAACGTCACCCTCCCCGGCGGGCTGGTCCCCACCATCCAAGCCAACAGCTCCACCGGCGAAATCTACCGCTATCAGGTCGTTGGTCCCCCGCATTTCGGCATAACCAACTTGCGCACCGTTCAGGATTGGATTGTGGCTCGCCGGCTCCTGACCATTCCGGGCATCGCGGCAGTCAATAGCTGGGGCGGCCCCACCAAAGAATTTCAGGTGCAGGTCGATCCTCACAAGCTGGAAACCTACAGCGTCACGGTGCCGCAAATCCTCACCGCCCTGAGCAACGCCAACATCAATGTGGGTGGCCGCGAGATTCGCATTGGCCAGCAGTCCATCAACATTCGCGGTGTTGGCCTGATCGACGACGGCGGAAACGATGACTTGCGCCAGGGCTACAAGGTCGACGACATCGCCAACGTGGTTCTAAGCCAGGAAAACGGCGTTCCGGTATTGATCAAAGACGTCGGCAAAGTCCAGGTCGGCTATCGCCCTCGCCTCGGCATTCTCGGCCGCGACCATGACGACGACGTCATCGGTGCCATTGTCGTTCAGCGCCGCACCGAAAAAACCGCCGATATGATTCCTAAGGTCAAGGCGGCCATCGACAACCTCAATCACGACGGCAGCCTCCCTCCGGGTGTCCGTGTTGTTTCTTTCTACGACCGCTCTTCCTTGATCGCTCTCACTACCCATACCGTTCTGCACAACCTGATCTTCGGATGCGCCTTGGTCTTTCTCATCCAGTGGATTTTCCTTGGCAACCTGCGCAGCGCCATCATCGTCGGTCTGAATATCCCCTTCGCCCTGTTTTTCGCCACCATTCTTCTGGTGATTACCGGCGAGAGCGCCAACCTGCTCTCCGTCGGCGCGGTCGATTTCGGCATCATCGTCGATTCCGCGGTCATTTTGACCGAAAACGTATTCCGCAACTTCCAACACGATCCCGACGAGCGCAAGCGCCTCCTGCAGCGCCTGGCCGACGGCTTTTGGGGGCCGGATCCCACCAGCCCCAATCACCATGCTGCTCCTCTTCACGGCTGGACCGACCGTCTCCGGCTCATTCTGATCAGCGCCATCCAGGTTGACAAAGCCGTGCTCTTTTCCGCGCTCATCACCGTCGCCGGCTTCGTGCCGCTCTTTACCATGCAAGGCGTCGAGGGCCAGATCTTTGGTCCCATGGCGCGCACCTACGGTTACGCTCTCGCCGGCGCTTTGATCGCCACCTTTACCGTCACACCAGTGCTTGCTTCCTTCCTCCTCCCCAAACAGGTCAAAGAAACCGAAACCATCATCGTCCGCTTCTTGCATCGCAGTTATGATCCCGCTCTGCGCTTTGCCCTCAAGCATCGCCCGCTTACCGTGCTCATCAGCGTTCTCTTCCTCGGCCTTTCCGCCTTTGTCGCCTCTCGCCTGGGCAGCGAATTTCTCCCCCACTTGGAGGAAGGCAATTTCTGGATTCGCGCCTCCATGCCCATCACCCTGTCGCTCCAGGATGGTGAGCTGGCTACCAAGAAAATGCGCGAGATTCTCCTGCGCCACCCCGAAGTCATCACCGTGGTCTCCCAGCATGGCCGCCCCGACGACGGCAGCGACGCCGCCCCATTTTCCAACGTCGAGCTGTTTGCGCCCCTCAAGCCATTTGATAAGTGGCCGGGAGGTCTGACCAAAGAGAAGCTCACCGAACAGATTCAAAAGGAATTTGAAAACGAGCTGCCCGGCGTGGTCTTCAATTTCTCGCAATACATCGAAGACAACATTGAGGAAGGCATCTCCGGCGTTAAAGGCGTCAATTCCGTCAAGATCGTCGGCTCCAATCTTACCGTCCTCACCAATCTTGCCGAACAGGTTCGCGACCAGATGACCCAGGTCCGCGGCGTCGAAGACCTCGGCATTTTCCCCGTTCTCGGACAGCCCAATCTCAATATCAAAGTCGATCGTGCCAGGGCCGCTCGCTACGGCCTCAATTCCGGCGATGTCAACTCCGTCGTGCAAGCCGCTATGGGCGGCGCCGCGGCCACTTCGGTCCTCGAAGGCGACCGCCAGTTCGATCTCGTCGTCCGTTACACTCCCGAATATCGCGACAGCCTCGACCACATCAGAAACATCAAAGTCGCTTACGCCACCCCTTCCGGTGCCAACGCCTATATCCCTCTCAGTGAACTCGCTGACATCAGTCTGGATACCGGCGCCGCGTGGATCTATCACGAAGGCATGCAGCGCTTCATCCCCGTCAAGTTCAGCGTCCGGGGCCGGGACCTCGCCGGCACCGTCGAAGACGCACAGGAACGTATCGCCAAGAACGTCAAGCTTCCTTCCGGCTATCACCTGGTCTGGGCCGGCGAATTTGGCGACCTCCAGGAAGCCAAAAAGCGCCTGGAAGTGATCGTGCCCATCAGCCTGGTGCTGATTCTCGGCCTGCTCTACAGCATGTTCAACTCCTTGCGCGACTGCCTTCTCGCCCTGGCCGGTATCCCGTTTGCCGTTGCTGGCGGCCTCCTCGCGCTCTACGTTTCCGGCCTGAATTTCAGCATCTCCGCTGCTATCGGCTTTGTCTCCCTTTTCGGCGTCTCTGTCATGGATGGCATTCTGATGATCAGCTTTTACAACCAGGAGCGCGTCCACGGCTTCGCTCCCCTCGACGCCATGTTCCGTGCCGCCTCCCATCGTATGCGCCCGCTGCTGATGACCGCGCTCTCCGCCTGTATTGGCCTGCTGCCCGCGGCCATTTCCACCGGCATTGGCAGTCAAGTGCAGCGCCCCCTCGCCACCGTAATTGTTGGTGGCATGTTGGTCGGCCCATTCATGCTGCTCATCGCCGTTCCCGCACTGCGCATGATCGTACTGGGCCAGGACAACCAGGTCGTCCCGCAGGAGCCGCCGCTATGAGGTCCGCTCTTCTGTCCCTGGCTCTCTTGCTCGCTTGCGCGGCCCTAGTGTGCTCTGCAACCTGTGCGAAGAGTAGGGAAGCCGCGTCGGCGCAGCAGCATTCCGCCACCTCCACCGCTCCGCAATCGTCGGCAACGCACCTCTCCAAGCCCGGACACGCCGCTAATTCAGATCGTCTCCACAAAATCCCCAAAACCGCCAAGACCATCCCTCTGCCGCAGCACGCCACCACTCACGTGCGTTCCAACGTGAAGACCAATGCAAAAAACGCTGCGCCAGCTCACGCGTCCGTCGAAAATGGTCTCGGCCCTCGCAGTACCGCTCCCAAGGGCATGAACGCTCCGCGTAACTCCCGTGCTGTCCAATCCTCCGCCGCTCTTCACCCCAATCCGTCGTCCACTCTCGTCGCGCGCCACCGTACCCCCAATCCCCCGACCATCGGTGGCCCCGTCAAATCCACCAGAGTGAATTCCGGGGTCCTCAACGGTACCTTCGTCGGACGCAAACCGTGAGGCATCGCTGGCCATGACGCCCATTCGCAAATCCGGCAAACTCCTCTTCATCGCGCTGGCGCTCGCACTTCTGCTCCTCTCCGGCTGCGCTGTCGGTCCCAAATTCAAAAAGCCCGACGCTCCGGCAAACGCCAGCTACACTGCCACCCCACTCGCTCCCACCAGCAGCACCGCCAACGTCTCCGGCGGCGAAACTCAGCGTTTCTTCGACGGCCAGGACATTCCCGGTGAATGGTGGACCGTCTTCCACTCCAAGCCGCTTAACGATTTGATAGAGCGTTCCCTCAAATCCAATCCCGACATCAAAGCCACGCAAGCCGCCTTATTGGTGGCCCGAGAAAATACCGCCGCACAGCGCGGCTTTTACTATCCCAGCGTCAGCGCGGGCTTTTCCGCAACCCACGCCAAAGCCTCCAGCGAGATTTCGCCTGTCACCTATACCAACGCTCTGAACTATAGCCTGTACACCCCGCAGGTCAGCGTTTCCTTTGTTCCCGACGTTTTCGGCCTCAATCGCCGCACCGTCGAGTCCCTGAAAGCTCAGCAAGAACAGGCCCGCTTTGCCTTGGCGGCCACCCATATCACCCTCAGCTCCAATGTCGCCGAAGCCGCCATTCAAGAAGCCTCTCTCCGCGGCCAGATCGACGCCACCAACGAACTCATCACCATCAACACCAGCATGCTCGACATCCTTCGCAAGCAGTTCGAAAAGGGCTACGTCAGCCGCCTGGATGTCGCCGCACAGGAGGCGCAACTCGCCCAAGTCGCCGCCACCTTGCCTCCTCTGCTCAAGCAACTCGCCCAGCAGCGCGACCTTCTCGCGGCTCTCTCCGGCAGCTTCCCCAATCAGGATATGTCCGAAAAGTTCCAGCTTTCCGACCTCCAACTCCCTCAGGATCTCCCCGTCAGTCTTCCTTCCCAGCTCGTCGAGCAGCGCCCGGATGTGCGCCAAGCCGAGGAGAACTGGCATTCCGCCTGCGCTTTGATTGGTGTCGCCCGCGCGAACCGCTTACCGAGCTTCACCCTGAGCGCCGACGCGGGCAGCATGGCCACTATCTTTTCGCACATATTCAACAGCGGAACCGGCTTTTGGGATGTTGCTGGAGGCGTTGCCCAGCCCGTGTTTGAAGGCGGCACGCTGATGCATCGCGAACGCGCGGCGCGGGCCGCCTATGAGCAAGCCGCCGAGCAGTATCGCAGCACTGTGCTCACCGCCTTCCAGAATGTTGCCGACACTCTGAATGCTCTGCAGCAGGACGCCGACGCACTAAAGACCGCCGCAGCCGCCAAACAAGCCGCCGCCATCACCCTGGATTTGGCCAGGAAGCAATACCAAACCGGCTATGTGAATTACCTCGGCCTGCTCAACGCCGAGCAGTCCTACCAGCAAGCCCTCATCAATCTCGTCCAAGCCCAATCCAATCGCTACGCCGACACCGCCGCGCTCTTCCAGGCCCTCGGTGGCGGCTGGTGGCACCGCCCCGACATCCCCCAGAATTAGCCTTGGAGTTCCGCGTTGCCTCGTCTTCGTAGGGAGGGCCCGCCTTCTTAGGCGGGCCGTTGGTGCCCTGGAGTGCGGGAGCCCTGCTCTCGCTATCTTCTTCGCCTTCATTCACCTTGATGCCGCAAGGGCCACAGTGCGCGCCTGGACCTCTGCCTGCTTCCGCGCTTCTCGCGGAAAAAACCTCCGCCTCCCGCCCACAACGGCGGCTCTGTTCTTATCTTTTCTGCGTTCTCTATTCTCTCGTCAAATGCGTTCGGGCCGCGCGAGGACTAATTCCTCGTGCCTTGCTGGCGGGGGTACAACAGGCAGGATCTACCGCGGTCATCCCAAAAAAATCGAGGGCGCCGGAACCTTGCGATTCTAGCGCCCCTTTGGATTGTGCTGGCAAGTTTTTGAGGCTTTCCGGCTCAATCTGCCATCACTCTATTCCTGCCCGTATACCTCGTCAAGAGGTCTCGTCTCAATCCTCTGTGCATTTCTGTGCATGCCTGTGCAAAACCATCCAACAGCCATCGAAATCCCATCCACCTCTTGCGCGCGGGTGTATAGTAGCCCAACCTTCGGCCCCAAGTTACGCATAGGAGGTTCGCTCACATGCCTTTCTATCTCCATCAGGTCAGCTACACCCCGGAAGCCTTGTCGCGGCTCATCGCCAATCCTCAGGATCGTTTTGAAGCGGTACGTGGGCCCATCGAAAAGCTCGGCGGCAAGATCAAGGATTCCTACTTTGCCTTTGGCGCCTATGACGCCGTGCTCATCACCGAAATGCCCGACAACGTTTCCGCCGCGGCCATCGCCCTCGCCTTCGCCGGTGGTGGCGCGTTGCGGACTTGCCAGACCACCGCGCTCATGACCAACGCAGAAGCCCTCGAGGCCTTCCGCAAAGCTGGCACCTGCGGCTATAAGCCCATTTCTGCCGCCGCCGCTGCCGCTGACTAACCCCGGCCCCAACTCCCGCGCCTCCGGGTCGGTCGCTTGAACCTGGACGCTCGAAAAGCCTGTTCACCCCAGGCCACCCTCCCCGTGTGCGCCGCAAGCGCGCACAGGAAGCGCTGCGGCCCGTTTCCGTCTTGTCTTCGTACGGCCCGCCTTCTTAGGCGGGCCGTTAATAACAAACCAGGGGTCGGCCACAACGCACGCTCCCGTTAGCAGCCTTTGGAGTGCGGGAGCCTTGCTCCCGCTATCTTCCTGCCTTCATTCATCCTGAATGTCAGCCACTGCGTCTTGCGTCAAACGAAAATACTTCGTCATTCTGAGCGAAGCGAAGACCTCTCCTTCTTTTCGCGTCTTTGGCGAAAAGAATCTCTCTTCGCCTCGTAGTGGCGGCTTCCAGTTCGCCCTGACACAGGAAGGACCCGCTCGCAAATCTTTGTAGGGGCCGCCTTTCTAGGCGGGCCGTTAATGACTCTATTCTGCGTTCTCGTCAAATGCGTCGGGGCCGCGCGAGGACGAATTCCTCATGCCTTGCTGGCGGGGGTACGACAGGCAGGATCTACCGTGGTCACCACAAAAAAATTGAGGGCGCCGGAACCTTGCGATTCTAGCGCCCTCGTTCAATTGCGCCGCGAAATTTTTGAGGTTCCCCGGCTCAATCTGGGATCACTCTACCCATCGCCGCAAAACTTGGCAAGAGGTCTCCGCTCGTTTTCCTGTGCATTTCTGTGCATCACTGTGGAAATTCGCCAGGCGACGCAACTTGCCCGGCCACCACGCCTCGTTCATACGACGCAGCATGCGAAGGGCCACTACCTTGCTCTTGCCTTCTCTCGTCACTCGTCACTCACCACTGCCTTCTTCACTTCGCCCCACTAAACACCGCCTTCCCCGGATGTCCCGACGCCACGTGCGAGTACAGCTTCTTGGCCTCATCCAGCCATCCGCGTTCCGCAATCGCTGACGGTTTCAGGCTCCCCGCCTCAAACAGTGGCGCCATCGACGCCAGTAGGCTCGCTCCATCGGTCACCGTGATCGACAGCGAATCCACGCCCAACAAGGTCAGCCTCCGGTGGTAAAAATCCAGCAGGTCGAAACTCACCCGCCGCGTTCCCACCGACGTGATCGCCACCTGCCTGCCCAATTGCCGCAGTGTCGAGAGCACCGGCTCAAACAGTTCGCCCCCTACACAATCGAACGCCACGTCCACGCCCTGCCCCTTGGTGATGTGCTCCACCGCGTCCGCCAAATTCACTTCGCTGATGTTCACGTATCCCAGCAAGTCCAGCCTGGCGAACTTCTCGTCGTCCAGCGGCTTGCGATCCACCGCGATCAGTTTGGCCTTCTGCGTCTGCCCCAATTGCAGCACCGCCGACCCCACGCCTCCTTGCGCTCCGGTCACCAACAGCGTCTCCCCCAGCTGCAGTTTGGCTGCTCGAAACAATCCCTGATACGCCGTCAGAAAATTCACGCCCACGCACGCTGCTTCCTCGAACGACAAGTTCCGCGGCTTGGCCGCCACCGCCTCCACCGGAATCATCAGGAATTCCGCGTGGCTGCCATCGCGCGTGAATCCGATGTCCCCGCCGCTGCCCCACACTTCCGTCCCAATCAAGTTCGCTGGTCCCTCCACCACCATTCCCGCGAAGTCCCGTCCCGGTATGCGCGGCAGCCGCGTCCTGGGAAACTTTCCTTGCACGTTTTTTACGTCGCTGGGATTGATGCACGCCGCCAGGATGCGCACCTTCGCTTGTCCCGGCCCCATCTCCGGGGTCTGCTATTTCCTCTGTCTCTAGATTTTCCAGATTGTCCGCGAACTTCGAGATGCACAGTGCTTTCATGACGAGTCCTCTCGGTGTGTTGTGCTGGTTGGTCGGCTGGCGGAGCCTCCGAGCATATCACGCCACTCACTTCGCGGCCGCGAACCAGGAAAAACTATTCATGCTCCGTCAGCCTGAGTGGATTCCTTGCCCAGGAGCATTTTGAATGAAACGCAAACCGTCACTCTCGTGCCCTGGAAAGCTTCTCCCCTTGCTTACCGAGGGTAGAGGTGCTAGTCTCGGTTACCGAGGACATAAAGATGAGCAAGCCTTCTGATCTTGTTCAGGGCACCTTGGACATGTTGCTGCTGAAAATTCTTGCGCTTGAACCGATGAACGGCTTCGCCGTAAGCCAGCGGCTAAAGCAGGTGTCAGGCGACGTTTTGCAGGTAAGCGACGGGTCGCTGTACCCGGCTCTGCACAAGTTGGAGCAAGAGGGCTGGATTACAGCCGAGTGGAAAACGTCGGAGTACGGCCGGCGGGCGAAATACTATTCGCTCACACGGCTCGGGCGGCGGCAGCTCGAAAAAGAAGCGGACAACTGGGGCAGGCTTTCGAGCGCGATTTCGCGGGTCATTAAGATCAAAGAGGCGTGAGCGTCGCGCGTGGCGAAAGGGAGGTTGGAGTATGCGACCGGAGCATTGGCTGTTCACGATTTCATTGCGGCTGCGGTCGTTGTTTCGCGGGACGCAGGTGGACCAGGAATTGGACGACGAGCTGCGCGACCACCTCGAACGAAGAACTGAGGAATACGTCGCCCAAGGGATGACGCAAAAGGAGGCGCAGCGCCGCGCGCGCCTCGACTTGGGTGGTATCGAGCAGACCAAAGAAAAATGCCGTGACGCCCGCCGGGTGAATTGGATTCAGGACCTGATTCAGGATTTGCGCTACGGCCTGCGCATGTTGTGCAAATCGCCCGGCTTCACCGCTGTCGCCATTGTCACTCTCGCCCTCGGCATCGGCGCCAACACCGCGATTTTCAGCATCGTGAATGCCGTTTTGCTACACCCTCTTCCGTTTCCCGAACCCGACCGTTTGGTGAGGATCGCTTTCAACGAGCCCGGCCTGGGATTGCGAGACGTTCCATTTTCTGTGCCCGAGCTGGACGATCTCAGGAACCGAGGGGGGGTATTTAGAGACGTGAGCACGATCGCTAGCGCTAGCGCGAATTTAACTGGCGCCGGTCACCCCGAGCGTCTCGAGTTCATGGTCACCCATTCCAACTACTTTTCCATGTTGGGCGCGACCCCTCAGATCGGAAGATTGTTTGGACCCCAGGACTTTGCTCTCGGTTTCGCGCCGGTTGCCGTGATCAGTGATGGCCTGTGGCGCCGATCTTATGGCGCTGATCGAAATGTCATCGGCCGCGCCGTCCGGCTCGATAACGATTCGTACACAATCATCGGCGTTCTTCCCCCGGTTTTTCGCCATCCTGGACCGACAGTTTCCGGGAACGTGGAAGTATTTCTGACAGCAGGATTCAGCGCCGATCCCGCTCCCCCGCCTGCCCGTAGCACGCGGTTTATGCCCGCCTCTATTGGACGTCTCAAGCCAGGGATAACGCTTGAGCAAGCTCAAGCACGGCTTACGGCGACGGCGGCGCAGATACGCCACGACTATCCGACGGATTATCCCGCGCCGGACCAATGGACAATCGAGATTCAGCCGTTGCAAGAAGCTTTTGTGGGCAACGTTCGGCCCATGCTGCTCGTTCTGCTGGGCGCGGTGATTCTAATCGTTTTCATTGTTTCGTTGAATATTGCCAATCTCCTTTTAGCGCGTGCCACGGGACGGCAACAGGAGATGGCAATGCGCTCTGCGCTAGGGGCGAGCCGTGGCCGAATGATTCGCCAGATGTTGGCCGAGTCTATGCTGCTCTCTGTTATTGGTGGGGTCGCGGGAGTTTTGACCACGATTGGCACCATTGGCTTCATTGTGCGCTTGGTCCCCTCGAATATACCCCGACTCAACGAAGTGCGAATCGATTGGGTCGTATTGGCGTTTGCTCTGACGATTTCCGTTCTTATTGGTCTTGCGTTCGGACTTGCTCCAGCGCTTCAGTCAGCAAAGGCCGCTCTCTCGTCGGCGATTCGGGAAGGCGCGCGGGGGTCCGGCTGCAGCGCCAAGACCGGCCGTTTGCGAGATGCGCTGATCGTGTTGGAACTGGCCTTTGCGGTTGTTCTGATGGTCGCAGCCGGCTTGCTCTTGCGTACGCTGCGCGATCTGCTGCAGGAAAATCCCGGCTTTAATCCAACCCAAGTCGTCGCGGCAAACCTTCCGCTACCAGAACCCAACGATCCGAAAGCGGACCCGTATCTCAGTGTGGCCCAGGAAACCTCTTTTAACCGTGAGTTATTGCGGCGCATGAGGGCGATTCCAGGAATCGAGCTCGCCGCCATCACTTCCGATCTGCCCACCACCGATCTGAAGCTGAAGGATGCCCAAGCGATCGATGCCCTGGCGATCGAAGATCGCCCGGTCGAGTCCTCGCTGGATCTGCGCGCCGAGAGAATTCGGATAAGCCCTGATTATTTCAAGGTTATGCAGGCTCCACTCCTCCGCGGCCGCTTTTTCACCGAGGGCGATGAGGACGGCAAACAGCCCGTGGCCATCATTGATGAAACCACCGCACGTAAATATTGGCCAACCCGTGATCCGCTGGGTCGCCTGCTTCGGTTCGGACAAGACCCCACCCAGCCTGGGATGACGGTGGTCGGCGTCGTTAAAGACATCAAGAATGACGGGCTGGATACTGATGGTGTTCCTCACATCTATGTCCCGCTCTATCAAAGCCCCGACAGAGACCTAAGCGTCGTCTTGCGGACTTCTCTGCCAGCCAAGGTTTTGGAGCCGCAGATTCGCCATGAAATCCAAAGCATCGATCCCGCCCTGCCGGTATTCAATGTTTCTTCGATGAATGACGTGCTCGATCACTCGCTGGCTTCGCGCCGCTTTTCCGCCGACCTCGTGGGTGGATTTGCCGGACTCGCTCTTCTTCTTGCCTCGATCGGAATTTATGGTTTGCTGGCGTATATGGTCGGGCAGAGGTCGCGTGAGATCGGCCTTCGCATGGCATTGGGAGCAAGGCGATGGGACGTTCTGAAATTGATCTTACGAAAGGGTATCGTCCTGGCTAGTCTGGGAATTGTCGCCGGCGTGATCGTTTCTGCTGCGACCGTCTCGATGATGGCAAGCCTGTTGTACGGCGTTCACCCGCACGATCTGGTTGTGTTTCTAGTCGTGCCTCTCCTTCTCCTTGCGGTCGCAGTGCTGGCCAGCTACCTTCCAGCGAGGCGCGCAACGAAGATAGATCCGATGTTTGCTCTTCGCGAGGCATGAACTCGCCGGGTTTGCGACCCGTTGAAGAACGTCCTGGCCTCGCGCGGATATGCTCCGCATCTACTTTCTTTTGGGCTCCTGCGCCTCCGCCATTTCCTCCTCCAACGGTACAATGCTAGCCGTGCATAACCGCTGCCCATCACTGCCGCCGGCAGGGAATTGACTATAATGCACGTTTCCAAGGGGGCCATTTGACGACGCGAGCGTGGCGTATCCTACAGCGCGTATTCCCGGGCTGCAGCATGATCACCCAGGCCATCGCCTACAACGTTTTCCTGGCCTTCTTCCCCACGCTGCTTCTCGCCGTCGGTTTTGCCTCCACCTGGATCGGCAACAAAGCCGGCACTCTCGACGCTTTCCGCAACTTCACCGACTTCTTGCCTCCCGGCAGCCAGGGCATCGTCACCGATTTTCTCAATCGACGTGGTCCCGATGTGTGGAAATACGCCTTGGCCGGCGCCGCCGGCGTTCTGATCGGCGGCACGCAAGTCATGAAGCTGCTCATGCGCGGCATTCATCAGATCTACGGCGAACAAGAAACCATCGGCTTCGTGCATCGTCAACTTCGCGGACTGCTTCTCCTGGTCATCACCATGGCCCCCATTATCGCCGCAGGCATCCTGGGCGTCTTTGGACGGCCCCTGCGTCATTGGCTCACCGACCGGCTCTGGAAGCACGCTCCGGTTCACGGCATGTGGCTGGTGTTTTTCCCTATCGCCGCCATGGTCCTCGCCATGCTAGCCCTCACCGTCATCTATTGGGTGGCTCGCCCGCGCGAGAAGCACTTGCGCCGCGTCCTTCCCGGAGCCGCCGTCGCCACCCTGCTGTGGTGGATCACCAACGCGCTCTTCGGCATTTACGTGCGCCGCATGCCCCCGAACGTGGTATATGGAGGCTTGGGCGCGGTCATTGGCCTCCTGGTTTGGATGCAGATCTCCGCGGTGATCGTTTTTATCGGCGCTGCCTGGAACGCCGAACAAGCTGCTTCGAGCGGCTACGCCGACTAGGCCCGCGTGGAGGTGCGACGGTGACTCGAGTCCAAGTCGAATCCTACGCCGGATACAAAGCCGACCAGCGCCCCCTGCGCCTCAAACTCGGCTCGCAGACCCTGGAAATCCTCGAGATCGAAGATCGCTGGTACTCTCCCGGTGAAACCTATTTCCGCGTCCGTGTCCAAGGCGGCGATCGCTACGTCCTTCGCCACAGCGACGCCCAAGACTCCTGGACCCTCGAAGCCTTCCGCAGCGGCTCCGTGTAAGCCTCCCGCGTCCCTTCGTCTCCAACGCAGGCTCGCGTTAACAGCCTTGGAGTGCGGGAGCCTTGCTCCCGCTATCTTCCCGCCTTCATTCAGTCTGAATTTCAGTCACTGCGTCTTGCCTCGCTCGTCTTTGTAGGGCACGCCTTCCGTTCACGCTGACGCAGCAAGCGAGGCGGGCCGTTCCATCTTGTCTTTGTAGGGCTCGCCTTCCTAGGCGGGCCATTCGTGACCAAAAGCAAAACTAACAACGTCATTCGGAGCGGAGTCCGCGCAGCGAAGACCTCTTCTTCTTTTCGCGTCTTTCGCGAACGGAATCTCTTCGGTTCTTCTCGCCACTCGCCACTCATCACTCGCCACTCCCTCCCTCACCTCTCCTCCAATAGCGTCTTCAGCCTTCCATACCCCGCGCGGCTCACAGGCAATTTCACTCCGCTGCTCAAGATTGCCACCTTGCTATCCTTTCCATACGGCTCGATCCGCGCCACCCGTTCCAGGTTCACGATGTACGACCGGTGAATCCGCACAAACATCGCCGGATTGAGCGCCATCTCCAGTCCCGAAATGGTCTGTTGTTTCAAATGCTTTTTTCCTTCGCTCACCAGCGACACGTAATCGTCCAGCGCCTCCGCGTACTCCAACTTATTCACCGGGATCAAACTCACCTTGGTGCCGTCTTTCACCACGATGCGTTCCGCATATTGTCCCGCCGGACGCGAGGCCGCCGCCAATTCCGCCGCGTCCACCTGCTTTTTGCCTTCCTGTTGTTTCGCCCGGTCCAGCGCCGCCTCGAATCGTACCCGGCTGAACGGTTTCAGCAAATAATCCACCGCGTGAACGTCAAACGCCTTCATCGCGTACTGATCGAACGCCGTCACAAAAATCACCGCCATGCTCCCGCGATCGATCAATTCCAGCACGTCGAATCCCGTCAGCTTGGGCATTTGCACGTCCAGAAACAACAAATCCGGTTTGTGCTCCCCGGCGGCTTTCACCGCGTCCATCCCGTTCCCGCATTCCGCCGCAATCTCGATTTCCGGGTGCGTGCTCAGCATCTCCCGCAACAGCTTCCGCGCCAGCTCTTCATCGTCCACGATCACGGCCTTCCACTTCCGCATCACCCTCTCCCTTGTCTGCCAAACTCATCTAACATCACTGTGTCATTCCGGGCCTGCGCGTAGCTCGGACCCTTAGGCCCGAGAAACCTGCTTTTCTATCTTTTGGCTTTCCCTCTTTCTCTGTGCTCTCTGTGTCCTCTGTGGTGAATAATGCCTTTTCTTCTCACCCACAACTTGGACTATTCCACCTGCTTTTCTATCTTTTGGCTTTCCCTCTTTCTCTGTGCTCTCTGTGCCCTCTGTGGTGAATAATGCCTTTTCTTCTTACCCACACTTGGACTACTCCACCTTCAACATCCCACTGCCGTCTCCGCCGGAAACGACAAACTCACCCGAAACACCTCGTCCTCCGCCTTGGCCACCAGTTGCGCCTCATTTCCATACCGCGCCTCCAGCCGCCTCTGCACGTTTCGCAAGCCCACTCCATTCTTCCGCGAACTTCCCGCCTCCGGGTCCCACGAATTTTCCACGCTCACCGACAATCGCCCGCCATTGCGTTCCGCCCGCAACCGGATCCACCCGCCTTCCGCCATCTGCGCAATCCCGTGCACCACCGCATTCTCAAACAGCGGCTGCAGCAGCAACGGCGGCAGCAGGCACTCCCGCGCCTCATCCTGAATCTCCTCCTCGATCTTCAGCCGGTCTCCAAACCGCACCTTCTCGATCACGCAATATTTTTCCAGCAAACTCACTTCTTCCCGCAGCGGGATCACCGCCTTCTCTCCCATGCCCAGCGTCAGCCGCAAGAAATCCGCCAGCGACACGCACATTTCCCGCGCCCGCCCCGGATCGATGCTGGTCAGCGCGCTGATCGAATTCAGGCTGTTGTACAAAAAATGCGGATTGATTTGCGATTTCAGCGCGCTCAACTCCGCTTCCCGCGCCCGCACGCTCGATTCCAACGCCCGCTCTTGCGCCTCCTGGCTCGCTCTCTGGGCGAATTGCAGGTAGTGGAACGCCACCCCCAGCAGGTAGTACGAAAATCCAACGCCATACAAATATCGCTGCATCCCCGCATATAACTTGTAATTCCCGTGCGTCCCCAGCATTCCGTCGATCCACCCGCTGATCACCCAGCCGGCGCTCGCCCACAAATGACTCAGCACCAGCGCCGCTACCACATGCGTCAGCGCCACTCTCCAAACGTCGGTTCGTCCCAACGGGTTGCTGCGGCAGGTGTATTGCGCCGCCCACACGATCGCTTGCGCCAGCACCGCCATGGGCACCGCTAGCGACACCGCCGCCCACCAGTTCATCTTCCAACTGGTCACCAGCAGCGTCCCCATGATCGCCGCAAACAACGCGCCCGCAATCCCCAGCGCCGCCCACGTGGATCTGCCGATATTCGAGCTGTTCATGGAACGTTCAGTTCTTCACGGTGATACCGCCAAACAACGCCTGTCCTCGCAAGATCAGCCGTTTCCGCGGCGCTGCCCCCGGCACATCCGGCAGTGGCGCGTGCGTCTCGTCGTTGTAGCCGCCAAAAATACTTTGCCCTTCGTAAATCACTGTCCAGCGTTCCGGCACCATAATTTCAATGCCGCCGAAAACCGCTTCCACGTACAACGGCGTTTCTTCACCCTCCATATCCGCGCCTCGAAAGTCCAGTTCCACCCCGCCGAAGATTGCCTGCACCGTCCCGCCCGTGAAATTCTGCTGCGTAATCCGGCGTTCCACTCCTCCGAACATGGCCGTTGCGTTCACTTTATCGCTTCCTCCCGCGGTTCCTCCGGATGGCGTCAGCATTCTTGGCAATTGGAAGCGGCTCCACATCAATGCCAAACCAATCGCGATCAGCACGATGGGCCAGAAATCCGCCGCTGACAATCGCAAGTAGCCCAAATTGCTCAGCAAAAATAATCCGCCCACCAAAATCAGCAGCACGCCCGTTAGCCGATTACAAGAATCCAGAACACGCTGCAATCCCACCACGATCAGGATCACCGGCCAGAATCTCCACAAGTCGTGTACCGCTATGATCCCCATGTGATCCAGCAGGATCAGCGTCCCGATCAGCACTAGCAGCAATCCCGGCAGCAGCCTCGTTCTCTGGTTCAGGATCACCACACGATCCTGATGCGACTGCCGGATCTGCTCATGGATGCGATCGTGCAAGTCCTGGCGGAACTTGTCTGGATCGAATCTGTCGTTGCTGCTCACTCCGCTCTCCCGTACTCCCTTATACCCAATCCCATTCGCTCACTGCCTCAGCCCCAGAATTGAGCTGCTAGCGCCCCGATCATCGGCAGCCACCCGGCCAGCGCACCCACTTGATACACCACATGTGTCATCACATATTCCACACCAAGTTGCATTTCCACAAGTGTCAGCGCAATCCCCGCCGCCCATGTGCCAATGACCAGTACCCGGTTCCGCCTCTCTTCCCGCTTCTCGTTCGTTCCCATGACTGCCTCCAGCGGCTCTTCCCGCCGCCCACAGTCAGGTTAGGGCTACCCCCTTCCACCCTGCACGGCCAAATCGGTGAATGCCGCCTCCCAGTCGGTGAACGCCCCCTCCTCGCCGGTCGAAATCCTTCGCCCCGCCTTGTCGGCCGCCTTCCTTCCCCCGCCCTTTCTGTAGGGCCCGCCTGGAGTGCGGGAGCCTTGCTCCCGCTATCTTCCCGCCTTTCTCCATTCTCGCCACTCGCCACTCATCACTCGCCACTCCCGCCCTCCGCACTTGCAAATCTCCGTCGTCTTTGACTATCGTTACGGTACATTCATTCACCACCGTCCAGATCGCTAACCCTGGCGGAACCTTCTATGAGGTGCCCATGCCCCACAGCTCTCGCCGAGCCCTGCGCGCCAGCGCTCCCGGTCGCTTTTGGTTCCTGTACGTTCTTCTCGCCTTTCTCGGCGCACTGGTTACCTTCGTCGGAGCCCGCGCCCAACAGCAAGCTTCCGACGACACCACCTTCCGCAAGTTGATCGACAATTACTGCGCGGCCTGGAGTTCCGGCAATCCCGAAAACGCCGCCAAGTTTTATTCCAAAGACAGCACCCTGGTCTTCTACGATCTCGCGCCTTTTTCCTACACCGGTTGGAAGGAATACGACGCCGGTGTCCGCAAGAATTTCGGCGACAACGTCGAAACCGTCTCGCTCACTCCCGGCAAAGACTTAAAGGTCACGCGCCGCGGCACCGTTGCCTGGACCGTTGTGCCCATGCATTTCACCGCCAAAACCAAGGATGGCCGCACCTTCGATACCGCCGTCCGCTACACCGGCATCTGGGAAAAACACGGCGCCAGGTGGCTGCTGGTCCACGAACACCTCTCCGTCCCCATGGGCTGAGCGCGCCATCTGCGTTGGGTCCTGCTTGTGTAGTGGCCGAACTTTAGATCGGCCTGGGCGAGTCCTCGAGCCCTTCTTGCTTCACACCTCTCTCCCGCGGGCTTTTTGCCTTACACTGATAACCAACCTCTCATGTGGAACCTCCTGAAATTCTACTGGCTCGCTTCCGGCGGCTATCGCCTTCATCCCTGGGACAGCCCGTACATCCAATGGCGCTTCGAAACCTTCCTGGGCAACGAAGCCGGCCATCTCGACGCCCGCAGATTCCTCCGACTCTCTTGGCATTATCGCCACGAGCTGACAGCCTTCGCCGATTGGGCCGCCATCCGCCGCCGCGCCCAGTCCCGCTAGGTTCCCGCCACTCACGTCTCTGACATTCCTCTCCTCTCCTCGCGCTATAATAGCTGCGGAGGCGCGCATGGCCACTCTGCAAATCCTCCAGTCCACGCCCACCCTGTACGAAGCTCGCTGGTGGGATCCCGAGCCCAACAACCGGGTCCATTGCTATCTTTGTCCTCGCCACTGCCACATCGGCCACGGCCAATCCGGCTTTTGCTTCATTCGTGTCAACCAGCACGGCAAGCTTTGCAGCTTAGGCTACGCCTCGCCCGCCGCCATCCAGGTCGATCCGATCGAGAAAAAGCCCCTCAATCATTTCCTTCCCGGCTCGCGCATCTTCTCTATGGGCACCGCGGGCTGCAATATGGGCTGCTTCTTCTGCCAGAATTGGGACATCTCCAAGTCCCACAGCGATCAGGTCCACTCCCGCCACGTCCCGCCCGAAGAGGTTCCCCTGCTCGCCAAACAATATGGCTGCCGCTCCATCGCCTTCACCTATAACGAACCCACCATCTGGGGCGAGTACATCATCGACATTTGCAAAGCCGCCAAGCCTCACGGCCTGAAGACCGTCATGGTCAGTAACGGCTACATCACTCGCGAAGCCTTCCACGACATTTACGATCACATCGACGCCGCCAACATCGACCTCAAGGCCTTCACCGAAAATTTCTACGGCAAAATCACCCTCACCCATCTTCAGCCCGTCCTCGACACGCTCGCTTGGCTGAAACACGAGACCAACGTCTGGGTCGAAATCACCAATCTCATGATTCCCACGCTCAACGACGATCCCGCCGAAACTCGCAAATTGGCTGAATGGATCCTCGCGAATCTCGGCCCCGACGTGCCTCTCCACTTCACCGCCTTCCATCCCGATTTCAAGCTGCAGGATAAGCCGCCCACTCCCCCAAGAACTCTCCATCAGGCTCGCCGCATCGCCCGCGAAGTCGGCCTGCGCTACGTCTACGAAGGCAACATCCATTCCGAAGCCGGCAGCACCCATTGCCCTAAGTGCGACAAGTTGCTCATCCGCCGCTCTTGGCACACCATCCTCGAAAACCATCTCCAATCCGGCCACTGCCCCCGCTGCTCCACCCCTATCCCCGGCCACTGGTGATCTCGCAGTACTTATCCACCCGGCACCATCACAATTGCCGTCATTCGGAGCGGAGTCTTCGCAGCGAAGACCTCTGCCTCTTTCCGCGCTTTTTGCGGAAAGAATCTCTCCGCGATTTGCGTCTTGTGGGTGCCCCATCGTTGTAGCGCTGGCATTCATGCCAGCATCTTCAATCCCTGCGTCTTGCCCCCACGCTCCATTTTCGCGTCTCTTGCCTGTGTATTGGCCGGTCTTCAGACCGGCTTGGTGGCACAGCCATTCTTGGCTGTGTAATGTCGGCTCTTCTCTACGAAATTCCCGCAACACCTCTTCAACCTCCATTAGCCACTGCGTCCCTCCAAGGTGTATTCTTATAAAATGCGCATGCCTCACGCACGCCTTCCGGGTACCCGGGCGTAAGGAGGACAGGCAATCGCTCCCATGGATCAGGAAACTTTCGCTCCACGTCACATCGACGACGTCGAAATCCAGGAATGGCTCGAGTCCCTGGATTCCGTCCTGCTCTCGAGCGGTCCCGACGTCGCCCGCGAAATCCTGGAGCGCCTGCGTGCCCACGCCACCGTCAGCGGCATCGACCTGCCTTTCACCGCCAATACCCCCTACGCCAACACCATCCCCGGCCGCCTCGAGCCGCTCTTCCCCGGCGACCAGCAACTCGAGCGCCGCATCAAGTCCCTGATTCGCTGGAACGCCTTGGCCATGGTGGTCCGCGCCAATCGCCTGGAGCACAATATCGGCGGCCACATCTCCACCTACGCCTCCGCCGCTACCCTTTACGAAGTCGGCTTCAATCATTTCTTCCGCGCGCGCACCAACACTTTCGAAGGCGACACCATCTACTTTCAGGGACACGCCGCCCCCGGCATTTACGCCCGCGCTTTTCTGGAGGGCCGCCTGAGCGTTCAGCAACTCGAAAATTTCCGTCGCGAACTGAAGCCCGGTGGCGGCCTTTCGTCCTATCCCCATCCCTGGCTGATGCCCAATTTCTGGGAGTTTCCCACCGTCTCCATGGGCCTTAGCCCGCTCATGGCCATCTACCAGGCTCGCTTCAATCGTTATCTGGAAAATCGCGGCCTCAAACCGCCCAGCGATGCCAAGGTTTGGGCCTTCCTCGGCGATGGCGAAACCGACGAGCCTGAATCCCTCGGTGCCATCACCCTGGCCTCGCGCGAGAACCTCGACAATCTCATCTTCGTCGTCAACTGCAACCTCCAGCGCCTCGATGGTCCGGTGCGCGGCAATGGCCAAATTATCCAGGAACTCGAGTCGGCCTTCCGCGGCGCTCGCTGGAACGTTATCAAGGTCCTGTGGGGCGCCGAGTGGGATCCCATCCTCGAACGCGACACCGAAGGTCTGCTGGTCAAACGCATGGGCGAAACCGTCGACGGCGAGTACCAGAAGCTGGTGGTCTCTTCCGGCGACTACATTCGGCAATCCTTCTTTGGTAGCGATCCTCGCCTGCTCAAGCTGGTCGAGCCGCTAACCGACGAGACTCTGCGCCGCCTCCGCCTCGGTGGGCACGATCCGCGCAAGGTCTACGCCGCCTACAAAGCTGCCGTCGAGCACAAGGGCAGCCCCACCGTCATCCTTGCGCGCACCATCAAAGGTTACGGTCTGGGGGAAGCAGGGGAAGGGAAGAACGTCACCCATCAGCAGAAGAAGCTCAACGAAGACGAGTTGCGCGAATTTCGTTCGCGTTTCGGCATTCCGCTCAGCGACGATGATGTCGCCAATCTGCCCTTCTATCGTCCTCCCGAAGACAGCGAGGAAATCCGTTATCTCCGCGCTCGCCGCGAAGCCTTGGGCGGCTACGTCCCGAAACGCAAAGTTCGTTCCCAGCCCATCGAAGTGCATCACCACGATGAACTGTTCCGCGAATTTCACGATGGCAGCGATGGCCGCGAAGTTTCCACCACCATGGCTTTCGTCGCCATGCTCCGCAAAATGCTCAAGGACCCCGAAATCGGCAAGCTCATCGTTCCCATCGTTCCCGACGAAGCCCGCACCTTTGGTATGGAGTCGCTTTTCCGCACTGTCGGCATCTATTCCAGCCAGGGCCAGCGCTACGAACCCGTCGATTTGAACACGCTGCTCTATTACAAGGAAGCGAAGAACGGCCAAATTCTGGAAGAGGGTATTACCGAAGCCGGCTCAATGGCCTCGTTCATCGCCGCCGGGTCCGCTTACGCCTCGCACGGCATCAATACCATTCCCTTCTTCATTTACTACTCCATGTTCGGCTTCCAGCGCATCGCCGACTTCATCTGGGCCGCCGCCGACATGCGCACCCGCGGCTTCCTCCTGGGCGGCACTGCCGGCCGCACCACCCTCGCCGGCGAAGGCCTCCAGCACCAGGACGGCAACAGCCACATCCTCGCGCTTCCCATGCCCAATCTTCTGGCCTACGATCCCGCGTACGCCTACGAAATCGCCGTGATCATTCAAGACGGCATTCGCCGCATGTACAAAGAAGGCGAAAGCATTTTCTACTACATCACCGTTGGGAACGAACCTTACGCCATGCCCGCTATGCCCAAGGGCGTCGAACCAGGCATTCTCAAGGGCATGTACAAAGTGCGCGCCGCCATGAACAAGAAATCCAAGCTGCGCGCGCAAATCCTCGGCAGTGGCTCCATTCTCAATGAAGCCCTGCATGCCGCCGAAATCCTCGAAAAAAATTATGGCGTTACCGCCGATGTCTGGAGTGTCACCAGCTACAAGTGCCTGTACACCGACGCCATCGAAACCGAACGCTGGAATCGTCTCCATCCCGACGACACTCCTCGCGTTCCTTACGTCGCCCAATGTCTGCAAGACGAGCAAGGCGTCTTCGTGGCCGCCTCCGATTATCTAAAAGTTTTGCCCGCGATGGTTTCCAAGTGGGTGCCCCGCCGCATCGCCACTCTCGGCACCGACGGTTTCGGCCGCAGCGAAGGCCGCGAATCCCTGCGCGACTTCTTCGAAGTGGATTCCCGCTTCATCACCGTCGCGGTCCTTCACGAACTGGCCCAGGACGGCCTGGTCGGCGAAGCCTCGGTGCAAAACGCCATCCGCGACCTGACCATCAACCCCGACAAGCCCAACCCCCTCACCACCTAATGTAGCGCTTGCCTGTGTACCGCTGTCCTGTGTGGTGCTGGTTTTTGTGCCGCTGGCCTATGTACTGCTGAATTGTGTGGCGCTCGCTTCCGTAGCGCTGGCATTTATGCCAGCATCTTGGATCGCCGCATCTTGTGTACGTCCCGCTGGCATTTGTACCGTATCCTGGGTTTTTCTTGTCTGAGTAGCGTCTAGTCTTCAGACTGGCTTTGTGGCACAGCCATTCTTGGCTGTGTAGTGGCTGCAAGCAAACCGGAGCGAAAGGCGCGAAGCACGTCATTCTGAGCGGAGTCCGCGAAGCGAAGACCTCTTCTTCTTTTCGCGCCTTTCGCGAAAAGAATCTCTCTTCGACACTCGCCACTCCTCACTCGCCACTGCCTCTTCACTGCTTGCCCAATCTCGCATTCGCCTTCGCGTCGGCCTTCTGCCCGGCCTTCAACTGCTTCCGCTGCTCCTTCTCTGCCTTTTTCTGAGCCTTCTCCCGCTGCTTCGCCGACTTCCTCAGCATCTTTTCCTGCTGTTTCCCCGCTTTGGCCGACTTTCGTTCATACTCCTGCACGCTCATTTGCTGTCCGCGTGCCAGCGCCGGCATCGCCCATCCCGCGCTCAACGCCGCCAAGAAAATCCAACCCGCCATTCGTCTCATGCCCATCCGGCTCCGCAAATCACTATACTCGATTGTCGAAGATGCCTCACGTGATTCAGAGGTTGCCGCTGAGGTCCTGCTAAACGGCATTCCAGCACCAGTGGGTTTCCTCCCGACTTTTCCGGTGGCCGGGATCTGCCCAAATGCCCTTCGACATAACCTGCGTTTGTTCCCTAAAAAAAATCTCCTCTTAGACACCTCATTGCATCCAACGCCTGCGGGCAAGTATCCGGAACACAGAGTCTTTAGTGAGGTTTGTCCGTTCTCTGTCAAGAAAAGGTGTCTCACCAAGATCCAAGCTGCTGCAAGGAGGAATCACATGAGCACGATTACCGTCAAGGATGGCACCACGATTTACTACAAGGACTGGGGCAAGGGCCAACCCATCGTATTTAGCCATGGCTGGCCGCTGAGCTCGGACGATTGGGATGCGCAAATGCTCTTCTTTCTACAGCGCGGTTATCGAGTCATCGCGCTGGACCGCCGAGGGCACGGACGCTCGGATCAGACCTGGGAAGGCAACGATATGGACCAGTGCGCCGACGATCTAGCCGAGCTGACCGAGAAGCTGGATCTCAGAGGCGCCATTCACGTTGGGCACTCGACTGGCGGCGGAGAAGTGGCGCGCTACATTGGCCGGCATGGAACCAAACGGGTAGCCAAAGCGGTGCTGATTGGAGCGGTACCTCCAATCATGGTGAAGAGCGACAAGAATCCCGATGGCGTGCCGATCTCCGTGTTTGACGATATTCGCGCGGCATACACGCAAAATCGCTCGCAGTTCTATTTGGACCTTACGCTGCCGTTTTACGGCTACAACCGGCCCGGCGCGAAGATTTCCGAAGGCATCCGGCAACACTGGTGGCTGCAGGGCATGATGGGCGGCACCAAATCGCACTACGACTACATCAAAGCCTTTTCCGAGACGGACTTTACCGAAGATTTGAAGCGCATGGATATTCCCACACTGGTCATGCACGGCGATGACGATCAGATTGTGCCCGTGGCCAATGCCGCGCTCAAGTCCGCCAAGATCCTGAAGCGCGCAACTCTAAAAGTCTATCCCGGACTTCCGCACGGCATGTGCACCACCAACTCCGACCAGATCAACGCGGATTTGCTCACGTTCTTCAAAGGCACAGCCAGCGCGGCGGCGGCTTTCCTGTAGTCCGCAGGGCCAACGGACAAGGCCCCGAAATCATCACTCTAACGCAGAACGTAGCCGCTGGCGGTTTGCGCCGGATCTCCGGGCAACTCTGGTTGACCGGAATACCGCATACCTGGCTCCCCGCACTTATGTCTCCGATCCCCGGCTACTCAGGAGCTCGCTGTAACCGTGATATAAACTCACTCAGACTGCTGTGGTTGGCTTTGGTCCAAAGCGAGCTATGAGGCAGACGTGAGCAAGCTGGCCGTCGCTTTCAAGAAGTATTTTCCCTCGCTACGCGTGTTGCGGAAAAGCGAGCAGGTGATCCTCTTCACGGGCTTTGTCGCCTACGCCGTTCTCGTATCTGTCGGCCAAAAAGCCTCATTATTCGTCGTACTTTTCGCCAGTTTGGCAGCCGGAAACCTCCTCATACCGCTCGCCTTCGCTTGTCGCCGCATGTACGCAACGCGTGCGTTTCCCTGGAATTGGGTGCTGTTCCTTCCGGTGCAGATCGCGCTCGGCTTTGTCTGCTCGGTTGTGCTGGTTCTCATCTTGCAATGGACCGGGATAGACCCGGAGCCATTCTCGACGGTGTTCCGGCGCCTCGGGTCGCTCGTCATTGTCGTGGTCGTGGTCACCGGTGCCATTCTGTTTATGGTCGACCAATACCATCAGAAACTGCGCGAACGAAACGAACTTCTCCAGCAGACCGTCGAAAAAGGAACCATCGCTCTGCAGCAGCAGGAGGAGGAACTGAAGCGGGCGCGCGAAATTCAGCAGATGTTGTTGCCGAATGTGCTGCCGCAACTCGCCGGCGTGCAAATCTCGGGAGCTTGGCAGCCCGCGCGCGAAGTCGGGGGTGATTATTTCGACGTCCTTGCGCTCGATGACAAGCACCTCGGGATTTGTATCGGCGATGTCGCCGGGAAGGGAATCACCGCCGCTTTGCTGATGGCCAATCTGCAGGCGTCGTTTCGTGCCTTCGCGACACCAGACGCGTCCCCACAGGCCGTGTGTACGAAGCTGAACAAATTTCTGAGTGCCAACCTGGCCTCCGGCAAATTCGTCACTTTCTTTTATGCCGTTCTCGACGCCGACCAACGAACGCTGATCTACGAAAACGCCGGCCATTGCCCGGGGCTGCTGATTCGCGGCAACGGCGCTGCGGAGTTACTGCGTGGACATGGTGCTGTCCTTGGGGTGCTGCCGGATTGGATTTATCAGGATTCCACCGTGCAGCTAGAACGGGGCGACAAACTGCTCCTCTGCACCGACGGCGTCACCGAGGCGGAAAATACCCGGCTCGAGGAATTTGGCGAGCAACGGCTCCTGGAAGCGGCGCGCGCCCGTGATGGCAGCGCGCTCGATACCCAGCGAGCCGTTATGCAGCAAGTCACCGCGTACTGCGGCGGAAATTTCCGCGACGATGCTACGCTGCTAGTCTTGCGAGTTTCCTGAGCAGCCGGGTACGCCTTCGCGCAGACCCCCAATCCCGAAGTGAATTTCTGCGCCACCGTTGGGGCAATCGGCTGGAACGAACCCGTCCGTGTGCCAGCTTCAAGCAGAGCATGATAGTTCACCGACAGGTCACCTCCGCTGCATTGATGCGCGAAGGGTAGTCCGGTAGAGTCCGCTGCGACTGGGAACGAAAAAAAGGAACTGGAAAAATGGACCGCGAAAACGAGCAACCGAAGGTCGACCAGAAGAAGGACGACGAACAGGAAACGCCGCTATCCGAGGAAGCTCTGAGCAACATCTCGGGTGGAAGAAGTGAAGTTCGCGACTCTCACGACCGTTACGCAAATTGACACTCACTTCCTCCGCTCCTACACTTTTCCCGTGCCCGCCTTCGTGCACCGTGCCGACGTCTGGGTCTTCACCATCATTCTCGGCTTGCTCTTCCCTCTGGCCGATCATTTCTTCTTTTCCCGCCTCAAGACCACCTTGCAGGTCTACCTTTGGAACATCCTCTCGGTGTGGACTCTTGCTGCTGTCGCCGCCTGGCTGGTCTATCGCCATGGCCTCTCGCTTTCCGACTTTGGCCAGACCTTCGGCACTTACCCGCGCACGCTCATCGCCTGCGCCGTTCTGGTTGTGCTGGTCGCCGCGCTCGTGCTCGTCAACAAGCTGCAAAAACGCAAGCCCAGTCCCGAAAAAATGGCCGAACTCACCGCCAAAGTGCGCAAGCTCCTGCCCGTCACGCGCACCGAACGCATCGCGGCGATCTTCTTGGCGCTCTCCGCTGGTTTTGGCGAGGAATTTCTCTATCGTGGCTGGCTACTGACTGTCACCGGGCAGGCCCTTCACTCCGTCTGGGTCGGCTTGATCGTTTCGTCCATTCTCTTCGGCTTCGCCCATCTCTATCAGGGCCGCAATGGCATGCTCAGCACCGGCTGTCTCGGTCTCGTCTTCGGTCTGATCTACATCGCCTCCGCCAGCCTGCTCCCGGGTCAAATCCTGCACGCCGCCTTGGACCTGCAAAACCTGCTCAGCCTCGGCCGCATCGCCTCCCACACTTCACCCACCACCCGCCCCAACCTGTAGCGCCGGCCTTCAGCCTGCCTTTGTGGCACAGCCATTCTTGGCTGTGACTGCTGGCCGCTCAGACGCCAGCCTCTACTTCTCCATCTGCTTTTCCAGTTTCTTCACCAGCCGCGCTCCCGCGCTGTTTTGTCCGGTCAGCACTCCGCCCCAGATGCGCGAATCGCTCCACAACAACTGTCCTGTACTCGGGTCAATCACCGACAGGTACGCCTCCCGCACCGGAGCCTGCAGATTGTAATTCGGCACACGGTCTTCCTGCACGTGCCCGTTCTCGATGGTGCCCGTGTTTCCGCTTGCCAGCAGGATTTGCCCGGCCTTGTAAGGGTCCGCGCTCAAGAAGAAAATCAGGTCCGCTTTTTTCTGATCACCCACTACTTGAAACCGGCCCCACTTCTTCAATTGCGCCAACGCCGCGGCCCCCACTTTATCCACTCCAGTGCGGTCCTCGAAATACACCGTCTTTGCCGACATTATTTTGGCCGACCGCGCCAGCTGCTTCTGTGAATACGTCGAAATTGGCGAAACCAGGGCGCACGCCACGCAAAATCCCAAGAACTTGCATAACCGTTTCACGTCAGCACCTCCGTGAAACTCCCGGCCAGGGACACCCGCGACGTGCCCTCGGTCCAGCGCCATTATGTCGCGATTGTACTACCTGTTCTACGCGCCAGCGCCCGCGGCTTTGGCGAACCCCTTCACCGCCCGCTCGATCCCGGCCATGCCGTTGGCCAGGTCCTGCGCGTTCATGGCCGGCCGCACCGTCAATCTGGCGTTAAACGCCAGGAACCACGGCTCCGCCACCGCCGGCAACTCCGACGAATCTTTCATATCAAAGAAAATGTACCCGGTGCGTTCGCCGTTGTCTTCCGCGAAGTACGCCGCCTCCGGCTTGATCTGCTCCAAAATTCGCTCAATCGTGCTCCCCAACCGTCCTTCGCTGGCCGCCGCGTTGCCTTCCTCCACGGGAATGTTCACCTTCATCAGCATGCGCATACGTTTGCCCTCCCCAGGCCGCTGCATTATATGCGCCGTTCTGTCAGTGAACAATCTTTCTCTCGTTACGATACTGTGCCATCGTCTTGTCTGTGTAGTGGCCAGTCTTCAGCTTGCCCTGACCGACGAAGAGACTGGCCTGGGCAAACTTATCCTCCATGCCGAAGCGCTTGCCCTGATCGAGCAGGGCACTGGCTTTGTGGCACAGCCATTCTTGGCTGTGACTGCTGCCGTATCCAGAACAGTACTTGACATACTCGTACTTTCGCGTATCGTTACTCTCCGTGTCCCTGCTCGACGAAGTCGAAATGATTCTCCGCCTGCTGCTGGCCCAGCTAAGAGCTGCGCGCGATTGTCCCGTGCATGGCAACGCCCATTTGGAAATCGCCTTCGACATTCGCTGCGGCGCCTGTGCCCACGATTCCGGCGAACGGGCCGCTCCGATGCCTCCTCAGCATCTTCCTGTGGGTCGCAAGGCCGGCTAAAAAGCTCAATGCTCCTCCTCACTTCTTCGTGTCGCTCCGCGCGTCTCGGCGTTTTCTTTCAGCATTCCTCGCAGGCGCCTTCCCAGCTCTGTGCCACAACTGAGAACTTCCAACGGAAAACTAAAAACTCCTTCTCTCCTGTGCTAACGTAATCCGGCTCGCCATCTTCCGGAGGCTCTGCTCTTGACTCCCGCTCCTCTTCGCCACGGCGGTTCCCACGCGCGCATTGCGGTCATTCCCGGCGACGGCATCGGCAAAGAAGTCACCCCAGTCGCCGTCGAAGTCATCAAAGCCGCCACCGCCAAGCGCCATCGACCCATCGAGTTCGTCGACTTCGACTGGGGCGCCGACAAGTACCTGCGCGAGAAAGTCTCTCTCCCCGAGGGTGCCGTCGCGATGCTCCGCGATCAGTTTGACGCCATCCTGTTTGGCGCCCTCGGTGATCCTCGCGTTCCCTCCAACCAGCACGCCGCTGACATTCTTCTCGGCCTGCGTTTCAAGCTCGACCTGTACGTCAACGCCCGTCCCGCCGAGCTCTTTCACGAACGCTTCACGCCGCTGAAGGATCGCCTCCCCGCGGACATTCGTATGATGGTCTTCCGGGAGAATACCGAAGGCGTCTACGTAGGCATTGGCGGCTTCTTCAAGAAGGGCACTGCCGACGAAATCGCGACCCAGGAGGATTTGAATACCCGCCTAGGTGTCGAACGCATCCTCCGCTTCGCCTTCAACTACGCCCGGGGCGAAGCCATCAGCGCCTGTGCCGGCTCTCGCGAGCAGGAAATGAAACATCCATCGTCGATCCCAGAGAACCCCGGCCTCCCGCGGCCAACCGGCCCCTCCACTCACCATAAGCCCCTGCGCCTTACCATGGCCGACAAATCCAACGCCATGACCTTCGCCGGCGATCTCTGGCAACGTACCTTCAAATCCCTGCAATCCGAATATCCCGACGTGTCCTCCCGCCACCTGTATATCGATACCCTGGCCATGGAACTCGTGCGCGATCCCCGCCAGTTCGATGTCATCGTCACCAACAATCTTTTCGGCGACATCATCTCCGACCTGACCTCCCAACTCGCCGGTGGCCTCGGCCTCGCTCCTTCCGGCAACATTCATCCCGGCCAAACCTCGCTCTTCGAGCCGGTCCACGGCTCCGCACCCATCATCGCCGGAAAGGGAATTGCCAACCCCTTCGGCTCGGTCCTTGCCGCGGGCATGATGCTCGATTTTCTGGGCTGGCACGATGAAGCTGAATTGTTAAAGCACAGCGTGAAGTCTGCTCTGGCTCACGACATCACTACTCCCGACCTGCACGGCTCCAAGCACACCTACGAAGTTTCCGACTGGCTCGTCAACTTCGTCTCCAAACATTCCTGATCCCCGGGATGTTGTGGCTCGCGTTAGCAGCCTTGGAGTGCGGGAGCCTTGCTCCCGCTATCCTCCCGCCTTCACCAACATTATGCCCCCTACCAGCCTCATCCCCGCCGTATTTCCATGAATCACTGGATGGACGCCCGCCCCTCCCCGCGTTCCCATAGAGATAGACCACAGCACGAAATTCCACGCGGTCGCTGCCCATGCCGGACCCTCTGCGCAAACTCTACCCGTACGTTTTTGTCAGAGCCGCCACGATCGTGTGGCTGGGCTGGATCCTGCACTTCTTCGATCGTCTGCTGCGCTCTCCGACAACACCCGCCATCTGGCTGCTCGGCTCGCTCGTCAGCGTCAACCTGGCTCTCGTCTTGGGCCTGCACTTCCGCCTTACCCTCAAGCGCTAAAGTTCTAAGTTCTAAGTCGCAACGTTCAACAGCGACCCTTTTGCCCCCAACTTAAGACTACAAACTTAAAACTCAAACCCCTTCACTCCCATCTCCGGCTGCTTCCTTTCAACACGCCCGCAATCACCAGCCCCGCCAGGAACCCGCCGATGTGCGCCCACCACGCCACGCCGCCCGTTGCCGACGCGCCAAACTCCCCAATCCCCGACAAGAACTGCAGCACGAACCAATACCCCAGCACCACCAGCGCCGGAATCGGAATCAGGAAGATGAAGAACAACATCAACACCCGCGCCCGCGGGAACAGCACCGCGTACGCGCCCATCACTCCGCTGATCGCCCCGCTCGCTCCTATCGCCGGCAGGGAAGAGTGCAGGTTGAACACCACGTGCATCAGCCCCGACCACACCCCGCAAAACAAATAGAAGATCAGATATCCCACGTGCCCGAAGTAATCCTCCACGTTGTCTCCGAACACGTACAAGAACAGCATGTTCCCCAGCAGGTGCATCAGCCCGCCGTGCAGGAACATGCTGGTGAACAGCGGATAGAACGCCATCTTGAATCCCAGGTAGCCGTTCAGGAACGCCGGGATGCGCATCGGCACCGTCGCGTTGGCCAGCAGGAACGCCTTCGCCGCGTGCGCCGGCAAGTGCACCTGGTAGAAGTACACCCCCACGTTGACCGCAATCAGCACCCAATTGATGATCGGAAACGTTCGCGTCGGATTATCGTCTTTGAGCGGAATCATCGAGTCTGTCGTTTACGGGTCTCGCACTCAATCTCTACACGTTACACAACTCCGGCGCGAGCAAGATATCAGATGCTCGTTGTCGCTGGCTGAGAACACCGTGAATCCACGGAAGCTGAAAAACTTATAACTTCGAACTGAATACTGTGTCGGCGCGCCGACATTGTCTGTCTAGAGTCGTCTTTTCTTTTAAGATTCCGTTCGCAGCACCTCGTGCCTCGTGCCTCACCGCCGGCTTCCTCGGTTTACTTAGAACTTAATCCTTCGCCGACACTGTGGGCTCGTGGCTCACCACCGGCTCCTCCACCGGTTTACTTAAAACTTCAAACTCACTTATATCCCCCACAAAACGCGGGCGCGTCCCGTCCCAACAGTGCGCAGCTTCTCCGGATCTCATCCTCAATCAGCTCACAGGAGTTCTGCGCATTGCACGGCGGATGCGTCGCCGGAGACACCTTCAAGCATTCCTTTACCATTTGCTCCGCGCGCGCTTTGCCCACTTGCGCGACGCAGGTCTTATCTTTGGCCGTGTTGCTGTCCTCCGCGGCGCTTGTCGCCGCCTTCGGCAACACTCCCAGCTCGAACTCCGCGCTACACCCCTTGTCCACCCAAATGCCCAGCCCGTCGTAACCCCACGAGTCATCTTGCTTGCAGGCCGTTTCACTGAGCTGTTTCACCAGCCGCACCCCGCGTCCGGTGCTGGCGTCGCAATATTTCTTCCCGCCATCGGAAGAGCAGGTCAGCGCTTTCCCGCCACCTGCGCTGGTCGCGCTCTCCGTGCCCAACGCAAAATCGCCATCGCAGCCGTGGTCCACCCAAATCCCGTGTTCGTCATAGCCCCACGACTCCCCCTGCTTGCACACGGCCACGCTTCGTTCCTTCACCAACCGCACTCCGCCATGCGTGTCCGCCTCGCAGTACTTCTTTGTACCATCCGACGCGCAGTGAATCGTCTGCGCCGAAGCCACTCCCCCTGCGACAAGCGCCACAATCAATCCAACCGCCACTCGTATCATCCGCATGCCCTACTCCCAAGCCGCATCCGCACCGTCCGTCGCCGCTGTGCCATTCGCGTTCAAGGCGCAACACCTGGCGCGCTCTCGGTAGGGGCACGATATATCGGGCCCCCGCGGAACATTTTGACCCTATGTTCACGCCCGAACTTCAGCCGCGGCCATCCACGCCCGAGCAAAGAACGGCATTCCGAACTCCCACGTAATTGACCAATCCGAAGGCGAGCGATGCCTCCACGCTACTGCATTTCCCTTCGTCGTGAAACACCAAACTCGGGACGCCCGCCCTCTCGCCTCGCCATTCGCCGGAAAAGCGATCCGCATGTGGCACAGCCATTCCTGGCTGTGACTAAGGGCCAATCTTCAGCAGACGGAAATGGGCAGCCTGCGAACCCCTTTTCTCCGTAGCAGAGCAAGGAACCGCGTGCGGTTGACATAATCTCCTTTACGCCAGGGCCTCGGTTAACAGAATCTGGGGGTACTTGCAATATGCACAAAACGCGCCACCTGTTACCTCGGGGCGCAAAACGCGCGTTCGTGGAAAAGTGCGTCATTCGATCCCCGCGGCCATCTTTGGTCGGCGTGCCGACATCGTGCTCACCATTCGCCGGATCGGCTATCACTAATTGCTGATTCCATGCGAAGTCTTCACATCCGGACATCCGCCGCGCCATCGCCAATTCGTCCTCCAACCTCGCCGTTCTCCACAGCTTTTCTTACGCCGTCATTGCGTCCACGATGGCGCGTGTGTTATGTACATAAGTTGTGCACGCGCGCTCGTTTTGCGCGGGGATCGCTGCGGTTGTGCGCCCCGCCGCGCGGTCGGCGCGCCGACATTGCGCATGCCTGCCCGCGAAACGGAAGCCATCATCCTCAAGACGTATCCCTTGGGTGAGGCCGATCGCCTGGTCAGTTTTCTGGGCCGCGCCTCGGGACGCTTGCGCGGGGTGGCCGCCGGCGCTCGTCGCCTGAAGAATCGTTACGGCTCCACGCTCGAGCTGCTGTCTCACGTGCAGATTTGGTACGTCGAGCGGGAGACCCGCGATCTGGTGCGCATTCAGCAGGCCGAATTGCTCAACTCCTTCAACAAGGCCCAGAGCGATTACAGCCTGAGCACCGGCCTCGCCCTGGTCAGCGAAGTGGCCGAACAGGTCCTGCCGGAACGCGAAGCCAACGAAGCCATGTTCCGGCTGATCCTGCTCACCGCTAAAGAAGTGGAGCGCCGCGGTGCCATCGCTCTGCCGCTGAGCTACTTTGGCTTTTGGACTGTGCGCTTGGCTGGGTGGCTGCCGCGCTTTGATGTCTGCGCCCAATGTGGCAAGCCGCTGGGGAAGGGAGCGGGTTACCAGGATCGCTTCCATCCCGGCCTGTACGACGCGGAGCACCGCCGTCCCGGGATGAAGCCGGTTTCGAGTGAGGCGCGCAGTTTGGCGGAAGTCTTCGCCAGGCAGCGGCTCGATCAGTTGGATGACGCGCTGGTCACGTTGCCGGGAGTTCAAGAATTACGTGAAGCCACTTTCAACTGGATCGAGCATCACGCGGAACGTAAATTGCACACTCGTGCTTTACTTGAAGTGTAATGGTGCCGCCGATTTGTTACACCGCGTCATGTTCAAGTCGCACGCGAACAGATGTGAAGTGTGACTCGAATGGATCGGCAGTGACTCGGGCGTTGGCAAATTTGCATTGAAGGATTACCTGCAGTTTGGCTGAGCGGTCGTCGAGTGGCTCTTTGGCCCTGGTTGAACAATCTCATGTTTTACTTTGACACTGGATTCGGCGATTCGAGGCCATGCTGAACTAATACCTGAGATTGTCGTGCCGAATTTTGGTGGCGCAAAGAGGTCAGTTCGGGAATTGAAGTAACAATTGAATGGATGGCCGGCGATCAATCTGCAATCTCGGAAACCTCGTGAACTAGTTGAGGCCATGGTTCGCGAGCGGGTGAAAGAGCAAAGCAATACTCGAACGTACAGGGAAGACGCCAGGAGCGATCCAAAGTGAAACGCGAAGGGAGCGGCAGTGCCAGCTAAAGTAAAACTTGAATCCAAGCCCAGGGTTCAAGGGCTCACTTTTCAGGAGTTAATCCTTAAGTTGATGCACTACTGGGATCGCCAAGGCTGCGTTCTCCAACAGCCCTATGACATCGAGGTTGGCGCTGGCACCATGCACCCGGAAACCTTTCTACGCGTGCTCGGGCCAGCGCCCTACCGGGTCGGCTACGTGCAGCCATCGCGTCGGCCCGCCGACGGACGCTACGGCGAAAACCCCAACCGCCTGTACAAGCACTTTCAGTATCAAGTGATCCTGAAGCCCGCGCCCGCCGATATTCAGGATTTGTACTTGCACAGCCTGGAAGCCATCGGCATTGACTTGCGCGAGCACGACATTCGCTTCGAAGAAGACAACTGGGAATCTCCCACGCTGGGCGCCTGGGGCATCGGCTGGCAGGTCCTGCTCGACGGCCTGGAGATTACCCAGTTCACTTACTTCCAGCAAAGCGGGGGCATCGACCTCGATCCCATTTCCGTCGAAATCACCTATGGCTTGGAGCGCATCTGCCAGTTCCTGCAAGACGTTCCCAGCATTTTCGATATTCGCTGGTCCAAGGACATGACCTACGGCCAGATCCGGCTGGCTGAGGAGCAGCAATTCTCCGACTACAGTTTTGATCGCAGCGACGCCAAGGCCCTGCGTTCCGAATTCGAACTGCACGAGAAGGAAGCCAAGGAACTACTGGATGGCTGGAAGCAGTTGGTCGGCGCGCCGACCAAGGAAGGGAAGGATTCGGCCAAGCCCGGGGCGCATTCCACCCAAGCCAACTTAGTAATCCAGGAGCCTGCCGGGGGTGCCCGCGGCCAGGTCTACGCGGCCAGCGGTGAGACTGGCCAGCTAGCTTTGGTCGGCGCGCCGACCAAACTCCGCGAGCGCTACCCGCTGCTTGCCGCTTACGATCACTGCCTGAAATGTTCCCACCTGTTTAACTTGATGGACGCCCGTGGGGTTATCTCCACCACCGAGCGAGCTGCCCTGATGCAGCGCGTCCGCACGTTGGCCTGCCGCACCGCGGTCGCCTACCTGAACCAGATTGGCGCGAAGGTGGCCGGATGAGCCCCACGGCAAAGAAGACGGGTGCGGTTGTGAAGAAGGGCCCGCCGTCCGCCAGATCCGCGGCACCCGCCAAAGCCCCGTCTCGCCTGGAACTGCTGTTCGAAATTGGCGCCGAGGAAATTCCCGCCGGCATGCTGCCCCGTGCGGTTGCCGAACTGAAGACCATCCTGGAGAAGCACCTCATCGCCGAGAACCTGATGGAGGGCGTGACCGTCGAAAGCTTCGGCGGCCCGCGCCGCTTGACCGCCTGGGCTCGCGGCATCATCGCCAAGCAGGCTGACCTGGAGATGGAAGTCACCGGCCCGCCCAAATCGGTCGCCTATGATAATGTCGGCGCGCCGACCAGAGCCGCGGTCAGCTTCGCCGAGAAGCAGGGCGTGGCCCTCCACGAGCTCATCACCGTGCAGACCACCAAGGGCGAGTTCATCGCCGCCAAGGTCATCAAGCGCGGCCGCAGCTCCTTTGACTTGCTCTACGAGATTCTGCCCCGGGTCATCCATGACCTGCCCTGGCCCAAGACCATGACCTGGACCGGCCTGAAGGGTGTGCGCTTCATCCGGCCGATTCGCTGGATCGTCGCTGTGCTCGGCTCGCCTGCCGCGGCCAGCAAGCCGTTGAAGTTTTCCTTTGGCGGCATAACCGCGGGCGACACCACCCAGGGTCATCGCTTCCTCGGCAAGCCGGGCAAGCCGCACATCCCGGTCCGCGGCTTCGCCGACTACGAAAAGAAGTTGCGCGCCCATGGCGTGATCGTGCGCCAGGAAGAGCGCCGGGAAAAGATCGCGCGCGAGCTGGCCAGCCACGCCAGGCGTTCCGGCTATCACGTCCACGAAGACCCCAACCTGCTCGAACTGGTTACCTACCTCAGCGAATACCCAACCGTGATCCAGGGCGATTTCGATCCTTCGTTCCTGGAGTTGCCTGACGAAATTCTGATCACCGTGATGCGCGATCATCAAAAATACTTTGCGATGGAAAAGCGCACGCGACACAGCGCAACGGCCGCGGCGGGCACCGGCGGTTCTTGGCTCAGCGCCAGCGGGGAACTGGCGCCCCATTTTCTGGCAGTCATCAATCTGGCCAAGGACACCAAGGGCTTGGTCCGTGCAGGTCACGAACGCGTGTTGCGTGCCCGCTTTGCCGACGCGCGGTTCTTCTGGGAGTCCGACCAGAAGTGCCCGCTGGCCGACATTCTTCCCAAGCTGCAGAGGGTCACTTACGAATCGCGGTTGGGCAGCTACTTCGACAAGGTCGAACGCGTCCGCGCCATCGCCAGCGGGCTTGCCGAGGGCTGGTACAACCTGGGCGACACCCACGCGCGCGTGGCGGATGCCGATCGCGCCGCAGAGTTGGCCAAGTGTGATTTGGCCACCGAAATGGTGCGCGAGTTTCCGGAATTGCAAGGCATCGTCGGCGGCCTGTATGCCAAGGCACAAGGTGAGTCGGAAGAAGCGGCCGACGCGGTGTACGACCACTATCGCCCCGTGGGCCTGGACGATCCCATTCCACGCAATCTCACCGGTTGTGCGGTGGCCCTGGCCGATAAGATCGAGTCCATCGTGGGCTGCTTCTCGGTCGGTGTGGTGCCCACCGGATCCAGCGATCCCTACGCGCTGCGCCGCGCTGCGCTGGGCATCGTCAAGATTATCCTGGACCGCAAGCTGTACGTCTCGCTCTCGCTATTCATCGCCGCTGCGGCCAAGGCGCTGCTCAACCATGCGCCGAAAAAGCAGATCACCGAGCAGCAGCAGAAACAGGTGCTGGAGTTTCTTCTGGAGCGCGCCCGATTCGTGCTGCGCGAAAAGTCCGGCTACGCTTACGACGAAGTGAACGCCGTGCTGCAGGCGGGCAGCGACGATTTAGTGGACGCCGAGAAACGCTTGCGCGCGCTGAAGACCATTCGCAAGTCCAAAAATTTCGAGCCGCTGGCCGTGTCCTTCAAGCGAATTCGCCGTATATTGGAGAAGGCCAATGTTGGCGGCAAAGCGCTCCCGGTGAATTCGGCGCTTTTCGAGAAGGATGCGGAAAAGGAACTGTACGCAGCGGTGCGCAAGGCCGCGGGCAAGGTCAGTGAAGACAAGCGCGCCGGGCGCTACCAGGAAGCCTTGGAAGAAATCGCCGCGCTGCGCAAAGTGGTCGATCAGTTCTTTGTCGATGTGATGGTGATGGCGGAAGACGAAGCGCTGCGCAACAACCGCCTGGCGCTGCTGGCGGAGTTGCTGCGCGAGTTCACCACCATCGCCGACTTCGCGGAGTTGGCTGGTGAAGCGTAAGCGTTCGTGGCACAGGCAGTGGCACAGGCATGTTGCCTGTGCGGGTGCGGCGGGCCACACAGCCAGGAATGGCTGTGCCACAGGACCGGCCATTGTCGGCGCGCCGACATGCTGCGATTCAGTGCGGCCATGCCGTGAGGCGAAGATTGTGTGGTGGCCAGTCTTTAGACTGGCCAGTCGCGTAATACGGAGAAGCGGCGTTGAAGTATCACTTGAAGTGACGACGATCAGGCTTTACGGCATCTTTCTTCGGAAAAATGTCGGCGCGCCGACCAAACTTCCACTCCAAACCCAACTGAGTGGAAACGGCGGCGCGGGTCAGATGCAGTGGTAGTGGCCAGTCTTTAGACTGGCTAGTGCGAACAAGTCAGATCAGACCCGGTCTCGCGACCGGACGCTCCATCGGCCAATGCGCTCCCGCGTCTGGCCGATCTAAAGATCGGCCACTACCGTCGGTCAAAACACAAGAGAGGCGTACCGTGAAAAAGTGGGTCTATTTCTTTGGTGCAGGCAAAGCGGAAGGAGACGGCGAGTGGCGCGACCTGCTCGGCGGCAAAGGCGCCGGGCTGGCGGAGATGACTAAGATCGGTCTGCCGGTGCCCGCCGGTTTCACCATCTCCACCGAAGCGTGCGATTACTATTACAAGCACGATAAGAAGTATCCGTCCGAGTTGGACAAGCAGGTCAAAGAGAATGTCGCCAGGCTGGAAAAAGCCACCGGCAAAAAACTCGGCGATCCCAAGAGTCCGCTGTTGGTCAGCGTGCGTTCCGGCTCGGCGCGTTCCATGCCCGGCATGATGGAAACCATCCTGAACCTGGGCTTGAACGACAACTCGGTGCAGGGACTGGCGGGGGCCACCAAGAACGAACGCTTCGCCTACGACGCGTATCGCCGCTTCGTGCAGATGTATTCCACGGTGGTGATGGGCTTGTCCAAGGAAGATCTGGAGCATCGCCTGCGGGCCATGAAGCAGCGCCAGGGCGTGAAGCTCGACACCGACGTTCCGGCCAGTGGCTGGAAAGAATTGGTGGCCGAATACAAAGCCTACTTTAAAGAGAAAGCGGGCAAGCCGTTCCCCGAAGCTCCGATGGAGCAACTATGGGGCGCCATCGGCGCGGTGTTCGGTTCGTGGATGGCCGAGAAGGCGGTCACGTATCGCCGCGTCGAGAAGATCACCGGGTTGCTGGGCACGGCCGTCAACGTGGTGCAGATGGTGTTCGGCAACACCGGCGACAACTCCGGCACCGGGGTGTGTTTCACACGCGACCCCAGCACCGGCGAGGAAGTCTTCTACGGCGACTACCTGACCAACGCGCAGGGCGAAGATGTGGTGGCGGGAATCCGCACGCCGGTGCACTTGAACGAGTTCGCCAAGCTCATGCCCAAGGCTTATGCGCAGCTCGAAAAAGCTCGAGGAACACTTGAGAAGCACTACAAAGACATGCAGGACATGGAATTCACGGTGGAGGAAGGAACGCTGTACATGCTGCAGACGCGCACCGGCAAGCGCACCCCCGCAGCCGCCTTCAAGATGGCCGTGGACATGGCCAATGAAAAGCTGATCACCAAGGAAGACGCCATCCTGCGCATCAAGCCGGAAGATATCGAGCGCCTGTTCTACCCGGTGATCGACAGCAAGCTCGATAAGAAAACGCTGCAATCGAAAATCCTGACCCACGGCATCGACGCGGTACCGGGGGCTGCTGTTGGCAAAGTATGCTTCAGCGCGCACGAAGCCGAAGACTGGGTCAAGCGCGGCGAGAAAGTCATCCTGGTGCGGCGGGAAACCAGCCCCGAAGATGTGGGCGGCATGGCCGTGGCGCAGGGCATTCTGACCGCCACCGGCGGCAAAACCTCTCACGCCGCAGTGGTCGCGCGCGGCTGGGGCAAGTGCTGCATCGTGGGCGCGGAAACCCTGGGCATCGACTACGGCAGCAAATCCATGAAGGATGGCAAGACCGGCAAAACCGTTAAGGAAGGGGAGTGGCTCACGCTGGACGGCAGCGAAGGCACGGTGTACGCCGAGCAATTGCCGCTGGTCACCCCGGAACTTCCGAAAGCCTACCAGACCATCATGAAGTGGGCCGACGAGATCCGCACGCTGGGCGTGCGCACCAACGCAGACACGCCGCAAGACGCGCGCAAGGCCGTGGAGTTCGGCGCCGAGGGCATCGGCTTGGTGCGCACCGAGCACATGTTCTTCACCGACTTCGAATTTCCCGAGAAGGGACAAGAACGCCAGCGGGCCATCCAGGAAATGATCCTGGCGGAGACCAAAGAAGCGCGGGTGAAGGCCCTGGACCGCTTGCTGCCATTCCAGCGCCGCGACTTCATCGGCATCTTCAAGGCGATGGATGGCCTCCCGGTCACCATCCGCCTGATCGATCCGCCGCTGCACGAATTCGTGCCGCATGAGCGCGCCAAGCAGGAGGAGTTGGCCAAGGAACTGGGCATCAACGTCGAAACCGTGGCGCGGCGCGTGCAGCAGTTGCACGAAGCCAACCCCATGCTGGGCCATCGAGGCTGCCGCCTGTGCATCACCTATCCGGAAATCCTGGACATGCAGGTGCGCGCCATCATCGAAGCGGCCATCGAATGCCAGAAAAACAAAATTAAAGTTATACCTGAGATCATGATGCCGCTGGTTCTGGACAAAAAAGAGATGTCCATCCTCGAGCAGCAGACCCGCGCGGTCGCGGACGACATCATCAAGAAGGCCGGCATCAAACTTCATTACATGGTGGGAACCATGGTGGAGTTGCCGCGCGCCGCGTTGCTGGCCGACGAGATCGCCGAAGTGGCGGAGTTCTTCTCGTTCGGCACCAACGACCTGACGCAGACGGTGATGGGCCTGTCGCGCGACGATGCGGGCCGCTTCCTGCCCGACTATGTCGACGAGAAGAAGTCCGGCATCTTCCGCGGCGATCCGTTCCAGACCCTGGATGTTCACGGCGTGGGCATGTTGGTCCGCTGGGGCATCGAGAAGGGACGCAAGACCCGACCTCATCTGGAGATTGGCATCTGCGGCGAACATGGCGGCGATGCCGACAGCGTGAAGTTCTGCCACCAAGTGGGAATGGATTACGTCAGCGCTTCGCCGTTCCGCGTGCCCATCGCGCGGTTGGCGGCGGCGCAGGCCAAGGTGGAAGAGGATAAGGCCAAATCGAAGGGCAAGGCGAAAGCAGCGAAACGATAGGCGCGTCGTGGCACAGGCATTTTGCGCGTGCCTGGGTAGTCACTCAGCCAGGAATGGCTGTGCCACGTTCGCCGTCACCGGCAACGCCGATGGATTGCCGAGTTTTTACAGTTGAAGTAAAAGTTGAAACCGATATGAAGTAAAACATGAGGTCTTCCCGGCTCTGGGGGCGGCTTCGGTGGACCGGCTTCCAACGGTGATCGCGACACTGCTCGCGTTTTCGGTGTGCGCGGGCGCCAGCGGTGCTGCGCAAACTCGCGTCACCTTTCGCGGCCGCGTGACCAATGAAGACGGCTTGCCGATTGGCGGCGCTCAAGTAAAACTTCAATATGTCGGCCTGCCGACGGCTTCGGCAAAAACAGAACCTCCGAACGCCAACACACAATCGTCTAACACGGTGGCACCGGGCAACGCGCCGGCGCCTGCTGCACCACAACAGACGGTTCCTCCGCCCACCTCTCCGCAAACTACATCGCCCGGGCCCGCGGCAAACGCGCCCACCTTTTCCACGGTCACCGATGACGCCGGCTACTTCGTGTTCGCCAATCTCGCGCCGGGCATGTACAACGCGCGCATCGAGAAGCTGGGCTACTTCATTTTGGAGAATCAGCAGATCGAGGTGACCGCGCCCAGCACCGAGGTGGTCTTCATGCTGAATCATGAAGAAGAAGTCCACGAGAAAGTGGACGTGACCGTGCCGGAGAATCGCATCGATCCGACCAACACTCAAAGCATCGAAACGCTGACTGGGAAGGAAATTATCGACGTTCCGGTGGCCAGTTCGCACGACCTGTTGCAAAGCCTGGTGGCTATGCCGCAAGTGATTCGCGACAATTCCGACCTGCTGCACATCGCCGGGGCGCGCAACACCAACGTGCAGTACCTGCTGGACGGCATCGAAGTAGGCGACCCGGCCAGCAATGGGCTGACTTCGCGCATGATCGTCGAAGCGGTGCGCTCGGCGGAAGTGCAGACCGGCCGGTTTGGCGCCGAGTACGCCCATCCCGGCGGGGCCATCCTCAGCTACAACACCCGCGAAGGCGATGATCGCTGGCGGTTTGACGCCACCGACTTCATCCCGGGAATCAATGTGCAGCAAGGCGTGCAGCTGGGGAACTTCTATCCGCGAATCACCTTTTCCGGACCGATCGTTCCGGGGGAGCTGTGGTTTTCGCAAGCGTTTGACGTGCTGCACACGCTGGCGGTGCAACACGGATTGCCGCCGGGCCAGCCGGATCAGACGCAGTTGTGGGGCGGCGACAGTTGGTCGCGCCTGCTGTGGAAAATTTCCACGAACAACAGCTTGCATGTGGGATTTCTCGCCAATGTGGAAGATGACGCCAACGCGGGACTGGACGCGCTGCACCCGCAATCCGTCACCACCAACTACACGGCGCGCGAGCTGTTCGGCTTCGTGAAAGAGCAGAGTTACGTAGGCACCACGCTGTACGAGGTGGGCATCGGCGTGGAAGACTCCACGAACAACACCACGCCGCAGGGCACCGAGCCGTACATCATCCTGGTGAATGGCGCGGAAGGGAACTTTTTCCAGCGGCAGCATCTGGACTCGCGGCGCTACCAGTGGTTTGGCGATGCGATTCGCGGGCCGGTGCAATGGTTTGGCGCGCACACCTTGTCCGCAGGAGTGAATTTTTCCGGCGTGGAGCTGACGCAGAACTCCACACGCGGAGAGATTCAGGCGTTGCGCGCGGATTTGACCCTGGATCGCCTGACCACCTTCACCGGCAGCGCGGATTTTCACGTCGCCAACACCTTGGCCGGCGGATTCGCGCAGGATTCCTGGTCGCCGAACCAGCATGTGGTGGCGCAAGTGGGAGTGCGCGCGGATTGGGACCGCTTGTTTCAGGCGGCGTTGGTGCAGCCGCGTGTAGCGCTGAACTGGATGCCCTTCAAAGACAATCGCAGCAAATTTTCGATTGGCTGGGGCATGTACGACATTCCGCTGAACCTCAGCGTGATCGGGCAGGCGTACGACCAGCAGCAAGTGGACACGTTGTACGATCCCACGGGGAAGATTCCGGTGGCGGGACCGGCGACCAGCGCGTTCATTTTGCCGCGAGCCGGACTGAGCAGTTTGAAGCAGCCGTATTTTGATATTGCCAGCGCCGGCTTCCAACATCGCATCGGGGAAAACACCCTGGTCAGCGTGGAACTGCTGGCGCGCGACCAGCACCACGGCTTGGTGTGGGAGACGCTGTCGCCGGGACAGATCGGCTCGGACTTTTTGTTGCAGAGTTCGCGGCGCGACAAATATCGCGGCGCCACCGTCACCGCGCGGCACACCTTTCGCAACACCGCGGTGCTGTTCGGCAGTTATACGCGCTCACGAGCCAGCACCGATCAGGTGCTGGACCCGATATTGGGGTCGTTGTATTTCGCGCCGCAGCAGCCGGGGCCGCTGAATTGGGACACCCCGAACCGGATTTTGACTTGGGGAAGTTTTCCCACGCCCATCTGGGGAATTCTGTTTTCCTACATCGTGGACTATCACACCGGCTTTCCGTATAGCGCGATCAACCAGCAACAATTCTTGATTGGCGCGGCCAATTCGTTGCGCTTTCCGTCGTTTGCCAGCTTGACCCTGGGGTTCGAGAAAAAGTTTACCTTTCGCAACCGCATTTTCGCGGCGCGCCTGTCGGTGATCAATGTGCTGGACCGGCAGAATCCCGACGTGGTGTACAACAACGTGGACGCGCCCAATTACGGAGTCTTCACGGGCGGGCAGCCGCGGGCGTTCACCGCGCGCCTGCGGTTTGTGGGAAGGAAGTAGGAGTAACCAGAGTGATCGACCAGTTCAGTAAGCCCGAGGTCCGGAACCCTGCGGAGCTCGAGAACGCGAACATGGGTGAGGTCGCTGCGTAGCCCGACGCGCGTTGCCCAGGCGGGATCAGTCGACGGGATGGACCGGCAGGGTGATGGTGACGCCGGCGGTGGCGTCAGGGAGCATGAACTCGCAGCCGGTGGTGTCGCCGCAGATAACGGTGCCATGCCGTAACACCCGGACGGGGTTATTGTCGGGCGAGGTGAAGTTGGGATTGAGCTTGGCCAAGGCTTTGCCGGCAGATTTTAGTTTTTCAGAACCACTGACGTATTTGCTATCTACGACCTTGAAGCAGCCGGTTTGCGGATCGTATTCAAACAGCACCAAGAATTCGGCAGTGGCGGTGGCCACGAGCACGCGGGGGAGCTTGAAATCGCGCATAGCGGCAAGCTGGTCGATGGTCTGCATATGGTAGGTCTTGGAAGAGCCGGGGCTGAGTTTCTCGAGACGCACTTTATTTGCTTGGATGAGTTCGGCGGTGTGGTAGGTGGACATGTCCTGCTCCATGGGAAGGCGGCTGCGGGCGAAGCGACACATCTGGAGAGCGGATTGATTTTTGTGCTGGTCGAGATAAAGCTCGCAGAGGTGCGCGGCGGCGACACCATTCTGAGTGAGTTCCCAAGCGGCCAGCAGGTTTTTCTCGGCATCGTCGAGCTTGCCCAAGCGCTGCTGCACACGCCCCAGGGTGGCCCAATAAGCCGCTAATTTGAGCACCGGGCCGGTCTCGAAGCCGCGCGGGTAAGTGGTGAGATCGATGCTCATGGAATCTTGCTCGAGGGAGTGCACCGCTTTTTGCGCAAAATCCACGGCGAAAGGCGGAGTGTTTTCGCCCAGAGTCAGGTCATAAGCCATGCGGTTCAGCATGGTTGAGGGCGGATTGAGACCGACAATTTTTTCGTAAGCTACGTCGGCCTTCTCGCTCTTGCCGGAGTAAAAACAAGCCGTAGCTAGATGCGATTGATAATCGACCATGTCTGGATTCAGCTGGACTGCCATTTGCAACGCTTGCACCGCGTCATCATAGCGCTTCAATTCGATCAGCGTGAGACCAAGGCGGTCGAAGCCGTCGGGGTCTTCGGGCGCCAGCTTGGTGTAGGCCTGCCACATCGACGCGGCCTCGGCGAACTTGGAACGGTCCGAGAGCGCGAAAGCATACAGTCGGCGCGTGATGGGATCGTTGGGATTGACGGTGATGGCCTTTTGGTAGGCATCCATGCCCGAATCCATCTGATGCTCCGTCAGGAGGAATTCACCCAAGATGACCCAGGCGCGCACAAACTTAGGATCAGCAGCTAGCGCGCGGCGCAGCGCCGAGATTGCGGAGTCGAGATCATCATCACCGAAGGCTCGCCAGGCTTCAGTCACTGAATGATTGGCGTCGTCATTCGAACTGTCCGGCAAATCACGAATGGAATCCAGAAATGCTGCCGAAATGAACGGGACGTGCGTGGGAGCAGAGAGAGGTTGCGCGTGCGACGCATCGCTTTTTGCGGCTGGCGGTTTCTCTGGAGTTTGTTGCTGCGGAGTTTGCCCAGGCGTGAGCAGGGGCGTAGCGAAACAGAATAAGAACAAAGCCACATAATTGGATTTGGAGGGCATAGGGTTCGACCTGGCAGTCTTCCATGCCGGAAAAATGCAATTTAATTGTGGCTTGGGGGTTCGCGGCCAACTCCCAAGGATTAACCCGATTGTACAGCGACGCGGACGACGCGCACAGGGAGCCTAGGAGGGAGTTCAATGCGCGGGAGCTGAGGCGGATTCTTTGGTGTAGGCGGGCGAAAGGGTGTGGTGAGCCTGGGCGATGCTGAGCAGGGTGGGGTAGAACTGCACAAAGGTGGTGTCGACGGCGGCGTGCTGAGCGTGGCAGGAGTAACACGAGGCGGTGGTTGGGGTCATCTTGGCGGGCTTGTCGCCGTCATCGAAGCCGAAGAAGGCCCAGTTGCCTTGGGCGCGAAAACGCGATTCATCTTTTAGGTGCACTTCCAGGCCCATGACCTCGGCGTCCTGGAAATGGCCGGCCTGATTGATGGAGCCTTTGTTCACTGCACCGCGAACTTCCAGGACCAGCATGGTCTTGTCGGGCCACGTGCCGGTCTGGCGGAACGACTGGTACGCTTCGGGATTCACGAACACATTATCGAACATGTGGTGATCCATGCTCATGGCTGGGTTATAGCTCATGTCGAAGCCGGTGGAGAGGTACACCCATTCGCGGTAATTGGTGGGACGGCGGAGTTCGCCCGCGGCGGTGTAGGAAGGCGCGTTCGCGTTGGCGCCGGTGTTGGCGGATGTGGGCGAGGTTTGATGCAAGCCATACAGCGCCATTAAGGCAAAGGGGGCGGCGATCAACAGAAGTGGTTTGAGGTTCATGGGCAGGCAGTGTCGCGCAGAGGCGAGGGCTTGGCAAGACCGTTGGCTGCAGGGAATGGGCGCTTGGCTGCATTTTTGGGACGAGCGCGGAAGCGGGGAGTATGATGCGGGGACGCATGAAGGTGGACCGTAGCGGGCTGGATGAAGAGGTTACTCACCACAGAGCACACAGAGAGCACAGAGAAACAATGGCTGGGCGGTGCGGAGGGTTGGGAGACAAGATGCAAGGATCGAAGAGAGAGCCCTGGAGGCTCGGAGCATGCCTTCGCTGCGCTCAGGATGACGGATGCTGTGTTGTGGGGAGGACCGAGCAGGCGCAGGACGACGGACGCTGTGTGGCAGATGCGAGACATGATGCAATGAAGGTAAGAGGCGGAAGAGGATCAGCAGGGAAAAGGCCAGGGCGGCGGTTTGGTATTGGGCGGCGGCCATTTGCGGCGGGCTGGGATTGATCGAGGCCACGCAGACATTAGTGTCGATGCGCACCGCCGGAATGCACCACGCGTGGACCGCGCTGTTTTTCACGGCGTTGCTGAGCTGGGTGCCGTGGGCGGTAGTGACGCCGATGGTGTTGCGGTTGGCGCGGGAATATCCGTTGTTCCGGGGAACGTCGCTGGTCGCGTGGTTGCGTCACGCGGGAGCGTGCGTGGCCATCGGCGTGGGCGCGGCTTGCTGGGATGCGGCCATCGAGAACTGGCTGAATCCTTACGTGCCGGACATGCATTCGCCGGGATTCCTGACGTTGTGGCGGAGCAAGGCCACGGAGCAGATGGTCTCGACGGTGGTGTTGTACGGGATCGTTTTGCTGGTGGGATGGATTCTGCAGTCGCGGGAACGGTTGGAGCGGGAACGGACCGAGGCGGCGCGCTTGAGCGAGCAATTGGCCAAGGCGCAGTTGGGCGCATTGCGACAGCAGATTGAGCCGCACTTCTTATTCAATACTCTGAACACCATTGCGGGACTGGTGCGCGAAGGAAGAAACGATGCGGCCGTGGACATGATTGCGGGCTTGAGCGAATTGCTGCGGCGGACCCTGCGGAATCGCGAGCAGCAGGTGGCGTTGCGCGACGAGTTGGAAATTGTGGAGACGTACCTGGAGATCGAGAAGGCGCGCTTTGCGGAACGCTTGCGGGTGCACGTGGATGTGCCGCAGGAACTGGCGCGGGCGCGGGTGCCCAGCTTGATCTTGCAGCCGCTGGTGGAAAATGCGGTGAAGCACGGGATCGCCAAACGCGCGTCGGGAGGGGTGATCGCCATTCACGCGGAGCGCAGGAATGGCACGTTGACGTTGCGCGTGGCCGATGACGGGCCGGGATTTCCGGAGGAGGGGAAGGGCCGGTCGGGAATCGGGCTGGAGAATGTTCGCGAGCGCTTGCGGAGTTTGTACGGGCCGGCGGGGAAGTTGCAGGTGGGGCGCGAGGAGGGCTGGGGCGCGGTGGTGTCGGTGAGTGTGCCGTACGAAGAGACGCGAAGGCAGGGGGCGTGATGGCGGATGGAGAGGCGTGGGCCAATTCGCGTGATGGTGGTGGATGACGAGCCGCTGGCGCGGAGCAACTTGAAGGTGCTGCTGGGGCGGGACGCGGACATGCATTTGGTGGGCGGATGCGGAAGCGGCGCAGAGGCGCTGCGGGAAATTCCCAAGAAAAAACCGGAACTGGTGTTTCTGGACGTGCAGATGCCGGAGTGCGACGGCTTCGACGTGCTGGAACAATTGGGCGCGCACTTGCCGCCCGCGTTGGTGTTCGTGACCGCGTACGACCAGTATGCCTTGCGGGCCTTTGAGGCCGGCGCGCTGGATTATCTGCTGAAGCCGTACAGCAATGCGCGGTTCGCGCGGGCCTTGCAGCGCGCCAAGGAACGCATCGGCGCGGGCCACAAGCGTGGCGCGAAAGCGGAGCGGCTGGCGATCAAAAATGCGGGGGAAGTGTTGTTCCTGAAAATCGCGGAGATTGATTGGATCGAGGCGGCGGATTACTACGTGTGCCTGCACGTGGGAGCGCGAAGTCATTTGCTGCGGCGCAGCATGGCCGACGTGGAGAAAGAGTTGCAGCCAGCGTTTTGCCGGATTCACCGGTCGGCGATTGTGAATCTGGAACGGGTGCGCCGCCTGGAAACGGCGGAGGACGGCGGGACCGACGTAGTGCTGAACGCGGGAACGCGCTTGCGATTGAGCCGGCGCTACAAGAAAGAGTTGCAGCAGCGATTTAAGTAGCTGCCGCCGGAATGCGAAAGGCTGAGCTATCGCGGAAAGCCGGCAAGATGCTGCTGCCAAGGAATGGTCAGAACCAAGAGATTCTTCCGGTTAAGACTTGTAACTTAGAACTTATAACTTTGAACGGATTGCTGATTCTACTGCTCGCCGGAACCGGCGCCCATGGGGCCGGGAGAGTGGTGGCGCCAGCCGCGGGATTTGGGCTTGGTGTACAGAGGCGTGTGGTTCTCGCGCGAATGCTTGGTGCGCTCGACCTTGGTCTTCTTGTCTTTTTTGGAAGCGCCGGCACCGGTGGCGTCGGCGGGTTTGGCTTTGTGATGCCACCACCATGCCGAAGCACTGGGCACCGGGCCGAAGGTCAGCAATAGCAGGGCGCATACGCCGAGAATCAGTCGCTTCATAGAAACCTCTTTGTTCGTTTGTAGCATTTGCCAAGGAAAAGGGCCTACTGTACGAAGGTACCTTTGTGGCTAGAAATGGACGGGTGCAGGTCCGGTGTAAATGGCTTGTTATGATGAGGTTATGTTCGGCGTGTTGGCAGGCAGGGCACAAAGCCACAGGGTGTTTAGAACCGGGCTGAAGGCTAGGCTCCCAGATAGCCTCCCTCGGGCAAGACGGGGCGGATCAACGCTGGCGGAAGACACTTTATGCTGCGTTACAGGCAAACGGGCCGGGGCATGTATAATCGCGGGCACGAATGGCACTCCAGCCAGGTGAAAAAATCGGACCATACGAAGTTGTCGCGCCCTTGGGAGCCGGCGGAATGGGCGAGGTGTATCGCGCCAAGGACACCCGGCTGGGGCGAGATGTAGCCATCAAAGTGCTGCCGGGTTCGTTTGTGGCCGACGCGTCGGCGCGGCAACGCTTCGAGCGCGAAGCCAAGACCATTTCCGGATTGAATCACCCGAACATTTGCGTGTTGTATGACGTGGGCCAGCAGAACGGCTTGGAATATTTGGTGATGGAGTGCGTCGAAGGGGAAACGCTGGCGAAGCGATTAGAGCGTGGGCCGCTGCCCCTGGAGCAAGTGCTGAAGTATGGAGCGCAGATTGCCGAAGCGCTGGACAAAGCGCATCGCAGCGGGATCGTGCATCGCGATTTGAAGCCGAGCAACGTGATGCTGACGGCCAGCGGCGCGAAGCTGCTGGATTTTGGGCTGGCGAAAGAAACGACGCCGCTGGGAACGCTGGCGACGATTACCGCGAGCAGTCCGGTATCGCCGGTAACACAGCAGGGAACGATTGTGGGAACGTTTCAGTACATGTCGCCGGAGCAAATAGAAGGCAAAGAGGTGGATGGGCGCAGCGACATTTTCTCGCTGGGCGCGGTGCTGTACGAAATGCTGACGGGCAGGCGCGCGTTTGAGGGGAAGACGCAGCTGAGCGTAGCGTCGGCCATCTTGGAGAAAGAGCCGGAATCGATCCGGGCGACGAAACCGATCACGCCGCCGGCGCTGGAACACGCCATTGAACGATGCCTGGCGAAGGATCGAGAAGATCGCTGGCAAGCCGCGCGCGATTTGGCCATGGAACTGAAGTGGGTCAGCGCAAGCGGAAGCCAGGCGTCAGCGCCGGCGATCGCGGCGGCGAAAGAGCCAAGCTGGAAGAAGTATGGAGTGCGCGGCGGATTGCTGCTCTGTGGGGCGTTGGCGATGATTTTGCTTTACGGCGTGTTGGGCTGGCGCAGTTCCAAAGCACCCGAGCAGACCATGACGTTCCTGGCGCCATTGCCGTTCGCGGTGCGCGACATGGCCATGGCGCCGAATGGACATACCGTGGCAGTGGCAAGCCACCAGGAAGGAGCGAAGAAAGGAGCATTGTGGCTGTACGAAATAGGCTCGGACGAGGCCCGGAGCTTGCCAGGAACGGAGGGAGGGAATTTTCCGTTCTGGTCGCCGGATGGAAAAGCACTGGGATTTTTTGCGGATGGCAAGTTGAAGAGGGTCGAGTTGCCGAGCGGGCCGGTGCAAGTGCTGGCCGACGCGCCAGCGGGTCGCGGAGGAACCTGGAGTAAAGATGGGGTGATCCTGTTCACGCCGTCGGGCCGGTTGCGGAGCGTGATTCTGCGTGTGCCGGCATCGGGCGGGACGCCAACGCTACAAGTCGGACACGAGCCGGGGCTGGGAGGAGGAAGCCAACGCTGGCCGCTATTTTTGCCGGACGGAAAGCATTTCCTGTTCTTGTCGGCGACCATCGCGAACAGGGGGCCTAACGATGGCGTGTACGCGGGCAGCCTGGACTCAAAGGAGTTTCACCTGGTAGCGAAGGCGGACTCCAACGTGGTGTATGCCGAGCCGGGCTACTTGCTGTGCCTGCGAGACCGGGCCATTCTGGCGCACAAATTCGATCCCAAAACGATGCAAGTGTCGGGAGAGCCAGTGGCGGTGGCTACCGGTCCCGAGGTGCTGTCGCGGATTATGAGAGCCACATTTTCCGCGAGCAACCCGGAAGTGCTGCTGGTGCAGAAGGGCGGGAACGTGTCGTTGTCGCGACTGATTTGGTTTGATCGAGCGGGGAAGCAACTAGGAACCGTGGGGAATGAGCAAGTGTTCGCCAATCCTCAGCTAACCGCGAATGGAAAATCGCTGGCGGTGGATCAGACCGATGAAGCCAGCCAGAACACGGATTTGTGGGTTTACGATTTGCAGACAGGGACTCCCAAACGACTGACGTTTAATCCTGCGTTGGATGCGAATCCGGTTTGGAGCCCGGATGGATCGCGCGTGGTATTTACCTCCAGCCGTGGGAAGAACGCATTCGACCTGTACGTGAAGGAGGCCAGTGGCTCGGAAGAGGAAAAGGCCATCGTGGAAAGCGACGAGGATAAGTACCCCGACTCGTGGTCGCCGGATGGAAAGTACATCTTGTATCAGGAGGGACCGGACCTGAAGTATCTGGAGTTGCCGGAGAAAAAGACGGGACTGTTCCTGAAGGCGGTGGGGACACTCAAGAATGGGCAATTCTCGCCGGACGGCAAGTGGGTGGCCTATGCGTCGAACGAGAGCGGGAGATGGGAGGTATATGTGACTTCCTTCCCGGAGGCCAAGGGAAAGTGGCAGGTGTCGGTTGGAGGCGGAGAGCATCCGCGTTGGAGAGCGGACGGGAAGGAGATGTTCTATTTGTCGCCGGACGCGAAGATTATGGCGTTGCCGGTAAAGACCGCGGGAGGATTTGACCCTGGAGCGCCGGTGGCCCTGTTCCAGACCAGTCCGAAGGAAACCCTGGCGATGTCGGATCAGTTTATTTTTGACGTTACGCCGGACGGGCAGAAGATCCTGGTGGATACGCAGGAGAAGAGCGTCTGGCAGCCCATGACCGTGGTGCTGCATTGGGGGGAAAGGAGATAGGGCAGCAAAGGCAGTTCACCACAGAGGGCGCAGAGAGCACGGAGGCCGGGCTGAGGGTTGACGTGAACCGGCGGAGGCCGAGGAATACGTAGGTTCCTCGCCAGGGGAGGTTCAGTCACTGTAGTAGTCACTTATCCCCTACATAAGCAACGCGGGTAGTGGGCTACTTTGATTTCAGCCAATAACCGACGACCATTCCGACCGAACCGTAAGCCCAATGTGAGTCGAACCTGCGCATCAAAATGATGAAAATAGCGGCAGCCAAGACAAACAAGCAGACAACGGC
>Ga0187782_10000027_pt1 | contig 77852 bp, 140 predicted proteins | sample 0715_SJ02_MP15_2_FD_132454 | JGI IMG/M metagenome (GOLD analysis project Ga0187782, IMG submission 132454) | Tropical peat soil microbial communities from peatlands in Department of Meta, Colombia - 0715_SJ02_MP15_20_MG | ecosystem: Environmental > Terrestrial > Soil > Wetlands > Peat | place... | reverse complement strand
TCAACACGGTACGTTCTGTATGCGCCCACGCGAGACGCGTGGCCTTAGCAAGCGCCGCAAACGGTAGATTTCTTGTTAGGATGCGGCATGGCTAACGCACGGCCGTCCATGACCATTCGGTACAAAGCGTGTCCACGTATTGGGACGCTCGTGCACATCGATCCTTCGAAACCTGGCTATTTATCCAGCACGGGATACGTACGCAAAGTGAACGGCGATGGGACGGTTGAAATCCAACCATGGGAAACGCCGACTTCGCCAAGAACATTCACTCATGCATGCTCGACGCTATTTCGGTTGAAGCAGCGTGGGCGCGGGCGCTATGCACCCAAGCTTGGACGCACACGGCGGCACCGGCCGCGTTGAGCTTGCAGTCACGTGCGCATCGCTTGGAAAGAGTACGACGGGACTAGCCCATCATGGTTCGGATCGATTGGGCCCTGCACCATCGCGCTTCGCGAGATGGCTTGGCATGACGCTGCAGCCAAAGAGCACCGCGAAGCTGTCATCGAGAATCGCGCGTGGGTTTACACGATCTTTCAGTACACACCAGGTACTGACGAACGCGAGATCATCGGGACCGGTGTGTTTGATGTAGTGCGCGCACGTTACAACGGCGGTCTACGAGAAGCGCAAGAACACGTTGTCGAGATCGCACGCTCTCACGAGAACTGCAAGCGCGTACGCAAGGCACGCGAAGCGCTCGATCCAGAGGCCATCGCTTGGCTTGAAGCTCGCCTCTTGGACACGCTTCAAACAAGCTACGCTCGCTGGCGTGAGAACGTGGCGCGGCTTAGGCGTGACGCTGAAGCTGGAGATCGAAACGCGCAAGAAGCGCTCTATTACGAACGCTCGTCTGGCCGTCCGCTCTATCCCGAGCCGAAGTGGACCGTCGGGCGCTTGGCGAACGAGACAGCACAATATCACTTGCCCGACGAGCTTGACGTGCTCACAGACAAGCGCCTCTACGAGACAGTGCGCGCAGCGCTAGAACGTTTGAAGCGAAGAAGGTTAGCAACGAGTAGCACAGGCATCGACGATCGCGGACGCGAAGCGAAGCTGTGGGAGCCAGTTTGATTCTGGTAGGATGCAATAGAAATGAAGAACAACTGCAAGATCACACGCGAGGAGCGAGCACTACTCATCGCGATCGAACGTGGCGGCAAGCATGGATCAGTGACCATGCGAGGGCTCAGCAAAGCGGCAAAAGGGCTCATCGCGAAAAAGCTTGGTTACTCCATCGGTCGAATTGGTGGAGGGTACTACGTAAACTCAACAGTGGCGGGCAGCGCGTGCCTTGGCATTGATTGGGATAACGGCCCGCGCCCTCCTTACGATGAGCGCAAGGGTGAGTATGTTATTGGCCGACGTGGACGGAGCGCCCGGCGCCGTTAACATGGCCAAGCAGCATTCTTCTCTTGTGATGAATAAACAAGAACTTGCAGCGCTGTACGAGAAGCTTTGCCAAACGCCAAGCGACATCAACGAGCATCTTTCGACCTTCGTTCAGATGGTCAAGTCGATCGGTGCTACACGCGTCATTGAACTCGGAGTACGCGAAGGAGTGTCAACGGTAGCGTGGCTTTATGCATTGCACGACGAAGGGCACTTATGGTCAGTCGACGTTAGCTTTCCGGCAGAGCAAGCGCCGATTCGATCAGGCACCTCGCCAATCGTTGATTCGTCGAAGTGGACTTTCATTCTAGGTCGCGACGATGATCCGTTCGTACTCGCTACGTTGCCAACCGAGTGCGATATCGTCTTCATCGACACAGCACACACATTTGAGCAGACGTATCGCGAACTGGAATTGTACAAGCCTCGCGTGCGATCAGGCGGGTACATCTTGCTGCATGATACGCTCGATGTTGGGCCGCAGCCTTGGCCAGTGCGTCACGCCATCGAAAAGTTCGTCGGAGAGCGTGACCTCACGTGGGATGAACATGCCTACAACCACGGGCTCGGAGTCATACAGATCATTAGTCTCGCCACTCCTCAGTCTGTAAAAGCTCCCGAGGTGATTCAGCGCCCCATCCACCGTACTCACTGAGCATTTCGATTTCGGCCTTGGTCAGGATGCCTTTGAACTCCCAAGGCTGTTCTTTGCGCCATGCGTGGTTCAGCTCTTGAATGCGTCGTCGTAGCGCTTCAGCTTGGCGACGAAGGTCTCGCGCTTCTAGTTCGAGTTCGTCAATGGCGCCAAGAAGTTTTCGTGCGGCCGTGCTGAAGACCTCGTCGACTTCTTCTTCGGATAGCTCGGTGCTGCGATCTATGCCGCAAGCTTATCAGAACTTACGTTTGCCACGCTTCGCGATTCGGCCTTCGCAGAGGCTCACGACGCGCAGCGTGCTATCTGGGTTCTGCTTTTGAAACTGTTTCGCGATCCGCCGCTGTGTGAAGACGACCGAGCGAGTTAAGCCCATCGCAGTACGCGAGACTTCATAGGCGACTTGGCAGCGCATCAGCTCTCACAGATCAAGTATCACGATTTGGCGCTGCGCCGTAGCGTTGATCGCGCACGCGATCGAGCGCTATATTCGCTCCATGGCCACCATCCTCAAGAACATCGTCCAATTCACCGGTCTTGTTGTTGGTGTACCTACACCTTTGCCGCATGGATTGAACATCAACGGAAATCCCATTGCGCCGCAGCTTGGCGGTGCCGATGCAAGCGGCTTTACAGTTACGGCCGACACCGTAAACGTCACCGTTACACGAACGGCGTCTGCATCAAGCGGCGACGTCAATGTCTTCGTCGAATACTGGCATTCGATCGAAGCGGTACTGCCGCCTGGCAAGCTTATTGGGTTGATACCGTTCTTCTTCGCTGGCGGTGGCGGTGGTGGAGGTGGCGGCGTCACGTTCCCGGTGACGCCAACGCTGACTGGCAGCGCCGCTCTTACCGTCAACAAAACTAATATTTACACCAGCTCGAATGCGGAGCCATTCACCGGCACACTTCCGTTTGCCGCGAGCGTGCCTAATGGAACACTGCTCGTACTGAAGAACGTCAATGAGGACGGCTTTAACATCGGCGCCCCTACGTTGTTGCCGTCCGGGACAGATTTAGTAGACGGTTTCTCCAGTTACAATCTGCAAGAATTTTTGGGTGGTAACAGCCTCATCCTGGTTTCTGATGGGGTCAGTAATTGGTGGTTCATCGCGCAGTTTACCTTGGCTGAATTCTAGGCGGCTGAATTCTAGGCGAACTCACAGGCACGCCGACAACGAGCCCTGTAATCCGTTACGTCTCAAGACGTTCCTGTTCAGCGTTTCAAGGAAGCGCTCGAACTTGTCATCGACAAGATTTGCGATGCGTTTGCCTTCGGCGTTGAGGCAGGTGTTCGAAACGTGGTCGATTTCATCGTCGCCATCCTAACCTATCATGGCTTGGCCGGTATTGCGCAAACGCTCTTGACAACTTGACGCAGCGTTAGCATGTTGCGGGCGTAAGTGATCCGCGAAACCAGCGACGTCGGATACGCGGTCTTCTCGAAGGATCGTCGGTTCAGATACACGCTACGTCGCTGGCTTACTGGCGTGGAGTTCGCAGACGACAATCCGCGCGTGATTCGCGTTTGCTTTCTGATGTTGAATCCGAGCACCGCGGATGCAGTCATCAACGATCGGACAGTTGCACGGTGCATCAAGTTCGCTACGCGTTGGGGCGCTAATGTTCTCGACGTCGTCAACTTGTTCGCATTTCGGTCGCCGTATCCGACAGAGCTGAGAGCCGTCAAAGAACGCGGTGACGATCTTAACAACGACACTGCGATTCTCGCGGCGGCGACCGGTACATACCGTACAATTGCAGCTTGGGGACTCCACGGCGCCTTAGCTGATCGTGCGCTGTACGTGCGTAGGCTTCTAGCGAAGCACAACCTACCGCTCTACCACTTGGGGCTTACGAAGGACGGTTCTCCGACGCATCCCATCGCACGCGGCAAGAGCTACATTCCTTACGACCGCAAGCCCGTAGTCTGGAGGTTGGAAGCAGACTAGAATCGGGCCGTGGAGTCCATGCGTGACCGGCTGATCAGGATCATCCGCGAGGAGTTAGAAAATGCTCTCCGCGACGAGGTTGACCTGCCGCAAGACGTTGCAGCACGGATTGCAGATCGACTGCTAGCCATAGATGGCTACGCCTTGTTGCGATCTGGTCGCCGCATCTACGATCGGCTTCGCGAGCGTCTGCTGCACAATATTCGTAGTTGGGGCCCGTGATGACTGCGCAGGCCAAACAACTCGCTCACGAACGCAATCACTACTATCAAGAGGCGCAGCGCCTTTGGGCATTGTGCCAAGAGCTGCGCGCGGCCCTCGGTGAAGCCTGCACGATCGGCGAACAGCTCGCATACCAGTTGAATAGCCAGCATCCACGTTTGGGCGAGCTACGTGCGCTATATCTGCCGTTACAGCCAGACAAAGACCAGCTTCAATGGCTGCGAGAACAGCTAATCAACGCGCAGCGCATGCAGGCGCGAGCGTACAAGCTGGAAGAACAATTCCGTAACGCGCATGCCGACCTCGAACGACAGCAAAAGAAGCCGCAGTAACGTCTCATGGCACGGATCCTAAATTTCTGTCCACTATGCGGTGGAAAGCTGCAAGCCCGCAAACGCAGACTCAAAGGCTACATCTCCGCCTGGAATGCCGTGCAGACCGTCTACGAGTGCGCAAAGTGCAAAGTTCGAGCTTTGGCCCAGAAGCTCAGCTACTAATCAGTCTTCCCATTGTCCGTCAAATGCGGTAATAGAACGACCGCAAATCATGGAACCGTCAATTCACGTCGACGACAATCGACTCTCTCCAACTGAAGAAGCAACTGCTAATGCGATCGAGGCGGACTTCACCAAGCTATTCGATCGCTGGACCGATCGCGGCTTCCCTCGCAACGTGGTCGTGCCAATGGCATTCATCGTTGCCGTCGATGCTGCCAAGCGATCAGGCGTCTCTTTCGAGAGTGCCGTCCAGACGCTGAAGCTCATCTGGCTCGGGAAAGACGACCCAAGCTGATAAGCATTTCCGGCCACGTCGCGATCGGCGATCACGGCTGTGTGGTTTGAAACGGTCGACTTGACGCTTTTGATCGCGTATGCGATCTTCGACTACCGAGGAGTCAATACCAATGGACATGAACAGTTTCGGTCTCGGTCGTCGTGGTCGTCGTCGTCGCCGTCGTGGGCTCAGTGGCGGCCATGGATCGGGCCCCAAGGGCATGCACTGCTTGCGCTTCAAACGCGGCAAGCGAGGCAGACGCGTCTGCGCCAAGTTCGGCAAGGCGCCTAAGAAGAAGTGAACTGCCTCTTTAGAGGCTCGAAAAGGCGCGCTCAAGGCGCGCCTTTTCTGTTTACGGTAGCGATACCGCTGCCAGATCGCGCGTGCATGCAACGTGATAGCCTTGCAGCATGCCGCGTGACATCGCGCCTGGGCTCCTCGCGAATCTGCTCGTCGGTGTAGTCGAAGAGTTCGGTGCGAAGCAGCCTATCCTTGCTGCTTGGGATCTCGCGCTTGTAGCATGGGGAAACTTCCCGCCGATCTCACGGTTAGCGCCACGCAAAACGGTAAAGACGCTGCGTCAGCTCCTACGTACGCAAGTGGGTGGTGACCGCATCTACGATGCGCTCATCAAGATAGCAGAGACAATCGAAAGAGATTGGGACCAGCTTGAATGGGAGACTGAGATCGACCCAGAAGATGGCTATCCAGTCGAGGTGCCCGCATGGGAATCCTCATGGGTGCGGCCACTCAAAAAAGCAGCACGGCAAAATGCCGAGGCGAAGCTTTGGTACGACGCAGCTATGCACGCTGACGAGATCTTGACTGATCGAGCTGCCGCCCGTCGAGAGCGGTACCAAGAACAACGCTACGGACGGTAGCGTACTTGTCGGCGCCTGCGTGCTAGTACGGGCGCCGTCTGATCTGAATCTCTAATCGGACGCTGCGCATAGGCTGTCGTGCAGATGCTTGGGTTGCGCGGATCGTTCGGATCGACGTACTCCTGTGATTTATAGCCTGTCGCACACGTCACTAAAAAGAGGCTTCGCGGTCCGAATGGATCGTCTTGGCCGCACGAGAAGTTGATGTCGTAGACATCGTGCCCGCCCTTGGCGCGTTTCAGTGCGTGGGCGATCGCATCTTTCCAACCCGCGCGACTGACAGGAAACATCGTCTGATTGCGCCCCATAGACGTACCGACTGTGAAGCGACAAGCACGTTTGGCTTGGGCCTTGGGCATGGCTAGCGAGGACGCCTAACGACCTGCAAGTACCGCTCACGGCGCGCATACCGCTTCGCTGCCTTCTTCGTCTTGAAGCACGTTACGAGCTTTTCAGGTAGTTGCCCTGGCGGCAGCGTGTACACGCAGAATTTGTACTTAGCAGCCATAGCAGCGACCTTATCACCTGTAGATACGCTTCGCCATATTCCTACTTGACGATGCGGTGAGCGCCGACGGGACACGCTGCGCCACGCGGTGCGTTCACGAGGATCTTATGAGCGCGTGTGCCCACGCGGCAGCGGCCCTTCTTGCGCTTACCTTTGACCGTCTTCGTGCCTTTGGCGCTCCACTTGCCTTTGGGACAGCCGATCAAGAGCCAGCTCTTGCCTGACTTCTTGTAGCGAAAGCTGCGGCGATCGAACTCGCCTTTGGATGCTAGCTCTCGTTCGCAAAAGTTGCCTTTGATCTTTCGTGCGCGACTCATAGCTGCATCCTACCACCTATCGAAATCGTCGTCTGCGCAGCACACGACGGCCGCGCCCGAGCCCTTCGGTCAAATCGGAATCGGCCTTGCCGTATGACTTGTTGGGCCAGGTCACGTAGTCCTTGAGGCCCGCGATGATCGACTTCTCCGTAGGCTCGCCGCAAAGTGCAGGCAGCATCATCTGGTGCCAGTTACGTCCACGCGGGCTACCGCCAATACGCCCGCTACTTTCCGCTTCACGCGGGTCGTAGCCTTGCTCAGCAAGCTTGTGAAAGGCACGTGCCATCAAGCGTGCATTGGCAGGCGCCTTGTTGCGATCGCGTGAACAGCCGAGCGGTACGATGCGACGAATGCCAGGGTGCTGGTAGAGATGCAGCTCCCAACAGGACTTGCCCTCAGCCTCCGTATGACGGCTGATACCGATCTCGCGTTGAAAGCCTTCACCGGAGATTCCCATCTGTTCGAGGCTACCGTCTGCGCAGAGCTTCGATGAAACTGGATGCTCTTTGTCTGCGCTGAGGATGATGCAATTTCCTCGATGTGGATCGTGGTGCCGGATCTTGGCCATGTCGCGATACTACCACGGCATTTCGACGATCGCGCATGCGATCCGTGGTAGCGTCGAAGCATGGCGAAGAAGCCAAGCAAGCGCACGGTGAAGCTCAGTAAGCCGATCGAGGAATTGATCGCTAGCGATAAGCGAGAGGATTGGGACGTTGCGCGAGACCACGCTCTACAAGAAGGAATTCAGGATCTGATCGTCCAGCTCGACATGGCTCGCGCTTTAGACGTCTCACCCTCGGACCTAGTGGTGACCGAAGAGCGCCCATACGATGAATCCTTCGAAGTGAGCTTAGGCCGCAAAGAGTGGGTTGTCGTACCGGACGAGGACACGGCTCGGGAGATTGCGCTTGCACGTGTTACAGAAGATCTCGAAAACGAGCCCGAGCTTTTCAATCCTAATTTCATCCAGTCGCACATCGATCAAGAGGCGCTCAAGAAGTGGGTATACGACGCGCGCATGGAAGATGACTACGTCGACGAGATAGCCGAGCGCCAAGTCGATGACTTTTGGCGGCTCGCTGAACAATTTGGTCTCGATGTTCCCGAACCCGATGAAGAAGGCGAGATGCCCGAACCTAGCTCGAAGATGATCGACAAGGTCAAGGAAGCTTACGCCGAGGACGCTTCCCAAAATCCGATGAGCTTCTTCGAAGACATCTACGGTCGCGCCGAGGCGCCTAAACATGCTATCGAGGCTGTCGGCATCGACATTGCGGCTGCAGCAGAGGAAGCCATCAATGTCGACGGCTGGGAGCACTTTCTGGCTCACTACGATGGTAAGTCGTACGAGACCGACAGCGGGCTCGTGTATTGGCGAACGAACTGACCGTGCGTTCATTGCGCCACTATCGACGAAACTTGTCCGACACGCGTCAACGTGTTTGCCGCGTCAAGCACAGCAGTGCACGAAATTTTGTCTACTACCTCGGCTACGGATTATTGGGAAGCATATTGGTAGGTGGTGCAGCTAGACACCTAGTTCCCAAAGATGACCCAGACCGCCTGATTAAAACCTTGGGAGCTGCGCTAATGGGTAGCGCTTTAGGAAGCGCCTTCGGAAGCACGGTCAGGCGTGCAAAAGACGCCAGCAGCGCGATCGCTTGCATGACGGACGGTGCGTAGTTATGCGCTTCGCCGATCCATTTGGCCGACTCGCGCTACCCGACTACACGAAGTTCGTGCCGGTCGTGGCCGAGGCATATCTCGCACGACCTGTGTACGAATCGGAGGCCGTCCCTTCGTGGCTCTCACTACGAGAGAGCACTAACCGGCTGTTCAAACAGATGTCGCGCAAGGTCGAGGTTATCTTCACGGACGTAGATCCGTATCCCGATTTTGCATCGATGCAACATGACATCGAAACCAACCGCCGCATGTTGATCTGGACGGGCGCGAGTGATCACGGTGTCTGGTCGCCTGAAGACAATTGGCGGTTTCGCGCCGTCCACGACTACATGATCCATCTAGCGGGCGGACACCCGTTCACACTGCGTGGCGAGATGGGCGCCTACAACCGCCACGTGAAGATCGCACCGCCAAAGGCCAGGCTAGCGCTCTTTGTAGAAATCGTCGGGCAAGTCTGCACCTACTTGTACCAAGGCAACAAATTCGCCGAACAGAAAGTCTGTCAGATGTACGGCTTCGACTTCGTCAACGTCGGCTTATGGGATCCCGTCGAGTACGAACGAAACTGGGAGTAGGGTAGGCGCTCGTCGTTCCTCACGGCTTCTTCCTCTTGTGTAGTGACCCAGCGAAACCGTGGATGCCGATCGGTCCTTCGTCCTCGTCGATCTGACGTGCACGCTCAGCGCGGATGTTCCTCGCTATCGCTTCGAGCTTGTCGGCGAGCGCTGCCAGGGCTGTGTACTTGGTCTCTCCGGGACCGCTCACACTCGCGATCAGGATCGCGCGGTAGCGAGGCGGTGTGACGGCGAGGTCGTCGTCAGAACGTCGCTCCAGGAGCACACTGTAGCCTCCTGGGAGCTTCGGGAATGGGTAAACGGGTTGCCAGGTCATCGAGCCTCCTTTGGAGCGATCACGGCACTTGTGCTTGCTTCGCTAGCATGGGCTTTGCCTTTCGATCAGAATTTGACAGCGACATTGTGTGAGCGTTAGCGTTCATCTCTACGCTTGCTTTGCCGGATTGAGGTAAAGACAAGGGCCAAACGCCCAACATCAACCACGGCCACTTTGCCAGCAGCTGCGCTAGCTGAGCCTGCTTATCGCGCTCAACCGTATGTAGAAAGTCCTCCATCGGTGAGCCGTCGGTGAGCAATGGCAAAGCGCGCATCTTCGGTAGCGCTTTGACCGCAACTGCGGCAGCCAGTCCACGCAGAAGACCTCGACGGGAAATCACGGGCTACGCGCCTCCCTTCGACTTCGATTTCTTCTTCGGCGGCCGTGCAAGCATGAAGTCGAACAGCGCAGGCGTACCTGCGGCTGTAAGCCCGATGTTGTTGGTGTCGACGTCGTACAAGTAGACGCCGAAATCCATTGCGAGGCGGCCCAGTGACAACGCCACCGCCTGAAATGGATACTCGTGGCTCGCAACATCGACCCACTTCAAATACTCGTCGCGTAGCGCTGATAGCTTGCCCTTGCCGCGCATGATGTCGTCAGCTACGTCCGTCACGATGCCGAGTGCCGATTTCTCATACTCGTATGGCGACTTGCCGCGACGGTACCGTTGCTCTGGCTCGAAGTCGTCTGGTAGCGGCACGACCTCTTCGCGAACGTAGGCGTAGATCGTTGTCTTGGTCAGAGCGCCGCTCGGTCCGCGCGTCCAGTAGCTCTTGGGAAGCTTACCCAAGATGTCAGGCGGCTCGAAGACGTGCATGATGCCAGGAAGAGCTGCGTCAACAGCTCGCGCTTCTTCGATGGCTTCGACGGCAGCGACTTCATCTTCGTCGCTAGTAATCTTGAGAACGCGACTGTCAGCCAACTGAAAGACACAGCCCCAGGCAGCGCAGCCAAGCACAGTACCAACTGGTTCGTCAGCCCATTCTTCGAGTTTTGCTCGTGACGGGATCCAAGGGTACGGCTCAAGATCAGCGTCGAGCATCAGGAAACGAGCGTCGTGAATGTAGCTACTACAACGCCGTGTCTAACAACGGCGATGCCACGGCTTCCAGAGAGCATGCCCCAAGGGCCGTCCCAATAGTAGAACTCGTCGCCAGGTCGGTAGGCTTGGCTGATCAACTTAGCTGGTCGTCGATTACCGCTGAAATCGATCCATGCGTTGTTCACTGCCATTGCGTCGTACGTATTCGGATCGAGATCCGGTAAGCGCGCAACGACATCAGCCGTCAGCGGCTGAAGTGTCAGTCCCTGATGAAGGATGGTCTTGTTCATCCGATCTGAAGCTATCACCAATCGCCACGCGCGTACTGCTTGAACTGCCATTGGCGGCCCGTCACGTGGTCGTTGACGATGCCATCTTGGGTACGGATTGTCCGGCGCTTATCGCCTCTCATGCCCGTCCCAAGTTGCCGTTTACGATCGTCTGCACGTGCACCGGAAACGCGTTCCTGTTCGAGCTGCCATAGCCGCGCGCGAAGCACTAACCTGGCAGTTTCTTTGTTCTGTGCTTGGCTTCGTTCGTTCTCACAGCGAACGATCAAGCCGGTGGGTAGATGCTTCAGCACGACGGCACTCTCAGTCTTGTTGCGGTGCTGACCGCCTGCACCCGAGCCACGGCATGTCGAGAAATCCAGGTCAGCTTCTCGTAAGACGACTTGTGCAGCCTCTGGCTCGGGCAGAACGGCAACCGTTACTGTGCTGGTGTGAACGCGACCGCGCTTCTCGTTGGGCGGCACGCGTTGCCAACGATGCCCGCCTGGTTCGTCCTTGAACGTTTCGAGCGCACCGCGGCCGGTTACACGAAACGCAATGAAGCCTGCACGCTCTTCGATGAGTTCGAGGTCAAAGAGACCTCCGTACGGCCAGTTTGCCGTAGATGGCGAACTGCTCGCGAACTAGCTCTTTCGCGTCGTCGCCGCCTTCCGCGCTACGAATTTCTACGATGATGCCCATGACTAGCTCCTCGGTCGATCGGTTGCTTTAGTGAACAGACGCAGACGAATGACGTCAGGTCATACCTAAAGAGCCGTCAAGACCAGGGCTACACACTGCATCGCAGTCAGACCGTAGCAGTCTTTGGGTTCACGTACAAGCGCCTGCGGCGCTGCTTGGCTGACAGCTCCAGCGCATGCCACACCAGCGAAAATCAGCAGATCCACCGCCCTAGCACATGGTACTCTCGACAAGCGAATAAGCTGCAAGTCACGGACGTTCCAACTAGGCCATGAGCATTACTGCCACCGACAAGCGCCGTTTCACGATCATCGCCGTTCTCTCGTTCATTCTCTGCTTCATGGGCGTCGTCAGCGACAACGACGTCTTGGTAGTCGACATGCTGTGCTTGGTCACAGGCGTCGCTATCGGGCTGTCGATAGCCCGAACCTACCGTCGCGTGCGCGATCGACGCGAAACTTGATGGGAGTTGCGTTACCTTCGTAAAGGCAGCTATGCACTACCCATGCAATCTAGGCGTTTTTCGCTGGCGTAGTCCTATAGGTGGAGGCGTCTTCTATCCACGTGGTCGCTTGCAAACAGGCCGTGCAAACTTGGAAAGGGCGCTTTGGACGTCGAGCGACACCTTGGCTGCGCGAATCATCGTCGGATTCAACGTCGGCGATGAGCCAACATGGACTATCGATGATCTCGTGCCTATTGTTCGCCGGGTGCGCGAAGCGCAGACAGGCGACCCGAGCGCGACCTTCATTGCGCAGCATGGAATCTATCGGCATCGAGATCCAGACAGTAAGATTGTCGATGAGGACGGCGCACAGGTCTTGATCATCGATACGGCAGGTTTGTCTGAGGCTAACTTCGAGGCTCAGATGATCGAGCTGGCTGAGAAAATCGCGAGAGAACTGAAGCAGGAATCCGTGACTTTGGAGATCCAACGTAATGGGATTACCCAGCGAGTTCACGGCATTGCACCTTGAGATTTACTCAGTTGTCCGCTGGACCGGACGAGCCGTCATATACGCAGTTGGCGCTGCTCTTGACAAGAGCTACGATGCGTTTATGCTCTCGACAAGTAGGACTGCACGATGAGCCTCTATAATCTTCTTCATGGGCATGACCCGAATGCTGCGCACATTCTGCACGCATTGGGACTGCAGCTTACCGACATCGAGCGCTTTCGCGATGCCTCCTTCACCAAAGACGGTGATGCACACGTGTTTCACATTCTCTGCCGAACTGGTGGCGGCAATCGCGTCGAGTGCACGAACAGCAAGCTCACGCAACATCCGCTCTACTTGCACGACCACGATGACGCATATGACTGCACGTATGCGCATTATTACTTTCGCATCCCGCAAGCTGTACTGGATCAGCTCTCCGAGCAGGGCTTGTCACTCGATGACGTGACCGACCAGACGTCGCTGAAAGAGAAGACCGAGAACGCGCTGCAGGCGATGAAGGAATCATTGTGAAGTACTGCATTCGATCTCGACCGCCTATCGAGGTTGAAATCGACGGTGTTCCATCGTGTCTCTATTGCGGCGATTCGGTGATTCATCGCAGCATGGACGGTCCGCTCGTCTGTGTATGGTGCGACATGGGATGTGACCGTGACGGCGCACGTTGGACGCTCGAACGTGCCACAGAGCGCTACCGTCACTTCAGAGAGCGTGTCGAAGAGGCGCGAACGACCGGCAAGCTGCCTGCGGCGAACATAACAACCAAGTGTTGCAAGCTAGGTTGTGGCGCGGCGCTGTCCGACGTCCGCCTGCCGTTCTGTGACGAGCACATGAAGGATCCTGACCTAGTCAGGACGTGGTGCGAGTTATGACGCGTGTCGCGACGCGGCTGCCCGACCCGCACCAGATGCTCTCCGAGGAAGCTGGGAACTGGACGCGTGCAGGTCTCCACTACCGCTACGTCTGCAAGTGCGGGAGGACTGGTCCCTGGCGATTGACCTCCGACCTAGCACGCGGTGACCACGCAGTGCACGCCTACTGCCGCTATGTGGAGGCGCCGCCATGACAACTACGAAAGCCCGCGGCGAGATGTTGCGCCAAGTGCTGCTAGAGCGTCCTATCGCCAATGGCACAAAGCGCGACGTGTTCTGGATCCGTAACGAGCTTGCGATTGCAGGTAAGCGCGTTGTTGACGAAGACGGGCATGTTTGGACCGTCGTAGAGACGTACAACGCGCACAGCTTTAACGATGTCGACCGTCAGATCCAAGTCTGGGCGGAATTTGCCAAGACGCTGGAGGGCCACTGACGTGCGCGCAATGAATGATCGGCCGTTCGAATGCTTGCTAAGAAAAGGAAGTAGAAATGAGTGCGAAAATTAGTGTTCAGTCGTTGAATCCGCGTGTTCAGGAATTGATCGAGAAGCACCTCGGGCAGCTCTCTCAAGAAATCGCTGCGGAGATCATTCGCCCGCTGTTCCAAGAAGTGGCGCAGAGGCTGACGGCGAAGGCACCGCAGCTGCTAAGCAGCCCGTCACCATTGATTGGTTTGCCAGAGCAAAACAATCACGACGCAGCGCCACTGATCGCTTACGACTTCCGCACGCGTCTCTGGCGTTGTACGAGATGCGGCATCTACACCGATATTCGTCGGCGAGCCGTTTCTACTCACGCGCGCCAGTGTAAGGTAGGACCAGTCGAAACTGTCTCCAAGCAACGAGGTAAGGGCGCCAAACCGTAACAAGACCCGCTGCGTCTTTGCCGCTAACGCTGTGATGGCCCAATGTCAAAACCTACTGAACTGGAAGAAGTCGTTATCCATGCCAAGAAGCTCAGACCGCGAACACAGGAATTGTATCTTCAGCACATAAGAGCCTTCGTCGAATTCGCTGGTGCGAACAAGTCTGGATGGACGAAGGATGCGCCACAGCTCTGGCGCGAGAGCATGCAAGCGCGCAAGCTTCAGGCCAAAAGCATCAACGTCGCATTGAATGCTTTGCGGTTCGCTGCACGGCGTTTGAAAGGCGTACCGCGAGATCAAGCTCAGCGTTTCTTCGGTGCGATTGAAACACTGCCCACTGAAGAAACACCGACCAAGCCGACGAAAAAGCCAGCCAAGAAGAAACTGTCTGAAGCAGAGGAGCGGGCGCTGACGTGGAGTGAGGCCCGAAGCCTCCTAGATACATGTCGTGGCATAGATCGCCATTCAAAGCGCGGACGGGACCTTCGCGATCTTGCTATCGTTACACTTGGATTGCGAACCGGTATGTTGCGGTTCTCAATCTGTAAAATCAAATTCTCAGACTTTTCGAAGACACACAACATAGCAGCTGGCTGTAAACTGACTTTCGAGAAGAAGGGCGGCGAACCGCACACGATATCGCTCGATGCAGTGACGGCAGATGCGTTGGCAGACTGGATCAGCTGGCTCGTCGAGAATGGTCATTCTTCAGGGCCCGTATTTCGGGCACTGGGTCAGGATGACGGTCAACTCAAGTGCCGGATAAACGAAAAAGGACTCACACCAGATGGACTGTATCGCGTGCTGAAAGAGCGCGCACTCGACGCAGGGCTCAAGGACATACGACCACACGTCTTTCGAAAGACCTTCATTTCTTGGGCCCAGGCTGAAGGCGCGACTCCGGCACAAATCGCTGCAGTCACGGGATACACGTCTGACGGAGATGGTCAGGAGCTTGGTTCAGATCTACCAGCTAATATGCTCCTAATGGACTGGCGGCCGGTTGAGGACGGCAAGGAGCCTCGCGAACAATCAAGCAAGGGAAAGCGTAAAAGGAAGCGTAAGTCTTTGCCTCGAAATCCGGCAAAGCAAGCGTAGAGATGAACGCTAACGCTCACACAATGTCGCTGTCAAACCTCTGATCGAACTTTAAGGCAAAGCCAAGGGTTGAGATAACATGAGCAGCAAGCGACACGCACACATTAGTATTAGTGGGCGAATGCACGCACGCCTCAAGGCATACGCCGAGGCGCACGGCATCTCGATGTCGAGCATCGTGGTGGCTGTAGTAGGTCCTGAACTAGGACTTACGCCAACCACTACATCCCGTGCGGCAGCGATCTGTAAGCCATGAGTGCAGTCCGGTTTCAATCCGCACAGCGGTCGGCTGCCGCGAGCCCTGAACATAACACGAACGTGCCAGAAACTGAACGACCTCTACGCGACGTCGTTCGCGAGTTGTTCGAGGCTTCAGCGAAGTTGAACGCCTACGATGATGAAATTCATCGAAAGTTGCTGCTCATCGAGAACCACGTACGCGCGTGGCAGTTTCAAGGACAGCCTAGGGATCTTCGTCCAGTCAGCGTCGACTTTCCACCTTGGGGACGTCTTGCGTGGTCTACACCAGGTCGAGGACGTTCCTGGCGCTTGATCGTGATCGAAGAAGACGAGGTCACGCCGCTGCTGGAAATGCCGCGCGAATGTCGAGCAGATGCGTGTTCACGGCTAGAAGCGCTACTTGCTCGGATTGGAATTGGGCAGCCCGCCAAGGAATCACGCAATGAACTACTTCGACTTCCTGACTCGCGTAATCGACGATGGCATCGCCGCCGCGCGCGTTAATTACGCAGATCAACCGCACAAATGTGAAGGCGCCGTAGCAGGCTTCGAAGCCTGTCGTGGCAAACATCCCTTTCAACTCGCGCAGCTACTTATTGAAGCCAATGCGCAGGCTGACAAGGCATTTCGTGCTCACGATGACGTCGACAACTGCTGGCGGCTGCGTTGTTACGTGCTGGAGGTCGAGTGGGTCTGCAACGTCGTATCATGCGCGATCATGAACCAGGATCCCAAGCATGCTGTCATTGTCACGCCTACAGCGCGAGGCTTCATGAAAGCAGCTGAGATTCTCGGTGTGAAACCGATTGAGGCGTCGAGTCTTTCCTAAGATGCGGGAGATACCGGGCGTCGATCACGAGAGGCTGGAGCGGCTGTACCTAATCGCGTCGGCCAAGGCGCAGGTCATGGCGGCGGAGCAACTCCTCCGCGAGGCCGTCGAGAACATCCAGATCGCCGACGGTGGCGCTAAGAAGGACTGCGTGAGGGCGGTCCGCGCGGCTGTGGCGCTGCGCGAGAAGGTGTTCAAGATCTTAGAGAAAGTCCCTTGAGGCCGCACTCCTATGTTGTGCGCACGAGACCATGAACAGCGCCATCCCACATGTCATCGTCTGTGACGCCTGTGGACGCGTTTCCGACGACTAATAGGAGATTGAGCATGACACGATCGATGAAATCCAAGTCCAAGCCGCTGATGAGATCTTTCGTTGTGCAATTCTTCAGGCTAGCTGCTGACGGTTCTATTCTTGCGCGTCATGAAGTTTGCGTCGAGGAGTCCAATGCCAACGACGCGTACGACGCAGCACGAGACGTGGCAAGGAAGCACATGAGCATCGATATCCCTGCGCGGAGCTTGGACTGGGCACATTCCATCTCTGTAACGACGGCCAACTGAGCTGCAGATGATCGAAGAGTTGGCTAATGTCATTGCCGAGCGCGACCGTCTGCGCGAGGAATGCAAGCGGATGCGGCCGGTATACGATGCAGCGAAGGCGTGGCGATCGACGCGCGACAGAAAGCTCCTCGGCTTATTGCTGACATCCGTCGAGCGCCACGCAGCTCTTGTAGCTGATTTGATTGACACCGTCGATGCCGCCGTGCAGAAGGAAATAATGTTTCTCGACAGCCGAACCATGCCGACGTCAATTGATCAGCGCCGCCTCAAGGATGGCGCGACAGCGCTCGCCGTATCTAGTACAGCACCGCAAACGCGTGCGGAGGCTGAGGCGCAGCTTTCCCAAGTCTCTGACGGCATCCGCGCGATGCAATCGCTGGATGATCTTGGCGAGGAGGGCAATCGCAAGGCATTACGCGACCTCGATGAACTACAGCGCCGCTACACCACGCTTCAAGAGCAGATCAAGAGATGGCCGTGAGCTATTCATGTCCGTGCGTGTACACGACGCCGTGCCACGACGCTTGTACCTGCGTGAACCTAGTATCGTCTTCCGGTTGTCGACGGTGTTGTGCGTACGGCTCACACGAACAGCGAAGAGTGCAGGCCGAACGCCTGGCGCGCGCGATCGATGATTTCTCGCTTGAGGATGTCGAGGCACTCAGATGGCTGGTAAGACACATCTGGCATGACGCTCCTCATATTTTCGTCGATAACAAGCGCGCCCGAACAATTCTCGATCGACTGACAGAGGTTTCCACATGAAGAGATGGCAGTGAAGACCGTCGACGTGACTCAGAAACACAAAGTGACGCTGGTTTTCTTGCTCGATGAGGAAGTTACCCCTCAACTTTTCGCTGAAAAGATCGCGAACGCCTGCGGTGGCAGAGTACTGCAGCCTGGCGAGGCAATCATGGTCGAGCGGGCAAAGATCGCTTGCATGATCACTGACGAAACGCTGTCCCTACCATCGTTCGGCTACCAATGGAGGTCGACGCTCAAGCGGCGAAAGAGGAAGCGTACACGGAGGCGTTTCGTTTCAAACCACACGGCGGTCGCCCGTCGCGAGTCCCGAACATAGTACAAACGAGGCTCCAAACATGAGCTGGCCCACGTGCCCGCACGGCTACTTCCAAACACCAGGTCAACACTGTCCATGGTGTGCTGGTGAAGACACAAGCGCGTACGTGCCTGTCGCCGGCAAAGGCAATGGCTGGCTACTCGGAAAGGACGATCTAGTCTGCGATGGGTGTGGCGGACCGCGCAGTGCAGGTTGGGGTGCGTGGGCAGGTTCTGAACCTCCGACGCCGGAGAACGTCCGCGAAGCGCTTAGCACAATGCGGTACTGCTACACGTGCGTGCGTGATGACGGCAAAATGATGAAACGCTCCTCGAAGCGAGGAGAGTTTCTGACCGATGACGAGATGCGCGTCGCGTCTTTTGAGTGCCCTGACTGCGGAAAGCGCTACGTCGTTTCATTCGTCTGTCCACGGCTCACATGCGGTAGCCGCTTCGAAGAGCGTACTGGACGCGTTATTCGAATCACAGATGCAGCACCAGATCGGCCGCCACCAAAGCGTGTGACGATCGACTAATTTCTTGGACATCGTCTGGAATGGCTACATAACGGTCGACGATCCCAGATGCACACCTCGCCACGTTGGTTTCAACCCGCATTCCAGACGATGTTCAAGGGGCACAACGTAACACGAAGCCTTCTAACCGCGAAGGTACGATCGTGACCAAGCGAATCCGAAACTTGCTCAATCCAGCCGAGGCGTTCGCCGCAATGATCGGTGGACGCAAGATCTGTCGGACATGCGCCCCATTCGAGCGCGCAAGGTTCAGGGGTGAAGAGCTACACGCGCTCACGCACTCGCGCTGTGACGATCCCGAGTGCGGTTGCAGTTGTCAGGACGCATCAAGGATGAGCTGATGACGTGTAAGGCAAAGGTACGGCCGTGACCAAGCGGATCAACTGGCGTAACGAGCTTTCGCGTTGGACTAACGCCAAAGAGGATCGTTTCTACGTCTATGCCTTCACACACCTGCGTTGCGTATACGGGCCGCCATTAGGCGAAGGCCGCAGCCGCATCGTGTTCAAAGGTCGCGACGGCACGAACGTGATCAAGCTACCGAAGAACCTGTATGGAGAATCAGCGAACGCGCGCGAGTTAGAGCCGGACAATTGGCTCGGCGCCAAAGAGCGCTACGCCAAAACGTGGAAGGACTTGCACCTGTCACGTCAAACCGAACTACTGATCATCCGCATGGAAATTGTTCGTGAAGCACATGGCCGGCTTCCAGCTTGGACTGGCGCAGTAGACTGCGCGCAAGTCGGCTACAACCGCGCAGGCAAACTCGTTGCGTATGACTGGGGTTGAGTGACGAGTGAAGAAATCTATGTATGGGCACAGAAACGGCGGTGGCCCGCTCACATCGCGCTCTACCACAACGAATCGGTATCACTAGAACGTCGCTCGATCCCGTACGCAGAATGCCAAGGTCCGGCCGACCCTTGTTGTAGACAGTGCCGATTTTCGGTGCATGGATGCAACGGCGACGGACCTTCACGCGAAGAGTTTTTGCGAGTGCTTGATATGTCGAGGCTGCCACGCTAGGGTGTTAACAAATCCTGCGGTAGACTATGGGAAAAAAGATACAGAAGCAGATCGGTGACCTTTGTCCGCACTGTAAGCGCAATGACGTGCGATTTACGTTAGGGAAATATTGGTGCGTTGGTTGTCGTACAAAGGACACACTCGATCGCCGCGAGAGGGATCGCATAAAGGATCCATATAAGCGTCGCCGACAACGACAGATTCTGTATTACGCGGCAAGGGGTGCAGATCCCAAAAGCTTTTATGTAAAGTATCGGAATGAGTACCTGAGAAGACGATACAACATCTCGCAGACGGAAATTGAACAAATCTCGGCTACGCAGGGCCACGTTTGTCCAATTTGCGAGGAGCCACTCGGTGGAGATTACCGTGTAGAGCATGACCACCGCATCGCTACCAAAAGGGATAGCGTAAGAGGTATCGTTTGTAACCAAGACAATCTGCTGTTGGGACACGCACAAGACAGTATAAAGAGATTGCGAAATGCTATTGCTTATCTCGAACGGGCCGAAGCGCGCGCAAGTTTTGGTGGCGGCGCCGCGGACTGGGAAGTATGGCCAGTAGAGAACTGTGCCACGGTTGTTGCTGTCTTGATAAATGCACAACCAAAACAGGAACAGGAAAAGAACATGATGGCCGTAATCGAAATGCCTGGGAAGTTCTGCATCGTTTATTCTGTAAAGCGCCAAGGTCTCAAAGTGAAAATCAAAAGTTGGTGTGGAGTAGATAGCGATGCAGGGGTCGGTGTTGTGCAAATCCCAGATAGTAGTCCTCATCAGATCTGTCCGGCGTGTCGCGCAGCAGTTGCAGAAATGGCGCGTAGTGCACCGCGACCTGCGCGGCCTGCGTGACGGTCGGCCGCCAAGGTTTGAAGGTCAAGATCAGAAGTTACTGTGGCAACGAGAGTAATGCCGGTACCGGCGTCGTGCAGATTCCCGACAATTCGAGCCAGGTATGTCCAGCATGCCAGGCGGCGATTGCTGAGATGAATCGTACACAGCCAACCCAGGTGAACCGCCATCAGCCGTCCCAGCCACCACGACGATGAACTACCGTCGCTCGTGGTGGTTTCGTGATAAAATTGACTGCGTTATGGCGCTCTACAAGGTCTACGTAGTCAAACGTGGTGGTGTGTGTCGCGTTCACGCGCGCAAGGTCAAAGGGTATCCAGTTTCCTTCCCGAAGAACGCGGTCGGTGTAAGCGTGCAGGATTCGCGTTCTTCACGAGGAGCCAAGCAAAACGTTGGCTGGGATACGCCTGAAAAAGTGCGCCGGTCGGTTTCTGCTTGCAAGTAGAAGGAGTCAGCTATGGCCTACTGGGTAACGGGTAAGCTTCCAACTTTGCCAGGAGCGAAGCGCACTCGTCGATACCACCGAACCAAGAACGAAGCTGAACGGCGTATCGCGAAACGTGCCAAGCGCGATCGTTCAGTCGAACGCGGCGACTGGTACATCGACGGACCTTGTTATGAGGATCGCTGCACACGCCGACAGATCGTGCGGTGATAATCATGGACATCCCAAAAGCAAAACTCGTCTCGAAGTCGTTCAAGACGCCTAAAGGCTGCCATGTGCGCTACGTCGAATTACGACCTAAGCGCGAAGCGTACGTAGGATATGACTGCGGTGAGGGTGGCGGTGGAACCTTCCCATTGCCAGAAGGTGGCGGCTGGTCGAATTATCCGAAGGCGCTCGTGAAGAACGCGTCAGGAGTGAATGTGCCTGGTAGTTTCGTGACCGGGTACGGCGCTCGTGTCGATTTCGTGCTCAGTCCACGACACGTAACCTGCCGCAAGACAGCAAGTGACCGCGAGTTGACCTGTACGGTGCACAATGCGGACGGTACAACGTTATCGCGGCGTCGACGCAGGCGACGCTAAACACTTAACGACGACGCCGTGAGCGACCAAGGCCTTTGCCCTTGCGGTATCGCACGGCGTCTTCGACCATCCGCACTGCCGAGCAGAACTCTGCTGGCTTCATACGGCGAGATCCAAAGGGCTGCGTGATGCCGCCAGCCTTATTAGAGATCTCTTCTATGTTCACGCCGCCGTAGATTGGGTTGTAGTCAAGGCGAAGTCCGCCGACATCGCTGTAACTCTTAGCGTGTCGACCGCCAATATCCTCGACGAGCCGTTTGAAGCAGCGTTCAGCGTCTTTTCGAGTGTAGCGTTCAGCCATTACCTGAACATACACCTAGCCTTCCCAGCCGTCATCACCCCAAAGAGGCACATCTATCGGCGCCTGGACATCAGGATGGCGTTGCCTCCAGACTCTCGCACGCTTCTCAATCACTCGATCGCGCCTCTTGATCCTATACAAGCAGTCCTTTCAGCGCCGAGACTCAATCGCGAGTCTGGCGCGTGCGGCGCTTAGCAAAGGTCGCGCGCCGTTCAAGGATCGTGCCGACTGGATACTTCTTCGCGATGGCCACAAGCTCTCTCGCCATTCTCCGCGCGTGATCCCGCGTGCGGCCATCTTCGAGCGAGTCGGTAAACCCGCCTTTCTTCCAGGCGCGATGAAGCACTTCTGCAAACCCCTCCTCGTCGAGCTTGCTCTCGGCCACTTTCATCGTCGTCGTGGCCTTCAGACACTTGACGCCCACGAGGCTCCGCCTGCACCCGCACCTTCCATCGACCTTTTCGCCGCTGCACTGGAACCCGAAGTAAAGAAGTTCGTTCTCCGGCACAAAGCTGAAGTCGTTTTCCCTCTGTTTCTGCATCTTCTTAGTGGAGACGAGGACGCGCATCATCTTCTCGGAATGATAACTCGCTCCTGGCGTGACGAACGTCAGGATGACGTCGTGCGCTGGAGCCGCTGGAGATCTTTCCCTTCCCGCCGTCAGGGAATGTCGTTCCCGACCCTGGCTTCACGCCACGACGCTCCGCACGCGCCCGCAAGCGCTTGCGTGTCCGCTTGGCTTTGGCCTCGCTGCGGTTACGCGACGTACTTGTGTACGGCGAGCCGGTATCCCGTTTCGCGCCCTGTCGGCGCCTGCGGCGATTGGTCTTCACGCTGTCGTTTCAATCCACGCAACAGTTGTTGCGACAAGCTCGGACTGGCTGAAGTTCTAGGTATCGCATTCGCGGCAAATATTCAACTCCTCTCACGTAACGCTGCACGCGCAACGCGCAACCATGCGCCGGTTAGAAAGATCAAGTTGCTGTCGGCTGCGTTCGCGGTGCCTCGATGAAGCACACGCGACATTCGAGCTATCGCGATAGCACCAAGAGCATCAGTACCCTGATTGTTGTCGAAATCTCGCGGCTGAAGACCTTGCGCGAGCGCGAACGCGCAAAGATGCATCGTGCGAGATCGGTTGTCGATCGCCAGCGGATCCCAGAGCCCGCAAGCTTTCATCGCTGCCCGTAGCCGCAGTCCAACCCGTCCAGTGATAGTCCTAGGCGGTCGACGTGGCCGGTCCGGCATGGGTCATTGCTGCACGTAATCGTAGTGAGTCAAGATCAGCTCTGCGAGCTTCAGCTCCTTAGCGTACCGTGTGCGCGCTGCTTCGGCCGTCGAGTCTGGATCGCCGCCAAGCTCGATTTGAGCCACAACTTCGATCAGCGCCTTGGACAGTTTGTACGTCATCACGAACATGCCTTCGACGGTGAGTGGAAGCTTTTCCGCGCCTTGCTCTTCGGCGCGCTTGAACATCTCTCGGACGTTTGGCCGCTTCAGCTCGTCGTAGAGCATCGCCGCGGTCACCGATAGGCTGCCGAGCACACGCGTGATCTCTTTGAGGCCGCGCAGGTGAGTCAGCTCGTAGAAGGTCCCATTACGTTCGCCGACCGTGCTTATGGCGTCTTGTAGATTACTCAACGCAAGGTTGAGATCTTTGTTCGCGTCGTCGAGTCTGTTCATCGTCTGGCCCGAGTTTGCTCTGGTGTTTCGCCGTATGCTTTCAGCCACCACGCTCTGGCGACTTGATTAGGATCGTCGCTCGCGTGAACGACTACGACCTGATCGTTGAAATCGAAAGCGACTGGGCGATCAGCACGCTTGGCGATCTCGCGCGCTTCTTTGCACGCAGTGAAGATGTCAAACGATCCGGCGACCGAAGCGTACACCGCAGCCTTCGGCGCGCTTTCGATCGGTTCACCTTGGGCGAGCGCGTACCCTTCAATGACGTTTCCGTGCCCGTGGCACTGTGGACACGTTCGTGTTCGTGTTGGGCGTTCGTCGAACAACTTAACATCGTCGAGTCGGTGCATGTTCAGTGATCCGTCCCGTCATGCATGACATGATCAGTCCCCCTGACTCGCATCCGCTCGACTTCATCAGCAGCACGAACGAGTAGCGCTGCGTAGTTACGCGCTTCAATCGGATCGAGCGTCATAGTCGGATCCGAATGCAGCTCCACGCCTGCACGGCTCGCTTGAACATGGACTGCAGCAGAGTTTGGGTTTGGATGCTCTGGCTTAACTTCACCGATGCGGACTGACATGGGAGACGTCTCCTTTTTCATCGTCGACGAGCTGGATGCGGCGTCCGTAGATGCACGCCAGCTTTTCGCTGAGATATGCAATGTGGTGCGGCGCGAACGGTAAGTGCGCGTCGCTGTGAACGTTTGCGTGCATCCAGTCGATGCCCTGAGCTTCTGCATCACGGCAGAGGTCGATGAACTCATTCATGAGTCCGCAAAACTCAATAAAGCCGTGAACTCCGATCTGGAACGCGCTCGCATAGAAAGCAGCTGACGCACGAGACATCGCGGCTAGCTTCTCGCGACGCTCTTCCGGCGTGTATTCACCCATGTTGACTCCTGTCATAGAAATTCCACTCCATGTTCTTTCGAGACTCGCACAGGGCGAACCGCATACTCTTTCGCCGCTGGCTGCAGCTTTTGGTTAGGCAGGACGTGTTCGGCTTCCTGGCGCTTCCACAAGTCGATCAGCTTTTGCGCGTCTTCAGCCGTCTTGAAGATGCAGAGACCGTGGCCGTTCGATAGCACGTTATCGGGATCGGCTTGGAGGACGAGTGCTTGACCGGCGATTGGGCCAGGATCGAGTAGATCGACGTTCTCGTTCAGCATCTTGAGCGCCGGCAGTAGCCGCGCCAAAGCTACCAATCGACTGGCGTGTGCTTGCGGTTCACGTTGTACGTTGCCGTTGCCGAAAAGATCCGCCCATGAGATCGCTGTCAGTCCGCGGCCCAACAATGAAACGGCTGCATCGAGCTGTGCACGGCGGTCCGTAGGCCGTTCGCTTGGCTGCGGCCGAGACGGCGCATAGAAGTCTTTCACGATGTGCCAGATAAGCTTCAGCAACCACCATGGATCGACAGCCGTAATGCCGAGCTTTCGTGAAGGGAGCCGCAATGACTTTCGTGCGATGGCAACAGCCTCTGGAATCGGTATCAGCAACGCTGCGAAGCTGGGTTCATCCGACGTGCCATCGTGCGCAATCATGGCGTCAGCGATTTCGGCTAGCTGCGTGCATTCAATCCAGCCAGCATGAAATCGAAACACGCTTTCGATTGCGTCCTGGATGTACGAAGCGCTAGCGCAACAACCGCCGATGTAGAACTGCCCTTCATTTTGAACGAGTGCCACCCATTCATGCGGTGTTAGCGGCAGACGTACCGACGCGAACAGTGCCAACGGGTGCGGCGACCGTGGAGGTTCGGTGGGTCGCCATTCTTCTGCCTGCCGGTATTCGACACCGAGCTGCTTGAGGTACTTGCAGCGCTGTGTGAACTCGTCAGTAACTGAAGGCCGTCGCTTCGCAGTCACGAGAACTGAACCTCGGGTAGCTCAGCTTCAGTGAGGCGATCATCGTCGGTGATGTAAAGCTCGAAGAGCTTCATCTCACGGTCGGCGCGCCCCTGTTCGTAGCCGAGGAACGCGATACGGACTGGATCGCCTTTGACCAGCTGAGCAGCGTCGACCAACTGGATCAGCCGCACGCCGCTGATCAGAAAGGTCCCGCGATACGGTACATGGACGATCACGACTTCGTACTGGCCGAACGTGCCTGTTCGTAGAGTACGGCCGCCGTAGTAACCGATCAGTTCTTCAGGTCCTGTGGGATGCCACACGACCGGCGCTGTAACCTTTTGCCAACGATGTCGGTCACGCAGTGCTTGTTGAGTCAAAGGCCGTCGAGGTGTTTTGCTGTCGCTCAGAGTACGTGCGATCTGCGCTCGTAGCTCTGCTACCCGTCGTTCGGCTGCGTCTTTTCTGTGGCGTTTCGTCATGACCGCGTTCCACGACGTCCTGGCAGATCTTCTGCGCGAATGGAGTCACGTCCTATGCGCAGTGGCTCAGGTGAGCCGTTTAGAAAGTGCCGTTTGATTTCAGCGCCAGTGACGGGCCCGATAACGCCCGCTTGGTTGAACAGAGCGGTCTCACCTGCAGGGCAATCACAGGGCAGATCGTTGTTGCCGGTATCGTGGACGCCGGTGTCGTTGCACTTCGAGCATTGCGACATGGTTCAATGACTCTGTGTATCGGAGCTGCGGTAGACCGCGTCTCGGAATTTTTTGGCTGCTTCAGCGAACGCGATCGCTTGGTCGTAGAATCCGTTTGTCATCGCAACAGCGCCCATGATGCGCGCGCATTCTTCACGCGGACGTCCATTCAGGAGTTCATTGATCTTCGCGTACACTTCATGAACACGTTTCTCGACTTCTTCGTCACCTTCTACAATCGCAAGGTCTTGATCAGGCATGGAGTCTCCTTGACAGTTAGTAACGGTAGTGGCGCCGTTCTGCATCATCTTCATCACCAGGGTCACCTTCTACATGGACAGTCGGTCGGATGCGCACCTCGACGCGACAGAGTGCGCCTTGGACATTGGCTAAGCACAACCAACGCCCGTCGAAGGTCTTCATCGCCTTGCCGATGTAGCAAATACCGAGTTTCTCGTCGACGCGCCCATCGACGTCGATCTCGGTCGCATCTGGTGCAGCTTCGACAGTCACGCTCACGTGAGCCTCTTACGTTCGTAGCCTTGTAAGGCCTCGCAGATTTCGCGAGCGATGCGCGCCGTCTGACTGTCGAGACGCTCATCTGAAACGATAGTAGTTCGAGTCAACTCGTGGATGACGTGGAGCATTTGATCTCGATTGTTGTCAGTGCGGCCGTCAGCTTCCCACGATTCCCAAACCTCGCGATTTGGGTAGAAGAATATCTCCAAGCGATCAGCTTGCTGATCTAGATCCGTCACACAGTCCGGCCAGTATGACTCGACGATCCGTATCACGCGTAAGCGTGGCCCAGGTCCGTCGCGTACGTCGACAATGTGATCGTGGCCGCCGATCACCAATCTTGCTCCTGGACACGATCACCGAGCTTGATTTGGCCGTTGGTGATGATCGCGTTGAAGAAGGCTCTGATGTCGCCTGCCATTTTCTCTTCGACGCTCGGAAACTGCGACAGTGACATCATGTAGAACACGCTTCGCGTCTCATCGTGGATCAGCACCTGACGTTCGCTCTCTGTTGTGTAGAGACTGAGCTGGACTTTGACGATCACGTAAGAGCCTACCTTCGCGGAGGAGGAATATTCTGAAGAGGAACGTTCAATTCTCGAACGAGGATTTCTGCCGCCGTCATGGTGGGCGCTAACCATTCGGCATGAACGCCCCACTGTCGTGCAAGCCAGCGTTCGTTGTCAGCCATTCGTATGACTTGGCCTGAAGATACGTTCACAGGCACGAAATAGATGTCGTACCACCGGCCCGTGAAGATAGCGATGGCTACAGCTTCGGCAGCATCCACGACATCTTGGCTCATTGCGAGGTCGTGCGGCGACAGCGACATACGGCCTAGACGCTTTGCCAATGCACAAACGCCCTTGAAGATCCGCTCACGTTGCGCTGCCGACCCTTGTGGCAAACTAGGCGACAACTCGTGTGAAACAATTCGCGCTAGCGACTGCGCGGCAGCGAACGTTGTATCCTGCCTAGTCATCGACGAGGCAGCTCTCTGATCACTTTGGGATCGAGATGAGGAAGGTGCTTCTGAATGTTCTCTAAGAGATCGCTCCAGGCGCGCTCGTAGGATGGCGGTTTGCCTTCGTCACGAGACTTGCTGTGCTCGGCGTAATTTGGGCTTCGGCCTTCGATAAGCCAACCGCCGCCGTGCGTAGAGCAGAGCGCAACGATGTAGCCTTGGTCGTCGTAGCTGTAGCCACCGCCCCAGGCGTCGTAACGAATGTACATAGCTTTGACATCGTGCGTGCGCTTGTATTCTTCATGCTCACGCCAGGCGCGATACGCGACATGATTCTTTCCGCATTCGGTCTTCCACAGCTCCCACGCACGCGCTGCTTGCCTAGGCGAGCGCGGTGCAGTCATTGCGAGGTCCCAGAAGTACTCGACATCCCACTCATCGTACTCGTACGAACACTTGTAGTAGCGAGGTGGCTTTATCTCGACGAGAAAAGGTTGGCTCGGACAGACACCCATCTCCAATGCCCAATAGTTCCAGCTGCCAGTCAAGTTCGCGTCTGACTCACACGGCTTGTAGTCGGTGGAGATGACACTATCCCAGCCTGATTGACCGATCTCGTAGTCGAACCATTCGGGAATCTCACCAAAGACATGCACAGTCAGGCAGGGCTCTAGCGATAGATCTAGACCGTCACGGACGAGCCTTAGCCAGACGTAGCAAACGACCTGCGAGTAGACGTTGAAGTAGATGCCTCGTACTGGTTCTTGCAGGACTAGTGCAAGCGAGCGAATCCCGTCGACAGTTTCGCCAAACGGATAGTCGCACGATGCACAGCGGAGCGCTGACTCGTTGTGCTTTTGCGGCCGACCGTAGACAAGCTTGCAACGCTCACAGCGGCCTTGTGGCTTGACGTCTTCATGTTCAAGAATGTCGAAGTCACTGACCATCGACCGTACTCTTCCGCTTCGGACTCGCGTCGCTGATGCGATCCCAGCCGAACGGTCCCGTATCATTGAACCGACTCCCGCAATCGGGATTCGCACAGTACATGTTAATGGAAAGGCCACCGTGTGGACCTTCGATCAGCTCTCCGAAATAGCAGTCGGGACAGCGTCCGTTTGATCGGGAGATGAAACTCAATTCGTCTGGCGTGAGACGCTCACCGTTCTTGTTCGTTCGTAGTTTCGGTGCGTGCTTCGCAGCCGCCTTCGCAGCCGCGACCTCTCTGGTGTACTTACCGAATCCTGTCCCTGCGCCGACCGTGCAGTTCTCTTCCATAGCGTATGCCACGGGCAGCTTTGCGCGCTGCTGGGCACGTTGCTTTCGGGCGTCAAGCCAGCAGCGCCGAAGGCGCCCTAACACACGGTCAAGTCCAAACATCAGCTTTTGGCTCCTACCAGCTGGCGCGCAAACTTGTACTGCTTCGCGAGCCAAGCTGCCTCGAAGGCTGCGCGCATCGAAGCGCCGCAGTGACGACGATCAGTCACGTCTTTGAAGCGCCACTCCAGCTCGATGTTTTGGAGCGTTTGACCGTCGATCCCAGATCGCAGGACGACTTTGGTCCACTCAAGCCATACTTGGCGGCCAACTTTAGGCCGCTCGTTAGTCATCGCCGTAATGACAAGATTGAGTGCTGTATCTGCAAGATCGAAGTATGATTCCCATTGCTTCCTATCCCAGTAGAGGTCATTCCACAAGGAAATGAGTTGTTGGGATGTCTGCTCAGCGCGGCGATACAATGCTGCATGACCCGACCGCGCAGCGCCACGCAGCGCTGTACGCGGTGCCCGACTGAAATCGCGTGTGTGTGTCAGTGCTGTAGTGACCAGGCGTGCGAGGTCGTTGTGGTTGCTTGGCACATCAACGCGAACGATCGCCCAAACGTCAGCGATGATCCCAGCGATGTTTCGCGGATCGCGGAAAGGCTCTATGTGCACTTCGGCCGGCATGACGTCTACTTACTGCGATCACGGGTAGCGGCAGTCTTGCGCAAATACTCTCGACTTGTCAAGGTTGAACTCGACGGCTCAACACGCAGCTTTCGTGCAAACGTAGTACAGGCTTCGCTCGCTGCGGACCTTTTTGATCATCGAAAAGAAGTGATCGAGCGCGCGGTCGAGTTCGATCTCACGATGCCAGCGGAACTTCGTTACATCGATGCCGATCCCTGGCGCTGCCTGAACGTGCATGACCGTACGGCCAATGTAGCCAGATGCTTCGATGAAGCGCTTGCCGTCGTGCACGTATGTCTTTAAGGCCCACCGAGGACGTTGAAAGCAGTTGAATACGAACCGACCGCCAGGACGAAGCACTTTTGCGACGGCGCGTGCTGTCTGTTGAAGGTCGAGATAGCCGATCGCTTGACGGCAGACCACTAGATCAAAGTCTGGCGAATACCGGCGGCAACGGCACGATGCGCCCATACAGCCTCGTGTGTCACTGAGCAGCGATGTGCTTCTGATCGCGTGAAGCGTCTCAACGTGCGCCGCTAGCAGCTGATCAACTTCTTCAGCGCGTCCACGGAAAGGTGGCACCAGTCTGTAGTCTGTTTGGCTGTGGTCGATCGTGCTGTCGTCGACGCGCGGGTTCAAGTCGACGACGAATGCACTCGCAGCGCCACGCCGAACTGCTTCGCGTGCCACTATGCCGGTACCTCCGCAAAGATCGATCACACGCTCGCCAGATTTCAGTTCTGCGAGATCGAGGAGCTTGCCTGGCTCGATGAGCCAGCGAGCATATAACTCGGCGTAGTCATCGCGTGTGCAAGCTAGATTCATTGTCAGTGCCACTCGGGCAACGGAAGGATTCCCGCTTCACGCAGCATGGTATAGACCGCAAGCTCAGGCACGCCTCGGCCTGCAATGAGATTCCTCAAGCACTGTGCGATGGTCGGATGCCAGAACACTGCTTGAACGCGGTGATAATGCTTCCAGAACGATGCCTGCATCAGATAGTGCTGTTTGTCGTTTCTGGACCAAACCCAAAGCGTACCGGTTTTGTAGGTGCCTTCGTCGCGTGCATTGGTGGCTCTAGCAGTCTTGGCATCGAGCTGCACGAGTGCGCCAGGCGGCAATATGCCTCGCCCAAATGGCAAGTAAGGTATTTCGTTCGGTACCTTGTTCGGTTTGAGTGCAGCGATCGTACCTCCTGCGTTCGGTACTGCGTCATGCGAGCGTCGCTTAGCTTTCGTCATGACGCTGTGACGATGAAAGCGCCGAACGGTCCAATCATGCCCGCGCGCAGCCACACGATGTCCTCTGTCAGCTTTTCGAACTTCACCGGCGTGAGGTATCGCGGTATGCCTTTGTATTGGTCAGGCCGATCGATGATGACTCCGCAGTCGTTCAGTAGAAACGGATAACGCGGTCGCGCGCAAACTAGGCGCGTACCAGCGGGTGGAGGCTCCCAGCCAAACGATGGTTGCAGCCGATCGAAGTGCTTGCGCAACTCACTCGTGGTTGAAATGAAGAGTGGAATCTCTACGCGAAGGTGGCAGCCACGGCACAAAATCGTGCTTGCCGAGCAACTCGTTGGCTTACAGTCAACGAACGAGCCGCAGATCAGGTGCACGCCAAAACAACCTTCGAGCTGTTGATTGTCGTCTAGTCCATTCGACTCGGGATAGTGTGTGACGACGTCGCCGCCTTCAGTAATGACGATGGGATCTTTCATCTCAAGCCTTGCACTCCTTCACGATGCTTGGCGCAGTTCGCAATTCGCCAGGCCCCAAGCGTTGAATGCCGCAGCGAAGAAATAAGAGTGTCCTACGACCAAGATCGTGTCATTAGCTTCTGACCATGCACTGATCTTCGCGCGAAAGAGTTCAACCCGTTTCCAGAACTCTTCGTCAGTTTCAGCTCGAAATGCTTCGCCAACTAACGTATCGCGATGGTGGATCACACGTTCGCGGCATAAAGACTCGACGATTTGAAGATTTGCTTGTATCGCGCTTAACTCCAAGGTCTGTTGGGCTCGTCTCAGCGGCGATACGACGGCAAGATCGAACCGCCCGACGACAGCACGGGCTTGTTCAACGCCTTTAGCTGAGAGTCCTGCATCGATACAGTCGTCTTCTCCACTGTTCGCGGTCGATTCGCCGTGACGAAGCAAGAATACGCTCACGACCTGGGACCTCGTTGAATGAGTCTCAAAGCGAGATCAACAACACGGCGACTCCTCCACCATTGCAAGAACGCGCGAAGTTGCGATGGACGTGCGAACGGCGGTTCGCCTTCGTAGCCGACGTCACGAACACGTCCAAAGAACATGTCTTCTGGATCGCGCTGGAGATCTACTTCGATGAACTTGAAGATAGCGACCTTTCCGCTTTGCATGGCTACGCGAAGCAAGTCGCCTTTCACTGGACGGTGACTCAGCCAACCTACGACGCGTCGAGAAGTGAAATCCGGCCACCATTGGATGGAGTTTCCCCATGAGCGTGGACTGTCGTCGAAACCCATTTCGAACGTACGTGGCGGCATTAGAGATCCACGATGTCAGGAACGACAGCCGATGCACGCGGCGCGTCGCCATCCTCTTTGAAGTAGAAGTAGGGAAGCGCGTCCCATTCTTCGCCCGTCAACTTGATGAGTTTCGTGTCCTCGTCAGTCATAGCGTGAGCGGCCATGACATTGCTGTGCAGATTGCGCATCAGCGCGACTGGCATGAGGTAGCGTTTGCCCGTCGTAGTGTCCGTCCAGACCTTCATCCGCAAGCGCATGGATTTGGTCTTCGCTTTCTTTTCTAGTCCGCGTCTACGTAGCTCAGCGCGGCACTTCTCGTAGTAGCGATCGTGAGCGACGAGTCCGCCGGGCACTTTTTTGAGCTGAACGAGCGCAGCAGTAAGCGCGAAGAACATTGTGTCCAGCTCCTCGTCCGTATAGTTGCGACGTCCACGCCCGTCGTCGGCTCCATCAGCGTCGCAGACAATCTGAAGTGCTCGGGCGATCTGCGCGTCGGCCTCTGTACGCGGGTCAAAGTCTTCGTCGGCGTTTTTCGTACCCTGATAGCCACAGTGCAGACAGCGAAACAAGCTCACGCCGTCCACATAGCCACGCTCGTGACGAGCGCCGCATGACGGGCACTTGAATCGAATAGGTGGCTCGGTGCTCATTCAGCTCTCCGCGTCAGGGCTTTGTACAGAACTTCGGTGCCGCGCATGAAGTCGTCGATGTCCATAGCTTCGTCAGGGTTGTGCGAACCGCGGTCGTTACGAACGAAGATCATCCCTGTTGGGATACCTTGATTCGCGAAGATCGCAGCATCATGACCAGCGCCGCTGGCCATCAATTCGAACGGCAAATCGAGGTTCAAGCACGCAAGCGCAGTAACGTTCTGTAAAAGGTCGTAGTTCATCTCCGCCGGACTCGTCATGGTGGCTGCGCCATACTCGAAGGTGACCGTGCGACGGCGTTCGATGTCTTGACGGATTGCTTCCATCTCAACGCCAAACTTCACCATGACGTCGAGCGATTGGCTTCGCCATTCCAAGCTGAAACCTACCCAGCCAGGAATGCGTGTAGAGCTGTGTACGATCGGATCCGTACCGAGCTGGCCGCATGTAACAACCAAGTCGTTGCCGTGATAATTGAACTGCTGCCAAACATTTTCCAGACGCGTCAAGAACTCAGCCACCGCTAGTACAGCGTCACGACGTAGTAGCCATGGTACGGCACCAGAGTGTCCGGCCTCGCCACGGCACTGCATTTTGGCGTACCGAGTGTTGCCGCGGATGCCTGTTACAAGTCCAACAGGCCGTTTGCGCTCGACGAGTACTGGCCCTTGTTCGATATGCAGCTCCCAAAACTCGGCGATCTGCTTTGGATCGACGAGCCGTTCACTCGCGGCAATGCGTTTGATATCCGCGCGTGAAGCCATCGCACTAGAGAGCGTCTCGGGATCTTCTGGAAAGTTTGCGCTGACGCTTCGCCTTAGTCGGTTCAAGTCGTCTTGGCTAAGCAGCCCGAACAAGGCTGACGAGCCAAGATACGGGCGGCCGAACCATGCAGATTCTTCGCCGCGAAAACCGATGACTGTTACCGGTCGTTCGAGCACGATCTCACGTTGCTGGACTTTACGTAGGCAGAGGAACCCAGCGACGATACCGGCGAGGCCATCGTAATTTCCACCTGAAGGTACCGAATCGAAGTGAGAGCCTGTCCACACTGCAGGAACCGATGCAGGTTCGACGGACTGATCGATGTGTAGGTTGCCGGCTGGATCAACAGAAGTGACGAGCGCTGAAGCTTCTGCACACTCCGCGATGATCTTCATCGCAACAGTTTCCTGCTGGCTGTAGGATGGGCGTGTTATGCCGTGTAACGGTGCTCCTGACGGAGACGGATAAGCGTAACCATCCGTTGCCCGCCGCACGTCATCAAAGAGGCGCAGTGCGAGTGCGCGGTCTGTACCATTGAATTCGTAGCCCATCGATCGTTCCTCTTAGAGACGTTCCAGCGCGTAGTCATTGATGTTCGCGACGAATCCACCACGACCGCCACGGCAGTAGTTCCGCCCGCCGGTCGGTTCGGTTTCACCGGATTCAGGGTCGATGCGAAAGGCGATGGCGCCGTTGCCGAGGCCGTGCCTGTACGTCCGGTCGTCGTAGCCCTGCAGGTGGTTTGCCACCACGGTCCCGGTGCGGCCGTCGTGTTCACCGCCAACGATACGAAGACGATCGCCGAGTGCGAACGGTCCTTGCGGCGGTCGACCACTTTCGCGATAGGGATGACGGGCGGATTCGTTTTCACTCACCTGAAAGCTCCCATTCATCGTTGTTGAGAGGAACGCAATCATCGAATGCGTGATTGACGAGGTACGCGGAAACGCCCTCTGTGCCGACGTATGCGACGACGGCTTCGCAGCCAGCGAAAAAAGGCGCGTTCTGTTTGATGCGGATACGCATCCCAACACGCGGATTCTTGTCAGAGGCCATGTGCGCTCCTATTGAATGAACTCACCGTACTTGTCAAGAGCGATAACACAACCATGGCCTTCAATGTTGTAGCTGAGGCCGGGAATCTCGCGCAGGTTGTCGCGGACAGTGCCGGGTGGCGCGTATGGAACCACTGGGACGTCAGGTAGACGTTCGTGTAGATGCAGAACGGCGATTGCTTGCGGGTGCGCCTGCAAGTGACGCAAGAGGAGCGTCGCGTTCATCGACGCTTTAGGCAGCGGCAGCGAATCATCGTAGCCGCGTCCGTGGTGAATTACACGAACACGACGCTGCTTCAAGTCATCATCAGTTGGATACAGCACGTCGACAGCATCGCGTTTCCAGAACATCTCGCCATCACGTTTCCAGAACATTGCGTCCTTCTCGCGCGGCGTACAAAGTGCACCCGTCCCTGAACGGACTGCGATCGCACCGAAGACGCGATCACTCCCAGCGATCTTGCGTACGAATCGGCTACGGTACCTATCAGCGATCAGCTCGAAGAGATCTTCGACATCTTGGTAGGCCATTGCACGTTGATCGACAAGACCTCGGTATGCCTCTGCAGGAGGCACACCGACCGTCGTGAAGTGCTCGTCGCAGATCACCGCTTCGAGGTGCTTGTAGAAGTTCACGCCTTCTTCTGCACCGATATCAAAGTCGAAGGTCGCACGGTCGGGATAGATCACGCTTTTGGGCCGAAGACCGCTCATGTCGTTCGCAACGACTGCATGGCACTTCGCTCCAGTGAGCGTCTTGTAGGCTGCATCCAACATCGCCTCGCGAGGCGCGTTGATCGTCATCTTGCAACCGATCAGCGTCAGCTTTGGATTTGCCTTTCGCATACCGTCGATCACGCGCGGTGCCAGAATGAACGGGATGCTCAGCTCGGCTTGGCCAGGCGTATAGCCTTCCGTCGGCATCTTGCCCGTGAACGGAACCTTCGGGATCCAGTTCGTCACGGCGCTAGCAAGGACTGCCGCATCGTGAGTGCGCGCGAACCCGTGACACAGCTCCTGGTAGTCCCAGAAGCCTTTGTGTGTGACGAGACGACCGTTAGCACCGCTAGGAACACCGTTCTGGCCCCAATACTCCCACGCAGCCTTCTCTTGGATATCAGCTACAAGTAACGTGACCTCGTGATCGCGTGATGCAAGCCAACGCGCGAAGCGCGATGCCCAAATGCCACGTGTACGATTTCCGACGAGCTTGTTGTCGTCAAGCGGTCCATACACAGGTCCGCTCGTGATTAGAGTCTTCATTCGATTACCTATGAAAAAGGCCACCACCAACGACGTTTCCGTTGACGGCTTGTCCACCCGCCTGCTTCTGAAAGTGCGCGAAATCGACTCACGAACGCGTCCAACTCATCCTGCGCCGGCAACTTCGGCAGTGCTGTTACACGACCTAGTTTGAGTGGCTGGCACTCTGCGAGCCGTAGATAGAGATCGTATGACAGCTTTCGCCAAGCATCTTCGCGATCGAAGTCGTCGTGCAGACCAAGTAGTGCGCGAATGTCACTCTGGTTCGTCATGCTTGACTTCTCCGTTCGGCCCCAGCTCATCTGAAGACTGGGCTGCCAGCTCGCTATTGCTCGTAGGCTCGTTACGCGCTTTGTTGGCTGAGAATTGGCTGAGCGGAGCTGTCGGTGGCGGCTGTGCGTTCGCACTTGGCGTGACATGAAGTCTTAGTCGCACACGACCGTCTGGCTTGACGACAGCAGACTTGGCTTTTGGCGTCGATTGAGCTTCGCGTTGCGACGCTGACTCGGCTGGCTCAGTTGGCTCAGCTGGCTCAGGCGTCTTCGTTTCAGTTGCGACCTGGCTGAGCGAACGTTGTGAAGCGCTACGCGCAATCTGACGGCGAATCTGCGGTCCAACTCTCGCGACATGTTGATCGGCAAGATCGTCTTTGGGCCGTGGCACGTATGCTGTGCAGTCATGGCAATGAAACTGCGACCAACCGCCCGCGCAAGCGATGTCTAGGCACCAATCGTAGCGTAGACAGTCGTAGCGTTTGTGCCTCTCGACACCCTCTATCGTGAGGATTTCGTCGAGAGGTTGAGGATTGGGCGCGTCCGCCATCAATCCTCAGGATCGTCTTGATCAGCGACTTGTTCCCAGTCGAATCCATTACGCCAACGAAACTGACGATCTTCGTTTTGTTCGAGTGCACCCAGCTTCACGAGCGTTTCGAGAATCCGATAGAGGTTGTTGCCAAAGAGATTGCTGGTCCAGAACGCTGCTTTCATCCCAGCGCCTGGCTTGGAAGCATCGCCAGGATTCCATGGGATGTCGGGTATGAGCCCAAGGCACTTGGCCAGCAGAAATTCTGCTCCGTCAAAGTCTACCCACGTATGAAAAGCTTCCTGCAACGTCACCAGCTCGGACGGTATCGTCCGCCTCTTAACATGTCAAGAGTACTGTTACAAAGGGATCATCCAAGACGCGTGCTTGCCCGATCTTCTGCCTTGAGTTTAAGACGGCGCCGCTGGGACGGTGAAAGGCGATCGAACCACGCAGCAGCTTCGCGTATATCAACGGGCCACGCTTCTCGACCGTCTTCGCGCGCACCTAGACGCCAGTTACCGTCTTCGAGGCAAATGTGGAAAACGCCCCAAGACGGATTCGCCTTGTAGTAGTTCGCGAACCACTGAACGCGTTCGGGAGTAATCGTGATCGTCACAACAGATTTTCATCGCCAGTGCTTCGCGAAGGGACCCGTTCGAGCTGTTTGATTTTGGCGTCGCGGTCGAGAACCACAGCTCGCGCCTTGGCCAGCTCCTCACGTAACTCTTGAATCTGGCGTTCAGCGCCGGTCGCATAGTCTGGGTCGAGTCGAATCGCCTTCTTGACGACGTTATCAAGAAGCATGGTCAAGCGCCGTGTTCCTGCGATCGTCAGCAGGAAGATGATCTCACCAGGACCTTTTCGGGCAAGTTGAATGCGAAACGGTTGCTGTCCCTGCCAATCATCGCCAGCGGCCACGTCAATTCGCGGAGCGTCGTCAGGAACGCTGAGCGACGTCGGGCCAGAGTGTGTATTGATTTCGAGCGGTGTGCTCGTAGTGACGACGGCGCGATCCTGTTGTGCAGGCTTCCCTGCCTCTTCACAGCTCTTCAAAGCTCTATTGAGCAAATCGTCTATCGAGTTTCCCTTCAAGGCAGCGTCGATGAGATCGCGAGCGTGTGCCAGGCCGCGTTGAAACGCCTTTTCCTCGACGTCCTTTGCGACAGCTTTGTGTAGATCGTTGACGAGTTCTTGAAGTCGTTCGTTGCTCATGAGTTACTAACCTTCGCGTACCTGGTCTTTGCAAGTTGAAGTGTGACCGCGAACCACCGCTTCCTGCTCAAGTACAGCTCGGCCTCTGCCAGCTGCAACACCATGCGCCATTCGGATTCCATAGGTACTGTCGCAAGCGCTACGTTCGCTGAAAAAACCACTCGGGCGACGGCAGCGAGTGCTTTCGTACCCGTATCGCCTTTCACGTCGCGCGGTGCGAGGCCCATAGCTTGTACCTTCAAAACTAGCTGCTTTAGATTGCGTTGCACTACTGGAAGCATCGCGGCCACGTGAGTACCGCGCGCCAGCTTAGTCTCTTGCAGTACTACTAAGCGAAGAGCGCTCGCGATCTTTTTGGCCTCTCTGACTGTCATGATCGCGGATGCGGTGCGCAAGGCACGCGCAGGTGAGCGTTCTCCTCGCGCTCGTATGAGTCAAGCGTGTAATCGCAGTGAATGCACTGCTTGAAGCGTTCTTCGTGAATGAGACCTGCTACGTGCTCGTCCGCAACGGCACGGTAGCGCGTTTCGAATTGATGCTGCCGTTCACGGCGACCGTTTCGCTGACGGTCGTCATCTAGAACTCGTACTCCTTGTCGATTCAGTTTCACTTGGACTGATTCTAACTATGAACGTTTGCGTTGCAAATTCCAGCTATCCAGCGTCCACGTCGATGGATCAGGCGGTGTCCATTGCAAGGTACCGAGGATCGCGTCTGCGACTACTTCCCAAGGAGTGTCGATCGTGGCAGCGAATGGCTCGGCGACTATGCGTAGTGAATTCCGCATACGCTCCAGGGTAGGCTTACCAGTGACCACCGTTAGGAGCGCGAGTTCGATGGCGCTCACGATGTCATTTACCTCAACACCGGCCGTTTCTGCCATAGCAATGACAAAGCCTGCAATCGGCAGGGCGCTTTGCTTAGCGCGTTCGATTGCCTCAACCAGCCCTGTATTGTCGGGTGAATCTTCTGACATCAGTTCGCGACTCGTGCTTTGCTACGCTGCTCCATCTCGTCGAGGTAGCGTTGCCACTTCTTCGACGTCGCACCCATCTCGTATTCGTCGCGCTCTTCGTTATAGATGTCGTCCTCACGCTCTGCGATGCACGACGAGAGCAAATCCGGCATGCCACCAGGATTGCAGCGCTGCCCATGATCTGCCTTGAAGTCATCAGCAATGATCAAGCACGGCATGCACATCTTCTCGTTCGTGGCATAGCCCTCGAACGTTGAAAAGTGTTCGATGTAATGGTCACCGGACTTGATGATGCCGCCGCAGCAAGAGCACACGTGCTCCTTGCGGGCTTTCCGCTTCGTCTCACGCCAGACCTCGCACGACTCCAGATCGACGTTACACATCAGCTAGCGAACTGCGCCAGTTCGGCGTCTCTGTACACCGAATCTCTAAAGTGCGCGAGCGCAGCGTCGAATAGTTCGAGATCGAGTTGAGCGCCTGCATGCTCTGGAGTCTCGCCGCGCTTGATGGCTTTGCGCAATTCTGCCGCTGCTGTGGGAACTCGACCAAGTGCGTTGCGAATCGCGTCCTCCTGGAAACCAGTCGCGAGGCGCTCCAGGTGCAATGTACGAATCCTGATGGCGTGCAGCGCGTCGAGATCACCACGACGAAGCGCGTCTCGGAAATCAGTTAGTCCCGTACGAATCGTACCGACGATCACCTTGATAGCTTCGTGTTGATTGAAATCGAGCTTGAGCGGGACTACAGAAATCTCAGCACGTCGAGCGGAGTGTGCACGCTTCGCGAGCTTGGTGTTCAACACTTCTGCTTCACGTTTGAGCGGCGCGATCTCGGCTAGGACGTTAGCCAATGCCGCATCGTCGGCAAACCAGCCCAAGTCTGTACGCGTGCAATACTTGCGCAGTATGTAGTCAACCTTCTTTACAAGCGCGTCCACGAGCGCACAGAACTCGACGTGGTCGATCGATTTGTGCGTGAGGTACTTGGCACGAACGCCATTGCCGCTGTTGATCGTGCGTTCGCTGATTGCCTCGCGGTCGTACCGGATACCGCCGATAGCCTTCGAACAGTCACGGATGATCCAGCCCTGGTTAAACAGAAACGTCTTCTTCATATTGTCCCCTAGTTGTCATGTGAGATCTCGACATCGATGACACGTGCGTCCTTTGGAACGTCGCTATGATTCGCGGAGCCTAATAGTGCGACTACCAACTTACGCACCGACGGCGGCTTGCTCGGCCACGTGCTGTAAATTTCGCCGTCAGTTAGATGAATCATCACGTTGAAGCGGCCAGGCTCGGCTTCGACGCGCTGATAAGCTCCGTCGAAACATGTACCTCCACGGCCCTTTATGCGCTTCTTGATTTGATTGCGCACGGTGTGACGGTGTCCTGGTGCGATCCAACAAGCTGCCTGAACTTCGTGGTCATGCACGACCAAAAACACGGGTATACGTGTGTGATTGACGATGGCTTCAGTCTCGGTTACTGCTCGCCCAAGGTCCTCATCGGACATCGATCCAGACGTATCGATAACGACGGCGCCACGACAATGATACGTGATGCCACCTGGAAGGATCACGCCAGGCAAAGACCGCCGTGACCTACGTTCCCATGAAACGTCATCGTGGCCAGCTTGCGTCAATGCGCGAATGAGTCCTGCACGCAGAACGTCTTGCCAGCGAACCTTAGGCTCTGGCAGATCGAGTACGTCAGCGAGAATGTCGCCAGCACCCGCACCTGCATCACGTGCTTGTTGCTGCGCTTGCACTCCGACCTCGCGCCATTTGCGCTGAAGCTCGTCGATCTGGCTTTGATCGAGCTTGGCTTCGCCTTCGCCGTCAGTTGCTGGCAATGGACCGCAACCGGCTCCGACCTGTACTTGTGTAGGATCGATCCCTTGTAGTTGCGTTTGCGGCGGGAGAATCTGATAGAGCTGCTCTGCAGTCATCTCCGCCTGTGATTCATCCGCGATGATGCCAACCTTTGGCATCTTGAAGGCAGCGGCACCGGCCTGGTCTGCAGCATTCTTGAGTGTACGGTTGATCACGAGATCGCATGCGACGTTCCAACGAGTCACGTCGCGATGCCCGCGGCGGTCGTGATGGAGCAAGAGTAAATGCATGAACTCGTGCGCGATCACAAATTGCAACTCTGGATCCGTCAGGTCTTTTGCAAAGAAAGGTGCGACGCACACTACACCGCTGATCTTTACACAAGCCGTCAGAATGCGTTGATCAGCACGAAACTCGATGTGTGGGAGCACGGGCAAGAAGAACGGGAACTTCCAACCTAGATTCATCGCCTGCTTCTGCAGGCGCGCTACGAGCGCAGCGTTCTCATTGGCACCGTCGGTACCGTTAACAGCAGATCGAGGTGGGAGACGTTTAGCCATTGTTCACATGCTGCCACGAATACGTGCGAGCAGCTTGACCTGTGCGGCGACGCCTGCGTTATGAAACTTCGACATGCCAGGCGATGGCGCACGGTTCATGAGCACACGCGCGCACGAAGCACCGATCTCGGGCAACAGGCGGTCGGCGTATATCCATGCGCACATCAGATCGCGACCAGCGACGCGCGCGAGCAGTCCGATCGCGGCGATCTGACGATCCTTCTCTCCTGGAACCCTTGCCTTGTTTGGATCGTCGATGATCTCATCGACTGAAGGCAGATGCTTGCGCATCTTGCGAATCGCGAGAAATGCGATTGCTTTCGCTTCACCGACCGCGCCACACAAGATTTCGTAACCGATCGCGTCGTCGTCCTTGCCGACGTTGTAGCCGACCTTGGCCTTGTCGCAGTATTCCGCGTAGGCACGCAAGCCGCGCTCCCAAGCGCGCGGTGATGCGAAAGGTGCCCCTGCATCGATCGCCGCTTTGGGCGGCACCATGTCGAGTAGGTCAGGCGTCACGTGCAATGTCGCAGCGAAGTCCGAGAACTCTTCGTGTAGTCGTGTGTTGGGTGCACCACCACTTCGATCGAAGTAGCCACGGATCTCTTCGACAGTCGGTTGGTAGTCAACGAGCTTGATGACGCGGTTGATGGTCGCAGCGGACAACTCGATACCGCCAGGGCACTCTTCGGGACGGTTGCAGGCTGCAATCACACAGCTCTCTGGATGCAGCTTGTGGCCGCCCGCATAGAATTCAAGCAAGAGCCGCATGAGAGGCGCTTGCACCGAATGTGGCACGCTCGTTAGCTCATCCAGAAAGAGTAAACCTGGGCCATCGACGCACGCTTTGATTTGCGGCAGAAGCGCACGATGAAGCTCGCCATCGACGACATACGGCAAGCCAGCGATGTCTACGGCATCGCAGTTCGAAGCTAGAAGCTCGTGGCAGGGTAGGTCTAGTTCAGTAGCGACCTCGCGCACCAAGCTCGTTTTAGCGGTGCCTGGCGGACCGACGAGGAGGGTCGTAATTTTGGCGCGCGCACAAGCGATCAGTGCCAGCTTGGCTTTTTCGAATGAAAGCATGTTGCTCGGGATTCCCTAGGTTGCTCGATCGCGTACGCGACAAAGGTAGGATCGATGGGCTAACTTGTCAAGACCGTAATGCCAATAGCAGGATCGCGTACGGGATCATGCTCGATCACGTACGGGATCGCTTGGTTCGTTATTGGTTGGCAGCGCACTGTACCGTGTACTCGTGTCCACTTGCCAAGCAGCCGAGATCGACATACGCGGTCGTTGGATGAAGATAAATCTTGGGTAGCTTGTAGACGTCTGCCGGACGAACGTGTGCTAGGCGTTTTTCGTTAACTGGCAACCACAACACACACGTGGGAGGCTCCGCCCACGCGGCTGTGAAAATCACGGCGCAATCAGGCTTGACGCCGTCAGCAGGATCGATGTGGACGATGAAGTACGTGTCAGTGCCTTCGGCTGTTGTATGCGGACAGTCTGATACTGCAAGCGCTACAGGCGTTATGAGGTGCGAATACGCATCGGTATTCGTGATCGATCCGTTGTCTACGATCCACGCGTGGCTGAAGTCATCATCGATGATGAAGTCATTCGCTATCCTCGGCGTCGTGTTGTTTTCCACCTTCGGTATCGCGCAGACTACACGCACGATATAGAAACTCGACACCAAGCCAACGATGAAGACAGTTGCAACGATCAGCCGCTTGATGATCGGGCGCAACTTCGTCAGGTAGTATGGTCGTTCTAGCTTCGGGTTTTCGTCTAACATCGCTGTTCCTTATCTACGGCCTTTGCGTCTCGTCAGACGCTACCCTAAACACATGGTAACGCTGTGCGAGGACCGCTGAGCGGGCTGTTTTGTCGCGAATGATGAACCACAACATTCGCCATCGCGAGTCGAACTCCACGATTTCAGCGGCTGCCTCTCCAGGTGGGCGTGTGATGTCCTTGGCATACATCAATGCGTACTTTGGAGCGCTCATTAGCTTTCCTCAGCTCGACGTTTCTTTGCAGCACGTTTGAATTCACGACTCGTATGCGCACCAGCATGTGCGGCCGTGCAACGCTCGATCATTGAATTGTGGTAGAGGCTGTCGCCGTCCAGTGTTCTCATACATAACGTGGCGAGCCGGACATCTTCGATCTCGCGCGCGTACGCGAGCAGATCCTTGAGTTGCTCGCGATCGATGCAGTTCTTCACCACATTCTTCACCACATACCGCCTTTCCTGATGATCTTGATGCAGGCTAGGCATGCGTCCGGCTGTCGCGCGAACGCTTCGGCTTCAGACGTACTTTGGATCTTGGTGGCACGTTCGGATGCCCAACCCTGCCGACCGCAGATAGTCGACGACTCCGCGCGTTTAGCGTGCTTTCTGTAAGGTTCACGATGGTAGTCTGAATATCGCATGGGTTAGACACCGATTCGTTTGATCACGTGAGCCCTTGGTCAATATCGTGTGTGCCACACCACTGGCACCACGTCCCGTTGAGCGGATGCTTGCCCATACTACGCGGTCGGCAGTTTTCGGGCGTCGGTTGGGTCGCTTCAGTCTCCCACCACATGCCGCCGACGCGCTCGGGCGGAAAGTCGATCAAGCGACGGTCAGGCTTGTGTTCGGGATAGAACTTCGCAATGCGACGATACGCAACATGGTTTTCAGGCGTGCAGACGTCCATCGTGTGCGCTAGCAGCTCTGCGTTGTACTGATCGATCGCAGTGCGCTCACGCATACGCCACTCGGTAGAGAAGCGCGGATCGTCGACGAACGCCCTGAGCTTGTAGCTCGGTACAGGAAAGATGACGACGCCGTTATCGCGCGCATCCGTCACGAGCCCTGCATCGTCGCGGTAGCAGTGCGCGAAGTGTCGGTAGGTCTCCTCGATCCAGGCGCGGACGCGCGCAGAGCCATAAAAGGGTGACAGCCAGAGGCGGCGCATCAGCTCCTCGTAATGCGCTCGACGCGCCTCCCACGTATCACCCTTGGCCCATTCAGCACGTTCGACCACGTAGAGCGCGCCTTCATGCCTAATGACCATCGACGGACCACGGTTTGGCGTATCTCCATGTGCCGTATAGACAGCTCGCGTGAAGTACGTCGGATACCCTGGTGGATCGCCTGCGCAGCCATTTCCAGGATCAGTTTGGAGGTGTTGAGTAGACGGAAGCGTGTACGTCGGCAGCGTACGCAGAACGTCGAGGTTGATAGTTGAAAAGTCCATGATTAGCTCACTTGCGGTAGGGCGTGCGGCGATCCCATATATCGTTTGGACAGCGGTACTTCACAACGCGATATCCAGGCTCGCCTGCAACTGGCGCAGCTGCGACAAGCGTTGCCATCGCATCACGAATATCGTCCAACGTAGCGCGCTTCGCGATATAGCGCGTCACAGTAAGGCGCAGATGCTTGGCCGCTTCGATATGCGCTCTCTGATTCATGCTGACACCGCAGGCTGCTGACGTGCACCGCGCTTCGGCTTGATGGCGAGTACGCGCTTGAATAGCGCAATCGTTCGACGGTCCTCGGCATTGGTCTTGATCGCGGCGATCACGTCATCGATCTCGCCGATGTTGGTCTGGAAGGCTTTGGCCGTCTCCATCCAACAGATAGTGGCCCAGTGCTGGATGTCGTATTTCTCGTTGAAGTGTTGACTGGTCAACATCTCGACGGCACGTGCCTCTAGCTCGAAGCGGACCAGCGCACTCATGCGACCGAAGTGGCGCCCCAGGAAATGCCGTTTGGCCAGACGCTCGACTGCTTCATGGATGTTGTCGCGATTCCACGGACTGTGGAGATTCGTCTGCAGTGCATGCGTAGCTTCATGTGCGGCGTCGCGAATCGTTTCGGCGTCTGAACCGCGTGACCGAATCGCCTGCAGCAAGGCACTTGCCGTTTGGCTCTTCACGTTGCCTCCGTAGTATCGAGCAAGCGCTTGCAGCGATCGCAGTGCGCCCTCGAAAAGAAGCCACGCGACTCGTGCGAGCAGTTAGCTTGGAGCGCATCCAGCGCCTGTTCGGCAGCCTTGAACCGACGCTCCCACGCCTTGTAGATCGCCGATTTGGTCGAGCGACGGCGACCGCTCGGCGTCCACCGAGCCTCCGAGCCAGCATCGCGAGCGGCTAGGTACTCGTTCGTGATAGCGCGTGCGGCGTCACGATCAGCCGCTTGCTCAGGCGTCAGGTACTCAGTCAGCGTCACGTGACCGGGCAACCGTCGTGTGAATTGAAACAACCGTCGTGTGGATTGAAACCTAGTCACCGGCCCTCTTCCTCGTTCAACGTGACGTAGACGCGGTTGGGTTCACGCGCGTAGATGCGGCTAGCCTCTTCGAGGGTGAGCGGAGGAGGGCTGCCGATGATGATCGCGGCTCCGTCGTCGGTGACCTCTTGGATGTGACTCACCCAGGCGTGGATCTCTCGGCCCTCTGCGCATGCGCGTGTCAGCGCGTCGCGCGTGCTCTCGCCGTGTCGACGGTAATGGTCGATCCAGATCTGGCCCAAGAGCGCGTTGTAGGCGCGCTGGATCGCGTCGCGCCGCGTGAGCCAAAACACCTTCGGGAAGTCGTCCTTCGTAGGGCTCTTCTCGATCTGCGCGATCCGCGCGTCAATTGCTTCGAGCGCCTTGTACACATCCTCGCAGCATTGCTCGAACACTTCATCGTCAGGCCCAGGAACGATCATTGGCACGGTAATATCTCTTCCTTTTCAATGCTCAAACGCAGCTTGCCGTCGAGTTATTCCACTTGTCAAGAGTAAGTTGCGAGCGTCTCACGAAGTTGCCGCCAGCCTCGATAGGTCCATTCGTCCATACGACGGGCAGCACGCAAGCCACGAGTAATTTGCGCATAGATGCGAGCGTCACGCGAACGGCTATGAACTACGTGGATGGCCGGATACTTTGTGGCGGCGTAACAGTCGAACTGCGTGGCCGTGATGTCGACGATGTGCCCGTCAATGAGATTCCACGCGTGTGGATGCTCGCGCCCGTCCCAGATGAAATCACCGAGCACGAGGGTCTTCGGATCTTTCAACTTGATAGCCAAGCGTATCGAGGCTAGGCCACATGCGCCGCCAAGCGCCGGTCCCCAACTGCCATAGCGTTGGAGGTTTCGGCGAATCGCACGTGCATATCGAATTGCAGAGTCGAGTTTTGGCATTTTGGTTTGATCACTTCAACAAGAAGCGCCTAAGGACGTCCAGCAGTTCCAAATCCTTCCTCATCGTGGCGATCCAAAGGATTTCGTCGAGGGCGGCCACGCAAGGATCGACGGTGTCGTATGCGTCGAGCTTCTCGTTGACGAATTTAGCGAGGTCGGCGCTGATCCGATCGAGGCGCCACGAAAGACTTCCGTCGTCCTCGTCGTCTGGCTCGAAATAGAAACGTCCTTCGACTCCGGTAGGGCCAATGAGCCCGCGTTTTTGGATCTGATTCACGTGATTGGCGCGATTCATGATTTGACTCCATGCCTATTCGGTTGTGACCCATCGAGGCCACTTCCGTTTCGGCGCGACCGATCCGAAGTATGCACGGATCGCCTTCAGGGGTCCTGGTGCGACATTCCATGCCAGAACACGTCCATCCAACAACACCGGAATCATCCCGGGCGGCGTCGCTTTGACGTGTGCATACCAGCGCTCCATCGGATCCGTCTTGGTCTTCTTCATCTCCACTCCTGACTCACTTCGATGTCTTTTGGGTTCCGCACTTCACACAGAACACCTCGTCGGCCTTCAACCAACGCGCGTCAGGCCATTCATGTTCACAGAGTCTTCGGCACCGCTGTCCCGGCGTTGTATGATCGCGGGCAAGCCGCGAATCAGGTGAGATGGTTGCTGCAGCCTTCTGCGGCCGACACTCAGGGTGGCACGTGCCATGACACGCGCGGCCGAGCAAATGCCAGCTGCGCAGGAAATGATCCCACCACTTACTCGGCAGCTGAACGAGTCCAGCATCGAGCAACATACCGCGTACGCCGAGCGAGCCTGGGATTTCGGCGTCCCAGATGCGCTTGCTGCTCGCTACGTTGTAGATCTCGCCGTACCATTTGTTGCCCCATTTGGCTGAGTACGCAACGCGTACACGACGCCCACGTATGATGCGCACGCGATAACGAGTGCCAGCGACGTCGACCTCTTGACTCCACTCGCCCTTGTTGAAAATGTCCTTAGCCTTGCGGCGCTCACCGATCAACGTAAACGTCGGGACAGTCTTTTCGAGGGCGCCGTGGCGAGGCATTTCAGACGTCCTCGTTAGCCTTTTGAGCTAGCTCACGGACACCCCATGAGTCGAGCAGATCCAACCTGATTTGATTCCAACCTTCGGCCCAGTGCTGTACACCAAACTCACGGCAAGCATCTTGCCATGATGCCGCTATGCAATCTCGAACCTGCACTTTCGCCCATAGGTGGATCAAACTGTGACCGGTTTGGAACGTCCATCGTCGGTAGTCTTCGATTGTGATTGGGCCGCCTGGTTCGGTGGCCATGTCGAGCAATCGCCGGTCGATATGCATGATGAATGCTTGACCGAGGTCGAAAATGTCTTTTGCGCTGTGAGGACTCATGACTTATTCATCAGGCTTGCGTACGAGGTGATCGTAGGCGCCGTGCAAGATTGCGTGAAGCTTCATCTGGTCACGCAGAGCCTCTCCGCGCATCATCAACTCAGTCGCTTCGGCAGCGCGCTTCCGGGCTTCGGCAGTTTCGTCCTGCACGATAGCCGCAATGAGAGCCAAGATCTCGCCCGTTATATCTTTTGGTAGCCACTCGTCGAGTAGCCGTTCGAGCATGATCCAGAGGCTGCTGCGCATAGCACTCTCCCTTCCTTTTACAGCTCGTCGATCTTTCCGTTCAGGCCGCGCACGAGCGACGTATCGTCGTATGCCTGCGCTGCATCGGTCAGGCGATCCAGTGCAGCGTCTGCTGCTTCACTAAGGGATTTCTCGTCCCAAAATCCTGTGCCATGACCATTACGCGTTAGCCAGAAATCGTGGCCAGCACGCTCCATAGTGATGGAGGACGCACGGAGGTCGGCCACGTTGGCAGCGTAGAATTCATGCGCATCGCGTGTCATGGACGCCAGCGCGGCCGGCGTCAAGGCGCTCTCGTTGTGCTTATCCTCGGAGCTTTCGAGTTCGGGCTCGCACAGCACACCGCACCAGAGCGCGCACTCGATGTAGCCGCGCGTGAACTCGTCACGCTCGTCAGTCTCCAGTCCTGCACCGCGATGTAGGCGACACTTCCGCGCGATACCTTCGAGCGCGGGAATGTCAGCGCGCATCTCTTCATCGCCTTCCACACGTGCGTACCAGATGCACGATTGAACTTCGGACTCCAAGCGCTCGGCCAAACGATTCAGCCATTCAGCATCGGTCAACGGTCGGCCAGATTCATCGTGCGGACGCATCGAGCCACGCTTGAGCGCGCCCGTGGACACGATCGCATACAGCATGCTTTCCTGCCCTCCGTGCCACTGCTCGGCGGTGGATAGCTCGGACGTAGAAAAGTTGACGGAGTCCTTCATGGTGCTTCCTTTCTAGTCCCAGCGACCGCTCAAGCGGATGAACCCGTCATTGATGAGTTCTAAGAACGCCAAGCCATCGCTGCTCAACGCCTCGACGTACACAAAGTCCTCTGGACCAGGATACGTACGCAAGTCCGCAGGTGGACACTCGCCAAGCGCGCGTCCACGCGCTTCGAACGCATGACCAATGATGTCTTCATGCGTACCCATAGCGACACAACAGCCAAGCTGCACTGCCGCCATCGCCTGTTTGTGCGTTAAGAGCGTCATCGCTTGGCTTCCTTCTTCGCCTCGCGCACCTGCGCGCGCAGCTCCTTGACGTTGCGCTGCATCGCTTCGAGCGTGTTGAGCGCGTCCGTCAGGTTGTCATCGAAGTCAGCAAGTGTCTCGCACGACTCTGCGTTGCTGAGCGCACTCGCGACGAGCTTGAGGTCATCCGCGATGTCGATGACCTCAGCCTGGCCTTCCTGCAAGTCAAAATCCGTCGCCATGCCTAATAGACGCCCAAAGCCCGTCAGCTATTCCACTTGTCAAGAGTACCTTGCGCAACTATCGATTATCAGGATGGTTCTAGCCATGCTCCGACCGAGAAAACAAGCCGGATTCCGGTCACACGCGTAACCGCATGTTCGATCTTGTCGGGATAGAACAGCACGCCGTCACCGATGCCAAGCGGCACCGGAATGCCGGCTGTCAGGAAGGCGCCACCTGCCTGCGGTGCTTGTATCAGCGCGTTGAGGCGCCGATGTCGAAGACCGTAGATGGTAGCCTCATCGCGATGAGGTGGAATGTACGAGCCATCAGGGTAACGCAGGATCCACATGTCCCAGTGGTTCTCGTGTGGCGCACCAAGCTTGGTGAGTGCGCGATCCGCAAGGTATTGGTAGAGCGAATCGTGATCGACAAGCGTACGTAGCGCGAGCCGTTCGTAACCGGTTTCTTGACGGCCGCGCTCCCATAGAAGGCTTTCAGCATTGCCAAGCGACGCTAGCGTTGCGATCTCGAAAGGAGCAAGGAAGTCACGGACCAGTTCGATTTCACACTTCATCGACGCGTCGGCTCCTTCGCGCGTATCGCATCGCGCTGCCGAAACCAGTCGATCGCCTCGCGCACGGTACCGCCCTCATTTTCGATGCGCCAACGCACGTTCTCCAGCCGTTCAGTAGATGCGGCTTCGAGCCAGTCGACGCGTGTGGTGTCTTCTTCCCTGAACTTCTTCAAGAGGTCAGTCTCACGAATAGCGTTCTGTAGAGCATCATTGTCCAAACCGCGATAGTCCTGAACGGGCGCGTCTACGTACTCAGGGTTCATTCGATCTGCATCCTCGGTATCGACCCACATCTCGCCGACACCGAGCCCGCCGAGCCCGCCAATCAAGTGCTTCTCATGCGTCGGATCCTTGGCGACGATCCACGTGTTGTAGTCGCGCCACAATCCTGGTCCACGCTCCATGAAGATGACAAAATTCTCGCTCGCCTTCTGCTCTTTGGTCTTCGTCATGTTTCACCTGCTTCGTACAAGTGCGCCCACGCAGCTTCGCCTTCTGGCCCTCTATAGTACGGCTGCAGCCAGATACGCTTGCGTAGCGACCGACCTTCGCCGTGCGCTTGATTCTTCCAGTGTCCACGCACGACGTGCTGTACACGCACTTTCCAGCCAGGCAATGCATGCTCTTGGCTTTGGCTCAGCGCGAACTCACGTGCGACTTTGCGAAGCTCAGGTTGGAGCTTTACGCCTTTGCCGAAGAGCCAAACGTGCGGCCAGATGCCGGTTGCGATCTCGCGTTGGCGCTCAGGACTTGCCTTACGTGGGTTACGTGCGTACGGATGTTCAGGCGCAGGATGCGCGGTGAGACCGCCTGTGGCATCAAGCCAAGCAACAAGATTCTTGATGATGCGCAGCGCCTTGTCCGTCGTGATTTGATCTTCAGGAACGTACGGCGGATCGCCCTCCCAAATCAGATTGTACCGACTCTGATCTACAGGATCATCGAGGTTGCTTGGAAAGCGGTCTTTCCAGACCGACAACGATTTGCGCTCTACCGTCCATCGCAGAAATGCCGTGCGTGCACCGTGATCGTTATGAAAGCTTGTGAAGCGGTGGACCCAGATTCCTTCTGCCCAAAACTGTTGGCCACGCGCAAACATCGGCACGATGCCTTCAGGTAACTTGATGTAGAAACACGGGAACGGCAGCCTTAGCTCGTCGTTGGCTTCCATAGGAAGTGGGTCGGTCAGCAAAAAGCCAGCAGCAAGATCGAGCGAGAGGTCAAAGACGTTGAACCCGAAGTTGGCCCAACGACCGGTAGCATGCAGTGCATGAATGTGCTCGCGCACCGTATCCTGAGGCGTGCTTGGCTCGACGGGCATCAGACCAGCACGCAAGATGCGCTGCCCAAACTCGGCCGAATCTTCCTCGATGGGACCCCAGGCGCGAACGCGCGCACCCATATCGGCCCACAGTCCAAGGCGTTCGGACGTGCGCAGCTGGTCTAGGTCAGCTTGTAGTTTAGGGTCGCGCATTAGGTGCCTGAGGCAGCCCTCCTCGCGATCTCGTTACGCAGGACGCAGATGATTTCCTCGGTCCATCCATACGGATTACCGTCGACGTAGATCATGTTCAGATGGAGTAGTTCCTCGGTAGCTCCCTCAGCGCACTCTTTCTTCCACGCTTCGATCGTGAACGGTTCGCTCATTGGCCTTCCTGTTTAGCTCGTTCTCCACTACCGCCACCACCGCTGCCACCATCGTTGCTGACCGCGCCGACACGCCATGTAGCGCCTTTGATGGGCAACATGAACTTGACGATCTCCAAACAGTGTTCTGCTGCTTCTTGCATTCGCGCGAACGGCACTACTACATCTCCGTCCATGAGATCTGACTCGATCAGGATCTGCAACTTCGTCATGGCACGTTCTCCGTGCTTGCAAACTTGACGAGCTTTCCACGTAGCTCGTGGAGACGATCTTTTGCCTTCTTTAACCATGCCCTTCGTGCAGCGCCACGGAGCCGGAGATTGGACCAGCCCTCAGCAACTGGCCTGTACTCGCTTTCAAGTGCGAGATACTCACGTAGGACCAGCCGGATCTCTTCTAGCGCGTTCACGGAAGCTCTCCCTTGACCTCGTAGTCAGAGACAACAACACCCGCAGCGCCCGAACCCGCAAGCTGCGGGCCCCAATACCAGAGGCCCTTGTACTTACCGAAGAGGCCCTTGCCCTTGCGGTAGTCCTTCATGTGCCCGCGCTTTTGATGCAGGCGTCGCACCGTGCCATCGCTGTTGACCGCAGGCAGTTCATCTGCAGCGATCGCCTTGGGCGTCTTTGCCAGGTTGACTTGAATCGTTCGGTACGAGACCAGCGGGAGCTTGCCCTTTCGAACTCGCGAACGTTGAAACGGCTCTGGTGCTTGATGCTCGATGCTGTCGATGTTCTCGCAGTTAAGCATCGCCAGAGTCGTGAATGCAGGCATCGTGGCAGCGCCAATGATTTCAGACTCACGCTTCGTGATGGCACCCGAGGCATGTGAGTACCAGAAGTCGAGGATCGATCCATCGTCGCTGACGGAAATGCAGCCGAGATGGTACGGGCTGCGTAGTCCTGAGATGTGCTGGCGATCCGCGTTAGGAAACTCCAGGAAGTCAAAGGTCAGGTAGATCCACGTCGGATTCTTCGCGCGGAACTCGTCGATCTTTTTCGGCGTCGTATGTGCGTTCGTGCCAATGATTGAACGCAACGTAGCTTCAGCCAGCTCTGGCTTACAGGCAATGAACAGGACGCCCATACGCAGCGCCACCGGCATGCAGGGCTTCTCCCATTCGACGAAGAACACCTCGAAGGGCGGTACGAGGCACTTGAGGTCGCCCCAGAAATTGCGATCGGCCTTGTCTTCGCCGACGTACGTCTCCTCGAAGTACCTCGCTACGTTGGACGCTTCGATGCACTGTGCCTTCGCAAGGCACGGCCGAAGCGACGCGGTGTGCGCAGCAATCTCGTCGGAATCCAAGACCACGTTATGGTCCGGTAGCGGCGGCAGGATCGTCTCTTCCCGGAGCGTGTCGAGCAGTCGACGACGGATATTGTCGCGCTTGCGCTTCATCTACTCGATGGCCTCGGCCCAGGAATCCAAGCCAGTAATGAGGTGTTCGACGGCAGCTTCAACGGTCTCACCACGACCGTCGATCTCCGTAGACCGCTTTCGCGAGCCCCTGAGCTTCACACGCACTCGCACCCTAAACCAGCCGCGCGAGACCTCGATGATCGGTTCATGGATCTGATTAGTCAGCGTCTCCGCGGTAATCGGTTTACCGTTGAGGTCCACGCGCGAAAGACGTGGATGTCCATCGATAGCAGTTTCGATCTGGGTGAAGAGGTTATCGAACATGGCGGCTCGTCAATACAACAAACTCGAAGGAAGGACTATTCTACTTGTCGAGAGTACGTTGGCTAACTATTTGAAGGTCCAGCTGATTCAGCGTCTTCGTCGCCTGATCTTATGAGGCCCGCCTCGATGCGGGCACGAGCAACTAACTCAGCGTCTGACGCGCTCAGCTCATTACTGAGGCGTATGACAAGCTCGATCAGCTCGCGGACACGGCTTTGGAGAACTGGGAGGTTTTTGTCGATGCAGTCGAGGTATTCGAAGGTGCGAGCGTAGTTGCTTGGACCTAACACGGTGCGAATAGTGTCCTTCGACGCGCGCATAGAGAGCATTAAGCGAAGATCAGCAGCAGCGGTCTGTGCGCGGTCGAATGGCGACCAATTTTGACGTTCGTCGTCGTAGCTCATACGATCTAGTCTCCTCTTACGTCAGCTCGGGACTGTGCCAGTACTCTAAGAACTGTGGATTGCGGCCCTTCACCCATTCCATGATGGCGATGCCGTCGTGCTTCTTTACGCATTCGTGTGCGGCTTCTGGTGTGTGGTGCCTAAAGTGACAGTCGCACGTGTACATGCGACCACTGCGCACGTAGACGACAACGTATAGTCTGTCTGCTTCCTCCAAACAGAACTTGTGCTCGTCATCGTTGTTGCTCATGTGATTTCCTTTGAAAGTGTCGGCCATGGATGCTCGCAAGGAACGTTAGTCCCAGCACACCTGCAGCCCACACCTAGAGCGCGGAGCTTAGCTTGATTGGCGGCACGGTCTTCGGCCTCGATTTTGTCCTTCGGTGCCTGCACGCGCCGGATAAGCTCAGCCAGCGAACGCTGGTCGAAGATGAAGAGTCCGTCTTTGGTCATCGTGTACATCTACGTGTGTGCCTTTACTCGGTTGAGGATCTTTTGGATCGCTCGAAAGCGTTCACGCGCAGCGTTCTGCACATCTTCTAAGGACCGCACTATGGGCGGCTGTGCCAGCCAAGCATCAACGGTAGTCGGTCCATCTACAGCTCCGAGGTAGAGATAGTGCGGACGTTCGCGAGCCAATTCAGTGACCAACGCTTTGCGATGCGTAACGACGATCGAGGCACGTGTAAGCTTAGGCGTGCTTCGCGTGAAGTCAGCGATGGCTTTGCCAACGCTTGCAGCATTTCCTTCTGACAGTCCGACGTCCGGCTCGTCCCAGACGATCACGTGCGGTTTATCGCGACCCTCACAAGTCTTGATGCCCGTTAGCACCGTACGGATAGAATTGATGCCAGTCGCATCGCAACTTTCGTCACCATATACGAAGGTCAGTCCGATGTTGTAGGCCACTTGCCGGCGACCTTCCATCGAGATTGGTATGCACTCTACCTGTGCTTTGTTACACACAGCTTGTACACAGCGGCGAAAGAAGCTCTTACCGCTAGCATTCTCACCGACGACTACAATAAGCGGATTCGTTGCAGCACTCGGCGCCCATAAGTACGGAATTGCTGGCGCGTCTTCGCAAAAATAGTCCAATTCGAGCGTTTGCTCGACGAGCTGTTTCGCGTTCGCAAATTTGAACTCAAGTGACATCGCGCGCCTTCTTGGCCTTGCGGCACGTAATGCAGTCCGGTTCCCAGTTGTCGCGATCGTCCGGCTCGACCTGTGCATTCTTGTTGATCCGCCGACCGCAAAGCGTCTTCACGCGGTCGACAGTCTCGTGTGAGATGTTCATCGCACCGGGCCGTCGGAACGAGCTGACGAACAGCACGAACAGCTTCACGGTTGCGTTGTCTCCTTGATGAACTTCTTGGGTGCCTTCGGCGCCTTTGGCTCTACCACCGTGCAACGCGACAGCTCGGTCTGCTTCTGACCGCGGTACTCGCTGTGGCGCTTCACCGTGCCACGCACGCGACCCGACCAACCGATGTCCATACGCTTGGACGTGGTCTTCCAGACGAGTGCTTCACCCGTGTTCTGTACACGAAGCGTGTGGATGTGAAGCGAACCGTAGTCGGTATCCACGTCCGCTACACGTTCGACAGTGACATTCCATTCCTGACGTTCACCCTCGGCGCCCACATGCACGTTTGATTGCGAGGCAAGCGCGGCTTTCTCACGCGCCTCACGAAGCTGACGCCCGATCGCGCGCTCCCATGCGTTGACTGCGCTCGCCAGGATGCCGTAGTGCTTGGGGTTGATTTGTACGTGCGGCTGTAGAGCCATGAGGCGTAGGTTCCTCGTGTATTCGTCGCTGTCCTCTGGCAGAGCCTTCGCCCATGCAAGCACTTCGAGCCCGCGAGCCTTGTCTGCGTCGCTGGGCGCGATGCGCTCTCGCTCTTCACGCCATAGGCGACGGCCTTGCTCGGAGGCGCCCCATGGCGGAAACATGAGGTAGATGGCGCGGTCAGCCGAAGCTCGACGCTCGCCATCCGAGTCGCGTGCAGCGGCGCGGCTGGTCCAGCCATCGACGCGAACTGAGGCCACGACATACTGCATGAACTGCTCAGGCTGCATCACCTGTGGGCCGTGTTGCGAAAAGCCGCCAGACTCCTCATCGTAATCACCAGCCTCACGCACAAGGCGCGCCCACGTGAGCCGAGCCACGAGCGCGGCAGGGCTCATACCGCCAAGGAACGCTTCGAGACAGTTGCGGCCGACTTCGCGAATCGTACCAACAGGGATCGTTGGATCCTCGCCGGTGGCGCGGAGCACGAACGTCTCGGCGCGGCGACGAGTAGTCTTGCAGTGATCGCAGGCAATAGACTTGGTCCGCCAGGGCGTCGTGTCTGGCACGTCCTGCGCACCAGGGACCTGGCGAATCAGGTTGCCGCCGACCAGTGGCTCTACGACGAACAGAAACTCCCAACCAGCCAAGCGAGGCCGCTCGCTCGTCAACGCGAGATCCAGCACGAGATGCGTCTGCATGGGCGCATCATCGTTGCAGTGATTGGAGCACGCGCGCGAGGTCGTAGAAACTTCGGCAGCCTCGCGGCACTTGCACTTTGGGCAGTAGAGCTGCACACGCTCGCCGACGACCGTGAGCTGCGGCTCCGAAGGTATCGTCGCGCCCGCCTTTGCTGCAGCGCGTGCCAGCTTGGCGTGCGCCTTAGCTAGTAGTTCACGCGCCAAGTCCAAGCGATCCGCAGGGAAGCCGTTGATCGTGACCGTATCGAGCGCCGCTGGGGTGTCGAGCATCGCGTCCATGTAGTACAGACGCTTCTACCACGACTTCTATTGCACTTGTCGAGAGTAAGTTGGCAACTGTGCGAATTCAGTTGGGACTTTTTCCGAGCACGCGCTCGATGAGGTCGCGTAAAGCCTGTAAGTCGGCCGGCTTCTTGAGCCAATACGTGTGGCGTTCAATTTCCTTAGCCGCTGCCAGGAAGATGAACCGCGCAGCAAGCGCTGGCTTGTGTTCCTGAATCCATGCGAGCACGTCACCACCGGTCCCACCGTGCACGTTGTAGTCGCTGATCACGAGGTCGAATTCGTTGTGCTCTAGCATCGCGATGGCGCGCCGAGCGTCATCGATGACGTACACTTGAAATTGCGGATAGCAGATACGGAGCATGCGAGCCATCGCGCGTTGCAGGTCTTCGTCATCTTCGATGTAGAGAATGCCTGGCGACATGTGCTATGCCCATTGCTCGCGGCGAACAGCCGCTGCGCGGATTGAAATCATCGGTAAGGATCCATCGCTGACCGCGGGACGTACTTGCGAATCAGCTCTTCGAGTAGTGCAGCGTCACCTACGCTGAAGTTCAAACACACGTATCCGCTAACACCGCTCCGCCTATCGATCGTGACGTCGGGCTGAGGTTCGCCGTGTGCGAACGTGAACCCGTGCGGCTTCAACGCAGCGTGCAATCGCTTGCATAGCTCGCCGATGCGACGCTCCTCGATGCAGCCATCGTCGTATGCTCGCTTGGCGGCTTCGGCATCGCCGTCAAACTCGTGACGCCACTGTTGGCTGTTGTAGGTGATCACTGTATTACCCGATCGTGTACACGGCCGAGTACCACTTCGTGCACTCTTCGGAGAAGAGCCCGATCTCTTCGAGCTTCTTGTGCAGGCCCTCGTAGTGCCGATAACAATCGACGCCTGGCCGTGCCGTCTCGTAGCACTTATCCAAGCTGAAGGCGCGCGCAACTTGGCTGCCGTCGTAGACAACGATTAGGTGGCTGTCCCGTCCGTAGGACTCGCCACGAGCACGCCACTCTTTGGGCGAGTAGAACGTCAAGCAGCCACCGGTCTGCGTTAGACCATTCTCCGTGAGGTACTTGACGATCGCGGCGTGCGCTGCGAGGCCCTGCGCGTCGAGATCATCAGGCGCATCGAGGCAAGTAACTACCTTGCCGTCGACTGACTGTGCCACTACTTCAGCTTTTGCACGGTCCGTGAACAAGCCGCTGTGGTGCGTGCCGTCCGCGCAACGAACGTGAAAATATGTTGAATTCGTCATGCCTGAACAACGCGGACCATGCCGCGCATATTCCAACAAGTCAAGAGTAGCTTGTAACCGTGCTTATCTGTCACGCATCGCCTACGATCTTCACACTCGACGGTTTCCATCCGTTGGCCAAGTAGAGAAACCCGTCATCACCGAGCTTCCAGCCAGCTGCCGGCTCCTTGGGAAACTGTCCGTGCCACTTGCCGGTCGCGCATTCAGAGCACAGCGGCTCGTCCTTGCGCGTCCAGTACGCACCTAGTGCGGTGTTCTCAACACACGTGCAGCGCGAGCACTTAAAAAGCGGCATCTTGCTTATCGAATTGACTCTATTCGGGCGTTCGCCGGTCGGCGTGAGCGTCTTTGACAACGAGGGCAAAGGTCACGTCGCGCGACAGCGGATTCCATCTCGCGAAGAAATGCCTGCGGATCTACGTGTAGCGAAACGGGCATCCAGGCGGGCGACCGCACAGAAATTGGCTGTGTTATCCAGCCTTCGGCGCGAACGCGCTCTCGTAATGCTTTAGCTGCACCTGCGTGTGTTTCATGAATGCTGGACAGTTCAGCGCCGCACCCATCACAGATCACGCGATACTTAAGCATGACTTCCCAACCTTCCAGCTTGTGCTACCAGACATCCTCGGAAAATAGTAGGTCAGTTGGGAAGGTCTTGCGAATGAGCTGATCGGCTTGACGCGCGATGATTGCAGCTTCTCGGCGATCGACAAAACGTCCTGTACTTGTGACGAAACCTTGCAGGCGCATGGTTTCGGATTCAAGACCTTGCTCATGCATCAGACGGCATACCGCATCATGTCGTCCAGGACGTGGCACCGAATACGTTACGCCCTCGTATTGAACTGCAGCTCGTTCGACGGTCTCGACGGTCGGATCCTCTTGAATCAGTGTGGGATGGTCACTTTTGGGAAGACTCTTCAACTCCGGGTTTGCCTCGATAAACGCTTGCGCGGCAGTACGGCGCTCATCGAGCTGTGTGATTACTTTCTCGATAGCTACGCAGAGATCATCTGCTTGAGCGAAGGCCGGATAGCATTCGCCATTCCCGTGCGACCCGATCACTTCCCATAGATAGTGCGGTGGCATGCCTTCGCGATAGCGATGCTCGCCAGCCGTGATAGTGATTTGGCCAACCATCGTGCAGAGCTTGTGTAGTGCCTCTTCGAGCTTCATTTTCGTCTCGCAACCTATATCACGTCACTCTACATTCGCGAACTTGAGATCGGCGTAGGTCGCTTTCGCAGCGACAGAGATGATCTCGATAGCGTCATCGGTGCCCGTTACAGGCTTGATCCACGCCGTGAGCTTTCCGCCGAAGCAACAACCCGTATCGATGCCATAACAGAATCCATGCTCACCGACGCGGTCGACACGAGGTGCCGCTAGGTCATGTACAGCGTGACCGTAAACGACGCGTGCCGGCGATTTCCATTCGCCTGACCAACACATCCACGGGATAGCGCCATCAGGAACGTGTCCAGCGTACTTACTCGCAGCAAATTCGCCGTTGGCATCGACGTACCGGATCCGACACATCCGATCATCGCGTTGTTCGGATAATGAACGTGCAGGCTCGAAACCAGCATGCACACCGACCCAACCAGTCCGACCAGGCGCTAACGACACAATGCAGGGCAGCGCATCCAGCCAACGGACGTCGTCTTCGGACATGCCCTCCCATTCAGCGAGGCGCTTCTCATCAGGGCGTCGCATTGGATTTGGCTTGCCGGTTAGCTGTTCGTTGGCTTTATGCCGACGCCACCGTGGAATCTTCTCGTCGTGGTTACCCTTCACGCACTCAGCATTCAATTCACGCACGTAGCGGACCACGCCGATCGGATCTGGGCCGCGATCGACTAAATCGCCGAGGAAAACGAGGTGATCGTGTGAGGCGTTGTAGCTGACAAGAGCTAGTAGCTCGCGCAGCTCCTCTAGACAGCCATGGACGTCGCCAATAGCGATGACACGTTTCTGTTCACTCGGGATCACGGACACCTAGCCTCTTCGAATTTCTGTTCGAGTGTGATCCCACCAAGCCACGCTTGCGGAGCCATCTCATCCTCGTACCACAGCTCGATTGGCATCTTCGTAGAAACGCCGATCAAGAAGTACAAGTCGGCGTAGGAATAGTCCGTACGGACGTTGAAAAACAACGATCCGTCTGGATATGCGTACTCCGTGCGATGCTCGATTTTCAGCTTGTCAAACACTTGGCAGGCTTCTCGCCATGCCTGCGTGAGCTTTCTCGACTCTTCTTGCTCGTTCACAGCCAAAAGAACATGTACACCGCCGCCTCCGAAGCCGCGACGCGCATGTTCATAGCGAAAGCCGATGCTGAAGTAGTTCATCTATTCGCTCTTGTACTTTCCGTTCACGTAGTCTTCAGCTGGCAGCAAGATCGGAGCCCACTTCAGATAGTCAGCACGTGTACGTGGATCACTGTAGAACAGCCTGTAGTCGCCTGCCTTGTAGGCGCTAACGTTGAATAGCTGCGAGATCGGACATGTGAAGCGCGCTTGCAGTGGCGCATCGTCAGCTTTCATCCAACCAGGCTTGTCTGGGTTATCTACCCACTTCGTACCCTGTCGCTCGCGCTTCCATTCGAAGGTGCACTGTCCATCACGACTGATGCTAACGACAGGCGCTATGAAACCGGGACCTGGATTGCCATACGGCCGGTGATGCGTAGGACGCCAATCACTTCGCGTACGCCAGTTGCGATCCATCCGTGCAGCTTCTTTGACTGCTTCAGCGCGCGCCCAGACATCATCTTGTCCAATCGTCATGCTGCCACGCTTGATGCTCGCGTTAAGTGCCATGCGGTACGCTTCAAAGTCTGGCGGCGGTCCGACGGTGAGTCCTTTCGAGTCGTCGTAAATCAGCTCGACACCTGCTGCGAATCCTTCCGGCGTCCACAAGCGCCAAGGTGGATGCGGGTGCAGTGAAGGCGAACGATCGAGTAAGCCTTGCAACACAACCGCGACACGATTGTGTTCCATCGCAGCCTGTGCGATGCGCTTCATTGCATCGTCGTAATAGACGCTCTCGGGCGTGCAGCGCTCGTACTTCTCGAAGTACGTGCGGCGTTCGTTCCAGTTATATGGCTTGTTATGCCATGTCCGTTGTTTCTTCGGTAACGCTTTCCACTCACGCAACTGCGCCTCGTACTCAGCCTGCTCCTCAACGTACTTGGACATGATGTCGTCGTATTCACGTTGCGACAGAACCTTTTCGAGGCTGGAACTATCGCGTTTGATCCAGAGGTCGCCTTCGCCGAGCAGTGTCGACCTTGCACGATCAGGAAAGAGCTGCTCACCAAAATCGATAGCTGTAGACAGTCGATAGATCTGTTCACCATTGCGGATGTAGAGGAACGTTAGCTCGTTGGCTTGATCGCGTTCCCACATTCGGATGAAGTCTGACAGCGTATGGACGCCGTCCCAGTCGCGATCCTTAGCGTTGCGACGTACACGGAATGCGACGAGGCAACGCGGAAGCGGCAAGATGCGCCGCAGATTCTCTTTGCGGAGAAGCCACCGATCGAACGCCGCGATGTTTGCGAACTCCATACCGCCCGCTTCGTACGCGACGAGGCACTCTTCATCCATATAGTGACGACGCTGAAACAGAGAGATCTTAGTATCGTTTGACGCCGGTTTGCCGGTTTTCAACTCCACTAGTTGTTCAGTGAGTCCTGCATAGAGTTCGACCGTGAAGATTCGCTGCTCGATGTTTTCGGTGGCCGCCTCCATCTGTTTGAGCTGCGCCTTCATAGGCAGAAGCTCTGCAGACATCCATACGGCCAGTTGGCGGTGTTCTTCTTCGACGCGCTTGAACAGCTCGGGAAGTGTCTTTTTCTGTGCTTGAATGAGCGCATTCTTATGCGCTTCGATGTCATCGGTACCGTGAGCTATCGCTAGGGCGTTCGTTGCCGTCGCACTTTCACGTGCAAGTTCAGCTTTGGGTGCAATGCCAAGCGCGATCGTGAGTCGTTGGATTTCATGTAGCAGCTCACGTACGTTCTCACGATGCAGCTCGATCTTGGCGTTGATGTGCACTTCCGGTGCGGGCTCGTACGTGCAGCATTCATCGAACTGATCGAGGTGAATACGGGTTGTGCCGCCGCTGACGCTGCGCAGCTCAACGTAATTTGATCCAACGTGTGCTACGCAGCCAAGCCACCTCGTGATGGTTTGTTTACCGTCATCGTCCTCTTCGACGTGCTTCACCCAGTACCACTGCCCGATTTCCAGTGCAGGCGTATCGCTAGGGATAGCTTCAGTCTTTGCTTCCACTGACACGAGCTTGAGGTCGGGCTTGTCAGACATGTTTCGTCAGGTTCTTCTCGATCCATTCACGAGCTTCGGAGTGACGCCGATACGTTTCGCTAGATTCATGTTCGTAGAGGCGATTGGTCGGATCCAAGCGCGAACCGCCGTTGACCCAAATGATCAACCTCAGCCCGTTGCGACCGCGACCTATGCGCCGGAAGCGTGTACCTGCAACCTTAGTATCCGTGTTCGTTGTGACCGGCTCTGCGGTCGCGCATACGAAACGGCCACGGCGATCGACGAGTTGGTTCGCGTTGATCCAATCCGCGAGTTGCCGGTGATTGCGTGTCGGCGGAATTTTCACCAGGTATCCTTAACCAGCTCGAAGCCCGTGGACCCTTTCTTGAACCTGTCCAGGCGGATCCGCGTTTTGGGGCCAGTTGCGCCGCCAAACTGAGACCAGCTCTGGCAGATCGCGTGCGTCTCTTCGATCGCCATGACCTGCAACGTGCGCGTCATGCGCTTGTCGAGATCTTTCCAGAGCTGTCCGATCTTCACAACCGGCAGAGTTTTGGACGTATCAGACATAGCTAAGAAACGCAGCTTGCCCGTACCCTATTTCACTTGTCAAGAGTAAGATGACCAACTAGGCGAAGATCAACAGCGCTGACGAGCTTGTGCCAGCAACGCCGAAGGCGTTAAAGTAACTGGCCATGTCAGAAGGAGACGACGAAAATAACGTCAACAAGAAGCCTCTCTCGCCAAAAGAAGTCAGGCGCCGTTTGAACGATCCGAATACTGTGATCGTCCCAGCTTCACAAGCCGCAGTTGACGAGCTGGCGCCGTACGTCGACCGTGTACTTGCTGCTGTCGAAGAAATCTTGGATATCGGCGACGCGTGGGTAAGCGACGAATCATACCTAAGCGACTTTTTCGCCACGCGAGACAGCGCAGAAGATGCGCAGCTCTATGCACGATTCAGCGAAAAGCTGGGTATCACGCTCGATCCAGGCAATCCCGATGACCGCTACATCGTGAAGATCGCGCGGCGTCTCAAGCAGCAAGCTTCAGCTTAGCGCGCGACGTCGCGGTCTTTTCGTTTTGCGTCAGCGGCAGCGCATTGACGCTCGTGACACGCCTGCGCACACGCTTTACACGCGACCTGTCGACCGTTGGAATGCGAGCCCCATAACGGATCGCCTTGTGGACACCAAATCCCGTGCGGGCACTTGTGGCGAACTGTCCGTTTGCCGTGTGGTGGGATGCGCCCACCGTTCGTCCAGCGTGCAACAACACGATTGCATGCTGGGCACGGTCGTTTCTCAGCGTCGTTCATGGCGCTACAACATTGGTCTACGCGTCTTCATTCGACTTGTCGAGAGTAAGTTGATCCTGCCGATACTTGTACATCATGTCGGCACACTCGCGGTACTCCTTCGCCTCCTGTTCGAGTCGGAGTAACTCTTGTTCGAGGTCAAGCGACGCATCGAAGCGCATGCGCGTGGACACGAACAGCGGCTTGGTATGGTCAAACGGCGTTTCACGACCGTTGTAGTGAAACCCGAACTCGTGCGGGTTATTGCAGTTCGGGTTGTGCACCCATTCTTCGACACGCCAGCTGTCTACAGCTAGACGTTCGCCGACTACGGCACGAACGGCTGCGAACCACGCTTCAAAGCGGCGCTCTACAGCTGGATTGGGTAGCGGGTCTGCTGCACGCGCCTTGGCGGCGACGTCCAGGGTGGTACGCAGCTTGTCGCGGAGTCTGTTGGTTTTCGTCATGGCTTCTGCTCCAGCAGAATTCGGACCAGAACCTGATGGGTAGATTCGGATCAGGACCTGACGGGTATGAAGCGCTGCGCCAAGTGCCGAGAAAATGCCCACGAGTGCCGAGAAAATGCCCAAGGGTCCTGTGTCTCCAGCGACACGTAATGCGTCTTTTCGGCCTCATGATGGCACGTCGCTCTCGACAAGTCTTGGCTCGGTAGGGCTTGCAGGTACCGAAAATTTCAGCTTGGTTACCAATAGTTGTGTGATGCACTCTCGACAAGAGAATAAGCGCTGTCAGACGGGCGTAGTACTGTCGAATCGAACGAAGCGATAAACCAAGCCCGAAAGGACACCCCCAATGAGCACCACCGACTTCGCCAGCCTGATCGAGATCGACAGCACCCCCAGCCGCAACGTGGACAGCTGCGTGAGCGAGAGCGACAGCGAACTGCGGCCCATCGAGCTGGACGACGTGCCTTCGGCAGCTAAGGCGCAGTCGGCGAAGCCGGCCAAGGCGCCCAAGGCGAAGCCGGCCAAGCAGTCTACAGCGCAGCCGCAGCCCGCGCCAGCGGACGACGGCGGCTGGAATCGTGGTGTCAGCGAAGCCAGCGCGGCGTTGGTCGAGAAGGAGCGCGAGCTGGTCAAGACCTTCGGGTTCAAGCATGACGACAAGGAGCTGCTCTTTGCCGCGGGCACGCAGCTCGCGGACGTCGGCCTGGCCACGGCACAGCAGTATGCGGCTGACTACAAGGCGCTGCCGTTCACGCCAGAGGCAGCCGAGCGCCACACGGCGACGATCGCGGCCGAGCAGCGCAAGGATCGCGTGATCAAGCCATGCGAGTGGCGCCTGGACATCAACGGGCACATTCGGCAGCTGACGAATGGCGCGCTCGATGCCAAGGTGAGCGCGGCCCTGTCGGAGTCTGCATGGACGCAGCTCAGCCAGCGACAGACCGAGATTCCTGCGGCGAATGCCGCCCGTGACGCCATCCGCGGCAACATGAACACGTGGCTTGGTCAGGTGCCGGACAAGATCGAGGTCAAGGCTCGCGTGCGTACGCACGGCGCTGGTCGCCAGATCTACGGCATCGTGTCGAGCGGCAAGCGCGGCTACACGGCGTATGACGGCGACGCAGTGCTGAGGGACATTGCCAAGGTGTTGCCCGATATGCGCTGCGAGGTCAAGTACGACGCCGAGACCACGCGGCTCCGCGCGCGGGCGATCATCCAGGCTCCGATCGACATCCCAGCGTTCAGCGGCGTCGGCCGTATCCACCAGGCGGGCATCCAGTTCACTACGCGTGATGATGGTATGGGCTCGCTCGCAGGCTCTGGCTTCATTTCGCGGGTGCGCTGCAAGAATCACACGCTCGTCGAGGAGCGTTCCAGCTCGATCCGCCGTCGCCACGTCGGCAACTTCGAGACTCTTCGTGCGCAGATCTCGACGCTGTTCGGCAAGCTCCCTGAGATGATCGCCGAGCTGCAGAACCTGTGGTCGCGCGCGGCTGCCGAGTACTACCTCGATAGCGAGACCAACGAGAAGCTGTCGGCGCCCGAAGCGATCGCGCGGCTCGTTCACGCGGGCCACGTGCCGACCGGCGGGCTGTCGGTGGAGGAGGCAGTCGACGCCTACGTGAGTGCGTGGCGCGCAGAGGAGTCGCCGCACAGTGCCCAAGGCGTCCTGATGGCCGTCCAGCGTGCGGCACACGAGTCATCGTGGAAGACCAAGTGGGCCGAGGACGAAGTCGAGCAGGCCGCCTCTGGTCTTCTGTACCAGAATGTCTACGTACTCGACGCACCCGAAAGCGAGGTGCTAGCGGAGGCATGAACGTGAAGAAGCTCCTCAGTGACATCGTCGCAGCAATCAACCGCTGGCAGAACCGTAAACGCTGCGAACGCTGCGACTAACCATCAACCCTAACGATATAGAAGAGGCGGTGCTTAGCGGAAAACTCAACCTTTTGGATGACGGCTACTTTCGGCGAGGCAAGAGACAGGGGTGTCGCTTGCCTCGCCTTTTCTATTTAGCACTGTGGCGTTGCGGCGAACGCGATTGCGCCCACACTGCCACCGATGATTGCAGTGATCGCGATGCCCGCGGATGCGTTCTTGAAGCTCGTCGTGAATGTCGGTGGCACTGCATCGAGACGGCGCGCCATGCCGCGATCGATCAGATTCATGATGCTCCATGTGACGCCACCGAGTAGTGCACCGCCAGCAGCAAATCCTAGAGTGCCGCGCAAAGCGCGTGAACTCTGTGCGCAGGCGATATCGATAGCGCCTTTGCGTTGCCGCCAAAAAGTGGAGGTCGCAGTGTGGTCACCAAGACGTCTTTGTCGACGTCGTGTCACTCAGCACGCCGGCTTGCGCGCGCCCAAGAGTGCACCGCCAACGCCGCCAACGATCGTCAATCCAGAGGCGAGCCACATGGGCCAGGTCTTGAGTTTTTCCTCGTGCACTATCTCTTGGGTAGCGGTGACAGTCGCTATTCCAGCACCAACGGTGCTGCCGATCATCGTGCCGAGGAGGAAGCCGAGACCGCCACGAACCCAACGTTCGCTGGTTGCACAGGCTGGATGCGCGGCAGCAGCGCCAAAAGAATGACGGCGATGAGGGCGGTAAGGGCGGAGTCGCTTCATGTGTTAGAGCCTAACACAAAAGTGATCGCGTGCGCGATCACTCGCCAGCAGCCATGCACTCGGTCAATTGACGTACACGGTTCGAGTCCATTTCGGTCCGGGCCAATGTGGCGCCTAGCGCGCTGCCCATGATGGCACCCGTAACCGTGTTGAGCGTGCGATCCTCACTATCCGCGGGTGTCATGAGATAGACGGCACCACCGCCAAGGAATGCACTTACTGCAATCGTTGACGCTGTGACGACAAGGTCCCAGCCAGTCCAGCGCGCTCTACATGCGGGAGCGGCACCAAGTCCGTGGCGGTAGTGAGAGCGATAGGGACGTAACCTGCGCATGCGACAAGGCTAACACAAAAGCGATCGCGTGCGCGATCTACTACTGCGTTAAGCCGCCAGGCCAAGGCTAGTCCGAAGCAAATCACGAACTGCAGCAGAGAGATTCAACGGTTTTGGTCGACGGCTGCGTATGTTCGAGTTCATTTCCTTTGCATGTCGTTCGAGTCGCTTACGAAGAGCGTCATCGATAACGACATGGAGATGATGGATATCGCTGGACCGACTAGGTTTGGTTTTTGAACGACTCACGTATGCAGCATAGCATATCGGTCTCGACTTGGGAGCCTATCGACTTTGGTGTTTTTCCACTTCGATACGAACCATCCTGCGATTAACACCGAAGCGAAAGTCATCCCGCTCGCAATCGCCATGCGTTTGACGGTCGTAGTCGGCGGCACGGTGGCGTAGTACTGCGAAATCGGCAATTCGATTGCCGCCGCCAACAAGGCCGCACCCACAGCGACGGGCCACAAGCGAACTGAAGTTGGGCTAGCAGACATGTGATCAGCGCCGACGGCGCTTAGTTGCGCGGTCCGAAGCGAGCGTCCCGCCGACCATCAATGCGAACCCTACTAGGATGATGCCTGCAGCTCCAACAAGCGCTGTCTTGGCGACCTTGTTGTTTTTCTTGTTGCTCTTCTTGTCGATTGGATTTGGTATCGGAGCGTCGCTCAATCCATACCAAACCTCTTTGAGGTCAACGCGTGTCGAGGCAGGAACGCCAGCGCGTTCTGCGGCAGGCCACACTTCGTTCTTCAGACGCGTAGCGAATTGCGTAACGACATCTTTGCCAGCAGGTTGGGACGCCTCTCGATAAGCGAACAACCAATCGTTGAGAAATTCACTCCAGGTAGTGTTCAAGAACTTACGGAAAGCGGCGTAGGTACCTTTCCACTCGGGATGCCATCCGATGTGCTTATCGAGATACGATCCGAGATCCGCGTATCGTCGCTCTTGCTGCCATACGGTCACGTCGAAGTCTTCTGCAAGCGTAGGTAGCTTGGCTTGAGTTGACTCGGCACTACTCAAGCCGAATCGGCGATACAACTGCGCCTCGGTTCGAAGTTGGTCGATCGGCGTATGAAAGAGCTTTGCGATACCATACGCAATGCCGTCGATGTCTTCTGGGCTCAGAGTAGGAACTGCCGCTTCACCTAGACCAGGTACGCTAGGACCGATCGGGATGTTGAGAAGATTTTCCTCGTCGTACATCCAACGGCGCGGCCCGAAGCCGTACAAGTCAACATAGGCCCAGCTGTTGTTGTAGCGGTAGTTTGGAAACGTCGGCGTCGTCGAAAACACCGTTACATCTCCGCCGAGCGATGGCTCCGTGTCGCAGGACGCCGTGGTCGTGCAGGCGCTGCAGGTGCAGGCGCATACGCATACGCGGGTTGGCGTGTACGTGTGAATGCGTAGATCACTGTGACAAGCACTGCCGCTGCGCCACCACCAACGGCCCACCAGACCCATACTGGTGTCTCAGGTTTTGCTGCCGCAGCTGCAGCAGCGGCATCAGGACCGGCCGGTGTAACTTCTGCCGGTGCCATCGGCACCGTCGGCGGCGCCGCTTCAGCAGCTGTTGGCGGTGCTGGCGGTGGTGGCGCTGCTTCTGCTTCGGCAGGAGGCGCTTCAGGAGGTGCTTGTGGTGGAGCCGAAGGCGGCGCTTGTGGAGCAGGAGATGGCGCCGGTTGTGTTGGTGCTTGTGGTGGTTTTGGATGTCGCGGTGGATGTGGATGACGCGGCCGTGGCGGCACTCCAGGAGGTGTTGGTGGCGCAGGCGGAGCTGTGACCACAACGGGTGGTTGTGGCGCTGGCAGCGGAACAGGCGCTGGCTGCGGTGCAGGCGCTGGCTGCGGTGCAGGCGCTACAACAGGCGGCCGTCTGCGCAATTCATCTTGCCAGTCTGCGGCGGCACGAAAGGTCAAAGCAAGTTTACGTGCGTAAGCTGCAATCTGTTCACGGCTCGGATTACCGGAGGCGAGAAACTGCTCTAGACTTGGCGCCCGTCCTGCGTGTCGTCGCATTGTAGGAGGAAGCGACGGTTGCGGCGCAGCCAGTGCGATTTGAGCAGCGCGAATCGCTGCGGCACGTGTACCGACGCCGATGAAGCCATCAATGACTCCGATGGGCGTAATCCGATTGATTTGCTGTTGCAGATCGATAAAGACGCCGTGAACTGGTCCGACGCCGTAGCAGATCTGAGGATTGCACTTGAAGTCGATGCCCAATCGAAAGTCTGGTTGGATTCCAGCAATCGCTGGTGGCTGGGTGACGACTGCTGCAGGCGGTGTTGGTGCAACTTGTACAGGCGTAGGAGGCGCAGTTACCACAGGACGTCCAGGAGGTGGCACCAAGGGACGCGCAGGCGGTGGTGCAGCTGCGCGTGCATCAGCCACAGCGCGAAAGTCGTTGACTAGCGTTGGCGCGTGCGCAGCCAGCCACTCCTTCGGTACCTGCGCCAGTCTGGATGTGGCCAGCATGACCGAAAGAAGATATGGCAGCGGATGCATGACGGTCTTTGCAATAGACGCCGCTTGAACGGCCGCTGCGCGTGTGTTCTCTCCGATGAAGCCGTCGATGCCGCCACGAACAGGCACGATACGATTGATCTGACGCTGCAACTCGATGAAGGTCTGATGAACTCGGCCAATGCCGTAGCACATCCCGCCACCATTACATTTGAAGTCGGCGTTCAAACGAAGATCGACGGGCTTTGCTGGCATAGGCACTAGCGTGCCCGTGCCGATTTCAAGCTCGATAGGTGCAGCACCGAAACCTCGGCCACTGCGCTCTTCGGCTGCACTCGTGAAGTTGTCCACGAGGGTGTCGGCGACAGTAGCGATTTGTTCCTTGGAGAGTTGTCCATGCGCCAGCTGCACCAGCTCGTCGTCAGCATTACCGCCTAGGATTGCCAAGGCGACCTGCGCAGCACGCTGCGCGGTCATCTTGGTTACATCTGTGATCACGCCATTGACTGCCAGCGGCGCAAAGTTGCCACTCATAGAGAAACGATTGATTTGCTCCTGGAGCATGCGGAACATGGCCGCCACCGGCCCTACGCCGTAGCATCCGGTCGCTGTGCACTTGATCTGCGATCCCATCGCATACGCACCTAAACCTCGGCCACTACGCTCTTCGGCTGCACTCGTGAAGTTGTCCACTAGGGTGTCAGCTACTGACGCGATCTGTTCTTTGGAGAGTTGTCCGTTTGCCAGCTGTACTAGTTCATTGTCGGCGTTGCCTCCCAAGATCGACAAGGCGATCTGCGCTGCATGTTGCGCAGTTGCGCGGGTGGCATCTGTGATCACGCCATTGACTGTCAGCGGCGCAAAGTTTCCGCTTGCGAAACGATTGATCTGCTCCTGGAGCATGCGGAGCATGGCTGCAGTTGGCCCTACGCCATAACATGCAGTCGCCGTGCACTTGATCTGCGACCCGATCGCGTATGCTCCAAGGTTTGGCCGCTGTACAGACACTCCGTTGGGACCGCTGACCGTGGTAATGAGCATGGAAAATCTCCGTTTCAGTCTTTATCACGCAGACATGCACAGCGTCCAGGTTGATCGCGCACGCGATCACCTTTGATTCTACGCCATTGGCAGCGGTATAGGAACCGTACGTGGTAGGCTGGAGCGACGAAAAAACATGGCCCTGCCTCCCGATTTATCGACTGCCCGCGTCGTTGTCGTCGTCTTCAAGATGGCCGGTTGCGGTGCGTGCGCCGAGTACGTTCCACGTTTTCAGCGAATCGCGCGCGCATACGCACAATGCCTTCCTATTTGGATCATCGACGCAAATGACCCACGATATGCACAGCTCGCCGATCGTCTGAGAGTCTCTGCTGTGCCCGCGACGTTTGCGCTCAAACGAGGTTCAGGCGTTCTTCGTTTGGATGGCAGTAGCTCGGATGCCGAAATCGTGTGGTTACTCGACGTCGCTGCGCGTGAGGCCTTGTGTCCCGTTGACTGATAACGCAAGCTAGTGAGCAACAAAAAAGGAGCCTGAACGAGATGTTGTACGCAAACGTTCGCGGAGTTGACGGCACGATACTGGGCTCACGTGTCGTAGATCCGACCGCGCCAGGCGGCTTGCAGAAACAGCTGCAAAACATCGTCAACCAACAAGCGGCCAAACAGCCGCAGGCTCAACTTGGATATCCGCCGCCGCGGTGGGAACAGCAGCGCTGGCACGAACAACAACGCTGGCAACAGCGCCCGTGGCAGCAACAACGGCCGTGGCGGCAGCCGTGGCAACAGCAGCCACAACCGCCACAACCGCCATGGCAGCCACAACCGCCGCCATCTGCCGAGCCTAGTGCCGGTATGTGCTACTTCCGTGTCAACGTTGGCGGCGCCTGGCAAGAAGTGAATGCGCCGTGTCCGCCTGGTATACCGCCTGGACGGTACCACCAGGAGATCGCAGCGTCAGGGCCGCCAGGAGCATTGGGCCAGCAAGCGCGACTCAGGGGCGCGCTTGGACATCATGCAGTGATACGAAGGTAAGACGAACTATCCTGCACCATTGCTGTTGCGTGTGTCGGCGAAGCGTCGTGACGCCCACAAGATGGCGCCGTGGAACGCAAGGCAGGTAATGCCGTCCATCCCGAGAATGGATGCCGTACTCCACGACGGCGGGAACGCAATGGCAACGTACGCAGGTACGTACTGTGCGAGACCCACTAGAAAGCAGATCGCAAGACTAATTGGGTTTGCACGGCCGCGCCACGAGCGAAAGAAGCGCAGCAGGATCGGAATCCACGCAAACGTGAGCCCCAGCGCGATGATGAGCGCCCAAATTTCGGCGAGCATCAAATAAGCTTAGGACTTCTTCGCTACCGACGCAAAAGTACGTTCAATATCAGTGCTTGCGCGCCCAAAACGCTGCACATGACGTCGTTGTGCAACTTCTGCTGAACGCGCGATCTCTTGATCAAGCTGCGCCGTTTGAATCTTGACATCTTTGCGCTGGCGATACTGCCAAACTCCTGCGCTCGATACCAGGACAAGGAAAATACCGATGGAGATGAAAAACGAGATCACGTCAGGCTCCTTTTTCTGGAGGCGCTGCAGGTAGCGGACCAGCAGCGATCGCTGCAGCTTCAGGTACATCAAGCGTCTTCAAGATCACTGCATTGACGACCGACTGCTTGTACACAGCGTTTCGGATTTCACGCAAATCTCGCGTGACTACCCACATGAGCCAGACGGCGAAGCCTGTTGGCAGACCCCAGCGGTTGATAATCTCGCCGAGAACATCCATGGGTGATTACCGTCCGCCACGATTTGGACGATATACCTGTGGAGTGCGTTGAACAATGGGCGGTGTTCGTGGGCGCACAGGAGTAGGCTGCGTCCGCACGCAACAGTTGGAGGATGGCCGTTGACCAGGTCCTGCTAGGGGACCGCGAATCGGTCTGGGAGGGCGGCGTCCGAACATGGCGCCAATCCTAGCACTAATCGCAAGCGCGATCGATCTAGTCGAAAGCGTCGATACTCACGTGGAGCACGTCACCTATAACAGTGCCGGTCGCGTTCACGAGAAGATAGCTGACGCCTGGATGATCGACCGCGAGTACAACACCACCTTCAGTGGCACTGTTCAGAGCCGTGCCCGTCACCAAAGGTACTTCGTAGTTGGCCTCGGTTACGGTAACTGTTGGCGACGTGCTTGTAAGGACCGTTTCGTGAAACGTGCCCGTTAGAACAGGCGTGATCATCCCACTGCCATGTGCATGCATGCTCACGCGCACATGGCTTCGGCCCATCATGGGCACTACCTTGGTGAGCTGCTGCGTGCCGGCTGTCGCAAACACGTAGCTGTACTCGTGATGAAAAGGCGCACGATGAGACGGTGGAAGCGGCGCTTGCGCTGTGAGGTACAAGAACAAGCGCAGTTCTGGGTTGTACCAGATGGGACCGCCTGTAGAACCTGGTGGCGGATTTCCGAGCGCTGTACCAAATGGCAGTGTCGTCGCGGCCTGACCCGCCGGGACGTACGTATCGCTGTACCAGCCAGATTGATTTGCACGGACGATAGTCGGCCCTTGCAGCTGGCCGATTAGTGGATCGTGGACGCCTAGAACTTGTTCTGTTTCGAGAATCGATCCTTGATTGATGAAGCCAGCTTGCTGATTGGCTGGAGGAAGAAGCTGCTGTGGCTGTTGATCGCTGGCTGTGCGCAAGATGCAGCGATCCCAATCACTGCGTGGCGCGATGCTGATCGCAAACAGCGTCTGGATCGGTATGCCGATGAGCTGTCCGATGATCGGGATGTTGCCGTTGGACTGCGATTGTTCAGGTGGGAATTGGATGCTGCCATTGGTCGGATCTTGGCCCGAACCGCGATTGCCCCAATTCGAAAGAATCAGTTCATAGATGCTCGAACCGAACTTGACGGCTTGCGAGACTGTGCGTGGGTTGAGTTGCAAGGGCGCGCCTCTACATCACAGGTTTAGGTCCCAGCGTACGTTGCCTTGTGGAAGTTTTTTGGCCATGACGCCTTGCCAGTCCTATCAGGTGTACTCGTCGATGATGACTACACCAGGTGCGCCGCTACCGCCGGCCTGGCTCGTCGTAGTACCTGCAGAGCCGCCGCCGCCAGCTCCGTAGCCGGCAGCCGAAGTTCCGTTGGCCCCAATGCCACCCGCACCCACGCCGCCGATCCCATAGTCGCCGCTGCCGCCATCTCCACCGAAACCAAATGATGGAGCGCTGATGTAAAGACCTGGCGCTCCGTTCTCGCCGCTGAGATAGCCATTGGCGGGAGGCGCTCCGGTTCCAGCAAATCCGCCCGCCGCAGTTCCAGTACCAGTAGTAGATGAGGCTCCGCCACCGCCTCCGCCAGCTGCCGCCGTGTGGGTGGTCCCATTGATGACGACGCTCGATGCCGTACCACTGTTGCTGGCATTGAGAGCACCGGCTCCGCCAGCACCGACGACTACCGCTCCTCCAGTGATCGGCACTCCACTGACGATGACGAAGTCGAGACCTTCTCCCGTTCCACCACCACCGCCGACGCTGACGGAACTCGGTATCACTCCAGTTCCAGCGCCCGATCCTCCACCACCGCACATCGTGACGTGCACCTTCATGGTGCCGGCGCTGGGTGTGTACGTTCCACTGGCCGTGAATGTTTGGCGTCCAATGAATGCGCCATTTGAAGGTCCGGTCGGCCCTGTCGGTCCTGTACTTCCTGTTGAACCCGTCGGTCCTGTTGGTCCTACAGGACCAGCACTAGTAGCTTCTGAAACTTCAACCCAGAGTCCTGCGCCGTTCGAGACGACTGTTGTGGAGTCATATTGAGCCGTGAGGATGACGGTTGGACTACCATCGATCGTGTCAGTACCGCTTGCAGCAACCGTCACCGCATTAGCGCTGGCGTCGATTTTGGTGATGAGATAACCGGCTCCAGGCGGCGGTTTGGCTGTCGGCGGCAGTGTTACTGTAACTGGACCGGTGCTCGCATTGACGAGAATGCAGGCCGCGCCACTACCTACGCCCGCGTCGAAATTGGCGTCTACCGTAACCACGCCGTACGTGAGATACGGGTGATTCAGTAAGTCCCAGCGCTGATCGCCTTTGGGTAGTTTGAACATGATGCTTTCCTACGTTCTTGGAACATCCGTTGGGATTGCTTCAGACAGTGAAACGGATAGCAGCCCGCCAACAGCAGCGCCGAGTGCGTACAGGCTTTGTGTCGAGGTCAAAACGAACACGTGCTGTTCACCAGGGAAGATGCGATAGGTGTCTAGTCCTGGAGGCGTCAAGTCCGTCACATCGTCACCTACCCAGACCATCACAGGGCCAACATTGGAAATGAGTGCACGCATCGGCACGATCGCGGACTTCACGATAGTAGTCGGCGTCGTCGAGCCCAAAGGTTCGACGACTACCGTAGTGAAGCTCGTATTCTGCATGGATTAGTGTTGCCGTGAGGCAAGGACCAATCAGCGCGTCTCGCTAGGCGGTGCGATGATGTCCAGATAGCCCTGGAAGTTGAGGACAACGCGTACGAACGGGACAGTTACGTACTCCGGCAGCAGCAAGCTGTTGATGATGATGACGCCAGGGAAGTCGAGGGTGTCTATCTGTACCTGAAAACCCTCCGAGCGCACGATCGTGTAAGGCTCTTCGAGTTCCCATGCGCCAGTCAGTTGGTTCAGTAGCGCTGCTACGATCGTTGGCGCTTTCATGAACTTCTCGTTCTTGGAGAAGTCTGTGATCGATATACGGATGCGCTGATCGAGTGTAGTTGGTTGAGGATCGAGAATAGTGAGGAAGCTGTAGCCAGTCGGCTGTCCTTGCGCCGCCAGATTGATGAATACGCGGTGAACTTCGAGCGGCTTGTCGATGGAGTTCAGGAAAGACGCTTCTGGGAACACCGTACCGAAGGTACTGGGCGGAACCGCCAATTCCGCAGCCATTGAGTAGGGAATGCGGAAAGAAATGTCCTTGCCCGCGAATTGAAGTGGTAGCCGTGACATGTGTTCTCCCTCGTGGCGTCAAGCACGATCGCTGCTGCGACTGCTTCACAGTCGCAAGGAAGGTGGATCTCGGCAAGCTCATTCGCTGTTTTTTAGATACGAGCAGTTGTAACCTAGGTCCGTGCCGAGACGAATCGTACGGACGATCATTCCGAGTAACGGCATTTTTAGTGTTGAAGTCATCGTCCGTGGAGAAGGCGACGGGCGAGGACTACGCGTAGCAGTCCCAGCTGCGATCATTCGTGGGCTCGTGCATCTGGGATGGACCGGACGTTGGCTCGACGTCAAACTCGGCGAGGAGCACTTCAAAGCAGCGGTGCGCCCTCATCCAACATCTGTAATGTTCGCCTTGCCAAAAAAGCATCGTGGCCAGGTGCAAGCGGGCGATCGCGTACTTTTGGAAATCCAAAAATCCAATGGACCTCGCGCTCCGCGCACGCGCCGTGTACGAGGAGCTTGGCGGCGTGTTTCGGCAACTCTCTCATTGCCGTGGCTGCAAGCACACAAGCCAACAGCGCCGTAGGCGCCTTAGATCAAGGTGGCATATCGATCGAAGCCATGAAGTCGGCTCCGATAATCGATACGACTACAGGCCCAGTAGGATGCTTAGGGCCCATGTTGCCTTTGCCGAATAACGCTTGCCTCGGCGTCATTCGGATAGTTTGAAATTGCCCAGCTGGAATGATGATGACGTCGCCTGCCGGTATGTGTGAGAAATGATTAGCAGGAAATATCAACGGCTGTGGAACGTTCAAAGGAACAGGATCGAACGCGAGTGCTGCCATCCCTCCTGGTGGCCCTACTACTCGTACAGTGACCTCGTAGGGCACGTTGTTGGATGTAGCTAGCCGAATTGCGCCGGCTTCTGGATCGCCGAGAAATGGTAGTCGATACGTAGTGAAGATCGAAGCTTTTGGTATTCGATCGAGACGTGAAGCGATGGTTTGAAGTTTTGTCCCGACGCGGTCTAGCGTTTGTGAAACTTCAGGATCGAATCTGATGGACGTCGGCTGAGGTGGTTGAGGTTCGTAGTTGAGCTGCCGCGGTTCAGTGCGAGTCACGGTGGTTCCATTGTCTGTTTGAATCAGATAGACAGATGGTGGTGGTAGCTGACCTGCTTGGCCCAACCCAGCTTGTCCGCGGTCTGGCCGATCTTTCTCCCTGTCTTTGCGAAGCAACAGATAGGCGATGAAACCGCTCACGCCCGCCAACAACAGAACACCGACAACCAACGCCGTCGCGCTAATTTCGACAGGCGCGTTAACGACTATCGCTTCGTCGTTTGCGCGAGCTAGCGCAACTTGGCCGTCCGTACGGCGAAGCTTGGGTTTGACAAAGCGCTTTTTCCTGACTCGCATGCCTGCTCGAAAAGATCGTACATAGACAGCACTAATGCAAGCGCGATCGCGGCTGCGATCGACAGCTAACGTCATGGTAACCTTCACGTATGCCTGATCCGGCGAAGGCGATCGTCTCTTCTCCGACGATTCGTGACGATCATCCGTCGAAAGAAGACTTTGCCGTAGTTGCTGCGCTTAAATATCCCGTCGAGGTAGAGCCTGGCGTATCGTTTCTTGCCAACGGTACGGAGACAGTTACAGGCGCTGTGGCTGTGCCTGTATTAGCCGCCAATCATCGGCGCAAAACCGGAATCATTCAAAATGTCGGGTCAATCAATGTGCGAGTTGGCGTCAAAGGCGTAACGCCGACAACAGGTGTACGGCTGGTTCCTGACGGCGTGATGATCCTTGACGAGCCGTTCGTCAGTAAACAGGAGATTTGGGCAGTCAGCGAAAGCGCCGGTGCAGGTTTAGTGTTTACGACTGAGGCAGTTTAACGGTGTTTGTGATTGAGGCGGCGTGACTGTCAGAATTATCAATCCAGGTACCGGAGCGACTGGCGCTACCGGTGCTGCAGGACCGACTGGACCTATCGGACCAACCGGTCCAGCGACCGGTGTTACCGGTGCAACTGGGCCAACGGGATCGACGGGAGCGACGGGCGACACCGGAGCGACGGGTGACACTGGAGCGACAGGTGATACAGGTCCAACAGGATCGACGGGCGATACCGGAGCGCTGGGAAGTACTGGTCCAACAGGCGACACTGGCAGTACCGGTCCAACAGGCGACACTGGCAGTACCGGTCCAACAGGTGACACTGGCAGTACCGGTCCAACAGGCGACACAGGATCTACTGGGCCGACGGGCGACACAGGATCGACCGGCTCGACAGGACCGACGGGCGATACTGGATCGACAGGACCAACAGGTGACACCGGATCGACCGGACCGACTGGAGACACAGGCAGCACTGGTCCAACAGGCGATACAGGCGGTACCGGACCAACAGGTGACATAGGTTCGACTGGGCCGACAGGCGACACAGGATCGACCGGTCCAACAGGATCAACAGGTGACACTGGCAGTACCGGACCAACAGGCGACACCGGATCGACCGGACCAACAGGAAGTGTTGGAGCGACAGGCGATACAGGATCGACAGGACCGACAGGATCTACTGGGCCGACGGGCGACACAGGATCGACTGGCCCAACAGGCGACACAGGATCTACTGGGCCGACGGGCGACACAGGATCGACTGGTCCAACTGGAGACAGCGGATCAACAGGACCGACGGGCGACACAGGATCGACTGGCCCAACAGGCGACACAGGATCTACTGGGCCGACGGGCGATACAGGATCGACTGGTCCAACTGGAGACAGCGGATCTACTGGTGACACTGGATCAACCGGGCCGACGGGCGACACAGGATCTACTGGGCCGACGGGCGACACAGGATCTACTGGGCCGACGGGCGACACAGGATCTACTGGGCCGACGGGCGATACAGGATCTACTGGGCCGACGGGCGACACAGGATCTACTGGGCCGACGGGCGACACAGGCAGCACCGGTCCAACAGGCGATACCGGATCGACTGGTCCGACAGGCGATACAGGCAGCACTGGTCCAACAGGCGATACGGGATCGACCGGTCCAACAGGAGACAGCGGATCAACAGGACCAACAGGATCGGCAGGCCCAACAGGCAGTACCGGCGACACCGGCGATACAGGATCAACCGGTCCGACAGGAAGTATCGGTCCAACAGGATCGACGGGCGATACAGGATCAACAGGTCCAACAGGC
>Ga0187782_10000026_pt1 | contig 79811 bp, 61 predicted proteins | sample 0715_SJ02_MP15_2_FD_132454 | JGI IMG/M metagenome (GOLD analysis project Ga0187782, IMG submission 132454) | Tropical peat soil microbial communities from peatlands in Department of Meta, Colombia - 0715_SJ02_MP15_20_MG | ecosystem: Environmental > Terrestrial > Soil > Wetlands > Peat | place... | reverse complement strand
ATTTTGCAGGACTTACAAAAATCAGAGAAAAGCGCAAATCGCAGTTAAAAGCGCCACCTTGCGGCATGACGTGCTGAGCATAGCACGCGAAGCGTCTGCCGCGCCAGCGGCTACGTTCTAACGTGCTTCTCGGACAACGTCCAAGAAAAACTCTGGGATTGCAAACTCCAGCGAGCAAACTTCAAGCAAGTGTTGCGTCGACCGTTTGAGCCGGCACGACAAATCGGGAGTGGGTCTGATTTGTCGGAAGTTGGGCATAAACCCGGCACTTCCTTGCCGTCGTCCCAAAGAGTTCGTGACAACCTCAACAGCTGGGGAGCATCTTCGCGCTACTACGCCTGCCGGAGGCGCACCGGTCCCCTCCATCACGTTCGGTTGGAGTTCACAAAGTGCGAGTGGCAGAAAAATTTCTCTCTTTTGCTCAACCGTACATCTAAGGCATGGGAAAGGAAGGCCATGCAACAATTCGTACGCGTTCAACAAGGCAATGCTGTGATTCCTGCACTCGTCAGCGGCTCGGGGCTTTTGGATCTCCGCCCGCTTGTCGCCGATATTACGCCCGAAACCATTGCAAGTGGCGTCTTGACGAAAGTGAGTGCCGCCACGCTCAAACCCCTTACCGGAGAAGTGCGTTACTTAGCGCCGATTCAAGGTATCCGCCAGATTCCGGCAACCGGCTTCAACTACAAAAAACACATTGAAGATAATGAAGGTCCCGACTCCCACGGAGCCGGAGGTCTTCCTGAAATCGGCGCTCTGCTTGACTGGACCTTTCGATCCAATCCGCCGCGGCCCCAATAATGGCGTCAAACTGGACTGGGAAACCGAGCTTGGCATTGTGGTCGGGCGCGAAGCCCAGGACATCAAAGCTTCCGAAGCCGTCGACTACATCTTCGGCTATGTTTGCATCAACGACGTCTCGGACCGCTCAACGCAACTCGATGCGGAGAAGCAGCAGCATCTTGTTCGCGCGAAGTCGCGCCCCACCTATGGCCCGATTGGGCCTTATCTAGCGACCGACATTGATGCCATGAACCTGGACGTCTGGACGAAGGTCAACAGCCACTACGAGCAGCAGGGAAACACGAGTGACATGCTTTTTCCCGTCTCCGAGATGCTCGCTTATTTTTCTCGCCACATGCGATTGGTTCCCGGCGATGTTCTAGCAACTGGGACTCCACCAGGTGTGGGCATGGGCAAGAATCGCTACTTGGCTGTCGGCGACATCTTAGAGTGCGGCATTACTAATTTGGGTGCTCAACGCCACGAAATCGCCGCGTAATTCCGGGTGCGTGGCGCACACAGGCTGATCTCAACGGCCGACGAACGGCCCTGGATGAGCATGAAAACTACACTTTTTGAGGAGGTTTCGGATGGCTATTCCCAAACCCAAGAAAGAACAGCTCAGGTCGAAGGAGACCGAGCTCGGGCCGGTACGTGGTGACACAGGCGCTTCCATCTTAGGCCCGAGGAACATACCTCTGGAGTCTGAAAACCCGGACCAACTGGCGTCGCCCGATGCCGACGCTGGCACAGTCCCGAATCTCAAATTCTCCTTCGCCGCAGCCCGCAATCGCCTTCTGACAGGCGGCTGGGCACGCGAAGTGACGGCCCGCGAGCTTCCTGTGGCAACTACGCTCGCCGGCGTGAATATGCGCTTAAAACCCGGTGCCATGCGCGAACTCCAGTGGCACAAGGAAGCCGAGTGGGCCTATATGCTTGCCGGGGGCGCCAGAATCACGGCCATCGATCCTCAAGGCCGCAACTTCATAGACGACATCAATGTCGGCGACCTCTGGAATTTTCCCGCAGGAATCCCCCACTCCATTCAGGGTCTGAAGGATGGCTGCGAATTTCTTCTCGTTTTTGACAACGGCAATTTCTCGGAAAACGAGACCTTCCTCATCACAGACTGGTTCGCACACACACCGCGCGAGATTCTTGGCAAGAACTTCGGAGTGTCTGAGGTTGCATTCGCCAACCTGCCGAAAGATGTCGATCACACGCGGTACATCTTCTCCGGAAAGGTCCCCGGCCCACTTACACCGGTTTCGTCTCCCGCCGGTGCCGTTCCCGTGACGTATAGCCACCGATTGCTTGCCCAAGCACCTATCAAGGCCGCAGGTGGTCAGGTTCGGATCGTTGATTCATCCAACTTTCCAGCCGCCACCACAATCGCTGCGGCGCTCGTCGAGATCGATGCTGGCGGTTTACGGGAGATGCATTGGCATCCCAATATCGATGAGTGGCAGTACTACATCAGTGGGCGTGCGCGCATGACGGTATTCGCCTCCGGTGGCAAGGCGCGGACGTTCAACTACCAGGCTGGAGATGTTGGCTATGTGCCATTCGCGATGGGCCATTACGTCGAGAATATCGGCGACGAGCCGGTTCGCTTCCTGGAGATGTTCCGCAGCTCGTACTTCGCCGACATCTCGCTTAACCAATGGATGGCGTTGACGCCTCCCGACCTGGTCGAGGCCCACCTCAACTTGGACGAGAAGACCATGGCCTCGCTGCAGAAAGAGAAACCCACCATCGTCCAGTCCAAACCGTGACACACAGGTGTGGATCGTGGCAAACGCCGACGAGTCCCTCTGCACGTTTCGGCATGAAGGAGGAATTATCGGGGCGCCTGGTGACGAGCTCAGGAACGCGCTTGCGTACTTCGACGAAGTCAACGAATCGAAGTGACACGAATCGAAGTGATTTGGCGACAAACTAAACACTTGGTCCCGGTAAACGCTAACCGGAAACTGATCCACTACCCTTGCCGCGATTGTCGCCGATTCCTAGGCAAGGCGGCGAGCCAGAAGAGTATTTCGGATACGGTGTTAGCCGACCGGAGCTAAGGTTTCTGGCGTGCTCAGCACAGCTCCGGGATACTCCTTCTGATGTACCTCGCTGGAGAGCAGCACGGGGCGATCGGGCAAGACCTGCTTCAGGGCCTCGAGCTCTGGCTGGCCCGGACCCAGTGGTAACTGGATTTGACCACGCTGCACCACGGAACGCAGCATGGCCATGGCGATTTCGAACCCTGCATAGGCGGATTCGCCGTTACAAGGATGGACGCATTGATCGTCGTCCAGCCAGCGGACCATGTCTTCGACGTAGGGAGGCATTTCGAGTTCGTAATTCATGCAGCCGGGTCCGAAAATCACGCCATGATCGCGGGTGACGGCTCGCCAGCCTGCGCCGGTCAGTACCTCGGCGAAACCGTGCGTGCCATAAACACCAATCTTGTTTTTGCGCCACCAGTAGTCCACTTCCGGAACATCCGGGGCGCCGGCACCGGATTCGACGATGCCACGCACGCCATTGGCGAATTGAATGAATCCGCCAATATAGTCCGGGGAGGGATGATTGTCGGCGAGCTTGCCGGGCCCTGCGGCTTGGGCCATGACCCATTGGGCAGGCGAGCAGCCGTTGTACCAGCGCATGTAATCGACCAGATGAGTGAACAGATGGAGGAACCAGCCGCTGGAATGCGCATGGATGGTTTCGACGCGGCCGATTTCTCCGCTGGAGACGATTTCTTTCACTCTTTGGTAGTGCTGGCCATAGCGGTGTTGGTGCGACACAACAGTCTTCACGCCGGCAGCGTTCACGGCGCGGCGAATTTCGATGGCTTCATTCATCGAGAGGGCCATCGGCTTCTCGTAAGCGATCAGCTTTGCGCCACTGGCGATTGCGGTGCGAATCAGCTCCAGCCGGACGGACGGAGGAGTGCAGAAACAGAAGACATCCGACTGGACTTCTCTGGCAAGTGAAAGAGGATCAAGCGAAGTTTTGGGAACCCCGAGTTCGGCACTGGCTTTGGCCAATTGTTCCGGGCTGGAATCGGCCAAGCCGACAAGCTGGAACCGCGGATTCCGCTGGAAAGCGATGGCGTGGTGCTTGCCCCGTTTCCCAACGCCAACAATCAGAACCTTGTAAATTTTGTTGATGTTCATGGAGACGCCTTTCGCAGTTAAACTCACCAGCCGAACTTGGCGTCCCAGTCCTTGAGTTTTGCGATGGTGTAGTCGACTTCTTCAGCAGTCAATTCCGGGAACATCGGCAGAGAGACGCACTGCGCGGCATTGCGCTCGGCGTTTGGCACACGCGGATGCGGGTCGGCAAGTTTGCCCCAGGGATAGCCTTCTTGCTGGTGAATGGCGATGGGATAGTGCTGCTTGGCGTCGATGCCGTGATCGTTGAGGAATTGGATCAGGTGGTCGCGCTTGTGATGCTCGATGACGTACAGATGGTAGACATGGCGGTAACCTGGCAATTCCCTGGGAAGCTTGAAGCTGGAGCCCTTCAGCCCATCGGTGTAACGCTTGGCCCAGGCGCGGCGCTGATCGGTCCAGCGGGCGATGTGCTTCAATTTGACGCTGAGAAACGCGGCGTGCAGGTCGTCGAGGCGGCTGTTGAACCCGAAGGAGTGCACAGAGCGCTTGACCGAGCCATGGTTGCGGAGCCTGCGCACCACCTGATCGATGTCGTCGCGATTGGTGATCAGGGCGCCGCCGTCGCCATAGGTGCCCAGATTCTTTTGGATGATGAAGCTGGTGCAGACCGCGTCGCTGAGTTCACCTTGCTGGAAGCCGTCTCCGTGGGCGTCGATGGATTGCGCGTTGTCTTCGACGACCCAGAGTCTATGTTTCCTGGCGATGGCGCTGATGGCCTTCATATCCGCGCAGTGGCCATACAGGTGCACGGGAACAATGCCAACCGTGCGCGGAGTAATGGCCGCTTCAATCTTGTCTGGATGGATGTTGTTGGTAGCGGGGTCGGAGTCCACGAACACCACTTTGGCGCCGGTAATCCAGATGGCTTCCGCGGTGGCAAAGAAGGTGTTTGCCGTGGTGATGACTTCGTCGCCAGGCTTGATGCCAAGAGCGAAGAAGGCGAGCCAGAGCGCATCTGTTCCGGAGTTCACCCCCACGGCATGTTTCATGCCGAAGAAATGAGCGAGTTCTTTTTCGAAGCGGGCCAGGGTGGGGCCCATGACGTAGGCTTCGCTTTCCATTACAGCGTGGAAGGCGTCGTCGATTTCGCGCTTGATGGCGTGATACTGGCGAGCATGACCGTAAAAGGGAACTTTTAGCTTGGTGGGAGCCGAAACAGTGTGCATGGCATCCTCCTGGATGATGCGGAGAGCCGAAACTCCGCGGGGGTTCATCGGAATCCGGCGGCGAATCAGCGATGCTGACCTGAAACTGTGAGGGAGAAGCCGGAGGCCGATTGCTTGTCTCTGAACTTGGAGTCCCACGGATGGAAAGCGCAGATCGGAAAGACAAGCAGCAGTGTTATAGCCCTATTGAAACGATTTAGCGGTGACCCGGGTCACAGTGATCGGCAGCCGATCGCGGCAATGGCGGGTGTGGGCGGGGCGTGATTTCAAGGATCAGCGGCGATTCATGCTTGGGCGCTATGGCCGGCGCAGTGCAGCACACCGAGGTAGCGGACCCAGGGTCCGACGGCGTCGCGGTATTGGTAAGCCATGATGCGGGAGATCTGGTGCAGGTGAGTTAGGTCATGAGTGGCCCAAGTGGCCAATAGCTCGGAGAGCGTAACTGCGCCGAGAGAGGGGTGCTGCCCGCACCGCGCCAGGTCTTCTGGGCGCAAACCCAGACTCCTCAATTCGTTGAGGTTCTGCGAACGCAAGCGCGCGAATTCGTCTAACAATTGCGGCAGCGCCTTGCCTTGACTTTCACGGAACTGGGCCAGACGATCGAAGGGCTCAAAAGCCCGAGACTCACCGGATTGCAACACGCGCCGGATGCGCGGCATCCAGTCGGTGCGTTCTCCGTGGACCAAGTGGCCAATGACGTCGAACACGCTCCAAGTGTTCTCGCCTTCCGTTGCGGATGTCCAGGCATCCGGGAGATCCCGCAAAAGGGTATTCAGAGCCGCAGGGGTGCGGGCGAGCAGAGCAATGCTTTGGTCCAGATTGTGTTCCATGATGCTTCTCCCGGGCGTGAACTGGACGGATGTGGCAAGCAATGGCAATTCGCAAACGCAAATTCTGCAGCGTACCTCTGTCTAAGCTTAAACGCCCCAGCCGTATTTTTCGGCGTGTTCGAAGGTGCGTTGCAGTTCCAGGTTGAGAATTTCCAGAAAACCGGAAGTGCTTACGGTGTTGGTACCGGGTTCCGCGATGTCGGTGGTGCGGAAACCAGCGGCGAGCACGCGAAGGAGCGACTGCTCGACCCAGTCGGCCTCGAGGCCCAAGCCAAAAGCGTCGCGCAGCATCATGGTGGCACTGAGTATTGAGCCGACCGGGTTGGCCATATCCTTGCCGGCGATGGTCGGCGCGGAACCATGGATGGGTTCGAACAAAGGAGCGGCAGTACCAAAGCTAGCGGAAGGGATCAGGCCAATGGAGCCGACCAGGGCGGCGGCGGCGTCGCTGAGAATATCGCCAAACATATTGGTGCTGAGCATCACGTCGAATTGCGTTGGCCGCAGAGTCAATTGCATCGCGGCGTTATCCACATACATGTGCTCGAGTTTGATCGCCGGGAAAACCGCACCGATGGAAGTGACGGTGCGGCGCCACAATTGCGAACTGCTGAGCACATTGGCCTTGTCGACGGAACAGAGCCGGCGGGAACGATGTTCGGCCCGATGGAAGGCGAAAGTGGCGATACGTTCGATTTCCGCGGTAGAGTACGACTCGGTATCAAAGGCGCGTTCGGTGCCGCCTTCGACGACATTGCCGCGCTCGCCGAAATACATGCCGCCAGCGAGCTCACGAACGATTTCGATGTCCAGGTCGCCGAGGCGTTCCGGACGTAACGGGGAAATGCCGCGCAGTGGTTCGAGCAAACGGACCGGGCGCAAGTTCACGTACAAGCCCAAGCCCTTGCGCAAGGCGAGCAGTCCGGTTTCCGGGCGCTTGCCTACGGGCAAGGAATCCCATTTGGGTCCGCCGACTGCGCCGAGAAATATGGCATCGGCTTTGCGGCAAGCGTCCAGAGTCTGGTTGGGCAAGGGGCTTCCGGTTTGGTCGATAGCCGCGCCGCCGATGGGCAGTTCGGTCATGTCGAATTGATGGCCGAACTCGCGGGCGCACTCTTGCAAGACAGCGGCAGCGGCACGAGCCACTTCCGGGCCGATTCCGTCGCCGGGTAAAAACACGATACTCTTTTTCAACTTCATGGGTCCCTCGAAAACCTAAGTTGCCGTTAAGCTGCAGGTGACGCCGTGGTGGGCACGACGTTCCTTCGGATCACCTCGTGCGCGATGGTCATAAGATCGCGCGGGCGGACATGTTTGGCGCTGTCGGCAAAGGCGGTGATCCGGCGGTAACACTCGGACAATTGCTCATCGGTGGGATGATAGCCCAGTTCCTTGAGCGATTCGCGAAGCGCGTGCCGCCCGGAGTGTTTGCCGAGCACCAGGGAACGCGAGGGAACGCCAACCGTTTCCGGCGAAATGATTTCGTAAGTCAACGGATTCTTGATTATGCCGTCCTGGTGGATGCCCGCTTCGTGAGCGAAGGCATTGGCTCCGACTACGGCTTTGTTGGGAGCTACAGCAGCGCCGGTGATTTCCGTGAGCAGCTTGCTGGATTTGTATAGTTCGTCGAGCTTCAACTTGGTGGCGACACCAAAGCTTTCCTTACGCACCGCCAGGGCCACGGCCACTTCCTCGAGAGCGGCATTGCCGGCGCGTTCGCCAATTCCGTTGACGGTGCATTCGATCTGGCGCACGCCGGCTTTTACGGCAGCCAAGGAATTGGCCACGGCCAGGCCGAGGTCATCATGACAATGGGCGCTGAGGATGATGTGGTCGGGATCGCCAAGATGCTCACGCACATTGCGGAACATTTGCCCATATTCTTCCGGAACCGCGTAGCCGACGGTGTCCGGCAAATTCAGCACGGTTGCGCCGCCGCGGACCGCCGCTTCGCAAGCCTTACACAAAAAAGCGATATCGGTGCGGCCAGCGTCCTCAGCCGAAAATTCGACCTCTTCCACGAAATTCTTAGCCAGAGTGACCATGGATTCGATGGCTTCCAAGGCCTGCTCGCGAGTCATGTGGAGTTTCACGTTCAGGTGCAGGTCGCTGGTAGCCAGGAAGACGTGCATGCGCGGCGTTTTGGCGGGCTTCAACGCTTCCGCGGCGGCGAGAATGTCATCTTTCCTGGCGCGGGCCAGAGCGGCGATAGGAACGTCGCGCACTTCCTTGGAGACGGCCACGACGGCCTCGAGATCGCCCTTGGAGGCAATTGGGAAGCCCGCTTCGATGGTATCGACGCCGAGTGCGGCCAACTGGCGGGCCATGCGGATTTTCTCCTGAGTATTCATAGAAAATCCGGGGGACTGTTCGCCGTCGCGTAGCGTGGTGTCGAAGATGCGTACGTGGCTCATGCCGCTACCTCCCAGTGGTTCTACCAGTTAGGCATAGAATGGGTTTTTAGTCCAATTTATCTTGATTCTGTAATTGATAATTCTGTCTTATACTAGGCGCGGAGGCTTGCGGGCTGGCGCAGGTAAAAGGTGCAATGGTCCGACCACCGGCCTGGATTAAGGGTTGCTGATCATGGATCTTTCGGAATTACAGGTATTTCTTACCGTGGCGCGGGAGGGCAGCTTTTCGCGCGCGGCAGAGCGTCTGTACCGCACCCAGCCCGCGGTCAGTTTGGCGATCCGGAAACTGGAGGATTCGTTAGGACAGCCCTTGTTCGTGCGTGGCGCCCGCCCGGTGCGGCTGACCGATGCCGGGACCTTGCTCAGTGAGTATGCGGAGCGCTTGCTGAACCTGCGGGACGAAGTGAAGAAAGGCCTGATGGACCTGGAGGGGCTGGAACGGGGGGAATTGGCGCTGGGAGTCAACGAAAGCTCGATCCATGCGCTGTTGCCGTCCCTTGCGAAATTCCGGGAAGCGCATCCCGGCGTACATGTCCGGCTGCATCGCATGTTTTCGCGGGATATACCGCATGAGGTAGTGAATTACCGGCTGGACCTGGGGGCGGTGTCGTACATTCCACGAGACGCGCAACTGCAGGCCACGGAAATCCTGAAAGACGAACTTACGTTTGTAGTGCCTCCGAAGCACGCGCTGGCAAAACGGCGAGAAGTGGACATCGAGGAACTGGGGAACGAGATGTTCATCGCCCACATCGTGGAGTCTCCTTTTCGACGCCGGGTGATCGAACTGTTTGCCAAGCACCGCACGGCGCTGAACATGCCGTTGGAGATGCCGACAATCGAAAGCATCAAACGCATCGTGCAGATGGGTCTGGGAGTAGCGATTGTGCCGCGTATGTGTGTGAGCTGGGAAATCGACCACGGCACGTTGAAGGAAGTGAAGATCCGCCAACTGAACATGCCCCGCCATGTGTATATGGTTTCACGGCGCGGGGCACGATTGCCGCATGCCGCCGCGGAGTTCATGAGGCTGCTCAAGTCGGAGTAAGCCGCCAGAAGACAGCTGTTTTGAAGTTCCCGCCTGCCTGCTATTTCCGTGAAGAGAAACTTGACGATTGGACGGACACGCCGTAGATTGCTCAGGACTCCATGAAGCCTGACCAAGGGACAAGAAGGAATTTTCTATTACAGATCAGCGGCGCTGCGGGAGTGGCATGGATCAACGCGCAGTGGCCAGCGATTGTTGCCGCGGCGCAACACGCACACAATACCGTTCATAGCAAGAGCACGGCCAAATTCGAAGTCTTGACGCCGGAACAGGCCCGGCAAGTGGAAGCGATTGCCGCGCAAATCATCCCTTCGGACGAATTGCCGGGGGCGCGAGAAGCCGGCGTGGTTTATTTCATCGATCATGCCTTGAAGACGTTCGCTAAGGATAGTTTGCCCACGTATGTGGAAGGGCTGGCGCAGTTGAACGAGCTGACCGGCGAGAAATTTCCCGGCACGAAAAGCTTTGCGGATGCCACGCCCGAGCAGCAAGAGGCGGTGCTGACGGAACTGACCTCCGACGAGCGCATTCGCCAGCGCCGGCGGCCAATCGGCCCGGAAGGCTCCAGGGATTTCTTCCAAACCATTCGCATGGACGTGGTATTAGGGTTTCTGGCAGACCCATCCGCGGGAGGGAATCAGGACTACGCCGGATGGAAGGTTGTTCAACGGGATGCGGTTCCCAGTTTTTCTCCGCCGTTTGGCTACTACGACAAGGACTATGCCGGGTGGCAGGCCGTCAAGGCGGAAATGGAAAGGAAATGACGCAGGCCAAAGTTGCCTACAAGCCTTCAGACGAAGTGGATTTCGTCATCGTAGGTTCGGGAGCGGCGGGAGGAGTGCTGGCGAAGGAACTGTCCAGCAATGGTTTTCGAGTCGTAGTGCTGGAGCAAGGTCCGTATATCACGCCAGAGCAGTTCTCGCATGACGAAGTGGAAGTATGGATCAACCATCAGCTGACCAACAAACCGGAATTGCAACCGGTCACATTTCGCAAAACGCCCGAGGATAAAGCGCGGCTGCAGCAAAGCGTGCTGTACGGCCGGTGCGTGGGCGGCAGCAGCGTGCATTTCACGGCGAATTACTGGCGATTCCACGAGATTGACTTCATGGAACGCAGCAAGGTGGGCGAGATTCCCGGAGCGAGTCTGGCGGATTGGCCGATCAGCTATAACGACCTGGAGCCGTATTACACAAAAGTGGAGTGGGAAGTAGGTGTTTCGGGCCTGGCGGGAGCCAGCCCATTCGATCCACCGAGATCCAAGCCGTATCCGATGGCGCCGCTGCCAGTGAAAGGTTGCGGAGTGCTGTTCGAACGGGCGGCGTGGAAGCTCGGGTATCACCCGTTTCCGGCGCCGATGGCGATTCTGTCGAAACCGCGGGCCGGCCGCGATGCGTGTGTGAACTGCGGTTTCTGCCTGGGATTCGGTTGTGAAGTAAGCGCGAAATCGAGTTCGCTGGCGGCGATGATCCCGGTCGCCGAAGCGACCGGCCGTTGCGAAATTCGCCCCAACTCGTATGCCCATCGCATTGAAATCGATAAAAGGGGACGCGCCACTGGGGTGGTGTACTTTGATCAGCAGAAAAACGCGCACCTGCAGAAGGCCAAAGCCGTGGTGGTTTGCGCGAATGGCGCGGAAACTCCGAGGCTGCTACTGCTCTCGGCTTGCGCGCAGTTTCCCAATGGTTTGGCGAATTCCAGCGGCATGGTTGGAAAGCATTTGATGCCGAACAGCGGGGCCATGGCGTATGGGTTGTTCGAAGAACCAATCAACGATTACAAGGGATTTGCGGTTAGCCGGGTTTTTCACGATTTTTACGAACTGTATCCGGATAAGTATGGTTTCTATGGAGGGGGCGGGCTAGACGCGCGGTTCGATTGGACACCGGCCGGCTTTGCGTTGTCCGGGCTGCCGCCGGGAACGCCCACTTGGGGCAAGGAATTCAAGAAGGCCTTGCATCACAACTTTACGCGCACGTTCGAGATTTTCTGCCACGGCACCTCCCTGCCGGTAGAGTCAAACGGTTTTTCACTCGATCCGGAGGTGAAGGACGCCTGGGGTTTGCCGGCTCTGCGCATGACCTACCGGGACCATCCCAATGATTTGAAGATGATGCAGTGGATGGTGGAGCGCGCGATGGACGTGCTGGACGCCGCGGGCGCCAAGACCAAGTGGCACGCAGCGATTGAGGAGCAGCAATTCGCGGTGCATCTACTGGGCACCTGCCGCATGGGCAAGGATCCCAAGACTTCGGTGATCAATGCCGACCATCGAGCCCACGACGTTGCGAATTTGTTCTTGTGTGACGGCAGCAGCCTGGTGACCTCAGGACGCGGACAACCCACAATGACCATTCAAGCGCTGGCGTTTCGTGCGGCGGACCGCATCACCGCGCTGGCAAAAAGCGGGGAACTGCAGAGTTAGGATGCGCTTCTAAATACTCTGACCCAGCGAGATTCGCGCAAAACACGAAGAATACCGTACCGGTGCAGCCCGAGGTCCGGGAAAACAAAAACCCAGCCTTACGGGACCTGTCAGAAATTGAAGATGAACCCGCCGGTGAAGCTCCCGCGATTCAGATAGTGAGACACATTCGCGTAGTAACAGCCGAAGTAGCAGAAAAGCTCGGCAGAGGAACTGCCGTAGGTAGGGAGATAGCGGGCATCGGCGCGCAATCCGAAATGCCGGGTGAGGTAGTACTTGACGCCGCCGCCGAGGCTGAAGGCGAACTCGGTGCGGTTTGGCGTGGCATTGCCATTTTCGTCGTGAGTGAATCCGAGACTGGCGGCGACGTAAGGCCGAAGCTTTACCGCGCTATTGCGAAACAGGTATAGGGCGCCGAACTGATACTGATCGATGACAGAGTGGTACGCGGGACCGTAGATGCCGGTAACGGCGTTGTGCGCGCTGTAAGAGGTATTGTTGCGGTTCCACATGAATTCAGGCTGGAAGTTCTCGGTCAAGCCGTAATCCATGAAGGTGCCAAAAGCAGTTGCCCCGTTGACCCGCAATTGGTCAATGGTTCCAGCGGCCAGGGGGCCGTTGTAGGTGGTCACGGGATAAGAGGCGCTGGTCTCATAACCGACGAAGGGGTCGAGTTCGAATCGCCGCTGAGCATGGGCGGGAAGGGCGGCAAGGAAAAAAACCGCGGTGGCTGCGAACCAGAGTATACGGTTCATGAACGAGTTCTCCTTTGGCGCCTACGGAATCGCAGGGACGCTACAAATTGAGAGGCGCTCGCTGTTTGCCCCATGCAGGCGAAAGCGCCGGCCCGGATGACGGCAGCAGGACAGCCTGCGTTGATTGTGCCGCTAGATGAAAACCCGGAGAGCGGCGAAAAGTTTCCCTAAGATGGTCACCGCGGGCCGTTCGAATTTTGCGCAGTGTCCGGCCGGGGTTCAGGGGAATTTGAATTTTCCGGTGGTACCGGGGGCTCGGCGGACTTCTGCAGGTACTCGACAATAACGGAAATGCGGCGGTTTGAGGGGTCCTGGGGATTGTCTCGTTTCCGCAGGTGTTGGTCAGCAAATCCGCGGACCTGAATGACCTGGTCGGAGCGCAGGCCATTATCCTGCATAAGCCGGCGGGCGGAATTGGCGCGAGCTGAGGACAACTCCCAGTTGGTATAAGTGGCTCCGGGAGGATAAGGTTTCGAGTCGGTATGTCCTTCAATAGCGACGGAGTTCGGGAGCTTTCCCAATTCTTGCGCCAGCAATTTCACCAGGTCAGCGCCTGCGGGACTCATCACGTCGCTGCCGCTCTCGAAAAAGACACCAGTGGCGGATTCGGTTAGCTCGATACGCAAGCCTTCGTTGGTAACGGTCATGTCGATATGATTCTGGAGCTGGTCAAATTTGGGAATTTCGCGTATGGCTTTTTGTAGCTGCTCCTTCAACTTCTTCATGTTGTCCTTGGACACCAGGAAGTTTTCGCCGGCACCTTTCATGTCGCTGCCGACCATTTTGGCGTTGCCGGTGGGGTCCTTGAAATAGCCACCGACGGCTTGTTGGATCTGTTTGCTGGCGTTCATCAGCCACAACACGATGAACAGGGCCATCATCGCAGTCACGAAGTCGGCATAGGCCACCTTCCAAGCGCCTCCGTGGTGGCCGGCGTGACCGGCGATTTCTTAATGATGATTGGCGGAGGTGAAGGCACGCGTCAGGCCTCCGGGGGTGGCGCTTCCCCTTTATCCTTGATGAATTTGTCCAGTTCTTCGAAGGGCGGCCGTTGATGAGCGGGAATCGCGCGGCGACCAAATTCCACGGCGATGGACGGAGGTGAGCCCTTGATGAAACTGACGATCACCACGCGCAGTACGTGATAAAAGGCGTGCTCTTCTTCGGCGATCTTGGCCATATTGGAGGCTACTGGGCCGACGAATCCATAGCACAGCAGCACCCCGAGGAACGTCCCGACCAACGCAGCAGCTACCTTGTGGCCAATCTCTTCCGGGGGACCACCAAGGGCGCCCATGGTGATAACGACTCCGAGTACCGCGGCGACGATTCCCAAACCCGGGAGCGAGTCGGCCATGGTGGAAAGGGAAGCCACCGGCACAGAGGCGTCGCGATGGTGGACTTCCATATCCAACTCCATCATCTGATCCATGTCGAAAGGTTCGATACCGCCGACGGAGGCCATGCGGATGGTGTCGCAAACGAACTGTTGCATGTGGTGATCTTTTAAGAAGGCCGGATACTTGGAGAAAACCGGGCTCTGCTCGGGGTGGTCGCTGTCGCTTTCCAGGGCCATCAGGCCCTCTTTGCGGGCGCGAGAGAACAGCTCGAAGAGCATCTTCATCGAGTCCATATACTTGGTCTTGTTATAGGGCGAGCCTTTGAACAGACCGGCCAGTCCGCCGGCAATCTTTATCAAGATCTGGAGGGGATTGGCGATCAATAGCGTGCCGAGAGCGGCGCCTCCGATGATCAGCAATTCGGCGGGCTGCATCAGGACACGGACATTGCCATGCTCCATCAGGTAGCCGCCGAGGATGGCGCCAATTACCACGACGATGCCGATAATCACGAACATGGCATAACCAATCCTTACAATGGTTCGGCGCCAGAGGCGCTGAGTACGGTCACGCGATTGCCTCCAGCAGCGCTGCTGTGCCGCAGGGCTTGTTCCGTGCGATTCACTAAAGTGCTGACGGTGTCGTCGCTATGAACGACGGTTGCCCCAATGGAAATGGCGGCGTGCAGCGTATCGCCCCACCAATGCAAGCCGGAATGCTGCACCAGTTTTCGAATGCGCTCGCCGACCTTCACGATGTCGGCCTCTCCGCACTCCGGCAGAATTGCCAAAAATTCGTGGTCGAGCCAGCGGCCGACGAAATCGGTCTGCAACAGACCGTTCTCCAGGGTCCGGGCCACCGTGCGCAAGGTGGCGTCGACGGCGGCCTGGCCGTAGCGCTCGCGGATTTTGGGGAGGTCGTCGACGGCGCAACACAAGATGGAAAAAGGGACGGGATACAGGGCATGCAGGCTCAGGCTTTCTCGCAGATGCGCCTGAATCATGCTGTGATTGAGCAAACCCGTGAGCGGGTCCAGCGCGCCAAATGCGGCGAGCTTTTGTTGGCGGCGCGGGCCGGTTTCCGCTTCACCAAGCGGCTGAAAAACCTTGGCGGCGCCGACGACGTCTCCAGATTCGTCGTGAAGCACAACGGTGTGGAGTTCGACGGGTATGAGCCGGCCGGTCTTGGTGCGCAATGAGAATTGAGTGACGGGCGGGGATGCTTCGCCTGCTGGCTTGGTTGAGAACGACTGTTCTGGTGGAAGGTGATGCTCGTGCTCGGCCCTTTCCCACAGCTCTTCTTCCCGGACACACCCGAGAAGGTCCTGTCGCAAATATCCGCTGAGCCGTTCCGCAGCAGAATTCCACAGAGTGATTTTGCCCTCGCGGTTAATAGCGTAGACGCCCATGGGCAGGGCTTCGAGAACCATGCGGAGGATGGCTTGTTCGTCGGGATTGGTCATCAGGGCCGTGTCCCCCAGAAGAATGGAGGCACGTTAGCGGCCATCAGGTAGAAGAGAACGACTGTTAATAGCGTTGGTTTTGCGGTGGACGGAACAGCGAACTGTTCCAAATTCGTGCTCTTTCAAGAGCTGGAACACATCAGGAACACGTTGCGTCGAGACTGGTGATACAGTGCTCTGTTGCTACTCTCGAGGAGAAACCAGCAATGCGCATAGTGGACGCGAAGGTGATCGTTTGTTGTCCAGGCCGCAACTTCGTGACCCTGAAGATCACCACCGAAGACGGAGTCAGGGGTCTGGGTGATGCGACGCTGAACGGGCGGGAATTGGCGGTGGCGAGCTATTTGACCGATCACGTGGCTCCGCTGCTGAAAGGACGCGACGCGCGGCGCATCGAAGACACCTGGCAATACTTGTACAAAGGGGCGTATTGGCGGCGCGGGCCGGTGACCATGAGCGCGATTGCGGCCGTGGACACCGCGTTGTGGGACATCAAAGCGAAAAGCTTGAACGTGCCGCTGTACCAGTTGCTTGGGGGAGCATCGCGCGACGGGGTGTTGGTGTACGGGCACGCCAGCGGCGGCGACATCGAAGACACAGTAAAGGCGGTGGCAAATTACGTGGCGCTTGGCTACAAGGCCATCCGGGCGCAGTCGGGCATTCCGGGATTAACCAGCACGTATGGGGTAGGGCGCGGGAACATGTATTACGAACCTGCCGAGAAGGATGCGCCGCCGGAGAATCAATGGTCGTCGGAACATTACATGAATTTCGTGCCGCAACTGTTCAGCCGCTTGCGCCAGGAGTTTGGCCCTGATTTGCACTTATTGCATGACGTGCACCATCGACTGACCCCGATGGAGGCCGCGCGGCTCGGGAAAGAGCTGGAGCCGTCGCACTTATTTTGGTTGGAGGACCCCACTCCGGCGGAACTTCAGGAAGGGTTCCGGATCATCCGGCAACACACCACGACGCCGATTGCGGTAGGGGAAGTGTTCAACAGCATTTACGATTGCCAGGCATTAATTCAGGAACAGCTGCTTGATTACGTTCGAACCACGGTGGTGCACGCGGGCGGGATCACTCATTTGCGCCGGATCGCCAATTTAGCGGAGATGTACCAGGTGCGCACGGGTTCGCATGGCGCCACCGATTTGAGTCCGGTGTGCATGGCCGCGGCGTTGCATTTTGATTTGAGCGTCCACAATTTTGGAATACAGGAATACATGCGGCACAACGCCGAGACGGACGCGGTGTTCCCGCATTCGTATCGATTCGAGAACGGCTACATGCATCCAGGCGAGGCACCGGGGCTGGGCGTGGACATCGACGAAGCGTTGGCGGCGCGCTACCCGTACCAGCGGGCGTATCTGCCGATCAATCGCAAGATGGACGGCACGATGCACAACTGGTGAATGACGGTTTTATTTGTGTGTGGAGTGACCCGCCACGGGAGGCGATTTCGCTGGGGCGGTAGATTCCGGCCCGAGTTTCAAATATTCCTGAGCATTTCGAAAGCAGATGTTTTCCACCATGGTGCCGAGTAGCTTCTCGTCGTTCGGCAGTTCACCGTTTTCCACGTCTTGTCCGAGCAAGTTGCAGAGAATTCTGCGGAAATACTCGTGGCGCGGGAAGGACATGAAGGACCGGGAATCAGTCAGCATGCCAATGAAGCGGGACAGCAATCCGGTGTGCGAGAGGGCGTTGAGCTGCCATTCGATGGCTTCTTTTTGGTCGAGGAACCACCAGCCGCTGCCAAACTGCACCTTGCCGGCCACGGGACCCTCTTGAAAGCTACCAATCGCGGTGGCGATGGCGTAATTGTCGGAGGGATTGGCGTTGTACACGACGGTTCGCGGCAAGGCATGTTCTTGATTAAGCTGATCGAGGAAACGGCAAAGAGATGCCGCTTGCGGCCAGTCGCCGATATTGTCGAAGCCGGTGTCCTGGCCGAGTTGCCGGAACATTCGCGTATTGGAATTTCGACGAGCGCCCAAATGCAGTTGCTTGGTCCAGTCTTTTTCCGCGTCCAAATGGCCGAAGAAAAGCATTAGGTAGGCAGCGAACTGTTCTGTTTCCTCCGGGGTCGCTGAACGGCCGGCACGAACATTGGCAAAGATATGTGCGGCTTGCGGTTCACTGGTGGCCCCAGAAAAGCAGTAGTTCAGTCCATGATCGGACAACCTGCAACCGTTTGCGTGGAAATAGTCGTGGCGTTGCTTGAGGGCGTCCAGGAAATCGCGCAGCGTTGTGACACTTCGATTGCTGGCGGCCTCCAACCGGCCAAGCCAAGCATTGAATTGCTCAGCGGAATCCACACGCAGAGCCTTGTCTGGCCGGAACGTTGGAAGAACCAGGAAATCGCGCTGCGAAGCGGACATGGCTTGGTGATGTTGCAGGTCGTCGCAGGGATCGTCGACGGTGCAGAGCACGCGGACGCTGAATTTCTTCAGAATGCCGCGTGCGGTCAGGTTGCCCTGTTGTAGCTGGGCATTGGCGGATTCCCAAACCGTTTGCGCGGAGTTTTCGTCGAGCAGGGTTCCTAAGCCGAAGTAACGCTTCAGTTCCAGGTGCGTCCAGTGGTACAGGGGATTCCGCAAGGTTGCAGGAACGGTGCGAGCCCAGGCCACATATTTTTCGTAAGGCGGCGCATCACCGGTACAGAAACGCTCGGCAATTCCGTTGGCGCGCATGGCACGCCACTTGTAGTGGTCGCCTTCCAGCCAAATTTCGAAGAGATCGCGAAAACGGTGATCCTCGGCAAGATCACGCGGAGAAAGGTGCGAATGGTAATCCAGGATTGGCTGGTTTGCGGCGTATTGGTGATACAGGCGGCGAGCGGTGGGCGAACTCAGCAGGAAGTCATCGTGAATGAAATCCATTGCGAAACCTCAGTCCTGATCGGGGAGTCAAGGTGCATTTGCTCAAGCTGTATCGGACAAAAACAAGCGCAAATACACGTGATATCATCCGGTCGCGTGGGATGGCGGCAGTACTGCTGACAATTTTCAACTGCGGCTCGCCCGGTGCAGACATTACAAAAACGACTATCGCCATCATCCAGCTTTCACAGGCCAAAGCCATAATGACGCAGGGGCAGAATAGCATAACCGGTTTTGAGTCACCGACAGCTTCTCCATCGCGTCCACGAATTCCAATTCGTTTGGCCAGCCATTTTCGCTGGGTGATCTGTGCTTTGCTGTTTTTGGGAGTGACCAAAAACTACATGGACCGCCAGGTGATCGGGGTCCTGAAGAACACCCTGCAACACGACTTGCACTGGTCGGAAATTGATTACGGCAATTTGGTGTTGGCATTCCAGACCGCCTATGCCCTTGGGCTGGTAGCTGCGGGCTGGTTTATCGATCGAGTCGGGACACGATTGGGGTATGCGTTGGCGGTGGTGTTTTGGAGCTTGGCGGCGATGGCGCAGGGAGTGGTCACGGATCAAGCCGGGTTTATGAGCGCACGTTTTGTGCTGGGCCTGAACGAGGCGGCCGTATTTCCGGCAAGCCTAAAGGCGGTCGCCGAATGGTTCCCTAAGAAAGAAAGAGCATTGGCGACCGGCATATTCAATGCCGGAACAAACGTAGGAGCGGTGCTCACACCGTTGCTGGTGCCATGGATCACGGTACATTGGGGCTGGCGGTGGGCTTTTGTGCTGGTAGGTTCACTGGGCTTCGTGTGGCTGGTAGTTTGGTTAATGGTTTACCGTCGGCCGGAAGATCACCCGAGATGTTCACCGGAAGAACTCATGTACATTCGAGGCGACGGCGAGAAGGCTGTGGAGCGGACGCCGTGGATCGAGTTGCTGAAATACCGGCAAACCTGGGCGTTTTCTCTGGCAAAATTCCTGACCGATCCGATCTGGTGGTTTTACCTTTTCTGGATACCGGATTTTTTGCAACGTAAACATGGTTTGGCGCTGATGCAAGTGGGACTGCCGGTGCTGGTGATTTACGTGATTGCCGATGCGGGAAGCGTGCTGGGGGGGTGGATGTCGTCGGTCCTGGTAGGCCGGGGCTATAACCTGAACGCGGCGAGAAAAATTCCCCTGTTGACGTGCGCCATTGCGGTGATTCCCATAGTTTTTGTATCTCAGGTGCAGAGCACGTGGAATGCGGTGTTGCTGATTGGCTTGGCGGCAGCGGCACATCAAGGCTTTTCCGCGAATTTGCTGACACTGCCGTCGGATATGTTTCCTCAGAAAGCGGTAGCGTCGGTGGTCGGGTTTGGAGGAATGGCCGGGGCGGTCGCGGGAATGATCATCGCGGAACTTGTTTCCTACCTACTGCAGTTGACCCACAGCTATGCGATTCCTTTTGTTTTGGCGGGCTGCGCGTACCTGCTGGCAATGGTGGTGATTCAAGCACTGGCGCCAAGGCTGAAACCGGTCGGGATCTGAGGTGGAATCTTGAGGCGAATGGCCATGCGCTTTGCGCTGATCGCGTTATGTATATTTGTTCCCGTTTGTTGGCTGAGTAGCGCCGATCCACCCGAACCGACGCTGCACCTGACCGCGCAAGATGCGCTGGAGACCCACGGTCTGAGTGTGTTCTTGTTCCACAACTCTTATCACGGGGTTTTCGGCGACGAAAAGATGAGCGGGCTGGAAATCGTTCTGCATGAGCAGCGCATCGCCACGAATGGAGATGTGCGTCTGTCGGCCACTCCCGCGCAATGGGATGCCATTCCGGTATTCAAGGATCGCAAACGTGGCGCATTGCCCGACGAATTGATTGCCGCCGCCGAATATCCCGCTCAGGATTTCCGGTATCAGATCGATGTGCGGCCGGAAAGTGATGGACTCCGCGTGGCCGTGTTGCTAGACAACGCACTGCCTGCGGCGCTGGCGGGAAAAGCGGGGTTCAATCTGGAGTTTTTGCCGAGCGCGTATTTCGGGAAGTCGTACATGGTGGACAACGCGCCGGGGATCTTTCCTCGACATCCCGGTGGCCCGATGGAGAAGGCTACGGACGGCGCTATGGAGCCCGTAGCGATGGCCACTGGCCGCTCCATCGTGGTTTCGCCGGAGGATCCCTTGACGCGTGTGAGCATCACTTCTGAGACTGCGCCGGTGATGCTTTTTGACGGCCGCAACCAAGCGCAAAACGGGTGGTTTGTGGTTCGCAGCGTCATTCCGGCGGGCAAGAGTGGCGAAGCGATTGTTTGGCATATTCGAGCGCAGGTAATGCCAGGATGGGTTCGCACCCCGGTTGTGGGATACAACCAGGTCGGGTACACGCCGGAGCGCGAGAAGCTGACGGTGCTGGAATTGGATCCTGAATATCGAGCGCAAACCAGCGCGCGAGTGCTACAAGTCGCGCCGGATGGCCAATACCGGGAAGTTTTTCGAGGGGAAGTGAAGCCCTGGGGCAAGTGGCTGCGCTACCAGTATGCACATTTTGATTTTTCCGCGGTGCGCCAGCCGGGAGTGTACGCGATCGAGTATGGCGGCAAGATCGGCGCGCCGTTTCGAATTGGCGATCACGTGTATGACGGAATCTGGCATGCCAGCTTGGACACTTACATGGCCGAGCAGATGGACCACGTGAAGGTGCGCGAGGGCTATCGCATTTGGCACGGGGCTTCGCACCTGGACGATGCGCGACAAGCGCCGGTGAACTACAAGCATTTTGATGGCTATTCGCAGGGACCTACGACGGACTCCCGTTTCACTCCCGGAGAGCACATTCCGGGGATTAACGTTGGTGGGTGGTTCGATGCCGGGGATTTTGACCTGCGCACGCAAACACATTCGCGAGTGATCACCGATTTGGTATTGGCGCGCGAATATTTTGGCGTGGATTGGGACGACACCAGTGTGGACGAGAATGCGCGGTACGTGCAGATTCGACGGCCTGACGGCGTGCCGGATGCGATCCAGCAGATCATTCACGGGGTTTTGTATTTGCTGGCGCAATATCACGTGTTCGGCCATGCCATTCCCGGAGTGATTGCGCCAACGCTGGAGCAATACACTCATCTGGGCGATGCCGCTTCGGCAACCGATGGAAAGATCTATTCGAGCAAGATGTCGCCACTGGAATCGGACGGAATCTATTCGGGTGTGCCGGACGATCGCTGGGCATTCACTACGCACACTACTCCGCTGAACTACGATGCCGCATCGGCACTCGCTGCGGCCAGCCGCGCACTCCGTGGATACGATGAAAAAATGGCTGATGAATGTTTGCAGACGGCCGAGAGGGTGTCGGAAGAGGAGCACCAGCACGCGCCTGCACTGTTTCATTCCTTCAACACGACCGGAGGCGAGCTGCGCGAGGAAGAGACCAATGCCGCAGTGGAATTGTTGATCGCCACGGGTGGGAAAGCCATTTACCGGCAGCGGTTGGCGGAGCTTGTGCCGACTATTCAGGAACGATTCGAATTTCTGGGTGGCACCGCGGTACGCGCTATTCCGTTCATGGACGCGGAGTATAAAGCAACGTTGCGCAACGCGGTGGTGGCTTATAAATCGAAACTGGATGATAGCCTGACGAAAAATCCTTACGGCGTACCGATTGCGATGGGCACGTGGGGTGGGGCCGGGATGGTTGCCCGGTTTGCGTCGGAAATGTATTTCCTTCACCAAGCTTTCCCGGATGTCGTCGGACCTGAGTACACGCTGCGCGGGCTGGATTACCTGCTCGGGATGCATCCGGTTTCCAACGTTTCCTATGTGTCGGGCGTGGGAACGCAATCGAAACTGATCGGGTATGGAAACAATCGCGCGGATTACACGTTCATTCCCGGCGGGATGATTCCTGGTGTGACCATACTGCAACCCGACTTTCCCGAGCTGAAAAGCGATTGGCCGTTCTTGTGGTACGAGAACGAGTATGTGGTGGATGGAGCAAGCAGTTTTGTTCTGGTTGCCAACGCGGCAAGCAGCATTGTAAAGTAGGGCGGAGCCGCTTCAGAGCGAGCTCGGGGTTGTGACGAAAAAGTCTTGGATCGTGGTTTCCTCCTGGGTAGGCCTACCCACCTTGCGCCAATGTGCTTTTGGACTGCGCGCGATCAAGTCTGAAACTGGAACGGCTATTGTATGGGGAAGCAGTCGAGGTCGTTGGCGAAGGCTATTGGGCCGGAATAACGTTTCCTGATTTCGGATTGAGTTTGCTCTTCTTTTCCCAAGGTGCGCAGCATGCGATGAGACAGAACCAGCCGCTTAACCTTGGCATCGCCGGCGATTTGGCCGATCACCGAGGGAGGCATGTGCAAGCGCCGCTCGATGCCGGTGGCTCCTTCGGGTACAGCGTTATGAGCGATGAAGAGGTCGGCGTTGGTGGCCAACCGCACGAGCCCCTCGCCTTCGCCGTTGGTATCGCCGCTAAACACCACAACCTTTCCAGCGATCTCGATGCGCCAGGCTAATGCCGGGACTGCGCCATGAACAACGCGCACGGCCGAGGCGACAAGATCGTTCCCGCGAAACACGGTCAAGGGCGTGGAGCCGGCGACCACGTCATGGGGCTGCATTTTGTAGCTGCCTTCTTCCTCCGGCACAAGCAACTCGCTGAGATAGCGATAAGCGCCGTGCTTGTCGCCGAAGAGATCAGAAACAAACTCGGTAGTTGAGGGCATGAAATCGTTTCCGGGTGGGCCATAAATCGGCAGCGGGCGCTGACGATCCTCAAACCACGAGGACTTAATCAGCGCGGGGAAGTCCCCACTGTGGTCGACATGAAAGTGTGAGAACAACAGCAGATCCAGTTGAGACATTTGCGCCCCGCTTTCGCCAAAGCGCAAAGCGCTGCCACCTCCGGCGTCAACCAGCACGCGCGCTTGCCCGTTCTGCCACACCAAATAGCTGCTGGACGCGCGCTTGTCTTGCAATTCCGGCCCGCCGGAGCCGAGCACTTGGACGGCAATGCCTTGCGAGCCGCAGGATTGCGCGGCCGCTAAGGGGAGAAATGCAAAGGCAAACAAACAGGCAAGCAACAGAGGAAGGCACCAGCAGCGTGAAAACATTTCTGAAGTGTAACCTAGACGCATGCGTGTCCTCCCGCAAGCTTGGCGGTAACAAGATACTTCAAATCGTGCTTGCCGACGGATTACGAGAGTGTTCACCCAGGCTGATCGGCTGTTTGCGGACGTCCTTCGCCCGGTCGCGGCCTATTGCGGATGACTCGCTTGCGCGAGCAAGCTCCGGCAGTGGCGAGCGATCTGTTTTTCTTCTTGCGGAGAGACGATTTGGATTTTGTCGGGAGTCACGCCGATGCACTCGAGGCCTTGAGTCACCGCCTCACGAACATAGCTACTGTGTTCGCCGATACCGCCGGTGAAGACCAGCAGATCGATGCCGCCGAGCAGGGCCACGTAGGCGCCAATGACTTTGCGAACAGAAGTGGCAAAGACATCGAGGGCCAGAGTGGCGCGAGGGTCGTGGCTGATGCGCTCTTCGAGAGCTTTGACGTCGCTTTCACCGCAGGAATAAGCATAAAGCCCGCTGCGGTGATTGATGAGATCCTCTACCTGGTCAGCATCCAGTTTTTCCGTGCGCAAAAGATAGAGCAGGACGCCGGGATCGAGATCGCCGGTACGCGTGCTCATGGGAATGCCGCCGGTGGGAGTGAGTCCCATGGTGGTGTCGATGGAAACGCCGTGGCGAAGGGCGCAAAGGCTGGCGCCATTGCCGAGATGCGCGAAGATGGCGCGTTGCGGGAGTTTCGCGCCGAAATAATGGACAAGGGACTCGTAGGAAAGACCGTGGAATCCGTAGCGGCGAACCCCGGCATCGTAATAGCGCTGGGGAAGAGAGAGATGCGCCGCGACTTCCGGCATGGAGCAATGAAAGGCGTCGTCGAAACAGGCGAATTGCGCGGATTCGGGAAAAGTTGCTTCCGCTGCGGCGATGAGCGAAAGCGCTTGTGGGATGTGTACCGGCGCGAAGTGCAGGGCTGCGCGAAGCTGCTCGCAAACTTGCGGGGTGATGCGCTGGTGGGTTACCAGACGAGGCCCGCCGTGGACGACACGGTGGCCTACAGCTATAGGCGTGTCTTGGACATGCTCGCGGATGGCGCGCTCCACCACGGACAAGGCTTGGCGCTGCGACTCGTGGACACATTCGCGGCTGACCAGCGACTTACCCGCGGCAGTGCGCACGTGCAATGAGCCGTTGCTTTTGCCGATGCCCTCCGCACTGCCGGTGAGGAGGGGCTCTTCGTCGTTCGAACCCCGATAATACAGGCCGAACTTCAACGAGGACGAGCCGCTGTTGATGACGAAAATCAGGTCGTGATTGCGGGGCACTTGCTCCGGCATATTTTTTCTCGCGTTAGTGCTTTACGGCTTGGCGGATGGAACCGGCGGTAAAGGCGTTTGGCGCAACGAGGGCGGTGATCTTCGGCGAGAACGCCCGGTTGACGGCAAACCTCGAGTCTAGCCGGGCCATTTCCAGTTGCGAATCTCGTCGCGGTCGAGTCCTTCAGCGTACGCATAATTGATGCTGTCGATGATCTGTCCTTTGAGCCATTCCTTGGTGTGCGCACCAACGGAAGTCAGACGGGGCACGCGGTCGATGACATCGATGGCCAGATCGAAGCGATCGACTTGATTGAGGATGGCGAGCTCGAGCGGGGTATCGATATTGCCCTTTTCTTTGTAGCCGCGCACATGAATGTTGGCGTGATTGGTGCGGCGGTAAGTGAGTTTGTGGATGAGCGAGGCATAGGAATGGAAATTGAAAATGACCGGCTTATCGGTGGTGAATAGGGAATCGAAGTCGCGGTCGGAAAGCCCGTGAGGGTGCTCTGTGGCGGGCTGCAAGCGGAAAAGATCGACGACGTTGACGAAGCGCAGCTTTAAATCTGGGAAACGTTGCTTCAGAATCGCAGCGGCAGCCAGCGACTCCATGGTGGCGATGTCTCCAGCGCAAGCCAGCACCACGTCGGGATCCTTCCCATCGTCGGTGGAAGCCCAATTCCAAATGCCTATACCTTTGGTGCAATGCGTCACTGCCTCGTCCATGGCCAGATACTGCAGGTGATCCTGCTTGTCGGCAACGATGACGTTGACGTAATCGCGCGAGCGCAGACAATGATCGGCGACGCTGAGCAGGCAGTTGGCATCCGGCGGAAGATAGATGCGCACGACATCGGCGCTCTTGTTGGTAACCACGTCGAGGAAGCCGGGATCCTGGTGGGTAAAGCCGTTGTGATCCTGGCGCCACACCAGCGAAGTGATCAGCAGGTTAATGGAGGGAACCGGGGCGCGCCAGTCCAACTCCTTTTTGGACTTTTCCAGCCATTTGGCGTGCTGATTGAACATGGAATCGATCACGTGAACGAAAGCTTCGTAACTGGAAAAGAAGCCATGACGGCCGGTGAGGACATAGCCTTCGAACCAACCTTCCAGGGTGTGCTCGCTGAGCATTTCCATGACCCGCCCCGCAACGTCGAGTTCGCCGCCGTCGGCGTCCTCCGGCTTGTACTCGGCGAGCCAAGTTTTTTTCGACGCGGCGTAGATGGCCGCGAGACGGTTCGAAGCTGTTTCGTCGGGACCAAAGACGCGGAAGGAGTGCATGTTGCGCCGCATGACTTCGGCGAGGAAATGGGCCAGCACGTCTGTGGGAGCGACGTAGACGGTTCCCGGAGACTTCACGTCCACGGCGAAGTCGCGAAAATCGGGCAGATCCAGTTCCTTGCGCAACAGCCCGCCATTGCCATGAGGATTGGCGGAGATGCGGCGCGAGCCGGAGGGAGCGAGTTCCTGTAGTTCGGGAAGCAACGTTCCATTGGCATCGAACAGCTCTTCGGGTTTGTAGCTGCGCAGCCAATCCTCGACGATCTTCAGGCTGTGCGGATTGGTGGCCGGATCGAGAACAGGAACCTGGTGAGCGCGCCAAAAATCTTCGACTTTATGGCCATCCACTTCCTTGGGGCCCGTCCAACCTTTAGGAGAACGAAGCACGATCATAGGCCAGTGCGGACGAGTGGCGTCGCGTTGCGAGCGGGCGTGCTGCTGAATGGCGCGAATGTCCAAAACACACTGCTCGAGGGCGGAGGCCATTTTCTGATGCATTTCCGCGGGATCGTCTCCCTCAACGAAAAAGGGCCGGTGACCGTAGCCGATCAGCAAAGACTCCAATTCTTCATGCGGGATGCGCGCCAGGATGGTGGGATTGGCGATTTTGTAGCCGTTGAGATGAAGAATGGGCAGAACCGCGCCGTCGCGAATCGGATTGATGAATTTGTTCGAGTGCCAGGAAGTGGCCAGTGGCCCGGTTTCCGATTCGCCATCGCCAACGCACACGGCGACGATCAGGCCGGGATTGTCGAGAGCGGCGCCGTAGCCGTGCGAGAGCGAGTAGCCCAGTTCTCCCCCTTCGTGAATGGAGCCGGGAGTCTCCGGGGTGCAATGCGAACCAATGCCGCCGGGGAAGGAGAACTGCTTGAAGAATTTGAGCAGGCCTGCTTCATCGCGGCTTTTATCCGGGTAAATTTCGGAGTAGTGGCCCTCCAGATAGGAGTTGGAAAGCGTAGCGGGCGCACCGTGACCGGGACCGGAAACATACATCACGTCCAAATCGTATTTTTTGATTAGACGATTCAGATGCACCCAGATGAACGACTGACCGGGATCGGAGCCCCAATGGCCCAGCAGGCGCCGCTTGATGTGCTCCGGCTTGAGCGGCTCGCGGAGAAGCGGGTTGCCGCGCAGGTAGATCATGCCCGCGGACAAATAATTGCAGGCGCGCCAGTAGGCGTCCATTTTGTGAAGTTCTTCAGTGGAGAGCGGGGTTGCGAGTTCGGTGGCAACGGGCATTGCGGGCCTCCAGCAGTTTGCTACGGATGGAGTGACGACACCGGGCGGGAAATGCCGGAACCTAAGACTAACCGTTTTGATGTTAAAAGAACATCAATGAGAATCGGGAGCAGCATGGCCACTTGGGCGGACCCACGGGACAACGCATAGAATGGGTGAGTCGAGATGAACTCCACTGACGTAGACTGGAGTGGGGCACGCAAAACTCGAAGGCGTCACTTATGAATTTTATCTTGAAAGTGGCTCAGGTCGTAGTGTTGTGCTGCGTGACGACACTTGCGTTCGGGGGAATGGCAGTGGCACAGAGTAGCGACGCGGACCGGGCCCCGAAACATAAGCAGCTTTCTTGGGCACCCCCGGATGTCAATGCGCCATTGCCCTCGCTGGCCTCGACGCCACCGTGTGACCTCTCCAAAGTGCTACAGGATGCCGGGGCTCGGGCGGAAGAGCTGACGGCGAATTTGGAGAATTTCACGGCAGAGGAAAAAATCGAATACCAAAGACTGGACAGAAATGGCGCGTGGGAAGAGGGCGACTCCAGCGTGTTCGATTACGTGTTCGCCTTCGAAGAAACCGGTAAAGGCAGAGGGACGCGCGAGTATCGTACCCCGGCGAAGGGCGGGCATAATTTCCCGGCGAGCGGGCAAGATACCGGCGAGGCGGCGCTGGCTCTGATTTTTCTGCCGACCATGCAAACCGACTATCAGATGAGTTGCGAAGGTTTGGACAAATGGAACGGGCAACCAGCCTGGGTGGTTCATTTTGTGCAACGGCGAGGCAAACCGGCTCGAACGTTCCAGTTACGCGCGACGAAAGGCGTGTATGGAGTGCTCTTGGCAGGGCGGGCGTGGATCTCCATAGACAATGCACAAGTTCTTCACCTGGAGACCAATATCATGCAGACGATTCCGGCAATAAATCTGTATGGCGGAGCGACGTCGATCGATTACGCGCCGGTGCGGATTGCTTCGCGCAAATTGGAACTGTGGCTGCCCGAGAGAATCGAGGCTTACTGGGAGATCGGCGACCGTCGTACGATGCTGTACCATACCTTCAGCGACTTCAGAGTATTTTCTGTCGAGATTCAAGAGAATGTTGAGAAGCCAAAAGAGCAGTAAGAGAGTGTCCCCGCAGCACATAGGGCGCTATGCGAGGAACGAAGGGATTATTCGCGAATGACCGCGGCTTTCGAAGAGGGCACTTCGAGGCGGATCAGGCGGTGGTTGGAATCAAGATAGAGAACCACCTGAATGTCGCTGGTTACCACTTTTAGTCCTTCGTAGGTTTTGCCTTCGGCGCTGACGGCCCCGGCCCAATCGACGGTAATGGTGCCGGGCAACAATTCCTGGGGAACCAGCACCGGAAAAGTCTGGGTGCCGCGATGGCTCCAGTCGTACACGCGGGCGAGTACGGCGTATTGGTGGTAGAGGTTGTTGTCGAGAACGATGATCAACGGCGAGTTAAAGGTGAGGTCTTGCTCGAAAGGGCGAGAGCCTTGCAGTTGCACGCTCATCTTGGCAACGCCGTTGGTGAAAAGGATGTTGGCGCCATTGGTTTTGTCGGACTGCGAATTCCACTGGTAGGAGACGGGAGCGCCATCGGGCTGGAGAACAAGATCACCAGTGACAGTGGCGGCCGAACCTTCGGCAGTAACATGAGTGCTGCCCTTGGCGATCCAGCCACTGCCGTTGGGAACAATTTCGAACTCCTCTTTGCCAATGGGATTGCCGTCCAGAAGAATTTTGAATTTGCCTTTGTCGTTGACGAACACGGAACCCGTGGTTTTTTTCTGCCCGGCATCCGCGAGAACTACGGCAGTAAGAAACAGCAGAACAATCAGGGACAGCAAGGCCGCCAGCTGCAAGGTGGAGCGCAGACGCGAGAAGGCGAGGTGTTGTTGAATCGAAGTTTTTCGTTCACGAATCATTGCAGCGAAACCCAGACTTTGAAGGAGTTCATAGTTACCCTTAATCGCAAAGCAGCGAGCCGTAAAGCTACTTCAAGCCAGCTGACGAACGAGCGAGTCCCGAGAGTATTATCTGACCTGGGCGGCGAATCTGAAATCCCCTGAGCGGACCTGTGGCTTAAGCATCAAACCTCGTTGCTGTTGCCAGTTTCAGCGGGCCATCGCGAAGCAGGTTCATCAGCCGGAATACCGGCGATACCTCGGCGCAGAATTTCAGCTACGACGGCCGCCGCGTCAGCGGAACTGTCAACGCGATAATCCGCGAGTTGGTACGAAGAGAGGCGCTGGGCATACAGCGCGCGGAAAGCGGCTTCATCGCGAAACAGCGGACGGCCGGTCATAGTCATACAGCGAGATAGGAGGACATCGATGGGCGTGTCGAGCCAGATCACCGGGATGCCGGCGTTGCGCAGAAATTCGGGAGCGCCGGGCTGGGCGTAGGTGCCGCCTCCAAGAGCGACCACCGTCGATTCACGGAACTCCACAGCGCGGCCAAGCGCGGCGCGTAATTGATCGGCTTCCAGTTGCCGGAACGCGGGCTCGCCGTGATGCTCGAAGAACTCAGGGATGCTGATCCCGGCGGCTTCCTGAATGCGTTCGTCGAGATCCACAAAGCGCCAGCCAAGTTGCCGGGCCAGACGAGTGCCTACGGTGCTTTTGCCGGCGCCCATGAACCCAGCCAGACAGATGATGGAAGCGCGCGATGGCGAAGCGCGGCCAGTCGGAGTTTGATTCACGATTCGGAACAAGCGTGATTAATCACGCTTCAAAATCCGAATTGTACCACTGTAGGAGGAGAGTTCGACTTTGGCGAGGCCCTGGCCAACCGTACCGAACAAACTGTGGCTGAATCGCGATTGCGAGTGATGCTTGGAATGGGTGTCGGGCTTCAGGAAGTCAGCGGCTTGATTATCGACGGCGCCGCGATAAGTTTGGGCATTCAAGTCAAAGGAATCGGTCCCGGAAAAGCGGACTTCCACCAAGCCGCGCCCGCTATTCATGGTGTAAAGACCGGTGCGGATGAAGTCGCCGTCATACAGGATGTTACCGGTGGTGGTCATGACGTTCAGGTTGGTGAGGGAAGGCTGAAGAATCTGAGCGCCGCCACTGATGGAGTTGTAGTCGAGCTTGCCGGAACAGAGGGTGCAGATCAGCGAGCCGCTGGTAGTCTTGACGATGATGTAGCCGGAAACCTCTTTCAGGTGCACGTCGCCAGCGACGCTCTGAAGCTTCATGTCACCGTTGACCTGCTCGACCAGAATCAGACCAGTTTGGGTGCGCAGCTGCAGCTCGGTCTGTTCGGGAACGAGAAGCTGAAAATTGGCTTCGACTTCGTGGGGTTCGGAAGAGGAATTGACCAGCGAAGTGGCGTTAATGTCGATGCGATCGCCGACCTGCTCGGAGTCGATAGCGACTTTGCCGGGCACGGAAGTGGTGGTGACCACCACCTCGGAGTTTTTCCAGGACTTGACCTCGATGCGACCGTTGACGATGTTGTCGATGATGACGACGGGGCGGTCCTTGACGATGAAATGATGCTCTTCCTGTTGTTCGGTAGTGGCAGCAATCGCCAAGGAGGCCGCGCCAAAGAACAGGCCAGCGCTGAGAACGCCAAGAACGAATTTGTGCTGGGGCAACATTAGTGTTCGCTCCTTCCGCTGTCCAACATTGCGTTCAGTAATTCCGCTTTTTGCTGATAAGCCATGTTGAGATATTCGCGAATCAGCTGATCGTGAGGATTCTGCTTCAAGCGGGATTCACATTCCGCAATAAAGTCGTTGAGGGTGCGCAGATTCTGGCGGAGCGAGGCGTCGACGGCGGGGTTGTTGGCCAGTTCGCGGCGAGGCAGCGCATCTTCAGTCTGAGTAAGAACCGCGGCGCTGTCGCCCAGATAGGCTTCCTCGGAAGGCGAAGGCCGTAAGCCCTCCACGGTGATGCGCGAGCGAGAATGCGCAGGCACTCGCGCGGATTCGGTGGGTTGCGTTGAACGGGTAGCGGGAAGTGCCGGATGCGAACCCGAAGGCTCAGACGTAACCGCATGCACGGGCTGTTCGGTTTGTGCGGCCACTGGCGAAGGGGCTTGCGGCGAGTTGCCAACGTTACGATGCTGAACGAGATAAACAGTGCCGATAATCAGGAAGAGTGCTGCGCCGACGCTGGCCAGCACGCGGGGGCGGAAGAACTCCGCAAAGGCGTGCCACCACGGCGCCGAAACGGCAGGAACAGGAGCGGCGTCGCGAATGACGCCTTCGGCTTCCAACTGGGCGCGAACGGAAACCCAGATGCGGTCGGGAGGAGTAACCTCCGCAGGAATGCGTTTGGCGGCTACAACAATAGCGGAAAGGTCCGCGAGCAAATGCTGGCAATCAGAGCAGCCGGCCAGATGTTCGCGAGCCTCTGGTGGAAGAGGGCTAAGACCCTCGGACTCCAGGACGGCTTCGAGTTCCTTACACTGCATACAGCCAACTCCGCAGGGCGCAGCGCTGGATGGCTCTCCCTGCAACACACCCGAAAAGCAGTACAGAGCGAAGTTCCGTCCTCGACGTTAAGTTCATTCTAACTCATTCCTTGGAACCGGACTGAGCTTTTGCGGACTGACGCTCCTGACGAGCCTGATCGCGGATTTGTTCCTGGAGCAGCTCGCGGAGGCGAGTACGCGCTTTATGCAACTGAGACTTCGAATTACCAACGGAACAGCCCATGATCTCTGCAATCTCGTTGTGCTCGTAACCCTGAACGTCGTGCAAGACGAAAACGGTGCGGTAACCCGGGGGGAGTTGCTCGATAGAGCGCTCCAGATTGACGCGATCGACGGCGCCGGAAAGGCGGAGGTCGGGAGCGCCCACGTCTCGCTTTGGACTACTGTTTTCCGCATCCGGATCCAAGGTCTCCTCCAAGGAATCAGTCGGAAGCGACTTTTTGCGCAGGCGCATGAGCACGACGTTCACGGTCATGCGATGCAGCCAAGTGGAGAAGGCCGATTCCCCGCGGAAGGTGCCGATCTTACGGAAGAGCTGAAGAAAAGCCTCCTGCATAAGGTCTTCGGCATCGGCGGGATTATTGACCATACGCAAGCAGAGCGCGTAGACACGACGGCTGTGCAGCTGATACAAAAAATCAAAGGCCGCGGGATCCCCCGCCTGAGAGCGGCGGATGGCTTCCGCTTCGGTCCACGCAATCGGCTCGGTTGGTCTGGATCGGGCCAACAGTCCAATGGCGGCGCCACTAGAAAATGCGATGCGCCGTGTCCCCTTCAAAGTTGTCCCGAGAACGGAGGTCGAGGAGCACATATGCCCCTATAGAAGGGTGTAAGCCTTAATAGGTTGCATCAGTCTGCGGCCATCCGCAGGGATGAACTATTGTCCCTTTAGGAACGCAATCCGTCTACGGGCAAGATGGTGGGCGCGGGCGGCCAGAGGCGAAGAAGAACAAACAATCTCGTCGTCCAGAGGAGCCAGAAAATCCGCGAGCTGTTGTTCGGGAAGGGCATGCAGGAAGGACTTGTAGAGAACCACTGTTTCGCGAAGACAGGTATTCAAATCATAGTGAACGCAGTCTAGCAACTTCCAATCATCATCCGGACGCAGGGACTCGCCGGAGGCCAGCGCTTCGGCGGTGGATTCAAAGCTGGAATAAAGGTCATCAACCAGATCGGCCAGGGCCGAAATCTTGTGCACGAATTGGGACTTGCGGGTGAGCAAAACCCGGGTCAGCAGGTCGTTAAAAAGAGCAATACGCTGGCTGCGGGAATTTTGAAAATTCTGGGCGTCCAGAGGAACCAGATTGGGAGCAATGCCGAAGTGCTTTGAATAGTCCAGCATGACGCCGAGCAAGGAACGCAACGGATGGGCCAACCGATCGCACAGCGCCGGCGCAACCGAGAGAACTTGGCAGGCTTGGGAATCCCTGCCTTTGCGTCGCATGCCTAAAGCCTCATCGAAATTAACACTGAACATGCCATAAGCGGTTTCGAGGCGCCGAATGCATTGCTGATAGGCGCGAGATTTACTTTCTGAAAGGGGCTGGCGCCAGTCGTGAGACACCAGAGCGTGGCGGGAAAGAGCCGGGCGGGATTGCACTGAGGATTTCCTCCGTGGCGAGTGAGGTCAACAAAAGTATAACAAATTCGGTGGAGCAGATGAAAAAGAATTAACAATTGGCAAGAAGAAAGAAGGATTTTTCGGCAAGAGTCCCGAAATGAAACGAGTGGCGACGCTCGCGCCTTGCCTTCCTTGCCCTGCTGCCGAATGCGCCTTTATACTCCTGAGGAGCGAATTCGGAAAGGATTCTAGTCCTCTTGCAATTTGAACCCTACGAACAGTTTCAGCAGCGGGAAAAGAAACTGGAACAAATCCAAGCCCTTGGTTACGAAGCATTTCCCCGAGAATTCCGGTGGACCGATACGCCCGCCGGGCTAGTGAAAAAGTTCAGCGCGAAAAGCACTAATGAGTTGGAAACGGAAAAGACGGAGACCAGGGTGGCAGGCCGGATGGTGTCCTATCGATTGATGGGCAAGGCCGGTTTTGCGCACATACAAGGGTCGGGAGAGCGCATCCAGATTTACGTAAGAAAAGACGTCGTTGGGGAAAAGGGCTTTCAACTGTTCCACTTGCTGGATTTGGGCGACCACATCGGCGTGCGCGGACACATGTTTCGAACAAAAACCGGCGAGCTTTCGGTATGGGTGGAGGAGCTGATTTTTCTCAGCAAGGCGTTGCTGCCGTTGCCGGAGAAGTGGCACGGGTTGAGCGATGTAGAGTTGCGTTACCGGCGAAGGTATTTGGACCTGATCGTGTCGGACAAATCACGGCACGTGTTTCAAACCCGCGCGCGGATCATCCGCGAGCTGCGGCAGTTTTTGGAAAGCCGCGGTTACATGGAAGTGGAAACGCCGATGATGCACCCCATTGCCGGCGGAGCGACAGCGCGGCCGTTCCTGACACACCACAACACATTGAACACCGACCTGTACCTGCGGATTGCGCCGGAATTGTACTTGAAGCGGCTGACCGTGGGAGGGTTCGATCGCGTGTATGAAATCAACCGCAACTTCCGCAACGAAGGAATCAGCACGCAACATAATCCCGAGTTCACCATGCTGGAGTTTTACGAAGCGTATAGCAATTACCGCGATTTGATGGCCATGAACGAGGAGCTGTTTGCGCTTCTAGCGAAAAACATAACCGGCTCGACCACCGTGAAATACGGGGACGTTGAGTTGGACTTCTCGAAGATGGAACGGCTGACCATGCGGGAAGCCATCGTGAAGTACTGGCCAGAAGGAGCCGGGCCGGCGCCGACACAGGGGGAGCTGGCAGCTCCGGGGGGAGCGCAGCGGGCTACGGAGCGGTACAACGTCTGGGCCAAGGCCAACCACGCGGAGTACGCCGCGGCGAAAGGGAAACTCGCGGATGGCGACTGGACCGGACTGCTGTTCGAAACGATTGCCGAGGATAAGCTGATTCAACCGACCATCTTGTACGATTTCCCGCTGGAGATTTCGCCGCTTTCCAAGCAGAAGCCGGAAGACCCATCGTTGGTGGAACGGTTTGAGGTTTATGTAGCCGGGATGGAAATCGCCAATGGATTTTCCGAGTTGAACGACCCGGGGGAACAAGAAAGGCGATTTTTGGCGCAAATCGCCCGGGGTGGCGAAGAAGTCCCAAAGCAACTCGATGTGGACTATGTGCGCGCCCTGTGTCACGGAATGCCGCCCACCGCGGGCGAAGGGATCGGCATCGATCGATTGACCATGGTATTGACGGATGCGCACTCCATTCGGGACGTGATTCTGTTTCCGCAACTACGCCCCGAGACCAAACAGGAAGAAACCGGTCCAGAAAGCACCCAGGCGTAAAGGACGAATTCAGGCATGAGCTTTGAATGGTTCGTGGCCAAGAGATACTTGAGGTCGCCGAACCGGCCAGTCATTTTACGCCTGGTCACCGCTTTCAGCGTGCTCGGAGTGGCCGCAGGCGTGGCCACGTTAGTGATCGCCTTGTCGATGAACAGCGGCTTTCGCGAAACCTTACAGGATCGTCTGTTAGGGGTGACCGCGCACATTTCCTTAACGAAGCCGGGCTCGGCTGGAATCAGGAACTATGGAGAACTGGCGCAGAAACTGGCGAAGATTCCGGGCGTCAAGTCGGTCACACCGGCGATCTACGAGACCATGCTGTTATCGTTCGGAGGCGAAGCGCGCGGCGTGGTGGTGAAGGGCATTGATCTGCCGGTGGAAAGGAAAAGCGACGAAGCGCTGCAAAAGCTCTCCGCCGGCAAACTCGACTTCTCGCCGGATCCGGATGGGATCGAGGGAATGATGGTGGGCAAGCAGCTGGCAGACGAGTGGAAGCTGCAGCCGGGTGAGTACGTAACCCTCACGAGCCCGCAAGGACGGCTCACACCCTTTGGGTTGATGCCCAGGACCAGACGATTCCGCGTGGCGGGAATCTTCTATTCGGGATTTTATGATTATGACGAGAACTGGTGCTTCGTCACCCTGCACGCCTCACAGGCGCTGGCAGGCACAGGCGACGTGGTGAATGTGCTGGAATTCCGGTTGTTCAGTCCGGGGGAAGCAGCGAGCATCGCGAACCAGGTGGAGCGCGAGGCCGGCGAAGGGTTCACGACTACAACATGGATGGAGGAGAACCGGGCGCTTTTCCGGGCACTACGGCTGGAAAAGTTAGTGACCGCCATTTTTATCGGACTCATTACGTTTGTGGCGGGATTAAATATTCTGGTGGTTCTTTCCATGACCGTGACCGACAAAGCGAAAGACATTGCAGTGCTGTTGTCGTTCGGAACGCGGCGGGAACAAGTGCGCCGCATTTTTCTGTTGTTGGGAATGGCCATTGGCGCGACAGGGACGGCGGCGGGCTTGGCGGTGGGATATACGTTCAGCTGGATTGCCGGGACCTACCATGTGATTCCGTTGGACCCTCAGGTTTATGCGGTGCCATACGTTCCATTTCATCCAAGTTTTTTCGATGGATTGTGGATTGCGGTGGTGGCTATGGGAATCGCCGTGCTGGCGACGGTGATTCCGGCGCGAGAGGCATCGCGACTGCTGCCGGTAGAAATTCTTCGATTCGAATGATGTGAAATTGAGCGGGAGTTGAGGGTTTTGCGGGACCGGGTTTGGCGTTTGATTTGCTCCTGTTATGGTATCCACAAGGCCGGAGCAGGAGGCGAAGATTTGCTGTTGCTTTCCAGCGCTGAGCTGGTTTAGAAGGCACAGAAAACAGGAGGGTTACCGGGATTTGGAAGCTGTAAGGACGCGACAAAAAATGGCGTCGGCAACGCTAGGGAACAAATAGGAAAAGGTTGGGCCAGAAGACGCAGCAGTGGGGCAAGCGTGCGGTTGGACACAAAAGGAAGGACCGCGCATCTTATTTATATGCGGGTTATATACGGGAGGGAGACCGAGGTAAGTCAGAGCAAGCCGGCGCAGGGCCACCGAGACGGATTTAGGGGAATGTCGAGAACAAGGATCGCGGGAGAATAGATGGAAACCGAAGCAACAAATGAGACAGCGATCCTGGAAGCGCGCGGATTGAAGAAAACGTACGGAGCGCGCGAAAAGAATTTGGAAGTGTTGGTGGATGTGAATCTGAAATTGGAGCCAGGGGAGATGGTCGCAGTGGTGGCGCCATCAGGAGCGGGGAAAAGCACTTTGCTGCATTTGCTGGCCGCGCTAGACACTCCAACAAGCGGTACAGTATACTTTGAAAACAAAGCGATAGAAACGCAGGAAGACGCGGCGCTCGCCAATTATCGCAATCGCGCCGTGGGGTTTCTCTGGCAGCGGCACCAGTTGTTGCCGGATTTTACGGCGACAGAAAACGTAGCGATGCCGCTACTGGTGCGTGGTGAGCCACAGGCAAATGCGCGGACGGAAGCGCGAAAGTGGCTAGGGGAAGTGGGCCTGCAAGACCGGGCCGAGCACCGCGCAGGAGAACTTTCGGGCGGTGAACAACAGCGTGCGGCGATCGCGCGGGCGCTGGTGACCGGGCCGCGGGTGCTGCTCGCTGATGAGCCGACCGGAGATCTAGACGAGCAGAATGCCTGGGCTGTGTTTGAGTTGTTACAGCGGTTGCACCGCACGCATCGCCTGACGTCGCTGATCGCGACGCACAATGTGGCGCTGGCCGAACGGTGTGACCGGGTGGTAGGGCTTGAACATGGTGTTCTGCACGTCCGTAGCGTGAGGAATGCTGCGCAGGGTACCCCAGGGGGAGAAGCGAGCCAACGTGTTTGAACGATATACAGAAAAAGCGCGTCGTGTGATTTTCTTTGCCAGGTACGAGGCCAGCCAGTACGGGAGCCCGTACATCGAGACCGAGCATCTGTTGCTGGGCTTGATGCGCGAGGACAAGGCACTTGCCAACCGTTTCCTGCGGCAGCAGGGCTCGATTGAATCCATTCGAAAAGAGATCGAAGCACGCATCACCATTCGGGAGCGCATTTCCACGTCGGTCGAAGTACCGCTCAGCGCCGAATGCAAGCGCATTTTGAACAGCGCGGCGGAAGAGGCGGAGCGGCTGGGGCACAAACACGTCGGCACGGAACATTTGCTTCTGGGAATCCTGCGGGAAGAGAAGTGCTTCGGAGCGGAAATCCTGATGGAACGCGGGTTGCGGCTTTCGGCGTTGCGCGAGGAGCTTTCGCGCACCACGGGAGAGAAAAATACCGCGGCGCGGCCCAAGGAAACGTCATTATTGGCGGAATTCAGTCGCGACCTGACGCAAGCGGCCTCGGAAGGCACTTTGGATCCACTGGTCGGACGCGAAGGAGAAGTGGAACGGGTCATTCAGATCCTGTGCCGGCGGACCAAGAACAATCCGGTGCTGATCGGCGAACCCGGGGTAGGAAAGACCGCGATTGTCGAGGGGTTGGCGCAACGGATTAGCGACGGAGACGTGCCGTCGTTCCTGGCGGAGAAGCGGATCCTATCGCTGGATTTGTCTTTGATCGTGGCGGGCACGAAATACCGCGGGCAGTTCGAAGAACGGTTGAAGACCATCATGAAGGAATTGATGGAGAGCCAGAACGCCATCGTGTTCATCGATGAGCTGCACACCCTGGTGGGCGCGGGTTCCGCGGAGGGCTCTTTGGACGCGGCAAATATCTTGAAGCCGGCGCTGTCGCGCGGGGAGATTCAGTGCATCGGCGCGACCACCCCCAGCGAGTATCGCAAGTCGGTGGAAAAGGACCGCTCGCTGGAACGCCGATTCCAGGCCGTGAAGGTGCCGGCCCCCACGGAAGAGGAAGCGGTGCAGGTGATCAACGGCGTTCGGGAGCGTTACGAAAAGTTTCACGCGGTCAGCTACACGGATGAAGCGCTGCGTTATTCCGTTTACCTCTCCAACCGCTACATTCCCGACCGTTTCCTGCCCGACAAGGCCATCGACCTGTTTGACGAAGCCGGCGCCCGCGTGAAACTGCGGCAAGCCTCGGTGCCGGAAGAAGTCAGCGAAGTGCAGAAGCGCGTGAAGTTCATCACCCACCGGATGGAATCGGCGATTGCGGCGCACGAATTCGAAAAGGCGCGCTTTTATTCCGAAGAGGAACGCAAAGAAAAAGAAAACCTGCGAGTGCTGCGGGAGCGCTACAAGCTGGATGATGCCTCAACGGGCATCGTGACCCGCGAGGACATCGAGGAAGTGGTATCACGCTGGACGGGCGTGGCGGTCACTTCGATCAAGGAAGACGAACAGCAGAAGCTGCTGCGCATCGAGCCGGAACTGCATAAGCGAGTCATCAGTCAAGACAAGGCTATTACCGCATTGGCACGCGCGATCCGTCGGAGCCGCGCGGGACTGAAGTCCCCGCTGAGGCCGGTAGGCTGCTTCTTCTTCCTGGGCCCAACCGGCGTCGGAAAAACGGAAGTGGCGCGGCGATTGGCCGAGTTTCTGTTCGGCAGCGAGAAATCGCTCATCCGGTTCGACATGTCCGAATTCATGGAGAAGCATTCGGTCTCGAAGCTGATCGGAGCGCCTCCAGGATACGTGGGCTACGAGGAAGGCGGACAACTCACCGAACGCGTGCGCCGGACCCCGTATTCGGTTATATTATTGGACGAAATCGAGAAGGCGCACCCGGACCTCTTCAACATTCTGTTGCAGGTGTTTGAGGACGGGCAGCTGACGGATGGACTGGGCAATACGGTCGATTTCCGCAACACCATCATCATCATGACTTCCAATATCGGCGCGCGGCATTTGCAGAAGCGCACGACGATCGGGTTCCAGGCGGGCCTCGATGAGGCCAGCCTAAAGAGCATGGAAGACCTGGTGTTGGGTGAAGTGAAGCGGGCGTTCAATCCGGAATTTCTGAACCGGTTGGACGACATCATACTGTTCAACCCGCTGGGCGACGAAGATCTGCTGAGAATTATCGACCTGTTGGTCGGACAATTGAACGACACGTTGATTCACCGGCAGGTGCAAGTGGTGTTGTCGCCCGAAGCGCGCCAATGGATCCTGGAGAAGACGTGCGCGGACCGGAGTTACGGTGCGCGGCCGTTGCGGCGGGCATTGCAAAAGTATGTGGAAGACCCGTTGAGCGAAGCGTTGATCCAGGGAGGAATTCAAAGACCGGCAACATTGCAAGTGTATGTTGCGGGGGAAGGTCTGGCGTTCCGACCCGTTGGTGAGGCAACCCCAGTAGTTCATTAGTGAATCTGACGCAGCGTGAGCGCGGAGCGGTCCGGAGTGTGGGCCGTCGCGCGAAGTAAATGCCGGACCGTACCGGTGCCGGCGGGAGAATAACAAATTGGGTTTGGGGGCGCGGCCTTGATCCGCTTGGCCGCTCAAAGGATCTTCTGTTTTCGACCGGATATAGAAAGCTGGTGTGCTCGCCGGTTCTATATCTTTGCCGCGGTGATGATGTTTTTGCTGGCGAGCGCGAACCGCGTCTCCGCCACACTCCCCGCTGAAGAGAAAGACGGCGTGGCACCCACCAAAGGTTTCACTCTATTTCACGCTTCACTGAACGAAAACACGCTGGAAGAAAAAGTTGACGAGATTCCGGGGGACCTGCTGGCGAGCGGCGCGCAGGATAACATCGGGCAGCCATTCATTGAGCGCATCGAGTTCGACGGCAATCGTCGAATTCGAAGAGACACATTGCTGGCCCGAATCTTCACCCGACCCGGCGATCCTTACAACGAAGAAGGTTTGCGGCGCGATTTTCAGGCGCTGTGGAACACCCAGTTTTTCGAAGACGTGAAGTTGCGGGTCGAGGACGGCGCGAAGCCCGGCGGGAAAATCATTACCTTTGAAGTGAAAGAACGGCCGGTAATCCGGCGCATTCGCTATGAAGGCATCCATTCCATTTCCGAATCGGACATCCTGGACCGCTTCAAGGAGAAAAAAGTCGGGCTGACAGTGGAAAGCCAGTTCGATCCGACACGCATCAAAAAAGCCGAAGTGGTGATCAAGGATTTGCTGGGCGAGCATGGACGGCAGTTCGCGAAAGTCACACCGCAGTACGAAAGAATCGCCTCCAGCAACGCGGTGATTCTGGTGTTCAAGATCGACGAAGGACCGAAGGTCAAAGTCGGGAAGATCAAGTTCACCGGCAATCACGCGTTCAGCGACCGTAAGCTGATTCGCGCCATGCACAACGACCGGCCGTACGCCATCCCGCTATACATCACCAATATCAACGTGATGTCGAAGACCTATGACCACGACAAATTGATCGAGGACCAGGAAGTCGGAGTTCGCGGCTTGTATCAGAACAACGGTTACATGAAGGTATCCTTGCCGGACCCCATCGTGGAAAACGTGGACACGGAAGGCTGGAAATATGGAATTCCGTTCGCCGGCCGGACCGCGGGCAAGGCGGTGAACATCACCATTCCCATCGAAGAAGGAGACAAGTACACGATGGGAACGCTGAAGATTGCCAGCTCGGATCCGGACAAAGCGCTGTCGTTGAAGGTGGACGCCCTGAAGAGCGTATTTCCGCTGAAGCAAGGCGATGTATTCTCGGCCGCCAAGGTCCGCAAGGCCATGGAAGACTACACCAAAATATACGGCCAGTATGGGTTCATCGATTTCGTTCCCGAGCCGCAGATGGACTTTAACGACAAAGCCAAGCGCGTTGACCTGACCATGAAGTTCGACGAGGGCAAGCAATATTACGTGCGTAGAATCGAATTCAGCGGCAACACCACCACTCGGGACAAGGTCATCCGCCGCGAATTGCTAATCGACGAAGGGCAACTGTTCAACAAACGCCTGTGGGAAATCAGCATTCTGCGGCTGAATCAGTTGAATTACTTCGACAAAATCGAAGCCGACAAGTCCGCGGAAATCAAGCGCGACACCAAGAACGGGACGGTGGACATACTTCTGAAGCTGAAGGAAAAGGGCAAGCAGTCAATCGGATTGCAGGGCGGAGTCAGCGGATTGGCGGGCGGTTTCATCGGGTTGACCTATCAAACCAACAACTTCCTGGGATTGGGCGAGACGCTCACGCTTTCGGCGCAGGTTGGCCAATACAGTCGGAACATCTCGTTGGGGTTCTCCGAGCCGTACTTGTTTGACCGGCCGATTGCCACAGGGTTCACGATATTCTCGACAAAATATGAGTTCAACCAGGCCCAGCAAGCGGCCTTGTACAGTGGCCAGCAGGTCAGCATCAATCCTCAGTACATTCAGGATTACAACCAGAACAGCACGGGATTCACCGTGTATGCCAGTTATCCGCTGAAGCGTTACGCGTTCACCCGCGTGGGCGTGACCTATGGTTTAACGCGCACCAACATTCAAACCTTTAACCAAGCTTCGCAGTTATTGTTCACCCAATTGCAGTTTCTGAGCATTGCCGGGCCGAGCGCGCTCAGCGGAATTCTGGCCAGCAGCATCACCACGTCGATCACCCAGAACACGCTGGACAATCCGATCAACGCCACCCGAGGGCACAGCTATTTTTACTCCGTGTCCGTCGCGGGATTAGGCGGCAACGTAAGAACCGTCACCAATACCGGGGAGTTCAAGTACTTCCGTCCTGTGAATCACAGGCGCAATGCCTTGGGTTTCCGGTTTCTGACGGCTTGGACCACGGGATATGGCGGACGAGAAGTGCCGCCGTACAGCCGCTTCTATATGGGAGGGGAAAACGATCTGCGCGGCTTCGATATTCGGGCGGTTTCTCCGGTGACCTACATCCCCAGCGTAGTCAACCAGGCAGTAACGTATACCGACAACCGGCATCTGTCGGGTTCGGGATTTCCGACGCAAGGGACGTTCACAGTTCCGGTGGTGGCGTACACGATTACCTTCCCCGGAGCCGACATCGAGAGTGTCGGGAATTTCGAATACCGCATTCCCATTGCCGGGCCGGTGGGCATGACGCTGTTCAACGACGTCGGGACCGATGGAATTTTGAACAAGGGCGCACTGAAATTGAACCCAGCCGGTGTGGCCAACATCAACCAGCAGTTCCCACTGGTGAACCAAAGCCAACAACTGCAAATCGCGCCCAATACCAATTTCCACCTGCGCGATTCCACCGGCATCGAGTTTAACGTGAATATTCCGATCGTGCAGGCGCCCTTCCGCATTTATTGGGCGTATAACCCGCTGCGCCTGTATGAAACCATCACCGCGCCGTTCGACAAAATCAATTTGTATAACTTGACGGCGACCTGCCAGTCCTTGGGGCTGCTCGATCCGTTGCATCCCAACCGGTGCGACCCGACGGTTTTGTATCAGATTCAGCCGCTACTGCAGAATCCAGGGAGATTGCATTATTTCGAACCCCGAAGCACCTTCCGGTTTACGGTGAGCCGGACGTTCTAGGCGGAGCAACGGGGCGAGAAGGTCGAGCCATCCGAGGAAAGCAGGGGTCGCGAGCCGGCAAGAAGATGGAGAAATTCCCGGGGGAATCGTCAAGGTTGCCGGTATCAGAAGGAGTGAGGAGAAGTCAGCGATGAGGTTGCAGAGAATCAAAACAACCGCAATGCTGTTGTTGGCGGGGAGCATATTGTGGCAGAACGGGTGCGGAGGCTCCGGCCCGAATACGGTGGTTGATACGGTATCGCCGGGTACGGAGACGGTGATCGCGGGGACCGTGGCGACCTTTACATCGACGGTGACAGGGTCGACCACGTTAACCTCGACCTGGCAATGCACGTTCGTGTACACGCCGAATCCGACCACCCAGCAACCCAGTCCGGCGCAGGTGAATGGTGGGAATTGCACGTCAGGACAGAAGGTGGCGGCGCTGGGAAATGGCAGTTTGGGGACATGGACCATCACGTCCAGCAGCACGAACAACGTGCTGACCTACACGGCTCCCCCGTTAAGCAGTTTCCCGAATCCGATACCGACGATCACATTTACCGCAGTGGCTGACGCGAACAAGAACAAAAAAGGCACCGCCGTGGTGACCCTGGACACCGGCATACGTACGGCGATCAGTCCCTCAACGGCAACCGTGCCGACGGAAGTCAGCCCGGCTCAGCAAGTGCAGTTCACCGCGGATTTTCTGAACGTCTCGCCGGCCAGCGCCAATGCGCAATGGAGACTGGTCCAGCCGGTCAGCGGAAACACAACGGACTTCCCTGGTGGAGCCACGCCTGAACCGCAAGATGCGGCCTGCAGCCCGCAATGCGGCAGCATCAGTGCACAAGGGGTGTATACGGCACCGGCGACGCAACCGACACAAACCTATCCAATTTCCAGCACAACCTCAGCTGCTTCGATTGTGTACGTGGTGGCGTGGGCCGCTGCGGATATCAATCACTACTCCGTCGCAACCATCACGCTGGTGCCGGCCAGCAGTAACCCGATCACATTTACGGGAGTTCACCCGACGACCATTCCCGCGGGAGGGGTGTTGCAAGACATCTGGTTGGACGCCAGGAACCTGCTGAACACTACAGCTATCACTTTTACGCCGCCAGGCACCGGCCAGGTTCCACAGAAGATTGATCCATCGAATATATTTACAGTTCCCATCTCCGCGGCGTATTGCACACCGACCGCTTCTGGTGTAACTCCGGTGATTACGTGCGATGCCTCGATGACAACGCGCATTCGATTGACGGCATCGCAATTGGCAAACGCCGGAACCGGTCAGATCACGGTCAGCGGTATTCCCAACGGTTCTGGGGCAGTGTCCTCGATTTCCTACCCCATCAACCTGGCCTACCCCAGCCCTGCGATCGTGTCGGCAGTCCCGTACAGCTATCCCCAGGGAACTAGCACGCAGTTTGCGACCGACGGCGGTTACTATGGCGGGGGAAACAGTCCCGTCGTGAGCCTGCTGTTCGATGGGCAGTTAAGTATCGCAACCGCATTCAATCCACGGCAGTTTACCGGCTATCTTCCGGGAAGCAGCGGTCCGTTAAATGGCCCGGGACTATATCCGGTTTCGATCGTAAGCAACCTGCCGCCAGGCAGCCAGCCTGCGTACCCAGTGGTGACCACCGATGTGGCGGTCCAGCCGACGTTCGCGGGTTTAAGCTCCTCGTATTTCACCCCGGGCACAACCACGACCAATCCGACGCAAATACAATTTCCTCCTACCATCGCATTCCCTGGGGTGGGCGGGAACGCGAACGTCGCGCCCAGCAGCATGGCGATCGATTCCGCAAAAGGATACGCGGTGATCACCGACCAGGGCGCCAATGCCGTCCAAATTGTGAACTTTGTGGCGAATCCAAACATATCCGGCCGATACATACCGCAAATGGGAATTCAGGTGCCGGTCGGGAATCAGCCCACCAGTGTGGCCATTGATGACCAAATTAACCTGGCCAATTATCCAGGACAGGATTTGGGTGTGGTGGTGAACAGCGCCGATTCCACGCTGACGCTGATGGCGCTGCCTTCCGGACAGGTGATCGGTTCGCCGGTCAGTTTGAAAGGATTGATAGCGGGGCAGTCGGGACCGAACACGCCGATGCCGTATGCGGTCGGGGTAGATCCGATTACGCATTATGCGGTAGTGGCGTTCAGTAACGCCTACAACGGATATATCGTGGACGTGAATCCAAATCCTTCCAGCACCCAGCCGACTTGCTTCGTGTCGACGCAGACCGTGCCGTGTGCCATTGCGGCGGTGTCGATGAACACGGGCGCTTATCCGCAGGTGGTGATGCAGCCGGATGTGCCATTGGCTTACGTCACAACGGGCGGAACCTCCCCGACGGGCCAAACTGGGGTGACGTCCGTGGTCAATTTGCTGTTGACCAACAATACTGTGGCCATCGCCGCAGCGCCCAACGGGATTTCCTGTGTGAATGGAACGGTCACGGTCAGCACCGTAGATCCAAATAATTTGAACCAGAACGTGCCGGGAACCGTGCTGATCGCCGGTGCAACACCCGCTGCTTTCAACGGAAGTTACAACGTCAACTCCGGGTCGGTCACCACCTACGCCTTCACGTATACGTATACGAGTAGCACCGGCAGCACCACCTGTCCGGCCGCAACCGGTGGCGGGGGAACGATTACATACGGCAACCCTTACTACACGTTTCAGATCAACCCTTCGGTGGGGGGCGCGATCAATCCGATCACCAGGACATTCGCGTTTGCGAATCCCAGCGGCACGCCGCAAATTGGTTTCATCACTGGCTTGGACCAGACGGTCAGTTCACTGACTCTTACGGTCGGCAGTTGCAACACCTGCACCCCAATTCCATCGGGCGCTCCGGAACCGGGAATCCGCTACGTGGCATTCGATCCGTTTACCGATGTGCTGGTTGCCTACAATCCGCAGGAGACGCATAACGACATTTCGCTGATCAATCCCGGGGGCCCGACGGCGGTCAGCAACTACGCGGTGGGGTATCGCATCATCCAGTCCATCCAAACGGGTCAAACGGGAACGGGAAGTTACACGCCCGCGGGCAGCACCTCGGCAGTGACGGTATACGGCGCCATGGGGTATGACCCGAAGACCAATCTGGTGCTGGTGGCTAACGCCGGTTCCAATACGCTGAGTTACTTGGACATTGATCCGACGACTACGTTCAAGTCTGTGAGCATTCGGGATGTGCTGGTGACTTCCGGCGGAGTAGCCAGCGCCCAGCCACCATTGGCGGGCACCGCGAACGCTCCGAATCCGCTGCCAAAGGCGGTTTGCGATCCGACTAGCCCCACCAACGTTTATGCGTCGTGCTTATACCAAGGCGTAACCATTGGCCAGTCGGCGACGCTTCGCATATTGGGGCAGGGCTTCCTGAGCGGCGGAACCCCAGTCGCACGGCTGGACACCGACCCGACCGGAGTAACCGTCACCAACGCGACCGATTCCGAAGTCGACGTGACCATCGCGGCGTCGCGGTTGACGCGGGCGCACACTTTCACGCTGGATGTGATATCAGGCAGCGTAAATTCGAATACCCAGGATCTCTACGCCGTAGGGGTAACTTCTCTGTCTTCGCTGTGCAGTACGGCGGTGATGCCGGAAGGCGTGGCCATGGACGAAATGGCCAATGTGGCAGTAATCACCAATTATGGCTGCAACAGCATTTCGTTTATCAACATGGATTCGCTGAACGCGCACAATTACGGAGTGCCGTATGGTTCGTTGCTGGCCACGGTGAACGTCGGGAACAATCCGATTGGAGTAGATGTGATCCCGCGGCTGGGCTACGCGGTGGTGGCGAACAATGCCGACAGTTCCGCATCCATTGTCAAATACGGTGGCAGTCCGTTTGCGGCATCACAACTGGCCTTTGCTTCAGCGGTTTGCACGACCAGCTCGGGTTCAACTTCAACTACGAATGTGTGCACCGGGGTTTCTCCGGTGGGGGTGGACATCGACCAGGATCGGGCGCTGGCCCTGGTAGCCAACAGCGGGGGCAACAGCCTTTCCGCCATCGATTTGACGACATTGGCGCTAACTACCTACACGGGGAATGGAACTACTTGCCAGGCCATTCCCTGCGCACCTATGCAATTGGTGGCCACCAGTGGGCCCCCCACGGCGATAGCCATCGACCCGAATCGCGCGGAAGCGGTAGTCACCAACATACAGAACGCCGGAACAACCAGTATCACCGGCGGTCTGGATGTGATCAGTTTGTCGGGTAGCGCGCCAACGAAGATCACCACCGCGTCGATCAGCACACTAACCGCGAACCCGACGGGAATCGTGTTCGACCCAGTGCCCAGCCCGGCGCTGTTCTACGCGACGTCCACGCAGCAGAACGCGATCTATTCGTTTAACCCTGATAGCGGCTCGACCTCGTTGATCCGCGTGGGCATCAATCCTTACTCGATTGCGTACAACTACCAGACCGGAACGATGGTGAGCATCAACTCGACGTCGAACACCTCATCGGTAGTGGACGCGGTGAATGCGGCCAACTCCTCGTTTGCCACGCGGTCGACGCTGGGGATCAGCAGCCAATCGCAATTTGCGGTGGCCATCGATCATTTCACCAATACGGCGGTGGTGGTCGATCAGAACAACGACCGGGTGCTGTTGCTGCCGATGCCGGAGTAAGGCGGGTGATTGCTGGTGGACACCTGCACGGCAAGATTGCGGGGAAATCGGCGAGTCGGATATACTAAAGCGTTTGTGATTCGGCGATAGAACAGGTCTGCACGCTGGTTCGGGCTGCATGAGAGACCGACACCCGCTACGCGAGTATTTCGGCAGGAATCACGAAGAACGAACAAGCGAATCGCACAAAAAGTTTAGGGCTACGCTTTCAGTTCGCGAAGAGGATAGAGAAGAGCGTGCCCGGAGATCAATAAGGAGAATACAGTGAATTCGAGAAACATGATTCGTGTGGTTGCTCTCGGCCTTCTATGCGCGGCCGGAACAACGACCGTTCGGGCACAAGCCGCGGCGGGCTCCGCGGCGGCCGGGAAAATCGCGGTGATCAATGTGCGGCAAGCTATTGTCAGCACCGGGGAGGGCAAACAGGCCTCCGCGGAATTGCAGGCGCAGTTCACGCCGAGGCAGAACGAGATGGAGAATTTAAACAAGCAGATCAACGATCTGCGCACCAAGTTGAATGCCGGGCAAGCCACGCTGAGCGATGACGAGAAAGGCCGGCTGACCCTGCAGGGGCAGCGCTTGACGCAGCAATTGGATCGCAAACAGAACGAGTTGAATGAGGACGTGCAAGCGGCGCAAGGCGAAGTGGTGGACCGGATCGGGCGGAAAATGATGGACGTGCTGGATCGCTACTCGCGTGAGAATGGATTTGTGGCAGTGTTTGATTCCTCGGCGCAGAACTCCCCGATTTTATTTGCATCCACCAACATCGATATCACACAAGACATCATCAAGCTGTACGATCAGGCTTATCCGGTGAGGGCGGCGGGCGGAACAACGGCTCCGGCAGCGAAGCCTGCCGCGAGACCAGCCACGAGCACTCCACCCGCTCCTAAACCATAATTGGTTTGGGGTGTCAGGCGCAGCTGTCGCAGGGTTCTGCAGCCGCGGACCCGAGGTGGCTGGTGCTAGACTGCGGAAGATACGCCGAGCACGGGCTCTGACCGGTAAACGGCCCCTAGCTTGCTTTTAGCGGGTTAGCGGAATATACTATCTCTTCGCTCTGTTATGGGTCGCACGATAGGGTGGGCGCAAGCCCACTTTTTTGTTGCCGCCGGATGAACCGAGCTTCAAACCGGCTTAGCCCGGGGAGTCTTTGAGTGAATTTGGAGAAGATCCGCGAGGCCGCGGAGCGAGTTGCAAAATCCGAAGGCTTGGAAGTCGTGGATGTCGAATGGAAGGTCGGGAAGCAACGGTTTCTGAGGGTGTATATCGACCGGGTTCCGCCCACTGGAGTCGTGGAAGCGACTGAAAACCAGCAGGTTGCCAGTGGATACGCGAACATCAGCCATGCGGACTGCGAACGGGTTAGCCAGCAGCTCAGCGTGATATTGGATGTGGAAGAGCTTGTTCCGGGACCGGGATACGTTCTGGAAATCAGCTCGCCTGGCATGGACCGGGCGTTGAAAACGCCAGCGGACTTCCAAAGGTTTGCGGGGCGGTTGGCGAATATTTCCACGATCGAGCCTATAGGCGAGGCTAAGTTCTTCGAAGGAAGACTGAGAGGTTTTACCGACGGCAGGGTCCGGATGGAGTTGAAAGGCAAGGAAGCACGGATGGTGGAGATACCGCTGGAGACGATCCGTAAGGCGAACCTGGCGATTGAATTTTAGGATTGAAGGAAAATGGCGAGTCTGCTCTATCAACAAATCGAAATGCTCAGCCGGGAGAAGCACATCGAACCGGAAGTGGTGATTTCCGCGATTGAAGACGCCATGGTGGTGGCGGCGCGGAAATACTACAAGACCGAGGAAGATCTGCGCGGAAAGTTCAACGCTGAAACCGGGCAAGTGGACGTGTTTTCGGTGTTGACGGTGGTCGAAGAGGTGACCGACCCGAAGCGGGAAATCAGCATAGCCGACGCGAAGAAGAAGGACGCGAACTTGGAAGTGGGCGGGGAGATTCGCACATCCAAACCCACGGATGTGCTGGGGCGCATTGCGGCGCAGACCGCGAAACAGGTGATTCTACAAAAAGTGCGCGAAGCCGAGCGCGACACGATTTACAACGAGTACCACACGCGATCGGGTGAACTGGTGACGGCGATTGTGAAGCGCGCCGAAGGTCCGGACTTGATCGTGGACATGGGACGAACCGAAGCGCGGCTGCCCAAGCGCGAACAATCGAAGTTGGAAACCTACAACATTGGCGAGCGCTTGCGCGTGGTCATCAGAACCGTGGATCGCGCAGCCAAGGGACCGCAGGTGATCGTATCGCGCGCGGACGCAGCGTTGGTGCAACGGTTGTTCGAAATGGAAGTGCCGGAAATTTATGACGGCACAGTGCAGATTCGCGCCGCGGCACGAGAAGCCGGTGAGCGGACCAAAGTGGCGGTGGCCAGCCGGGACAAGGACGTCGACCCGGTCGGCGCATGCGTGGGAATGAAGGGCATGCGCGTGCAGTCGATCATTCGCGAATTACGCGGTGAGAAAATCGACATCATTCCGTACAACGAGGAAACCGTGGCGTTCGCGCAGAAGGCGCTAAGCCCGGCGAAGGTCACGCGGGTGCAAATCACCGACCCGGAAAACAAAAAGCTGGAAGTGATTGTGGAAGATTCGCAACTGTCCTTGGCCATTGGCAAGAAGGGACAGAACGTGCGGCTGGCCAGCAAGCTGATCGGCTGGGACATCGACATCAAGAGTGAAGAAGAGAAGCGGCGCGAGATCGAAGAGCAAATGACCGCGCTGACGGCTCCGGCTACACCGCTGACAGTGTTAGCGGGAGTCGGGCCGAAGACCATCGAGAAGATCGAAGCGGCCGGGATTACGTCGCTGGAGAAACTGGCGAGCATGACTCCGGAACAGCTGATGGAGATTCCGGGTATCGGCGAAAAGATGGTCGACAAAATCTACCAGGCTGTGAACCGCTTCTATGAAGGTGGAGAAGGTGCAGCCGAAGGCGCAACCGAGACCGAGGCTGCTGAAGGAGCGGAAACTGTCGAAGGGGCGGAAGCTGTCGAAGGTACTGAGGCTCCAGAAGGGACTGCTGAGGCAGCTACAGAATCCACCGAGGAAATCGCCGAACGCGAGGACACCGCGGAGACCGCAGAAAGCTCGGCATTGGCCGAGCCTCCCGAACAAGAGGCCGCACCGGAGCCGGAAAACGCGGAACAAACCAGCGAAGAAATTCCCGCCAAGCACCATGCGGCGGCGGCTGAGTCTACGGAGCATCCTCCCGAGGGTCAGCAGGAAGAGAAAAGCTCCTAAGAAGTATGAGTGACGCATCACAAGTTCGGATCAACGAATTAGCCCGTGAGCTGGAGGTCAAGGCGAAAGCCATCATCGACCTGCTGCCGGGGTTTGGTGTAACCGAAAAGAAAACGCACTCGAGTTCGATCCCGATCGACGTAGCGGATAAGGTTCGCCGGAAACTACAAGGCACTCCGGAACCGCCAGCGGCTGCGCCGGCGCCCGCGGTGCAAGAAACGCCAAAGCCCGCGCCCGCCGTGAAACCGCCAGTGGCAGCGGCTCCCGTCGCTCATGCACCAGCCAAACCGGCGCTGCCCAGCGCTCCGCCTGCGGCCGCACATGTTCCCGCCGCGCCGGTGGCGAGACCTGCTGGCCCAAGCACGGCTCCTCCCGCTCCAGCCTCTGCGACTCCCGCGCCTGCGGTGCGGCCTGCTCCAGCGGCTCCCGCCTCGACCGCAAAACCACCAGTATCCCCGCCGCCAGCACCCGGAGTTGCGGCACCAAGGCCGGCTCCTCCCGCGCCGCCGCCGCATGCCGGTTCACCAACACCGGGACAACCCATCGGCGCACGTGCTCCTCAGGCTGTACCGCCAAGAGTTCGTCCCCCACAGCCCAGTGCGCCGCCGGCTGCTGCGCGTCCGGCTGCCGGAACGACCCCAGCAGGTCGGCCTACAGCGCCAGCGCGTCCACCGATGCCGACTGGTGGGAATCGCGGGCCTATACCTGGTACCGAGCCGCGCCCGGAACGGCCCAGCGGGCCGCGTCCAGGCCAACCCATGCGTCAGCAAACGGGACAGGGTCCTCGACCTTTCACGCCGCGCCCCGGAGCACCCGGCGCTCCAGGCGGACCCGGAGCACAGCGTCCCTGGGGCACGCGCCCTGGAGCGGTGCCATCCGGATCGCGACCTGGTCCGCGAACGCCCGGACGACCCGCAATGTTGCCGCCCTTGCCTGACAAAATGCCGCCGAAGGCCGAGCCGGGCAAGCCGCTGTATACGCGACGGCCGACCCAACGGCAGCGGCCGATGGTCGACAAACGAGAGATTGAAGGCGAACGGAAATTGCATCCGACGCGGCAGCGTCCCGGTGCTGGCGGGCGTGGCGTAGCTGCGGTAGCGGCTGCACCGGTCGAACCGCGTCCGCCCCGCGAAGTGACCTTGACCGAAGGAATCACCATTCGGGAACTGGCGGAGAAGCTGGACGTTCGGGCAAAAGATTTGCTGAAGACCTTGTTGGACCGGGGAGTGTTCGCCAGCATCAACCAGGCGCTGGACGTGCAAACCGCCACGGAGCTGGCGCAGGCGTTCAACGGAATCGTAAACGTGGTTTCTTTCGAAGAGGAAATGGTGTTGGAGGTGGCGAAGGAAGAGACCAGGGAGAACCTGAAACCTCGGCCGCCGGTAATCACGGTGATGGGTCACGTGGACCACGGGAAAACCAGTTTGCTGGACGGCATCCGCGAAGCGGATGTGGCTGCCGGAGAGGCTGGGGGAATTACCCAGCACATAGGCGCGTACAAGGTGCAGGTGGGCGATCGCAGCGTGGTGTTTGTGGACACGCCGGGTCACGAAGCGTTTACGCGCATGCGCGCGCGCGGGGCGAAAGTGACCGACATTGTGGTTTTGGTGGTTGCGGCTGACGACGGCGTGATGCCACAAACACGGGAAGCCATCGACCACGCGAAAGCCGCAGGCGTGCCGATCATCGTGGCCATCAACAAGATCGACAAGCCGGAAGCGCAACCCGAGCGAGTGAAACGGCAATTGTCGGATTTGGGGCTGATGCCCGCGGAATGGGGCGGCGAAACCGAGTTCGTGGAAGTATCCGCAAAGCAAAGGAAGAATCTGGATAAGCTGCTGGAAATTATTTTGCTGGTGGCCGATTTGCGGGAATTGAAGGCGAATCCCGACGCGCCGGCGAGTGGCACAGTACTGGAATCGCGAGTGGACCGCGGGCGCGGGCCGGTGGCGACGATCCTGGTGCAGAACGGAACGCTAAATACCAGCGACTTCTTCATCGCTGGATCGGTATTCGGCAAAGTGCGCGCGATGTTCGACGATCGCGGGCGCGGCGCAAAGGACGCGCCACCCTCGACGCCGGTGGAAGTGCTCGGCCTGCAGGGCGTGCCGGAAGCAGGTGATCATTTCCAGGTTACCGATGAAGCGAAAGCGCGGCACGTGGTGGAGTTTCGGCAATCGAAGCAACGCGATGCGGCGCTACGGGCCAGCGCCGGTGCGCGCATTACCCTGGATCAACTGCACGAGCAGTTGAAAGCTGGGGAAGTCAAAGAGCTCCCGATTGTCATTAAGGCTGATGTGCAAGGCTCCGCGGAAGTGTTGGAAGAGATGTTGCCCAAGCTTTCGACCGAGCAGGTGAAACTGAAGATCATCAGCGCGGGAGTAGGCGCGGTAACGGAGAACGACGTGCTCCTGGCCAGCGCGTCCGGAGCCATCATCATCGCCTTTGGTGTCCGCCCGGATCGCAAAGCGGCGGACTTGGCGCAACAGGAAAACGTCGACATTCGCACGCACAACATCATTTATGAAGTGTCCGACGAAATCAAAAAGGCTATGGAAGGCCTGTTGGAACCGGTGGTCCAGGAAACCTATCTGGGCCGCGCCGAAGTCCGGAATACGTTCCGTGTAAAGGGCGCCGGGACCGTGGCCGGGTGTTACGTTCAGGACGGAATTATGAAGCGCGATGCACAGGTCCGTGTGGTGCGCGACGGGACGTTGGTGTACACCTCCAAGCTGAGTTCGCTAAAGCGATTCAAGGATGACGTGAATGAAGTGCGCACCGGATTTGAATGCGGAATCGGGATCGCCAATTTCAACGACGTGAAAGTCGGCGACGCTCTGGAATGCTTCCAGGTCGTCAAGTTATCCGCTGCCGAAGCTGCCGCACAAGGGGCCGTTCCCGCCCGGAAATAGCTGCAGACTGAGACCCGGGCGTAGCAGCCCGAGAAAATAACCGCCATGGCGATAGGATTGCTGACCCTGGAACTGCACCTGCCGGAAGCGCAGTCCCTGAAAGACAAGCGCCAGGTGTTACGCAGTTTGAAGGACCGGTTGCGCGGGCATTTCAACGTGGCGGTAGCGGAACTGGATTTTGAGGAGACTTGGCAAAGGTCGGTCGTCGGAGTAGTGACGCTGAGCAACGAAGAGCAGCACGTGGAGGAATCCCTGCAAAAGGTGCTGGCGGAAGCCGACAAAATCCTGGGACCGCTGCTGATTGCGCATGCCATCGATTTTCTGTGACTCCTTGCTTGGCTATGCCGGCGCGTAGGTAGACATCATGAGCCCTGACCATCATCGTCACGAGCGAGTCGGCGAAGAAATCGCACATGAGATCAACGCTATGCTGGCGGGGGAGTTGAAAGACCCCCGTTTAGAAGGAAACGTGTGTGTCAGCGAAGTGCGCGTGCAGCCGGACATGAAACACGCGCGGGTATTCGTCACGGTGAGAACCGAAAACACCAAAGAGCAGACCGATGCGATCAAGGCGCTGGAACATGCCGTGGGATTCATTCGCCACGAATTGATCGAAAGGCTGCAGCTGAGACGTTTGCCGGACCTGCATTTCACGCTGGACCTCTCTCAGGAGCATGTGGAGAGGATTGAACAACTTTTGAAGCAGATGAAGACCGAGAAGACGTCCAAACCCCAGGCGGGTTCCTAGCGCCTTCGTTTTGCAATTGCAGGCGATATGGTTAGTTTCGTAGCGAACCGGGGCGCCTCTGGTGTGAATACTCGAAGTATGATCGTTCCTTGAACTCCACGAATTGGGCCTGAGGATCGGACCGTTTTTTCATGGCACGGCAACCACAACCCGCAGCGTTCGATGGCGCGCTGGTGATCAACAAGCCGCAGGGAAAGACTTCGCACGATATTGTCGATGCCATCAGGCGGCTGGCGGGATTCCGGCAAATCGGGCACCTGGGTACGCTCGATCCACTAGCGACGGGCGTGCTGGTGTTGTTGCTGGGCAAAGCCACGCGGCTGGTGCGTTTCTACGCGGGAAGACGCAAACGGTACAATGCGGCTTTCCGGTTCGGGTACGCCACCAACACTTACGATTCCGAGGGCGAAGCGGCAGGCCCGGACACATGCCCAGTGCTGGATCAGCAACTGATCGAGCGATTAGCCGGACAGTCCGTGGGTTCATTCGAACAGATGCCCCCGATTTTTTCCGCCAAAAAGATTCATGGACGGCCAGCCTATGAGCTGGCGCGCAAGAACCAAGCTGTGGAGCTCAAGCCAATCCGTGTGCAGGTGTTCGAATATCAACTGACCAGAGTGGAGGGCTGCGTGGCCTGTTTTTCGATCGAATGTTCTTCCGGAACCTATATTCGGTCGTTGGCCCACGACATGGGCCGGCAGGTCGGCTGCGGCGCACACTTGAGCGAGATTTGCCGGACCGCAGTTGGGGAGTTTTCGCTGGATCAGGCAGTGGAACTGGAAGAGTTGGCCACGGCCGCGCGTGAAGGGAAGCTCCAGAGTTGGGTGATCCCGCTGGAGAATCTGCTGCCGGATTACCCGAAGACCACGGTGCTGCCAATCGTAGAGAAGAAAATCCGGCACGGGGCCAAATTCAACGTGATGGCGTCGCAACTGCAGCCGGGACGAGCAGAGTTGCCGCCGGGAGCGACCACTCAGCTGAATGGCGATGCCGTGCATGCTCCGCGATTGCGTGTGTTCAGCGGCGAGAATAAACTACTGGCCATTGCGGAGGCGGTGGTGCCGCGCACCTACCAGCCTGTGGTGGTTTTCGATCCGCTGCCATAGCGCTGCGAGTTCGAAGTCGTGAATCCAGGAAGCTCTTGCGGGTGACCGTGGAGAGATGCCGATGAATTCCGTTGCCACCGAAAAAGCCGGCGCGCCGGGCTTCAGCCGGCTTGTGACTATCCCAGGGCCCGTCGGGCGTGAGAACTGGACCGGGGACCTGGCGGTGCAAGCATGCCGGGATCTGGAATCCGGCCACATCGTGTTCCTTCCCAATTCGCCGATCGAGATTCCATGGGAAGACCGCGAACTGCTGCTGGGCCGCAAACAATCCAGCTCCGCTTATCATAAGAACATCGCCTACCGGCCGCTGGAGGACCGCGTCACCGGGCTGGACAGCAGTGAAGCCGGGGACGCCGAGAAACTGCGACGGATTATGCGGGATTTCTCGCGCCGCTCGGTGGAGTTCCTGAGCGATTTCCTAAGTCCTTACGCAAAAACCTGGAAGCAGGAACTTGCCAGCTTCCGGCCGATCGAGGAAAAGGGCCGGCAAGCGAGAGTCCACGCCAGAAACGATTTACTCCACTTTGACTCATTTCCGACGAGGCCGACCAATGGCGCGAGAATTCTGCGATTTTTCACCAACATTAATCCGGCACAAGGCCGCGTGTGGCTGACCTCGCAAACCTTCGAAGCTTTCGGGCCCATGATGGTGAAGGCCGGGCGGCTAACGGCGTCGGTGAATAATCCTGTGCGTCGAGCGGCATATACAGTGGCTCGAAAGCTACATTTGCGCGGCGCGCACCGTTCTCCGTACGACGACCTGATGCATCGTTGTCACAATCTGATGAAGGAAGATGCGCAATTCCAGGAGGACACGCCGAAAAATCGCTGGGAATTTCCGCCCAATTCATCGTGGATGGTCTTCACGGATTGCGTGAGCCATGCGGTGCTTTCGGGGCAATACGCGTTGGAGCAGACGTTCCTGGTGCCGCACTCCGCCCTGGTCGAGCCGCAGCGTTCGCCTTTGGCCATACTGGAGTCGCTGGCGGGCCGGCGCTTGACGGTTTGATGAGAAGTTGCTGACTGAAAAATCGCAGAGCCTTGCCGCGACGAAGTTCTATCAGGCACAGACTTGTAGCCGTGATTACTCTGGCCGTGGAGGGGGCTCGGGAGGCGGAGGTGCGGCCGGTTGCGGTTGGTTTTCTTGAGGAGGAGGGTTGCCCGGCGCAGGAGGGGCAGTCGGGAACCGCTCTTCCGGCCGGGCCTCAGGCGGAACACCGGGTGTAACCGCACCCGCGGAACCAGAGCCGGTGGCGTCGCCGCGACCCGCGTAGATTTCATGCAATTCATGATCGGGAACACGCAATTCTCGCGGCGTAATCAGGATGAGCAGCTCATTGTCAGTCATGTTGCTGGTTTCCGAACCGAACAGGTAACCGGCATAAGGGATTTTCGCCAAGCCGGGGATGCCGCTCAACGATTTGGTCAGTTCGCGATCCAGCAAGCCGCTGACGATGGAAGTTTCCCCTTCTTTTAACCGGACCGTCTGCGAGAACGATTCATTGGAAATAATGGGAATGCCGTTGTTGTTGGCGCCCGTGAGGGCTTTGAGTTCATATTCCATCTGAAGCGTGACTTCGTTGTCAGGATGAACATACGGAGTGGCTTTAACCTTCAGGCCAATGTCCACATACTCCGACCCAGGATAAGGCGTTTGGGCCACTGACGAAACGCCAACAGCGCTTGTAGGGCTGACCAGCAGGGTGACAGAGCCATCGGCGCCGCTAATGTCGTTGGTAACCACAATGTCGGGAAGCGCGTTGCCGGTGAAGTTGCCGACCAGGATGGCGTCGGGGTCGGTGCCGGCGGCGGGCTCGAGCACCTCGGTGAAAAGGCCGCTGCCCAGATCAACATAAACGACCACGGTGCCGGAGCCCTTGCTGGTAACCGCGATTCCGCCGGTGGAGGTGCCAGCCAAATCGGCAATGGCGACTCCCGCGGGAGAAGAAGTTACGGACAAGGGCGATTGGGAAGATTGTGCAAAGGTGCCGTCGCCATTGCCCAAGTAGACGCTCACGCTGTCGTCATTTTGATTGGCGATGGCCAGTCCGGGCCCGGTGCTGCCATCCAGAGTGCCGGAAGCGATGGCCACCGGAAAATTACCGACGGGCAGGGGCGACTTGGGAAATTCCGTGAAAGTGCCGTCGCCGTTGCCTTTGAGAACGGTGACGTTTTTGCTGGTCTGATTCACGATGGCGAGGTCAGGCTTGCCGTCGCCGTTGAAATCAGCGCTGGTGATTGCGATTGGGCCAATTTCCCCGGAAGGCAAGGGAAATGGGGAACCTTTGACTTCGTTGAAGGTGCCATTGCCGTTACCAGTGAACACCGAATAGCTGTTATCCGCGAAGTTGGTGACCACGAAATCCAGATTGGAATCCGTGTTGGTGTTGAAGGTTCCCAGAACAATACCGCTGGGCCGATTGCCGACGGTGTAAGTGACCGCCTGCTTGGGATTGGTGAAGGTGCCATCACCATTGCCCAGCAGCACCATCACCGAATTGTTGATTTGCGAGGCGACCAGCAGGGCGGGGATGTTATTGGTTTGCGTGTTCACCGCACCGGATGCAATGGCGACCGGACTGCCTGCGCCACCTTGCGACGCGGTGATCGAAGTTGTTCCCGCGGCCACGCTGGTGGCCAGGCCGGAGCTGGCCCCAATCTCGGCGACGGAAGTTTTCGAAGAGGCCCAGGCCGCCGCAGAAGTCACGGTTTGCGTGCTGCCGTCGCTGTATGTGCCCGTTGCGGTGTATTGCACGGAAGTACCAACAGCAACCGAGCGATTCACCGGGGAAACAGAAATGGATTTCAAGGTTGCGGAGGTTACCGTCAGCGGAGTGGACGTACTTTTCACAGTACCGATGATTGCAGAGATTTGTGCGGATCCGGCGCTGATGCCGCGCACCAAGCCAGACCCGACGCCGACACTGGCAATGCCGGTGTTCGAAGAGGTCCAAGTTGCGCTGGTGGTGACGTTTTGTTGCGTACCGTCGCTGAAGGTACCAATCGCTTGGATTTGCACCGTGCCATTTCTGGCGACGGAAGCGCTTGCGGGCGCCAAGGCGATCGATTGAAGAGCGGCTGAAGTGGCCTGCAGGACTGCCGCAGGACTACTGACGTTTCCGAATGTAGCGGTGATTTGCGTTGCGCCCGCGCCTTGACCGATGGCCAAACCAGTTTGCGCTCCGATTATGGCAACAGCGGTATTGGAAGAGGCCCAGGTCACATCGGGCGTAATGTCTTGCCTGGTGCCGTCACTGAAAATGCCCACGGCGGTAAACTGTTGCGTCCCTGAAGGCGCCAGCGAAGCAGTGCCCGGCGTAATGGCGATGGATGTGAGCGTCGCGTTGGTGACAGTCAACGACACCGGGGAACTCACGATCCCGGATGTGGAACTGGAAGGAGCGGGACCCAGGGAAATTGGCGAACCAGGCGCCTGGGCGAACTGCGAGGGCGCGTTGGCGCCTTGATTCAGCAGGATGCTGAGGGTGTTGTCTCCCTGATTGACCACGGCAAGGTCCTGGCTACTGATGCCGCGAAAATCGGCGGTGGTCATGGCGACAGGCGCATGGCCGACTGTGAATTGTTGCATTCCGATTGTCGTGGTGGAAACTCCGCCGATGCTAGGAGTCAAGCCGCCAGTGCCCAAGCTTCCGGACAGCAGTGAAAGTGTAATCGGGTAGCGTTCCCCAGCGAAGAAGGTTGCCGGTTGGCCTTCCTGGGCTCGGAGCAGCACCTGGCGACCGCTCCGGACCAGATTAAGTGATTTCGAAAATTGCGCGGAGAACGTGGGCAGAGTCACTAGAAAAGTCGATTTGCCGCCCCCGAACGCCGCAATCGGAGGAATGGCGGAGGCGAGACTGGTGAGGCCGCCACTTGCGGAGGTGCCGAACACTTGCGCGAGGAGCGTCAGCAATGCCGTGTAGCTGGGAGCGGTGCGCAGGGCGCTGATCAGGTTTGGAGGTACTGAGTAGACCGACAAGCTGGCGGGTGGGGTGATTCCCAGTTGAGCAGCGGTGTTGCGGTCGACTTCCAGAAACTCGATCTCCAGAAGCACTTCGCCGTGGCCTTTCTCCAAATCGTTGATGATGGCTTGGGCCAAGTGAACACGGGGGATGGTGTCACGCATGGTCAAGCTGTGAGCATTCAAGGAGAGTTGCACGCGTTGTGCGCCGGTTAGCTCACGAACGGCTTTCACAATATCGGCCATCTCCGTCGAGGTGGTGGAATTGGGCAGGACGAAGGTCTGCTCGATGACCGTTTCGAAGGCTCTGCGCTTTTCGGTGGTGTCCGCGGCGACGAAAAGCATGTTGGAACTCAGCGGCTTCCAAAAGGTGGCGGTCTCGGCGGTCAGCACCTTCATAGCGGTTTCGAAGTCCACGTCGTCCAACTGCAGTTTCACGTTGCGGGCCGGCAAATCGGCATCGAAAACCACCTTCAAACCATAAGCGGCAGCCACTTGCTGATAGGCGGTGCGTAGGTCGGTGCGAAAGTGAAAATTTTTCTTGCCCTTGTCGGGATTGAGCTGAGGCAAACCTTGAATGGCTTCGTGTGGCTGCACCCCTTTGTTTTCCGCGCGCATAGATTCCATCTGTTTCAAGCGCTCAAGCACGGTGGTATTGGAAGGATCGATCTGCAAAGCGGCCGCGAGAGCCTGCGTGGCTCCCAGCAGATTGCCTTCCACGGCCGAACTTTCCGCACGATCGACGTAAGCATGAACCAGTTTGGAGCGCAACGCGGCGGCCTTGCCGAGGATCATCACATCGAAAGGCGCGTAGCGGACCGCCTCGTCGTAGGCCGCCAACGCCGCTTCATCCGCTCCCGCTGCTTCTTCCTTGGCTCCCAGCTCCATCAGCTTCTTGGCACGTTTGGGATCTGGCTTGACCATGGCGTGTGAATCGTCCGCAACAGCGGAGTCTTGGCGGGTTTGCGCTGGCAGCGCTGGCCAGGCGAGTAAACAAGCCAGCAGCGATGCAAAAAGCGACTGAAGAAAACGAGAATACATATAACCTTTGGACGCAACCCTTCATTCTACAGTGCGCGGGAAAAGATGCCGAATCGGAGGCGGACGTGACCGATAAGCTTGACGTGTGCGAGGGGGAGCGGGTAGACTTATCGTAGTTGCAAATAACTTTCAACTGGAGTCCTCGTGCTCTCCGCTTTTTTGATCGCGCTACGTGAAGGGGTCGAAGCCGCCTTGGTCGTCGGCATCGTCTTGGTTTATCTGTCCCGCACCGGTCGCAGCAATCTTTCGCGGTACGTTTGGGGCGGGGTGGCGGCGGCTGTAGCCCTGAGTCTCGCGGTGGCTATTGCGCTGGATCGTTTCAACATCAGCGAAGACGGTTTTGAAGGGCTGATGTATCTGGTGGCGGCGTTCTTTGTGGTCACCATGATTTTGTGGATGAACAGGGTTGCCAAGCATCTGAGAAAAGAAATCGAGCAAAAAGTGGAGAAGTATGCCGGGCGTGGTGCATCGGCGGCCGGCTGGGGGATTGGACTGTTCGTGTTTTTGATGGTGCTGCGGGAAGGCGCGGAACTGGCGCTGATCTTGCGTGCGGTGGAAATGTCCACGGAAGGCTTGGAGACCTGGATTGGAACAGTCGTGGGAATCGCGGCGGCAGTTGCGGTGGGACTGTTCTTCTTTAAAGGCACATTGAAAGTGCCGTTGCATCGGTTTTTCGCGGTGACCAGCGCGATTCTGATTCTGGTGGCGATCCAGTTGGCGGTGACCGGATTGCATGAGTTGAGCGAGGCGCGCTGGATTCCTTCGAGCAAGTCGGAAATGGCCATTCTAGGGCCCATCGTTCGCAATGAACTGTTCTTTTTTGTGTTTGTGTTTGGCGCAGTTGTGGTGATGATCTTCCGGGAATGGCAAAACGCCACGCAGGCGCGGCAACCCGCCGCTCCGCTGAACGACGCTGAGAGGCGTTTGCTGGAATCCAAGAACCGGCGGCAACGGCTGTGGATGATGGCGGCTGCTACGACCAGCCTCGGGGTCATTCTGGCACTCACCGCCGATTTCATTTATGCCAAAGTGAACGCCGCGCCGCCGCGAGCACGTCCGGTACAAGCCATCAATAATCAGGTTCGGATTCCCGTTGCGGAAGTGCAAGACGGCAATTTGCACCTGTTCACACTTACGGCCGGCGCGCAGTCGATTCGCTTCATGGTCATCAAGAAGCCGAACGGGTATGGGACGGCGCTGGATGCCTGCTTGATCTGCGGAGCGGAAGGGTACCGGCAAGAGGGTCAGAACGTAATTTGCCGGCATTGTGCTTCGGCCATTTACATTCCGTCGATCGGACAAAAGGGTGGCTGCAATCCCATCGGCTTTCCGTCGAAAATCGAAGGGGATGACATCGTATTCGACGTGTCCTCGGTGACCAAGGCGGCAGAGGAAATTCCGCAATAGGAGGGTCTGGCTGCAAACCCAGAAATGTTCCTACGACTCGTAGCTGATTCCTTCACGCGACGACCCCGGCGCAAAATACTGAGCATGGCGGCCCTGGCCATGGGCATGGCGGTGGCCACGGCGGCGCTCAGCGTGTCTTTGGACGTGGGCGACCGGCTGGCGCAGGAATTTCGCAGCTTGGGCGCCAATTTGTTGGTTACGCCGGAGGAAGACTCATTGCCCCTGGAAATTGGCGGAGTGGACTACCGGCCGGCGAATGCAGGGCGCTATTTGCCGGAAGGGGATCTCGGAAAGCTCAAAACGATATTCTGGCGCTTCAATATTATGGCCTTTGCGCCGATTCTGGATGTTCCGGTGCAGGCGTGGTCGCCAGCGTCGAAGAACTGGTCGAGTCCCGGAATCGTAGGCAATGTAACGCTCGTGGGCACGTGGTCAAATCACGCGGTGCCCGTACCGGATGGCACGACCTACGTCACCGGGATCGAGAAAACAAATCCGTGGTGGCATGTCGAAGGGAACTGGTTCGCCGAGGGTTCGGATCAGTGCGTGATCGGCAGTGGACTAGCCAAGCGCGCGGGAATCACTACCGGCAACACCATCAGCGTGCATGCCGGCGACGCGACGGCCTGGCACCCGCTTAGGGTGGTGGGAGTGCTGTCCACTGGCGGGCCGGAAGATGAGGCGATTGTGGTGCCGCTGAAGATCGCGCAGCAGGTAGCCGGCAAACTGGGCATGTACCGGCGGTTGTACGTGAGCGCATTGACCAAGCCGGAGGACGCCTTTGCGCGCAAGGATCCGAAAACGATGACGCCGGCGGAGTTCGACAAGTGGTACTGCACGCCGTATATATCCGCGATTGCCCTGCAAATCAGCGAGGAATTGAAAGGCACGGACGTTCGAGTGATCCGGCGGGTCGCGGAAGGAGAAGGCAACGTATTGAGTCGAGTGCGCACGTTGCTGTGGCTGGTGACGTTCGCGTCGCTGTTGGCGGCAGCGTTGGCGGTGGGCGCTTCGGCGGCAGCTTCGGTGATTGAACGGCGCACAGAAATAGGTTTGATGAAGGCGCTGGGCGCAAACTCCGGATTGGTGGGCGTGTTGCTGGCGGCTGAACAGTTGCTGCTGGCCTTTGTGGGCGGCGGGCTCGGCTATGCCCTGGGCATAGTGTTTGCGCGCGTGCTGGGAGAAAGGATCTTTGGATTTACACCCGAACCGAAAGTGTTCGTGCTGTTGATAATCCTTGTTCTGGCCGCGGCGATCACTTTGATCGGCAGCGTATTCCCACTACGCCAGGCAGCGCGATACGATCCTGCGCCGATTTTGCGAGGCGAATGATGGCAGGCTTTTCGATGTTCTGGCGCATTGAGCGGCGGCTGCTGACCACCAACTACGGGCGCTTATTCGTCATTTTGCTGGCATTGGGCGCGGGCGCAGCGGTAACCAGCGCGCTGCTGAATTTGCAGATCGACGCGAAGAGGCGGCTGACCACCGAGTTTCGAGCGTTGGGCGCAAACGTGATCGTTACCCCCAAACAAGCGAACACCGAAGATAGCTCGGGTGCGACCATCGATCAGACATTGCTGGCCCAACTGCCACAGGACTACGAAGGCAAAGCAATTCCCGCCGTCGGGTTCCTGTACGTGATTGGAGAAGTAGCCAAGACCGGCACAGCGCACTTTGAGCCCGCGGTGATCGCGGGTACCGAAGGACACGGGTTGACGCAGGTTCGTCCGGGACGTCGCACAGAGTATCTGGCCAATCCGGAGAACGACCCGGAAGCATGCGAAGTGGGCACGAAAGCAGCAGCTCAATTCAAAGTGCATGCCGGGGATGCGCTGCAACTCCGGAATCAAAGAAAGAGCGCAACGTGCAAGATCTTTGCGGTGGTGGCGACGGGAGGCGCTGAGGATAGTCAGGTATTCACAAACCTGAATACGGCCCAGACCTTAGCCGATCTTAAAGGACGGTTGAGCTTAATCCAACTCAGTGTGACCGCCACACCGGATTCGGTGAAGTCGTTTATTTCCGCGTTGGCCCAGCAGTTGCCGGACGCCAAAGTAAGCGGCATCAAGCAATTCGCCGAAGCGGAAGGCCGGATTTACAAGCGGATCAGCGGGCTCTTGAATGCAACGGTGCTGTTGGTGCTGTTGCTCACATCGCTTTGCGTGATGGCAGGCATGAGTAATGTGGCCGTGGAACGGAAAAACGACGTGGGCTTGATGAAGGCGATAGGCGGTTCCATCCGGCGAGTGGTGCGGCTGTTCCTTACGGAAGCGATCTTGTTAGGAATAGGCGCGGGCCTGATGGGGTCGGCGGTAGGGATTTTTGTATCCATGTGGTTGGGCAAAGCGGTATTTGGCGTTGCGGCGCACCCGCGCTGGATCGTCTACCCTGTTTCGGTGGCGCTCACTATCATAGTTTCGATTGCCAGCGCGTTTCCGTTGCGGCGTCTAGCGGGCATTCGTCCCGCATACGTGTTCCGAGGTGAAGAGTGACGGCCCAGGTCAAGGTTGATTCACTGGTGAAGGACTACGGGAATCTGCGCGCGTTGAGCGGCATTTCGTTGAGCATTCAGGCGGGTGAATGGATAGCGTTGATGGGGCCTTCGGGCTCGGGCAAGACCACGCTGATTAACATTTTGGGGGGATTGGATACGCTGACTTCGGGACACGTAATCGTCGATGGTGTGGATCTGGCGAAACTGAGTGAGAACGAATTGGTGCGTTACCGAGCGGAGAAAGTCGGTTTCGTGTTCCAACAGTTTCACCTGGTGCCGTACTTGAACGCGCTGGAAAACGTCATGCTGGCACAGTATTTTCACAGCGTGACCGACGAGAAAGAGGCGGTGGAAGCGTTAAAGCGTGTCGGGCTGGGACACCGCTTGACGCACCTGCCTTCGCAGCTCTCGGGTGGAGAACAGCAGCGCGTGGCCATCGCGCGGGCATTGATCAATCAGCCCAAAATGATTCTGGCCGACGAACCCACGGGAAATCTTGACGAATCGAACGAAGAAATCGTGATCGGTTTGTTCCGCGAGCTGCACAGCGCAGGCCATACCATTTTGATGGTTACACATGATCCCGAGATCGCGCAGCAGGCCGACCGGAAAATCGAATTGGCCCACGGTCACCTGGCCATCGATCAGCGAATCTCGATGGACGATGGCATCCATTTCGATCACCTGCTGGAGCAAATTTGGGTTTGCGGCGAAGAAGGTCATCGCGCGGACCTGGAGCACATTCGCACGCCCGGCGGCGTCGATCCCGTGCGGACACTGGCAAGAATGGAAGATCTACGGCTCGTTCAGGTGCAGGAGGACCATGAAGTGCAACTGACCGATCGCGGCAAAAGCCGGGCGCGCGACGTGGTACGGCGGCACCGCTTGGCGGAACGGTTGTTCAAGGACACCTTTCGCATCGACGAACACGAGGCCCATACGCAGGCATGCAAGTTCGAACACATCATCAGCCCGGAATTGGATGAGCGTATCTGCAGCTTTCTGGGCCATCCCAAGACCTGCCCGCACGGCAATCCGATTCCGCCGGGGAGTTGCTGCAACCACAAAGATGGCGGGAAGTGATCCAGGCAGGCAATAGCGGTTCATGGGCTTCAGGATGAAGAGGCCATCTTTGAGGTTCAGGTGATTCCGAGGACGCACTGCACGCGTTAAACTGATCTTAGAACTAAGGACTTATAACTGACACGGCCTATGCCCGCACCGATCGACCAGCGAAAAAGACCGACAAGCGTAAAGATTCACGTAAAGACCGGAGCCGGTGTCGACATCGAATGGTCGGACGGCCATTCCAGCCATTTCGATTTTCCTTATTTGCGCGATCACTGTCCGTGCGCGACCTGCAATGACGAACGAGCCAAAAAGGAATCGATGGCCGGTATGAGCCTGCCAACATCGCCGTTGCCCATGTACAAACCAAAAGCGCGGGCCCAAGCCGCCACGCAGGTCGGAAACTACGCCATCCAGATCACCTTCAACGACGGCCATTTCACCGGGATTTTCAGTTATGACTACCTGCGGACAATCTGCCCGTGCGAGGAGTGCGCCAAGACCTTTCGCGCCGCATCCACACCCTCGGTGCCGTAGCTTTCAGTCCCTTATAAGACCGAGCACGGAAAATCGATTAGGTACTCGCGGACCAACTGGACTTGCAGGATGAAAGGTGCGAGCATTTGATTCTGCAAATCTGATAACCCTCTCATGAGTGGCAGTTCTCAAAACTTGGCTGTCCCAGGCAGCCAGAGGAACGGAATACCGCGCGTCCTTGTTGCGACCACCGCGCTGCTAAGCTTCATTTCTTTCTGGCGTGCCGCCGCAATCGTCCTGAACGACTTGGCTTCCTCGGCTTACTACGCGGGCGGCGAAGCGGAAGCGTACATTGGCAAGGCCGCCCCGTGGTTCATCCTGGGAATCATGCTGTTCTCATACGCTGTGCGGGCAGTCTACGTGGAAAGCTGCAGCATGTTTGTCCGTGGCGGCGTCTACCGCGTGGTCAAGGAGGCCATGGGGGGCACGCTGGCAAAGTTCAGCGTTTCCGCACTGATGTTCGATTATGTGCTGACCGGGCCAATCAGCGGCGTGTCCGCGGGGCAATACATCGTCGGGCTATTGAATGAGACCAGCGACTACATTCACCTGGGCCTCCACGTTTCTCCGGATTTCGGGGCCGCCACTTTTGCGGTCCTGTGCACCGTTTATTTCTGGTGGTACAACATCAAAGGGGTTCACGAATCCAGCCAAAAAGCGATGAGAATCATGCAGGTGACCACCGTTATGGTGGTGATCCTGATTGGCTGGTGCGTGTACACCATTTGGCTGCGACATCCCGCGCTGCCGCCCTTCCCCCATCCCAGGAACCTGAAGCTCGGTCCCAACGCCCTGGGCTGGCTCTACGGAATGCACTTTACGCATTTTGCGGGACTGATCGCGATATTCGTGGGGCTGGGCCATTCGGTGTTGGCCATGAGCGGCGAAGAATCGCTGGCCCAGGTGTATCGGGAAATCGAGCATCCCAAATTGCCGAACCTGAAGAAGACCGGCTTAGTGATATTCATCTACAGCCTGGTTTTCACGTCGCTGGTTTCGTTTTTCGCGGTGATGATTATTCCCGACCAGGAGCGGCAGCATTTCCTGGAAAACCTGATCGGTGGCCTGGCGATGAATCTGCAAGGCCCGTTTCTTCTGCGGCTGGTTTTCCACGGATTTGTGGTGGTGGTGGGCACATTGATTCTGGCCGGAGCGGTGAACACGGCAATCGTCGGTTCGAATGGGGTGTTGAATCGCGTGTCGGAAGATGGAGTGCTGTCGAGTTGGTTCCGGCAGCCGCACCGGAAGTTCGGTACCTCCTATCGAATCATCAACATCATTGCGTTGCTGCAGATTTTGACCATCGTCATCAGCCGTGGGGACGTGACTTTCCTGGCCAATCTGTATGCCTTCGGGGTGATTTGGAGTTTCGCCATGAAGGGTATGGCGGTGCTGGTGCTGCGCTACACGCATCCAGGGGATCGCGAATACCGCGTGCCGCTGAACTTCCACCTCTTTGGAGTGGAGATTCCCGTCGGGTTGGGTCTGATCACCCTTACGCTTTTTGGCATTGCCGTCGTCAACCTGTTTACCAAGAAAGATGCGACCATTGCCGGCGGCATATTCTCAGTTGGCCTGTTCATCGTTTTTACCATCTCTGAAAGGATTACCCATCGCGGCCACCAGGCCACTCAGCATCAAGAGATGGACCAGTTCCACTTGGCCATGGAGGGGGAACTCACGCCAGAAGCGGTGGGAGCGCGCCCCGGCAACATCCTGGTGCCGGTGAGCAATATTCATGCGCTCTACCATCTGGGCAGCGTGCTGGATCGGGTGAAACCTGGTAGGCGCGACGTGGTGGTGCTGCACGTTCGCTTGTTGCGGCGCTCAGCCTCCGGTGAATACGACCTGGATGCCGAGCAGCTCTTTGGCAGCATCGAGCAGCAATTATTTACCCAAGCGCTGTCCATGGCCGAAAAACGCGGCAAGAGCATACGCCTGGCCATCGTGGCGGCCAGCGATTTGTGGGACGGGATCTTGCGCGCGGCAACTGCGCTGCAATCCAGCACCATGGTGCTGGGCCATTCGCCCAAAGAAAGCACCGAGGAGCAGGCGCGTCACATTGGAGATGCCTGGGAGAAGCTGGGCGATCCCAAGCCCCAGTTCAACCTGGAAATTCACTTGCCGAATGGCGACAAAGTCTACAAGGTGCTCGGGCCCCATGCGCCCAACTTGACCGCGAATGAGGTGAACCTGATTCACCGGCTATGGTTGCGCTTCAACGAGAGCATTGCGCCCATGGAACTGCACCATCACGACGTGGTCCATTTTGCGCTGGAAGAAGTGCAAAAGGAGCTGGATCAGGGCAAAGAAGACGGTCTGGTGGAGCGCCTGCGGGCACACGTCGAGTCCAACCTGAAGAAAAAGCCCGAAAAAAGCTGAGAATATCAGAACTCCGGCAGACTATTCGAGCGCAGCGAGCGGTTCCCCCGGAATGTTGGTGCTTGCTGCTCCAGCCGAATCGGCGACGCTCAGAGCGGGCTGGTGCAATGCGGGCATTTTTTTGCCCCGATCGGAATGGCCATGGTGCATTGCGGGCACGGTTTAGTGGTCACCGGAGCAGCCGGCTTGGGCAACCATTTATTCACCGAGCGAACCAGCAAGAACACCGCAAAAGCCACAATCAGGAAATTGATGATGGTATTCAGGAAGGTTCCATAGTTCAGGGTAGGCGCGCCCGCAGCTTTGGCGGCGGCCACCGAAGTGTAATGGGCCTCGCTGAGGTTGATGAACAGATTGGAAAAATCAACGTGTCCGAGAAGCCGTCCAATAGGCGGCATAATGACGTCGTCAACAAGCGACGACACTACCTTTCCGAACGCCGCACCAATGATGACGCCGACAGCAAGGTCCAGCACACTGCCCCGCATGGCAAATTCTTTGAATTCTTTCAGCACGGGTATTCTCCTCAAAATTAGGAATGGTGATTCACGTCCGGTCTGGGCGAAACCTCTGGCCGGAGCGGGTGAGTTTGGGGGAATTATAGCGGAAGAATGCTTAATGTTGCCGCAAAATCAACAACGAGCCAACCAGGCCGCGTAGAATCAACACCACCCCGCAAAGAGCCAGGAATTTTCCAGCCAGCACAAAAGGAACGCGGCCAATCGCCAGCATCAGCAGGCCAAGCAGAACCAAGGACCCGCCACGGTTCCATTTTTGCCAGCGGGCCCACCATTCGCCCGGCCTGGCAAGGGCCAGCGCGCCCCAGGCAATAACGCCGGCACTGATGCCTAGCCAGGTCACACTGCGTGGGTTGAAATTGATATAACCATGCAGACCTAGCCATACCACCAAGACTCCGAGAAGCACAAAAATGATCTCGATGGTGAATTGCGTGAGCCGGGCGGGCGAGAGCATGGCGATCCGGAATCAGGAGACGCGTTCGACGCGGACTTTCATGGTTACCGGGGTGCGCGGCTTGTCCATGCCGTCGCGCGGTGTTTTCGAAATTTTGTCGGCCACATCTTGACCTTCGACAACTTCGCCGAAAATGGTGTGGCGATTGTCCAGGTGCGGGGTGGGAGCGACGGTAATGAAGAACTGGCTGCCGTTGGTGTTGGGTCCGGCATTGGCCATGGATAGCTTCCCGGCCTTCGAATGCTTCAGGGAGGGATGAAACTCGTCCGCGAAATTGTAGCCAGGACCACCACGGCCATCGCCGCGCGGGCATCCGCCCTGGATCATGAACTGCGGAATGACACGGTGGAAGGTCAGGCCATCGTAGAAGTTGCGCTTTTCTTTTTTGCCGGTGAGGGGATTGGTGAATTCCTTAGTGCCTTCCGCCAGGCCGATGAAGTTCTCAACGGTTTTGGGGGCTTCCTTCTCGAGTAGCTTGACAACGATATTCCCCATATTGGTTTCGAAAACAGCGTAAGTACCGGCAGGCCGGGTCATGTGATCTCCTTGAGATACGGTTTCATCGTACACGAGGCCATGATATTCGGCCACTCGCGCGGCGCTGGAAAGCGATCGTTCGGAGGGCGCGGTTACCAGCCCTTTTGTTTGCGCAACTCGGTGACGTGCGCAACGTGATGCTTGCCGTGCCAGGCGTAGAGGAACAGCATCCACTCGAGGGTGCGCACGCCATGCTCAGGATGCTGAAAAGTGCGCGCAAACTCGTCATTCTTGACGGAGTTGAGCAGGCGCACCCAGCGTTCGTGCAGCGGCTCCAGAAGTCTGAGGGAGACTTCCACTGGCGCGTGGGCGGCATCTTCCAGTTTGGCCCAGGCGCTCTCTTCGTATGGCTTAATGGTTGGCTCGATCTCTGTCAAAGCCAGGCGGCAGCGAACATACGCATTCATGTGGCTGTCGGCCAGATGATGAACGACTTGCCGCACGGTCCAGCCGCCGTCGCGATAAGGAGTGTCCAACTGGGAATCGTTAAGACCATTCACGGCAGCGCGAATTTTCTGCGGAACGGCGGCTATATCCTGGATGGCCTGAGTTCGTGTCGCGGGCGAAGTGTCTGCGGGCATTGCGAATTTCCCAACCGGGTAACGCGGGTCCATAAGGTGCTCCTGATCAGAGTGTCGATGAACAAGCAGCTTAAATAGATGAACGGCAATGGTCCAGCGCTCTAAGGACCGGCGGCCTTCCAAATTGGACGGAACCGGCCTTCAGAAACGCCTTCTGATAACTCACTGGTAACTCTATCAGAATGAAGGCGCAACGGCGTATGTTCGACAGCGATGCTACAATGAGATTCGCTCTCTGTACCTCCAAGTCTTACTACAGAATCTAATGCGTGGAGTTCCATCCGCATGTACAACGTAACCATTATTGGGAGTGGGTGCGCCGGTCTGACCGCAGCGATCTATGCGGCGCGCGCCGACCTGAAGCCGCTCGTGCTGGACGGCCACGAGCCTGGAGGACAGCTTTCCTTGACCACCCACGTCGAAAATTTTCCGGGTTTCCCCGACGGCATCATGGGTCCGGAACTGATAGAAAACATGCGCAAACAGGCCGCGAAATTCGGAACGGAATTCCGGTCCGGCAGCGTATCGGAAGTGGACCTGTCCCAGCGGCCATTCAAAATCACCGCAGGAAAAGAGGTGTATGAAACGCGGGCTCTGATCGTGGCTGCGGGAGCTTCCGCGCGACTGCTGGGCCTGCCAGGTGAAAAGGAATTGATCGGGCGCGGCGTCTCCACATGCGCCACGTGTGACGGCTATTTTTTCCGGACGAAACCCATTGCGGTAGTGGGCGGCGGCGATTCGGCAATGGAGGAGGCCAATTTCCTGACTCGTCACGCAAGCAAGGTGTACGTAATTCACCGGCGCGACGAATTTCGCGCCTCGAAGATCATGATCGATAGGGCCAAGGCCAATCTCAAGGTGGAATTCGTTACGCCGTACGTAGTCGAGCAGATTCTGGCGCCGGAGGGACTGGTGAATGGTCTGCGGCTGCGCCACGTGAACAGCGGCGAACACAAGGAACTGTCGATCGATGGAATGTTCGTGGCCATCGGGCACGACCCGAATAGTGGGTTGTTTCGCGGGAAGTTGCATATGGACGAAAACGGTTATTTGATCGCGGATCACGGCAGCCTGACCAATATTCCGGGAGTATTCATTGCTGGGGATGTGCAGGACCATCGTTACCGGCAGGCGGTCACGGCGGCAGGCTCGGGCTGCATGGCGGCGCTGGATGCGGAAAAGTTTCTTGCAGAACACAAGGACTAAGTTGTGGCTGGTCTCTTTCCCACCGTACAAGGATAATTAGCTCATACATGCTTCGCTCGACGCTTCTGAAGCTGTCCGAAAGCAAAGCCCTGGGCCACTGGGTCACCACCAACGGGACAACCCGCCGGATGTCTCATCGTTTCGTAGCAGGTGAAAGCCTGGACGAGGTGGTGCAGGCGGCGCGCGAATTGAATGACCAGGGAATGCTGGTCACGCTGGACTGCCTGGGGGAAAACGTTAGCAGCACCGCGGAAGCGCAGAAAGCCCGGGACACCTACCTGGGCATGTTTGACCGCATCGGGCAAGAGAAACTGAAAGCCAACGTATCCTGCAAACTGACGCAATTGGGGCTGGATCTTTCGGTGGAATTTTGCGAAGGCTTGGTGCTTTCGATTGCGGAACGCGCCGGGGCCTATGAGAGTTTTCTGCGTGTGGACATGGAAAGCTCGGTTTACACCCAGCGCACGGTGGAGTTGGTCAAAAGGGTTCGCGCGCAAACGCCATGCGTCGGCACAGTGATTCAGGCGTATCTGTACCGGAGCGAGAAAGACATTCAAGATTTGCTGGCGTATGGATGCCGCATCCGGTTATGCAAGGGCGCGTATAAGGAGCCTCCCGAGGTAGCGTTTCCCCATAAGCAAGATGTGGACGCCAATTACGTGAAACTGATGAGTTTATTGCTTTCCAGCGGCTTTTATCACGCAATCGCCACCCATGACCCGCGCATGATTGCAGCGACCATCCGCTGGGCCGCAGAGAAGAGAATCTCCAAGGACGATTTCGAATTCCAGATGCTGTATGGGGTGCGCGGCGATCTGCAACGCAGACTGGTGCGCGATGGCTACCGCGTGCGCATCTATGTGCCGTATGGACAGGAATGGTTTCCATACTTCATGCGGCGGCTGGCGGAACGACCGGCGAACCTGGGCTTTTTCGTGCGCAACTTCCTCCGCAAGTAAGTCCCACCGTCATCGATCTAGCTCAGCGTTTCCCCTGGTTTCAGGGCATGTATGTGCAAGCCGGCAATGTCCTTAGACTCGGCGCGTAACTGTTCGGGGGTTCCCGTGAGCATTGGGAAAGTCGCGTAATGCATCGGGATGACGTGCTTAACGCCGAGCAGGCGAATGGCCATGGCCGCTTCGCGCGGCCCCATCGTGAACACATCCCCAATAGGAAGCAGCGCCAGGTCTGGTTTGTGCATTTCACCAATGAGCTTCATATCGCCAAACACGTTGGTATCGCCGGCGTGATAAAGAGCGACGCCGCCGGGTAACCTGACGATGTAGCCTCCGGCTTCACCGGCATAAATTCGTACGCCATCTTCATCGATGGAGTTGGAATGAAAGGCGTGAGTCATAGTGACTTCGAAATCGCCGACCTTCTGCGAGCCGCCCTTGTTCCCCGGTAGGCCTTGTCCACCCGTACCTTTCGATTCGAACCAGAGGTAGGTCTCGAACGTGGCTACGACTGTGGGTTTGTGTTGCTTGGCGAGCGCCACCAGGTCGCCCAAATGATCGCTATGTGCGTGGGTCAGGAAAATAGCATCCAGGCGTTGTACTTTCTTCAGCGAGTCCGGGCAACGAGGGTTGGTCATTACCCAGGGATCTATTATGGCCACCTGACCGCTGGGTGTGGTTAGGCTGAAGGTGCTGTGGCCATAGTAGGTGATCTTATTTCCTTTCAAATCCAACATGACAGCCTCCTGTGAAGTGGTGGGTTGCCGAGCGCCCGGATTCCGCGCCATTTGCAATGAGTGGCCGATGGCTACTTGAATTTCGCCCTCATTCTACAATTGAAGGCCGGTTGAGAATCTACCGGGTCCCACGTAAAATGGAAGGACGCTTGCGACCTGGTAGCGCCATGGTATCTTCTAACCCCGGTTAGATGTGGCTGTCCACTCCCGGTTCGCTGCTGCTCAAAGGAGATTGTGAATGGCCTACGTAATTGCCGAACCTTGCATCAACACCAAGGATACCGCGTGTGTTGATGTGTGTCCGGTGGATTGCATCCACCCGCGGAAGGACGAGCCGGCCTACCAGAGCGAAACCATGCTGTACATCAGTCCCGTAGAATGCATCGACTGTGGGGCGTGTGTGCCAGTCTGCCCGGTAACGGCGATTTTTGCCTTGGAAGACCTGCCCGAAAAATGGCAGAAATTCACGGCGATCAACGCCGAGTGGTACGAAAAGAAACAGACCTGACGGTGCGCGGTTTGTTGCGCGTATTGGACCGGCGCTGCGATTCGTCGTGGCGCCGTTTGTGTCTCAGGCGGCCCTTCTCCGGTTAAACACATCCAATCCCCTGCCGTTTGTTGGCAGCGATCAAAAGGGAGTTGCTGTTGCGTCCATTCAGACTGCTTTTGGCAGTGATGTTTGCGGTGACGCTGCCGGCCAGCACCCGTTGGTGTGCCGCCCAGGCGCCTCCGACGCTGGAAGGCACATATAGCGGCGTGTTGCAGGCCGGGGAAGCGCAATTGCACATTGTGCTGCACTTGTCCCAAAACTCCGCAGGGGCGCTGCACGCCACGCTCGACAGCCTGGAAAACGCGGTGTTCGCGGTGGAAGCCAGTTCTGCTTCGCTGAACGCGGGAACGCTGAAGCTCGAAATTCGCACTGTTGGCGTTAGCTATGAGGGCCGAGTCTCCGTGGACCGTCAGACGATTGACGGAGATTGGAAACAGGGAAGCGCGTCGCTGCCGCTGGTGTTTCACCGCGATTCCCCGGCACACCAGCCGGAAGGCGCGAAATTCGCTGTGGAAGGACTTTGGCAGGGTGCCCTGGAGGTGAACGGGCTGCGGTTGCGCTTCCAATTGCATGTGTCTCACGACCACCAGGGTCAACTGATCGCCGCACTCGATAGTCTGGACCAGTTCGTAAGCGGATTGCCGGCGGCAAAGGTCACAGAAAAAGACAACGCCTTTCACTTCGAGATTCCCGCGCTAGCCAGTACCTACGATGGCACTCTTGACGTCACTAAGAGCCTCATCGATGGAAAGTGGTCGCAGAGTGAACTAACGCAGAAGCTGGATTTCCGGCGTTCCGACCAGCCTCTGGAACTACGGCGTCCACAAAACCCCGTCAAACCGTATCCCTACCGGGAAGAAGACATCACCTTCCTCAACGCACGCGCAGGTGTGAAGCTGGCAGGCACCCTAACCGTCCCGAACGGAACTGGCCCGTTTCCCGCTGCGATTCTGATTGCCGGTTCAGGGCCCCAGGATCGTGATGGCAGCATCGCGAATCACAAACCATTTTTGGTGCTGGCTGATTATTTGACGCGAAAAGGATTTGCGGTCCTGCGCTACGACAAACGTGGGGTGGGCGAGTCCACGGGATCATCGGAAACCGCCACAACACTGGACTTAGCGAGCGATGCCGAATGCGCCATCACCTATCTGAAGTCCCGGAAAGAAATTGACCCGGCTAGAATCGGCTTGATTGGGCATAGCGAAGGCGCGATGATCGCCCCGGCGATTGCCGCCACTTCCCACGACCTTCCCTGGATTGTTCTGCTGGCTGCTCCTGCCACCAAGGGAGAAGACACGTTGTTGAACCAGTCGGATTTGATTGCCCGTGCGGGAGGGCTGAGCGACGCGCAGGTTCTGGCCAGCTTGAATTTCGACAAGCAGGCTTACGAGCTACTGGAAAAAGAGTTGGACTCCGCGGTGGTCACGGACAAGTTGAAGGCTTTGGTGAAGGAAAGTGGCTTGGACACAGCGTTTCCGCAAAGTGCGCTGGATGCGCAACTGCACATGATGACCACCCCGTGGTTTCGCTTCTTCCTTACTTACGACCCCATGCCCGATTTGAAAAAGGTCAAATGTCCGGTACTGGCGCTGTATGGAGAAAAGGATCTGCAGGTGCCGCCGAAGATCAATCTGCCGATGCTGCAGAAAGCGTTCGCGGAGAGTGGAAACAGCCGGGCGGAATTACGCCAACTGCCGGAGCTGAATCACCTGTTCCAGCACGCCTACACGGGATCGCCGACCGAGTACGCGGCCATCGATGAAACGTTTGCTCCGCAAGCGCTACAAGTGGTCGGAGACTGGTTGCTGGCCCGCAACGGCACCAAGTGAGTATGCCGCGGCGGGCCGGCCATGGTTTGGTTCCCTACCTACCGAGTTATCATAGAACGTGACCTTCATGACCGCGAATGTCCCCTCGTTCCACGTGGTATTCATCATTCACGCGCATCAACCGTGCGGCAATTTCGAACATGTTTTGGAAGAGGCTTACGAGAATTCGTACAACGCTTTTCTGTCATTGCTTGAGAAGCACCCGCACGTTCGTGTGGCGTTGCACTATTCCGGACCATTGCTCCTGTGGATCGAGAAGCATCGTCCGGAATATTTCGAACGCCTTCGGGCGCTCGTCGGATTGGGGCAAGTGGAATTGGTGGGCGGCGGTTTTTACGAACCTATCCTCATTTCCATTCCCGAGGCGGATCGCTACGAGCAAATCACCCGTTTGGCCGATTACCTGGAGAAGCACTTCGGGAAAAGGCCTACGGGTGCATGGGTGGCCGAGCGGATATGGGAACCGCAACTGCCGACCTCGCTAGCCAACGCCAATGTCAGTTACACACTGGTGGATGATCTTCCGTTTCTAGCGGCTGGATTCGAAGCGCAGGAACTTTATGGTCCGTATATCGCCGAAGACTGCGGCAGGTCGGTGTGGTTATTCCCCGGGCTGAAAGAACTCCGGTATCTGATCCCGTTTCGCCAGGTGCATGAATCGATTGCGTATTTTCGCGACGCCGCGAAGGCGCGTCCCGGCGGAACGGCCGCATTTGGCGACGATATGGAGAAGTTCGGGATTTGGCCAGGGACGTTTCAGCACTGTTATACGAACCACTGGCTGGAGGATTTTTTCCAGGCGCTGGAGGACAACCGGGAGTGGCTGAAGATCATTACACCCAGCGAGTGCATTGCTTCGCACGCGCCGTTGGGTCGTGCTGACCTGCCTACTGCTTCTTACGCCGAAATGATGGAATGGGTTCTGCCGACCAATACGCGCCAGCAGTATTACGGGTTGTGCAGAGAATTCGCGGGACGGCCGGACCTGCTGCATTTTCTGCGCGGTGGAGGATGGCGCGGATTCTTTCGCAAGTATCCCGAATCCAACTTGCTGCACAAAAAAATGCTGCGGGTTTCCGCCTGTGTCGCGGCCGTACCGCCGCGACGCTCCAGCTCGGAGCACACCGCGCATGTTCAGGAAGCGCGCGACCAGCTTTTGCGTGGCCAGGGCAATGATGCTTATTGGCACGGCGTGTTTGGCGGCTTATACGCTCCCCATTTGCGTACCGAAGTGTGGCGCAACCTGGTGCGCGCCGAGACCCTGGTGGACCAGCTCACTCCTGGCGGCTCGCTGCCGCGCGTGGAATTCCTGGACTACGACGTGGATGGACACACCGAACTGCTCTTCAGCGCTCCCGAATATCAAGCGTTGCTGAAACCATCCGATGGCGCCACGATAAGCGCGTTCGATTTTCGTCCGTGTGGCGCTACGCTGATCAACTCAGTCCAAAGGAGGCCGGAGGCATATCACACCCGGCTACGCGAAGCGGCATCAGCTTCACCTCATCATGGGGCGGTTTCCATCCATGAGCAGGTGCGAGTGAAGGAACCGAATCTGGAACGATTTTTGCGTTACGACCGGTTCCCGCGGAACTCGTTCCGGCTGCTGTTCTTCGACGCTTCACGGACGTTCGGTGATTACGAGCAGCTGCAACTCAACGAGCTCAGCGGCCCGGCGGCAGGGCAATTCGAGATTCGCGATTCTTCCGCGAATTATGCCAATGTGGTCCGTGAGCAGGCCTTGCCCGACTTTGCTGCCGCTGCCGCAAGTCCGCCCCACGCAGTCATCACCAAACACTTTCTGTTTGGACCCGCCCCCCAGGGATGCGAGGTGAGCTGCGACTTTTCAGTGGAGTTGTCCGCGCCTTTGAAGGCACCGATGTGGGTCGGCGTGGAATCGGTCGTGAATCTTCTTGCGCCGACTGAGGCCAACCGGTTTTTCGAAACGTTTCACGGCAACCACAATTTGCGTTTCTCGGGAAGCTTGCCCGGCCCGATTCTGCGCATGGAAGATGGTTGGCAATGCATGAGGGTGATTCTACATGCGCCGGGAATCGACGAATTCTGGGTCGCGCCAATCGAGACGGTGTCGGAATCGGAAGGCGGGTTCGAGCGCGTGTACCAAGGTTCACAAATTCTGGCGCTGTGGCGGCCGGACCTTACCGATAAGACCGCGTTCTCGGCGCGGCTGTTGTGGCGCATTGAAGCGCTCTGATCAGAGAACCCGCAACACTCGAAGTTGACAATGCGGCGTCCTGTGTTGGGGATCGACGAGCTTGGCAGCCTTCGGGTGTTCCTCGAGATTCAGACCCACTCTTTGACAAAGCAGCTCTGCTCCCTTGTTTTCCGGATTGCCCGTTTGGACGTAGCCGCCCGTGCGGCAGACGCTACGCATGTCGAGCGGAGCAGTGAGGCCGAGCGGTTTTGATATAAGTGTGGGTCACGATTTGGGAGGAGGTTCGTCAGTGACCCGACCGCTGCTGGAGATTGGCGATCTCATCCGCTCCGCGGGAGCCGCCTTCGTCGAGCGAAACCATCCGTGGATTCGTTGGCGGCATGTCAAAGTGCTGCTGGCCATGGCGCGCTGCCGCACCGCGGCATTGGGCGGCCATCTCGATGAGTGCACGCGCTGTGCCCATCGAACCGCGATTTCCTACAACAGCTGTCGCAACCGCCATTGCCCAAAGTGCCAGATCGCCGCTCGCGAACGGTGGATTGCTGCTCGTCGCCGCGAACTTTTGCCCACCCGCTACCTGCACGTGGTCTTCACCCTGCCGCGCTACCTGGCGCCCTTGGTGCTGCACAACAAAAAAGTCCTCTACGACCTCTTGCTCCGTAGCAGTGCGGAAACCCTTCTCGAAGTGGCTCGCGACCCGCGGCACCTCGGCGCGGAGATCGGGTTTTTTAGCGTGCTGCACACGTGGAATCAAAAGCTCCAGCTCCATCCGCACCTCCATATCATCATTCCCGCCGGCGGCCTCTCGCCCGATCACACCCGCTGGGTGCCTTCTCGAGAAAACTACTTCTTGCCCAAAGCGGTGCTCCGCAAGGTCTTTCGCGGCAAGTTCGTGGCTGCTCTGCGGCGGGCTTTCCGAGACCGCCAGCTGCGCTTTCCCGAAAAGTTAAAACTGCTCTCCCAACCCAAGATCTTTGCGGCTTGGTTGCGACCCCTATTTCGGCAAGACTGGGTGGTCTACTTGAAACGTCCCTTCGGTGGTCCCGGCTATGTGCTGCACTATCTGGGCCGTTACACCCATCGCGTGGCCATCTCCAACCATCGCTTGGTCTCCTTTGCCGATGGCCAAGTGACCTTCCGCTGGCGTGACTCCACCCACCAACAGCAACTCACCGCCTTGTCGCACGATCAATTCCTGCGCCGCTTCCTTGTGCATCTGCTCCCAGAAGGCTTCGTACGCATCCGGCACTTTGGTTTCTTGGCGTGCCGGCGACGCGCCACTACCTTGCCCCTGTGCTTCCAGCTGTTAGGTGCAACCCAAGAACCAACTGACCAAGCGCAACCTTCTTCCGCTGAAGGTCCCGCGGATCTCTATCGCTGTCCCAAGTGTGGTGCACCCATGAAGGTCATCGAACGGCTCACCGCCGCCGAAATTCTATTTCGCTCTCCCCCAGGGCTCCGGCCGGCCGCATGAACCCACTCTTCGCCATCCAACACCGTCGTCCCCATCCGGACACTCTGCACCGGTCCGCTTCGCTACGAAACAAACCCACTCTCGCAGTCTCCTCTACGACAACGGTGCTGACTGTTCATCGCCCTGGCCACTTTCGGGACACGCGGCGTCCGGCGGGTATGCTCCACGACACAGCTTCGCCGCCGCTTACACCGCTTCTTATCCACAATTGAATCTGCATAGCTGCCCGCGTCCGCCGCAAACCCGGGCGGCCACCT
>Ga0187782_10000025_pt1 | contig 81476 bp, 74 predicted proteins | sample 0715_SJ02_MP15_2_FD_132454 | JGI IMG/M metagenome (GOLD analysis project Ga0187782, IMG submission 132454) | Tropical peat soil microbial communities from peatlands in Department of Meta, Colombia - 0715_SJ02_MP15_20_MG | ecosystem: Environmental > Terrestrial > Soil > Wetlands > Peat | place... | reverse complement strand
CCCATGCACCGTTTGACCGCATTTTCAGCTCGACTGTAAGATCAACAGAAGCACTCAGCATTCAGCCGGGAGAGAACTGAACGACACTCCCAACCTGACCGGCTGAACGCTAAATACCGAGTGCTGAATGCTTTCCCATGTTCCACGATTTGCCCAAAGCCTATGAGCCGGGCGCGATTGAAGCGCGCTGGGCCGAGTACTGGGTCAAAGAAAAGCTGTTCTCCGTGCCCACACCACCTCCCGGCGAAACGCGCCCGGTGTTCACATTGCTGCTGCCGCCGCCTAACGTGACCGGCCGCTTGCACATGGGACACATGCTCAACCAGACCCAGATGGACATTATTGTGCGCTGGCACCGCATGCGCGGGTTTCTTACATTATGGCTTCCGGGAACAGATCATGCGGGAATCGCCACGCAGATGATGGTCGAGCGCCAGCTGGCGAAAGAAGGCAAGAAGCGCGGCGATCTTGGCCGGGAGGCGTTCATCGAGCGGGTATGGGAATGGAAGCGGCATTACGGCGGGGCGATTCTCGACCAGATGAAGCGTTTGGGAGCGTCGGTCGACTGGAGCCGCGAGTATTTCACGATGGATGAGAACTTGTCGCGCGCCGTCCGCGAAGTTTTTGTCCGCTTGTACGAAGAAGGACTCATTTATCGGGGAAAATACATCGTCAACTGGTGTCCGCGTTGCGAGACGGCGATTTCCGACCTCGAAGTGAAACACGAGGAGGTTCCGGGCAAGCTATATGAAATTCGCTACCCGGTGATTGGCTCGAACGAGTACATCACGGTGGCTACGACGCGGCCGGAAACGATGCTGGGCGACACCGCCGTCGCGGTCAACGAAAAAGACGAGCGCTACACCCATCTGCACGGGAAGAAAGTTCGGTTGCCGCTGATGAATCGTGAGATTCCCATAATTACCGATGATCTGGCGCAACCTGAATTTGGAACTGGCGCGGTCAAGGTCACTCCGGCGCACGATCCTAACGATTTCGAGGCGGGACTGCGGCACAATCTTCCGCAAATCGAAGTCATCGATGAACATGCCCGCATGAACAAGAATGCCGGGCCGTATGCCGGGCTGGATCGGTACGAGGCGCGCAAACGAGTGCTGAAAGATTTGGGCGCTCAGGGATTTCTCGTCGGAGAGAAAGATTATACGGTCGCGTTGGGAAAATGTGACCGCTGCGGCACGGTGGTTGAGCCGCGCCTGTCGACGCAATGGTTCGTTAAGATTGCGCCGCTGGCACATCGCGCGACTGAAGTGGTGGAAAATGGCGAAATTACCATCGTCCCGGAGAACTACAAACAAATTTATTTGAACTGGATGCGCAACATTCATGATTGGTGCATCTCGCGCCAATTGTGGTGGGGACATCGTATTCCGGCCTGGCATTGCGCGTGCGGCCAAATCATTGTGGCGCGGGAAGCGCCGGCGAAGTGTCCGAAATGCGGCAGGTCTGAACTGAAGCAGGATACGGACGTACTCGATACCTGGTTTTCTTCCGGGCTGCTGCCGTTTACCACTCTGGGTTGGCCGGAAAAGACTCGAGATCAGGAAGTCTTCTATCCGACCACGCTCTTGATTACTGCATACGAGATTCTGTTCTTCTGGGTGGCGCGGATGATCATGTTTGGCTGCCATTTCATGCAGGGGCATAAGCAGGACCCGAAACTTAAGCTGGCAAGTGGTTGGGGCGACAAGAAAGACGACAGCGTGCCATTCCGCCAGGTTTACATTCATGCGCTGGTGCGCGATGCCGAGCGGCAGAAGATGTCGAAAACCAAGGGAAACGTGCTTGATCCGTTGGATGTTATTCATCGCTTCGGCACCGATGCCACGCGTTTCACGCTTGCGGCCATGGCCGCGCCGGGCACGGACATAGCCTTCAACGAAAGCCGCACGGAAGGATATCGGGCTTTTGCCAACAAGATCTGGAACGCCGCGCGGTTCATGTTCATGAATGTGGATCGGTTGAGTGAGGGTATTCGACCGGTCCTAAGCGAATCTGGGACCCAGTCCCACACCGGTGTTTCAGGGTTCCAGGCTGAGACGCTCGAAGACCGCTGGATTGTTTCGCGTTTCAACCGGGTGGCAGAGGATGTCAATGTAGCGCTCGAGACCTATCGCTTCCATGAAGCGGCTAACTGTATTTATGACTTTTTCTGGGGCGAGTTCTGCGATTGGTACCTGGAGCTGATTAAGCCAAGACTGGGGGAAAGCGCTGATGTCGCGGCCGTGGCCTGTCAAAACCTGGTCAGCCTCTTTGAAGCGGCGCTCCGGCTTTTGCATCCTATTATGCCGTTCATCACGGAAGAAATTTGGCAGATTTTGTACGCACATCAGGCCCCGGTGAAGTCGATTGCCCTGGCGGCGTATCCCCGGGCGAACGAGAAGCAGTTTGATTCGGCCGCGGAAAGCCAGATGGCGATCCTGCAGGATCTGATCGAGCGCGTGCGCAACTTGAGGGCGGAATTGAAAATTGAGCCGAAAATGAAGGTGGCGATCGAGGTCTATGCGCACGATCCGGGAACCTGGACACTTTTTGAGCAAAATCGTGAGGCAATCCGGCGGCTGGCCAATGTTGAGAATATGAGTCAAGCATCCGAATCCCAGGCGAGGCGGGCGCCCTCCCGGCACACCGCGCATTTCGATGTGCATGTGATCTACGAGAGGAAGATCGACGTCGCCGGCGAGCGGGAGCGCTTGATCAAGGAATTGGAGAAGATTGAAAGGGAAATTGCCAACGGCCAGCGTCAATTGAGCAACCAGCAATTCCTGGCGAAGGCTCCTCGAAGTGTGGTGGAGGGGATCCGCAAACGGGCGCAGGAACTCGCCATCTTGCAAGAGAAAGCAAGAAGTAAATTGGAAGAGCTGAGATAGTCTGGCCGCGCTTGTCATGGCGGACGTAGCGCCTGCACTACGCAAGTCACTATGGACTGGAATAGCCGCCGCATTACCAGCATTATCGAGAACGCGTTGTTGGAAGATCGAGCTACCCGCGATGCCACCAGCTACGCCTGCATCGACCCGAATCAGCGCGCGGCAGCAATCATTATTGCCGAACAGGAATGCATCCTCTGCGGGATTGGAGCAATCGCCCGCATTCTAGACGTCTACGCCGACCTCGATGGGGCGGTGACTTCGCATTATGAGGTCACCACTCATCCTGAGATTTTCGATGGCGTTCGCCTGCGGAAGGGACAGTCGGTGGCTGTCGTCCGCCACAATGCGCGGGTGATTCTTTCCTGCGAGCGGGTGATCTTAAATTTCCTGCAACGCTTGAGCGGCATTGCCACCCTGACGCGCAAATTTGTGGATGCGGTTTCCGGCACAAACGCCAAGATTCTGGATACCCGCAAGACTGTGCCCGGAATGCGTGCGCTGGACAAGAGCGCGGTCCGATGTGGAGGCGGTCAAAACCACCGGCTTGATCTCTCCGATGGGGTGCTGATCAAGGGCAATCACATCGCCCTGGCTGGAGGAATTGCGCCGGCTCTGGAACGTGCCCATCGCAACCGGCGGGGCGCGCAGATCATTGAAATCGAGGTTCGGACGTTAGAAGAACTGGAAGATGCCTTGCGGCACGGTGCCGAGGCCGTCTTACTCGACCACATGTCAGTGCAAGATGTGAAACGCGCGACGGAGCGCTGCTCGCGGGCCGAGCGGCGCATTCCGCTCGAAGTCTCTGGCGGCATCAACCTGGAAAATGTACGTGCCTACGCTGAAACCGGAGTCAATTTCATCTCCGTCGGTGCGCTCACTCACTCGGCTGCTGCGGCAGATATGAGTATGCGAGTCGTGCCCGCGTAAAGTCCGCTCCGCTTTGCATGGATTGTCCTTTGCAACGTTATCGCGCATAATTTTCGCATTACGAACCCGGTACAAAGGCGCAAACTCCGGACTCATTTGCCGACAAGAGCAACGTCGAACCCACAAACCGACGTTCGTCTGGGACGCATCATCAAGGTCCTGGTCGATCATGCAACGGTAGTCGTAAGCGGGACTAAAATTGCCTCGGAAATTGGAACCAGCCGGTCAGAAGTTTGGCGACTGGTGCACCAACTGCGCGATCTGGGCGTCGACATCGCTGGGCATCCGGCGACAGGTTACAGCTTGAAAGCAATGCCAGACCTTCTTCTTCCCGAACTCTTACTGCCCTTAGTTCGGGCCACGATATTCGGCAAGAACATCCAGCATTTTTACAAAATAGGCTCAACCAACAGTGTGGCCCTCGAGGCTGCCACCGAGGGTGCGCCTGAGGGCACGGTTTTCGTGGCGGAGGAACAGACCGCGGGACGAGGTCGAGGGGACCATCAATGGCACTCAGAACGATCAACCGGTATTTATTGCTCGGTAATCCTTCGTCCGCAGCTGCCGCCTTCAGAGGTTCTCGTGCTCACACTTGCGGCAGGGTTGGCCGTGCACGCGGCAGTCCGGGACATCGACACTCAACTTGCTCCTGACCTGAAGTGGCCGAATGACCTGCTTCTTCAGGGCAAGAAGTTTTGCGGAATTCTCACCGAGATGAATGCTGAGGCGACTCGAGTCCGGCACGTGATTGTGGGCGTGGGGATTAATGTGAACCAAAGCAGTTTCCCGGCCGAGTTGCAGAGTCTGGCAACCTCTCTGCGTATGACTTCTGGCACGGCGTATTCGCGACTGCAGTTGTGCGCAGCTTTGCTAAAATCGCTTGACCGCGAATACCGGAATCTGTTGGAGAACCCGGACGCGCGCGATTCGATTCTCCGGCGCTTTGTAGAGCGCTCGTCTTCCGCCGTGGGCGCGCATGTTCACGTGGAGGAGAACGCGGGACTGGAAGGGGTTACGGAAGGGCTTGACGCGCGGGGCTTTCTGCAGATACGAACTGCGGAGGGTGTCCGCACAGTGTTGAGTGGAACAGTAAAACGAAAATGAGCTTTGCGGACAGCTCCTTTGCCTTTTCTCACGGTTGTCTATGCGTGATCTCAAGTGCTTCTAGTTCTTGACGTCGGCAACACGAATACGGTGCTGGGAGTCTTCGCGAGAGTTGCGAAAGTGGATGCCAGCAAGAACAGCGAACGCGAAGCCTCTGGCCGTTATGAGTTGCTGGTCGCGAACTGGCGCGTTGCCACAATCGCGACCCAAACCGTGGATGAGTACGGCGTGCTGTTCAGAAATCTTTTTGCTATGGACAGTCTGGAAGTAAAGGGAATCCATGGCATCGTCATTTCGTCAGTGGTTCCACCGCTCGACTCCACCCTGCGCCAAGTCTGTGAACGTTATTTCAGTACCAAGCCGCTCTTCGTCGGGCCGGGGGTGAAAACCGGGATGCCGGTGCTGTATGAGAATCCGGCTGAAGTTGGCGCGGACCGCATCGTGAATTCGGTCGCGGCCTTCGAGAAATATGGCGGTCCGGTGATTTCGGTTGACTTCGGCACGGCGACAACCTTCGATTGCGTGACTGCGAAAGGAGAATACCAGGGCGGCGTCATATGTCCAGGGATTGGCATTTCAGCGGATGCGTTATTTGAACGTACAGCCCGCCTGCCGCGCGTGGATATCCGCAAACCGGCAAAGATTATCGGCACAAACACGGTGGGCAGTCTGCAGTCGGGACTTTATTACGGCTACCTGGCGCTGGTCGATGGCATTATTGAACTCCTGCTTGCCGAGATGGGAGAAAAGACAAATGTGGTCGCGACAGGCGGCCTGGCTTCACTGATCGGTGGAAGCTCGAAATACATCAAGCACATTGATGACTTCCTTACTCTGGAAGGGTTGCGCATCATCTGGGAAAGGAATGTGACAACGTCTAGCCGGGAAGCAGGTGGCGGTGGCCAAACCCATTCATCGAACCGGTCCTCGGCAAAATCTTCTTCTGCCAGGAAAGCCCGTTAGTGGTCGTGGAAAACTACTTCAACTACTTCACGGAAATCGAAGAACATTTTCGGCAGCGTCTCGGTGGGCCGCTGGTGCGAGTCTCAACTCTCGATTGGGCCCTCATTGAGGTCTGGAAGGATGCAGGAATACCCCTGGCGGCTGTGCTGCGCGGGATTGACACTACCTTCGAACATTACGAGCGGCGGCCTTCTAAAACTCGAAAGGTGAACAGTCTGGGATTTTGCGCCCAAGAGGTACTGGCCGCGGCCGAGGAGATGAAAGAGGCTGCAGTCGGCAGTGAGAGGCAAATGCCCGAAAAGGCCGCCGGCTTCCAAAGCGGCGAAATAGCTGCCTTTGTTCGCCGCTGTGCGGGGCAACTGGAAGCTGCGAGGCTCCCCGAGAAGACCGGATTTTCAGTTTCTCTGCTGGCTAACGAAACGGCTGCTACGCTTCGCGACATTGCAGCTGAGATCGAGTTGGCGAGCACTTTGCCGCCGCTGGAGGACCTGGAGCGGAGACTTACGGTAGCCGAAGAGAAGCTATTTGCCGTTGTGCTGGCGATGACTCCTGATGCTGACATCGTTCAGGTGCGCGCTGAGGCTGACCGCGAATTGGCCCGCTACCGCAGCAAGATGCCTGCTGCGCAGATTGAGCAACTTCAGAAGCAGTATGTGCGCAAGCGGGTACTGGAAAAATATGATTTGCCCCGGCTAAGCTTGTTCTACATGTAACCCCGCCCTTTTCCCAACTGTGATTAGAATCGTTGTTTGCTCCTCACCATAGAAAAACTCGTTTACGGCGGCGACGGGCTTGCGCGCCTGCCTGCCAATGAACACGGACGCGGCAAAGCTGTATTCGTGCCCTTCGTTTTGCAGGGCGAGAAGATCGAAGCTTCGCTGATCGAAGAGAAGCGCGGATTTGCCCGGGCGCGGACCGAAGAGGTGCTGCAACCTTCTTCTTATCGCGTTGCTCCGCAGTGTCCTTACTTCCAGTCCTGCGGGGGTTGTCATTACCAGCACGCAAGTTACGAACATCAACTCGATATCAAAGCCGCCATTTTGAAAGAGAATCTGCACCGGATAGCTAAGATTGAGCTGGATAGTGAACTGCTCATTCATCCGTCACCTCCCTGGACTTACCGCAACCGCGCTCGGCTGAAGGTTCAGGCAGAACCGGAATTTGCCCTCGGTTACTACCAATTCAATTCACACCAGCTGCTTCCGATAGAGCACTGCCCCATCAGTTCGCAACTGATCAATCGAGCGATTGCTGATTTGTGGCAAGCCGGACGCGCAGGCAATCTGCCTCGTGAAATTCAGGAAATCGAATTATTCGCCAACGCTGAAGATGAACAACTCCTTGTGAACGTTGAGGGTGCTCGGGAGATCACGTCGGAAACAGCACCGGCAATTGCCGAAACGGTGAAAAGAGTTCTTTCGCAGGCTGCCGGTGTCGTTTTTTTTAGGCGCGGTATCCGAGGTGACAACGCGGAACTGGAGCAGCTTGCAATCTGCGGCGCTCCACAACTCGTGTACAACACGCGGTTCCACTCGTTTCGAGTGAGTGCAGGCGCCTTCTTTCAGGTCAACCGATACCTGACTGACGAACTGACGAATATCGTCGCAAGGAAGCACTCTGGAGATCTGGCGCTCGATTTGTATGCGGGCGTGGGACTGTTTTCGCTGGCGCTGTCGGCGAATTTTGCACAGGTAATTGCCGTTGAATCGTCACCGACTGCCTATTCTGACCTTCTCTACAATGCAAAACCGAACGTAGGCGCGGTCCATGCGAGTAGCGATCAGTTCCTAAGGGAAAAGGGCCGTAAACTGCGGCCCGATCTGGTCGTCGTGGATCCACCTAGAAGTGGGCTGGGGGAAGTGGTGGTCCGCAGCCTGAGAGAATTGGGAGCGAGTCAGATTACATACGTTTCGTGTGATCCGGCAACCCTTTCCCGTGACCTCGCAGGTCTGCTAAAAGCTGGATATCACATCCAGCGAGCCCACGTGGTGGACCTCTTCCCTCAGACCTTTCATATAGAAAGCGTGTTCGAACTGGTCAGGTCAACTTAGTGAAATAAAAAGGGCTGCTTTAAACAGGGGCGTACCTCAATCGTGCTGATGGGGACTGGGAACGGTGGCAAGGTGAGAGGGCGCTCCTGATTTTTGCCTTTCGCAGTATTGTCGGAACGGGCCATGTAGGCTGTGAATTCCGAGTCAGCCGCGCTGCCGCAGAGAACTGCCTCCCGGGCGCCCTTGTTATGGGCATTCCTCGCTTACGCCGCGGGTATTAACCTCGGGCGTTATCTGTGGCGACCGTTCTTGTGGTGGTTGGTTGCGACGATGGTGTTCGGCGCAGCAACCGCTTGCCTGTGTCGCCGACGCCTCCGCAGTTCCTTTCTAGCAGGTTGCTGTGTTCTCTTTGTTATTGGAATTCTCGTTATTCAGGTGCGCCCAACCGTCGCGACTCGAAGTCCAGAGCTTGCCGGGTTCGCCCAAGGGCAGGATGTTGTAATTACGGGCCATGTGCGGCGTGAAGGTGATCCGCGCAGCCGGGCGAAGAACGAAATTCAGCAAACGCTGGACATCGAAACGGAACAGATAACCTCAGAGAGCAGGCAGTCTGCTGCTCCTATCCGTATTCGCATTACCGTTTACAGCAAGCCGGATGCACAGAATCCAGATTCGGTCCGTCTCCACTACGGCGACAGACTTCGCTTTCCAACCAAGCTGTCGAAGCCACGCAATTTTCGTAATCCTGGCAGCTTCGATTACGAAGGCTACCTGGCGGGCACGGGTATTTCGTTGCTGGGATCGACGAAAGCCGAGAACGTAGAAATACTGTCCGGTTTTTCCGGCAGCCGCCCCGAGCTCTGGCGGACAAGAATCTGCCGCAGCATCGTGGAGCGAATTCAGCGCCTGTGGCCGGGACCGCAAGCCGCGCTGATGGATGCAATGCTCGTCGGCGATAACACTTTCGTCGCCCGTGATCTGCTCACAGACTTTCAACGTACCGGTACTTACCACGTGCTGGTAATTTCCGGACTTAAGGTAGGGATCCTGGCGATGGCGAGCTTTTGGCTGTTACGCCGGCTTCGTGTGAATGCGCTTGCTTCCTCCCTAATCACTGTCTTATTGACGCTTTCATATGCCGTTTTGACCGATGTTGGCACGCCAGTGTGGCGAGCCACGTTGATGCTGATTCTCTACCTTTGCGCCAAAGTGCTGTACCGGAGCAGAGCAGTCCTCAACACCATCGCGGCTGCCGGACTGGCGCTACTGTTGGTTAACCCGGATGCGCTATTTGGAGCGAGTTTCTAGCTCAGCTTTCTGTGCGTGCTAATCATTGCGGCCATCGGTACGCCACTTGCGCAACGTACTATACATCCATTCGCCTCTGCTGCCAGGAATCTTGGCAGCTCCTCTTACGATTTCGCTCTGGCTCCTACGCTTGTGCAGTTTCGGCTGGACTTGCGAATGATTGCAGGGCGGCTGCAAAGATTTGCGGGTGCACAGCTTTCTCTACTGATACCTGCGACTGCAGTACAGGTTGCGGTCCTCGGTTCCGAGTTTCTTGTGATCTCGGCCATGTTGCAGTTTGGGTTTGCGCTGCCAATGGCCTATTACTTTCACCGCGCCACTCTCATATCTTTGCCCGCGAATATTTTGGCTGTCCCTCTCACTGAGATTGCATTAATAGCGGCGTTGCTGGCGATCGGCCTGAGCTATTTCTGGTTCAGCCTGGCGAAAGGTCCTGCGTTGGTCGCAGGATTATGTCTGCAAGCCATGGCCGGATCAGTTCACTGGCTGGGCCGACTGAAGATTGCGGATACCCGGGTTGCCACGCCGGACGTTTGGGTCATGGTAATGGCTTCTGCAAGCCTGGTGCTGGCGATGATTCTTGCACGGCGACGGCGGATGTTGGCGGCCTTTGGCTTGGCTGCCTTAGTGGGGAGCGCTCTATGGATCTGCTTTATTCCACCGCGTCCGCAGGTGCGTCCCAATGTGCTTGAGGTCACCTCGATCGATGTTGGTCAGGGTGATTCGATTCTGCTGGTTTCACCCCAGGGGCAAACGCTGTTGGTAGATGCTGGAGGAATTCCGCATTGGATGCACTCAGAACTCGATATCGGCGAAGGCGTCGTGTCGCCATACTTGTGGTCGCGGAAATTTCAACATCTGGACGCGGTCGCGGTCACGCATCCTCATGCCGACCACATTGGTGGCATGAGGGCAATTCTCGCCAACTTTCATCCGCGAGTGTTGTGGCTAGGTGTGGGTCCGATAAACTCCGAACTGGAATCCCTCTTGCGAGAAGCCAAGGAGCTCGGAGTCTCCGTAGTCGTTCACCAGGCGGGGGATTGTTTTGAGATGGGAGGCCTTAAGTTCGGCGTATTAGCGCCTGCCGCGGACGCGGGAACTGAGAGCCGGAAGGCGAACGATGATTCTCTGGTAATGCGCGTGACTCGCGGCGAAACCACGGCGCTGCTGGAAGGAGATGCGGAAAAGGCAGTCGAGCGCCGGATTGCAGACGAACAGCCAGCCGCTGATCTACTCAAAGTTGCACATCATGGCAGCGCAACGTCCACTATTCCGGAGCTCTTGGCGGCGGTGCATCCCCGGTATGCCGTGATCTCCGTTGGGGCTCGCAACGTTTACGGACATCCGCGTCGAGAGGTGTTGGAACGGCTGCAACAAGCGCACGTCTCGACCTATCGGACCGACCTTGATGGTGCTGTCAGTTTCTACCTGGACGGCCGCACCGTTACTCCTGATCTGGCGGCTCTTCGACGGCATTAATCTCAGCAGTTTCAAGATCGCTTGGTGACCGTCGGTATTCTTGGATAACTCGGCGTGCCTGCTCAGCATCCTCTTCGCGCACCAGGATGACTGTGCCGCCCACGCCCGGCAAGATGTCCTGCGGGGCATCTAACGCGGTCACGTCGCAATCGATTCCGGCGGATTCCAGGAGTCCTCGCACTACCATGGCTTCCGATTCCTGTTCGGTGTCAAAAACTCGCACCAGCTTCTCGTTGGGATTGGGACGTTCGTTTCGCTGTGCGGAACCGGAATTCGCCATACCTGCCTCCGTGTGGGTTGCCCACCATGATGATTCTAACCTTGGTCGCCCAATATTGTTTCGCAGATTCGCAAATGCTTCCCGCACTTCTTGACCCGCAGGTCTTTATCTCGGCATGGGTTATCAACTGCGTAGTCAAGATCTGGCGGTCAAAAGCCGGGCACGAAACCCAAGGCCTGAGTTTTAGGTAACCGAAGTCTTACATCGGAGATGCCATTGCGTTCCTGCAGAATTGCCCCCAGAATACCTGCAGCATGCGAGCGCAACGCTCAGGTATCACGGAACATCTAATTTCTAGGCAGCATCAAGTGGGGAACCGATGAAAAGTCCGGATCCGGCTGGGCAATCCCGCAACCTAAATGAAAAAGAACAAGAGGCCCGGCAAATACGGCGACTGCAAGTCATGATCAGCATGGTCATGTCGGTGATCAGCCAGGATCCCAACCTGACCGTAGAAGAAGCCTCCGAACTGGTTGCGGGGGCGAAGCGAGCGGCCCTGGCGATGTTTCCGGACAAAGAACTGGCATACGACATTCTCTACAAACCGCGACTGCAACGGCTGATGAACGAACGCTTCCGCCTGCAGTAACCCAGCTAATTTGACCCTTCCAATCGTGACAGACTAAACTCGCAACCCAGTGGGTCCACATGAAAAAAGTCTCAATCTTCCTTGCTGCTTGTCTGCTCCTGTCCATTCCCGTGCATGCGGATGACCAGAGTCATCAGCATGATGATCCTACTCCGGCAGAATTGGGGACCATACACTTTCCAACCACCTGTACAGAAGCGGTTGAGAAGAGTTTTGAACGGGGCGTGGCGTTGCTACATTCCTTTTGGTATGACGAAGCGCAAAAACAATTCCAGCAAGTTGCCCAAGATGACCCGCACTGTGCCATGGCGCATTGGGGTGTTTCGATGAGCCTTTGGCATCAGCTCTGGAACCACCCGGATGCCAAAACAATCAAGAAAGGGGAGGCGGAGGTAAAGAAAGCCGAATCGTTGCACCCGCACGATGACCGCGAGCGCGGCTACATCGCAGCGGTAGATGCTTTCTACGGCGGACGCAAGAATCGCAGCTATCAATCCCGTGCTGACGCCTACTCGAAGGCGATGGAAGCCGCTTACCAGCACCATCCGGATGATCGGGAAGCGGCGGCGTTTTATGCCTTGTCGCTGCTGGCATCGGCTCCAGAACACGACACGACTTTCGCGAATGAAAAAAAGGCAGCCGCACTTTTGGAGCAGCTGTTCGTGGAAGAGCCTGAGCACCCTGGAGTAGCGCACTATTTGATTCACAGCTGCGACAGCCCGCAAATGGCGCAGCTCGGGCTGCCCGCGGCTCGCCGTTACGCGAAGATTGCGCCCGCTTCTCCGCATGCATTGCACATGCCTTCGCACATTTTCGCCCGGCTGGGTTTATGGCAGGATGACATTGATTCCAATCTTGCCTCGATAGCCGCGACCAGGAAAACTGCGGCCATGCACATGGGCGGCGAGGGCCATCAGTTTCACGCTATGGATTTTCTTCAGTATGCATATCTGCAGAGCGGGCGCGAGGCCGAGGCGAAGCGGCTGATTGAGGAAGTCCAAGCCATGCCCGCGATGAAGGACATGTTCGGCTTAGGCTTCGATCCACGCGTCTACGTTCTCGCCGTATTCCCAGCCCGGTACGACTTAGAACTGCATCACTGGTCGGATGCGGCCGGCTTGACTCCGCCTGACTCAGACGACAGCCGGGACAACGGGATTATTTATTGGGCGAAAGCAATCGGCGCGGCTCGAATGGGAAATCTTGATCAGGCACGCATAAACATGGCGCAGCTCGAAACCGTTCACAGAGAGCTTCTGCACCAAAAGAAGAAATACTTTGCGGAAGCCGTCGAGCAGGACCGTCAGGAAGCGGCAGCCTGGGTGGCCCACGCCGAAGGCAAGAACGATCAAGCCCTGGCTGCATTACGCAAGATTGCCGAAACGGAAGAAGCTGAAGGAGCTGAGCCGCTGGCTATTCCGGCGCGCGAGATGCTGGCCGATATGCTGCTCGACGTGAATCGTGCCCAGGAGGCGCTGGCCGAATACGAAACGGACCTGAAATTCAATCCCAATCGTTTTGACGGCTTATACGGTGCTGCTCACGCTGCAGAGATTGCCGGCAACAACCAAAAAGCAAGCACCTATTATTCTCAGTTGCTGCGGGTTTGTGCCGGATCCACTTCGGATCGGCCGGAACTGAGCCACGCCAAGCAGCTGGTAGCGAAAAACTGAACGATCCTGCAATTAACCGCTTGCCCTAGACTCCGTAGGTCCCGGTGGAGGGTTCCTTCTCACGGGCGAAGCGCTCCCGCACCTTCCCCGCGAGATTTTCGCGGGTTTCTTCGCCACTGGCAGGGGCAAGAAGCATTCCTACCCCCACGCCGATGCCGACGCCAATCAGAACTGCGGCGGCAGTGCTTATGCCTCTGTGCTCTCGACCCCTGATCACGTCACTCGCGCGGCTGGCCCGTTCTGACGCCGTGTCGTAGAGATCATGTGCACGGCTACGAGCCTGCTCGGAAAAATCGCTCACCCCTTCGGCGATGCGATCGCGTAAAGAATCCAGCACGTAAAGTCCGGTTCCCAGAAGAACGTTCAGCAAAATGTTTTCTTTGCGTAATCTCATGATAATCCTCGCACTTGTAATTATATGGAGATGCCGCGAAGGTGGCGATGGATGGCAGAACATTTTGCACAAGTCAAGGCATAGAACGATCCCGACCAATTGGCATCATGAATCACATTCCGGCAGCAGCACTCAACGAGTTTGCGAGCAGTTGTGCGGCGCTGGACTACCGGCGAAGCGCCCACGAATCCAGGCAATCTGATCGGTTACAGATTCACCGATGACACTGCTGGAATCGGACGCAGCAAACTTTTCGAATTGGACGACATCGCCTTGCTTACACATGCGCCCGATCACCTGAGCTGCTCTGCCGTTCGCATCCGCGTCGCTGATTGCGAGCAGCGGCCCATATGCCGGTTTCTGACCGGCACGATTGCGGCCGAAATACTCCTGCACAAACCGGTTGCTTCGCCAGTTAGGCTTGGTTACGTCAGATACAGCCAAGTTAATTTCAGCTCCGGCGCATGCATGCTCGGCGGCCGGAAGCAGTGCCTGGGCTTTATCTTGCAAGATGTCTTTCGGATCGAATTGCGGATAAAGTGTCTTGATCCCATATGCGAGGAAAAGCAGCGCAGCCAAGTCCGGGCTCTGGTAGCGGTCTTCGAGATCGCTCAGACCGGTGATCAAGATTCCGCCCAGATAGTTCGGATCCTTCAGATCGTATTGCATTTCCGCCACTCCCATTACCGCCAGGCCACCGTCAGTAGCGCCAACAGCCAGCCAGTGCGAACCGAGTTGTGGCACCGCGGTTCGAGCTGCTGCAACGGAATAAACAATATCTGCCGCATTCGATTGCATGTCGGAGAACGCATTGCGGAAAGTTGTTCCCAGGCCGGTGTAGTCTGTTGCCACTACTGCGTAGCCCAGATTCACATACATCGAGAGAAACGGACCGTGCTCCAGGTTGCGGGAGAGTGAAGGTGCGCATTGGCGAGCGACACCGTTCAAATCGTGTGCCCAGGCAATCAGTGGCCAACCGCCGGCTGGCGCCGTTCCGTCGGGATACAGCACCACACCCGATGTTGCCACGTCGCCACCGGCAGCGGAGCGTGAATGATAGAGAATTCGGGTGGCGAGCACACTGGAAGATAAATCGTATTCGTCGAACTGCTCTTTTCGGATCAGCTCTCCTGCTTTTCCGCGAGGCAGAGGACTTGGAGTGTCATAAAACTTGGTCAATGGATATGTACGCCGGACTTCGGGTTTCGCATTTTGCGACGCTGTTGCCCCGATTTGCAATGCCGTGGATACAAGAACCGTACAACACAGAAGCGTAACAGCTGCGGATGCGGTGCTCAGAAACGCACCGATAAGCCTTCGAAAAGCTCCACGGAATCGACTAAAGCGATGGAAATTCCCTTTCGCTTGACCCTCCGGATCATATTGCTCGTGATTGATCATTAAGAATTCCAGAGTTGTCCGCGGACCACTTACAAGCTGGCAACGATATTCTGCAGTTCTTTGGCGATCCACTCGGGGTTGCTGTCTGGCGGGAACTGAGTCGGATTTCCGATCTTCACCCGAATCTGCCCCGGCCAGGCAAACTTCTTGCCCGCACTTTTCCGCTCGAAGAGTCCATCAATGCGCATTGGTATGATTGGCACGCCTAAGCGATTAGCCAGCAGACCAATTCCGGACCGGAAAGGTCGGAGCGCGCCATCCGTCGTGTGATGAGCTTCGGGGAAGACCAATACGTTGTAACCGCGATCCACGCATTCCCCTGCATATTGAAAGCTCTCGTGAAATCCGGCCTCACGCGGTAGCGGAAAAAGATTCAGCAACGACACACCGAGAGCCCATCTCAAACGGTCGTAAGCACGCGCCAGAAAAGGACGTGCTGGCGGTGGTGTACGTAGTACCTCCAGCGCTTCACCTCCCGTGGCGACGGCCAGCTTATGGCGGAAGCGTCCCGGCAAAGCAGTAAGCACGAAGCCGGGGTCGACATCCCCGATGTGATTGCAGATGACCAGCACTGGGCCGCGCTGGCCGTGCAAATTGTCCCGTCCTTCCACATGCGGCCAGCCGAGCAAAAACACCGCGGGCCGCAACAGAAGATAGTGCACCGCGAGCCTGATCCAGGTAACCGGCCAGCGCAACACCCAACGCGGGTAGTGGTACCGCGCCGGCGGCGCAACTGCACCCTGCAGCATGCGTTCCAGATCACCTACGGTGCGGGCAGCGGTGAACGATGTTTCCATTAGGTCAAGGTGGTACCAATCCTCCAGAGTGCTTAACAGTTCGACGCGGTCGAGCGAACTGAGATTTAAATCGGATTCGAGGTTGGCGCTGCTCGAAAGCTGGGCTGGGGCCCGGCCGGTGATGCGCGCAATCAATTCCCCGAGCGGACTGGTTGGCGCGCCCAAGGCCGCTTTCTGCATATACCGAGTTCGCACGAGCTGCGCAATTACGTTTCTGCGAGGTTTCTGAGTCGAGGTTCTGGGAAAGTCCCGCTCGGGCCAGACGAACCACGAATTCATGCGCTGGTAATCGGCCAATGATTCGTTAGCGCGACTTAGGATTACCTCCGGCCTGATCTCCACATTTCCCAGAACCATCACGGCACACGGTTCCGCGTTTCCATCGCGGGCCAGTGGAACTACCACGGCATCCTTTACTTCAGGCTGGTGCCGAAGGGCGGCTTCAAGGTCTTCGGGATAGACGTTCATCCCGGCCGGCGTAACAATCACCTCCTTTTTTCGGCCTTTGAAATAGAGGTTGCCCTGGGAATCGAATTCGCCGATATCGCCCGTACGGTACCAGCCTTCCTCCCTCGCCAGTGGCTCGTCTTGATTCCAATAGCCGGCGGCGACTCCACCCCCGCGCACCAGAATCTCACCATCGGAAGCAAGCTTGATTTCGCGTCCTTGCAGCACTTTGCCGATCGAACCTTTTCCCAACCGGAAAGGGTGATTGACGCTGATGAGCGAAGTAGTCTCAGTCAAGCCGTAGCCCTGAATCACCGCATAACCCAGCCTGTCCCAAAACTGCTCCGTAACACGATCGAGCGCCGCCCCTCCGCAAATGAATGCCCAGAATTTCCATCCGAACTGGCGGCGGATGCGGCGGAAAATCCACCAGCGGCGCAGGAAGTGCTTGCCTTCAGCGTCGCGGAATCTTTCAAGGAATTTGTCCCGCGTGCTTTCCGCTTCGAGATCACGCTCGATCTTTTCCCTCAACGACTGGAGCACCCGAGGCACAGCAACCAGAACGGAAATCTTCTCGCGGCAAATCGTAGCGATGATCTCAGAAGGTTTGAAACTGTCCTGAAACACCACAACGGCGCCCATCAATTGGGGGAGAAAAATGGCGAGAAATTGTCCGAAAACATGGCTGAGCGGTAACAGATTCAGAAAGCGAATCGGATGGACAAAACGCTCGTACTTCAAATACTTGCCGATTTCGGCTTCCAGCGGACTGATGTTGGAAAGAACGTTGCCATGGGTAATCACCACACCCTTGGGATCGGCGGTGGTACCGGAGGTGAAAACAATCTCCAGTGTGTCATCACGAGAAATCTCAGCTGCCACATAAAGGGATGACGAATTGCGTGCCAGGGTTTTCGGCAAATCTTCGAAAATGATGCTCGAGGCTGATGGCTGCCGATGTTGCTGTGAGCAAACTAATAGCTTGGCGCTGACCTGATGATAGACACGAAGAGCGAATTCTGCCGTCGCGATGTCATCGATCGGTACGACAATCACGCCGCGTAACACGCAGCCCCAAAAAAGAGCGACCCACTCGGCTGAATTCGGCCCCCACAGCAGGACGCGTTCCCCTTTGGAGATTCCACGGATTTCCAGTTCTCGCGCGAACTGGAACGCCATTTCAGCGACCTGGCGATAGGATCGGCGCGCGCTACGATATCCCCGACGCTGAATGTACGCTGTTGCCTCACCCTGCGAGAGAAAATTGGCTATGTATTCGAGCAGGGAGCGTTCCATGACTGCAAGGGTAGCGCATTCCGCGATGCAGCAGGTGCAAGTTGACTCAGTCCACTCCGATGCCCAGGGGTCCGCTACGCGGTTGATGTAATTGAACCCACGGGATGGACAGGGGTCGCATATTCAACAGGATAGAGCTTTTTCTGCGTTTCCATCGCCGTCAGGAGTTTTTCCTCAGTACTGCCGGGTGACGCGGTCCGAATCCAGGTCATGAAAAGAGTTGCCTTCCCTATGGGATTCTGTAGAATCCTTGGTGGCAAGTAAACGTCAAGCCTACACTGGGTTTGCTGCCCGCATTCTATGCCCGGACGGGCCTGATTAAGTCACCCAGGGATTTCCCCCCGCGGAGGGTCGAACGGAATGAGCATTGTTGTGTGGAAGGTTCTGCGTCGGCTACCTAAGCCAGCAGTGCTTCTGTTATCGATCTTCCTGCTGAGTGCGATGGCCCGCGCATAGGCTAGATCGCCTCTTGTCACCGGCTTATTGCTGAGCTAACCTTCCCGCTGCCTCCAACTCCCGGGCTCGGCTCAGAAGCTTCTTCAGCTTTCCCTCAATTGCGGCGTCGCCGATATGTTCATCCTGCAGCACTCCATCGGCATCAATCGTGAAGGTATGGGGAATGGCTTGCACACCAAACATTTTCGAAAGCGGCCCGGTAAAGCCGCCATCGCGGTATTGTGGCCAGGTCATCTGGTTCTTCGCAACAAAATCCTTCCAGCGCTGCTCATTGTCCAGGCTGACGCTCAGCAGAACCAACGGTTGATCGTTAAATTTTTTCGCGATGTTCCTCATACGGATATACTTCCGCCGTGGTGTGTTTCTGAGCCGGTGGGTCACCCGGTCCCGCGGATAAACGCGGCTCGGCCCGCTGCGCGTCGCGGTTCCCTTGGTAACCCGGTCGTACACTCCCTTTCGGTAACCCTTGGTAACCATACGATTTTGCTTACCCAGCCGTACAATGACCCTTGTCCGAAAGGCCATCTCCTGACACGCGGCGATATTGCCGATGGGATGGTCGAATGGTCTGTGAATTCTCCCAGTCGGAAGGGTTCTCGGGCAAAGACGCAACCGGGCTGGAGTCCGCAATCCTATGGCTTTTGGTTTTGGCTTCAATAAGCAAAAGGTTCTGAGTGCTGCCGAGAAATTTGTGCAGCAGGGCAAGTTGCCGAATGCCATCACCGAGTACGAAAAAATCCTGAAAGCCGATCCCAAGGATCTGACGGTCATGAACACCGTTGGCGACCTTTACGCGCGGGTAGGCAATAACGACAAGGCAGTGGAATGCTTCAAGAGCGTCGGCGACGCTTATGCGTCCCAGGGTTTTACCGTCAAAGCCATTGCCATGTACAAGAAGCTGGGCAAGCTGAAGTCGTCGCTGGAAAGCGTGCTTCGGCTGGCCGAACTTTACAGTCAGCAGGGCTTGTTCAACGACGCCAGGGCCCAATATTTGCAAGTGGCAGAAGAATTTCTGCGCGAAGGACAACTGGAACAGGCGGTACGCATTTTCCAGAAGACTCTGGAAATGGATCCGGAAAATGTGGCCATGCGCACCCGGCTGGCTGAAGTTTACGTCCGGCTAAACAAAAAGACTGAAGCCTGGCAGATTTTCTCAGCCGCAGCCGAGTCCTTGCGTGCCAAAGGCCAGCTTGATGCCGCCGAGGAAATCCTGCAGCGCATGCTGAAGCTGGATCCCAACAGCAGCTATGCCTTGTTAATGCGTGGGCGGACCGCCTTCGAGGCCGGCGACATGGCGGGTGCGATTGCGCATCTGGAGAAAGTTGCCGATCTGGACAGCAATCCCGATGGGCTGCGCACACTGATGCAGGCTTATTTACAGGCTGATCGCGTGGCCGACGCTGGAGCCTTGGCTGCGAAGCTGTTGTCGGTGCACAATGACATCGGCGCCATTCTTAACTACGCCGAAGCTCTAGTCGCGGCAGGCCATTTTGAAGAAGCGCTTCAGGTCTACGAGCAGCATTGCGAGCGGTTGCTGGCGGCGGATTCGGGCAAGATTCTGCAGACCCTGCATTCCCTGATTGCGCACGTGAGGGACAACACCGCCGGGCTCGAAAAACTTCTCGGCATTCTGCAAAAGGCGGGAGACACAAGCCACATCAGCGAGATTTATGAACTGTTGGCGCACGCCTCCGTACAGTCGGGCGAACTGGAGAAGGCGCGCGATTATTACCTGAAGCTTACCCAGCTCGAACCTGAAAATCAGCTTCACGCCCGCAACTACCAACAGGTGCTGGGGAAGCTGGGGAGTTCGTCGGGCGCACACCTGATTAGCGCCGAGGAAGGTGCGGTTCTGGTCGATGAATTGGAAGCAACCGCGCCATTTGTCGATCAGCGTTACGGAGACGATGTCGCCCTCGCGATTCGCGCCGCTCTTACCGATGCCGAGCTGTTCATCTCCTACAACATGCCCACGAAAGCCTTGGCGCCGTTGCTCTCCGCGTTGCCCCAGGCGCCCCGAGACCTTCGGCTGAATCAGAAATTAGCGGCCTTGCACACCCGGGCAGGCCGATTCACGGAAGCGGCGGTTTGTTGCCGTACGCTGGAAGGCATCTATCACGAAGCCGGATACCCGGACGAAGCTTCACGTTATGGCGACCTGGCGTCGAAGTATGAAGACCGCGCCGGCGCGACTCCGGCTGCCCCACCTGAAACGCCGCTTGCCACACTCGAGACAGCGGTGATGCCCGAGATTCCAGAGGCCGTGGTGGATGGCCCGGCCGCGCCGGAAACGGCAGAATTTCCCGCCACTCCAACCCCCGCCTTCGCGGTTTCGGCGGAAGCGCCTGCCGCGGAGTCTGCGGAATTCGCGGTGCATGCGCAACAGCCTGAGTCAGAGGAGATCGACATCTCTGCTGAATGGGAGGGAGCAGTAGCAGATCAGCCTGCTTCGACCGAATCAGGAGAAGCGCTTGAAGCCGGATCAGCTGCGCCCGAAGAGGCTGTTGTTGATGAACAGGTCATCGGAGAAGTTACCGAGGAGATTCGCTTCTATCTGTCGAATGGGATGACGGAAGAAGCCCAGACAGCGTTCAGGAAACTGAGAAGGCTACAACCTGACAAGTCGAAACTGGAGGCCGTGCGAAGCGAAATTGAAGCGGTCATGAACAAGGCCTCCCAGCCCGAAGCCGCAGAAGCGGTCTCGGTGGAGGAAGTGCCGGAGGCCGAGGCAGAGGCTGCTCCAGCGCCGGAAACGGAAGCTACTGCAGCGCCCGAAATGGAGGTTGCCGCAGCGCCAGGCTCGAGTGCTATAGGCGAGCTGGTGAACGATTTGGAGTCCTCTCTTGGCGATGGATTCCTTCCCCAAACGACCGTTCAGGAAAGCGCTCCGGTACTGCCAGCGACGGAATTGCACGGGCCAGAAGCTGCCCAGCCTGGTGGCGGGTTGAACGAGTTTGTTTCGGATCTTGAAGCTTCCCTGGGCGATGGGTTCCTGGCGGAGGCGCCAGTTGCAAGCGCTCCTACAGAAGCAGAATCCAAAGTCGTCATCAAGCCTGAGCCACTTGCGCCAGTGTCGGCTCCCGCAGCCATGGCCGCGTCTGCGGCTCAGGGCGCGGCGGTGGCAGGCAGTGCCCCGGGGTTTACGTACCAGCCAACGCCAGTTCGCCCCTTGGCTCCAGTCACCGCAGCAACGCCGGCTGCGGCAGATAGCGCTGCCCACGTGGATTTGGCGGACATGTTTGGCGAGCTCAAGCACGAACTCGAAGAAGATTCCACCAGCACTGAAGAAGATCCGGAGACGCACTACAATCTGGGAGTGGCTTTCCGAGAAATGGGACTGCTCGATGAGGCCATTGCCGAATTGCAGAAGGTATGCCAGGCAGCGGATCGAGGTCAGAAAATCCCTCAGATCATGCAGACCTATACTTGGCTCGCACAATGCTTCCTGGACAAAGGGGTTCCAGAGGCCGCGATTCGCTGGTACGAACAGGCGCTCAAGTTACCCAATCTCGAACAGGATACCCGTACCGCGCTGCACTACGAGTTGGCCTCTTCTTACGAGGTTGCAGGAAATAAGAGTGATGCCCTCCATCACTTTATGGAAGTCTACGGCAGCAACATCGATTACCGCGATGTAGCCGAGCGCGTTAAGAGCCTTAAGTCGTAGAATGTCGGGATGGTTGGGTTTGCTACGGTTGAGACTCGGCTTGACAGGGTCCGGTGTGCACAACGATCCATATCCTGGAGCACACAGTGACGGATTCCCACAACAGAGCTTCAGGTACACTCGGAACTGGTACGCCCTTGCCGAATTCAACCTCATCTCCAGCGGCGTTATTGCAAACGCCGGCAGAAGGCTCCGCATCGGGCCGTTCTGGCTTTGATCTTTGGCTTCATCGATTGACTGTTCTGCTGTTCGTTTTCGTGTGTGCGGTCGTGGGCGTTCTGCTGGTAATCCTCCCCTGGAGACCGGAATGGACCGACAATCGAATCCTATTAGCGTACCCGGATTTGCGCAGTTTCATCAGCCGAGGATTCGTCCGCGGAGTTTGCAGTGGTCTGGGGATACTCGATATCTGGATCGGATTCTGGGAGGCTGTTCACTACCACGAGGGCAAGCCGGATTGATTGGGAGTTTCGCGATAGGGTTCTTCGATGTCGTTAGCAAGTATTTTTCGTGGTGACTACTGACAACTGGCAACGTTGCACTACTGGAATTCGAGGACAACAACTTCGTCATGACCGAAAGTCAAAGCAAGCGCGCCCCCCTGGCGTACGAGAACGATCAGTTCCTGGGCAGCCCCGATGGGCGCATTCTGCGCATCCTTTCCGAATATATCGAACCGCTGGCCCGTTTTCGGCGGGAGCAGATTCAGGACACAGTTGTTTTCTTTGGATCAGCGCGCTTCTACAGCCGTCACGCCACGGAAAGGAACCTGGCGGCGTTATCGGAGATTGATTTGCAGCTTTCCCAACATCAGCAGGAGCAGCGCACGAAGAGGGCTATGGCGGCCGTGGACATGGCCCGTTATTACGAAGAAGCCCGCCGTCTGGCTTTTCTCTTAAGCGAATGGTCGGTGCAGATTCCGGCTCGTCGTCGTCGCTTTGTAGTGACTACTGGCGGAGGGCCCGGCATCATGGAAGCGGCCAATCTGGGCGCGAAGGAAGCGGGCGCGAAAACCATTGGGCTGAACATCCACCTGCCGTTCGAGCAGGTTCCCAACCCATATGTCACGCCCTCGCTCAATTTTGAGTTTCATTACTTTTTCATGCGGAAATTCTGGTTTGCATATCTGGCCAAAGCTTTGGTGATTTTTCCCGGCGGTTTCGGCACATTGGATGAGCTTTTTGAAATTCTGACGTTAGCCCAAACCCAGAAACTGGCCAAGAAGATCCTGGTGGTGATCTATGGAAGTGCGTACTGGAATCGCCTGCTGAATTTCCAAGCTATGATAGACGCCGGTACAATCTCTCCGGAAGACCTGGAACTGTTCAAAATCGTGGACTCGCCCGAGGAGGGTTTCGAGTTTCTGCAAGACGGGCTGACACGGTACCATCTGCAACCGGAACCCAAGCGCAAGGCAGAAGCAATGCCGGAAATTGCGAAAACCAATCCTTAGTAGGACGCTCGCTTGTCTTGGGTGAGCTGGAAAAACTCCTGCGGGAGCCTTTACATATCGGATTTCCTGTCGGAACTTGCTCCTTTACTACATCACGGACCGCACTCAATTCCCGGGCAACGGGACGGCCCAGCGCCGTGCCCTGCTGGACAAGATCGCAGAAGCCGCTGCCTGCGGAGTTGATTTCATCCAGCTACGCGAAAAGGACCTCCCCACTCGCGACTTGGAGATACTTGCCCAGGAGGCGGTCGAAACAGTTCGTGAGCAAGCCCAGCCCGGGAATGAAAAAATACTCAGAACCCCGTTACTCATCAACTCGCGAGTGGATGTCGCGATCGCCAGCGGTGCCGATGGCGTCCACCTGCGCTCCGATGACATTTCTACGGGAGACGCACGAAGAATATGGGCGCGTGGCGCGAGAGCGCCTATCGACCGTGAAGGCAGCTCTCCAATCATTGCGGTCTCCTGCCACACCGCGGAGGAAGTCGCCCGCGCCGCATCCGAAGGCGCCGATTTCGCGGTTTTTGCTCCGGTTTTCGAAAAGAAAGACATGCCCAACGCGCGCGCAGCGGGATTGGCTGCTCTGCGTGATGCCTGTCAAAAGCACATCCCCGTGCTCGCTTTGGGAGGGGTAAACCTCGGCAATGCCCGTTCCTGCATAGAATCCGGTGCCGCTGGCGTCGCGGGAATACGGCTTTTTCAAGAACGGGACATTGCTGAGGTTGTTCGGCTGCTGCGAAGCTAGTCAGCTCACCACGAAGCAGCAGATGGGACGAGAGAGGGCCGACGAGCCACAGGTCCTAGTGCATCTCGCCCATGCTGATAAGCCGATCCCTTTCGAACTCATCCCCTTTCACCCAGGCTACTTCTTTCATCTGCGCTGCGGCTACCCACCCTAAAGCAAAACCAAAGCGCGCCATCGCAGCATCGCCGGTGAAGTCCATGGAGGGATGGTATTCATCACTTGGCTGGTGATAGTGTTTTGCCGTGAACTCCTCGGCCTGCTGCTCACCCCAGGCAGTGTCGTGTCCTTTATACTTCACACCTTCGTTGATGGAGAAAGCAGGGATCCCAGCTCGAGCCAGGCTAAAGTGGTCAGACCGGTAATAATGTCCCGCCTCGGGCCGTGAGTCAGGGCGAATCGTAAGGCGAAACGTCTTGGCCAACGATTGAATCAGAGGATAGAAGGTGGTGCGTTCTGCACCCGGAACTTCGACTTCTTCCGGCGCGCCCAGGGGTGGCACGTCATCATAGTTAAGATCCAGGCTGATCTTGCTGGCCGGTATGGGTGGATGCTTACCCAGATACTCGGACCCGAGCAGCCCCTGCTCCTCGGCGGTCACCGAAGCAAACAGGATGGAGCGGCGCGGCTTCTGTGGTCCTTCGGAGTAGGCGCGCGCAATTTCCAGCAGGATGCCGCAACCAGTAGCGTTGTCATTGGCGCCGTTGTAGATATTGTCGCCCGGCATGTCGGGTCGAATGCCCAGATGATCGTAGTGCGCCGTGTAGATTACAGCCTCGTCCCTTAATTTGTGATCAGCTCCCGGCAAAATGGCAAGCACATTGTTTGATTCAAAGGGACGGATCTGGCTCACCATATGCGCCTTCAGCTTCGCGGGCAAGGCGACGGGCCGAAAGTCGCGAGATTGCGCATCTTTCATCATCTTGTCCAGGTCCATGCCAGCGCTCTTTGCCAGTTGCCTGGCAACATCAAGCTGGATCCAGGACGCCACCTTCAACGCGGGCGCGCCCTCGGCCCTCAAAAAGGCCTTTTCCCCGGAATTTGAGTTGCGCACGACGTCCCAGGGATAGCTGGCCATTTCGGTCTTGTGGATCAGAATCGCCCCGACTGCCCCTTTGCGCACGGCTTCTTCGTATTTGTAGGTCCAGCGCCCGTAATAGGTGAGCGCTTTGCCCTTGAAGAAGTTCACATCATCGGATGGCGGCTCGTTGACCAGCATCAGTAACACTTTGCCGCGCACGTCGGTTTCTTTGTAATCATTCCATCTGTACTCCGGAGCTTCAATGCCGTAGCCGACGTAGACTATGTCCGCATCCACATCCGAACTGGGCTGCTGCGTTTCGTCGTAAGCGACATACTGCTCGAGTGGCTGAAGGTGCAGCACAGCGGCATTTGTCGGGACCAGGGAGAATGTGGTTTCTGGCTCTGGCGTCACCCCTACCAATGGCACTTTCTGCATGTAGGTGCCGTTATCACCGGCTGGTTTCAAGCCATAGAGAGCAAATTGAGTAGCAATGTACTCCGCCGCGATGTCACCACCGCGTTGTCCGGTTCCACGGCCCTCCAGCAGATCGTGCGCGAGAAAGCGCACGTGTGCCCGGATGCGCTCGGGGTCGATCTTCTGCAGGGCTGCAATCGCCGTGCCCGGAAGTCGGGCCGATGACTCCGAAAGCGAGGAATCGCGGGTTCGTTGCCCCTGCGAGAAAGATGAAATTGCCAGCCCTAGAACCAGCACAATTGTGCGACGACGCATGTGGCTATGGCTCCCCCTTTGCCGATTGGGATGGGGGAATGTTTATTGTACGAAAAAAGCAGGTCAGGCACCTGATTACTAGGAGACATCAGAGCTACGTACGACCGGGCCTCAATTCAACCGGGACCTTTGTTCTCTGAGACCCGGTAGAGGCGCCTTTTGTTCTGTTCAAGCCCACGACCGCGGGCTAATTTTTCGAACTTCAACCCGCTCGGAAGTCAGGCACGTTTTCGCCGCTGTGAAACACAGGATAGAGGCGTTCACCGGTGGTAGCCGCAGCCTTGCCATTGACCTCGTCAATGTCCTTTCTCACCCAGCCAACGCTGGAAATCTCGATCTCACCATCCTGCGCGATCCAGAAAATGCTCGGAACGTTGGTCAGACCATAGGCATTCGAAACCGGGTAGGTGCGGGTGTCGTCCAACAATATGGGAAATGTCAAGCTATATTCTTTAGCAAAGACCGCAGTATCTTTCTTGTCGTTCTGCGAGATGCCGATGATGGTGACATTCCGTGTGCCGTAAGCTTTGTAGATTCTCTGCAGAAAGGGACAGGCGAACTGGCATACGGGACAGGAGATCTTGAAGAAGGCGGCCAGTACCGGCCCCCGCGCCAACGCATCTTTCAGCGAAAACTGCTTGCCATCCAGGGTTGGAAGCGTGAAATCCGGGGCTAAAGTTCCAGTGCCAAGCGCGCCCATACTGCGTCCTCCAAAGATATTGTCAAGCCACCTCATCTCATTTTCTATTTTAGATGACCTTGGCGGCGCGGAGGATCTTCTGAGCCAGACCGGTTAGCGGCAAAGACGGGATTCGTGACCTCCGTACCCAGCGTCCCTCACTACCTGACGGCAACTCACATTTCACAACGCCAGCCACATAGTCGGTGACCGTGATGGAATGCCGCACTGTCAGCCAAGTGCGGTCTGGAGCGTTCGCCGGTGTGGTCTCCGGCAACTCCCACATTCCCGGCATTAGTGTCGCAGTCTTGCGGCGTTGAACGAGAAACACCGATCCGTTACGACAATCGAGTGCGTAGTGAATCTCCCGCTTGGTTTGACGTTTTGGATTGGTGATGGAGGCTAGTTCTCCGCGAGTAGTACAGAGATTGGCGATTGGGCATAACGGGCACTTTGGCCGCCGCGGCAGACAAAGCGTCGCTCCCAATTCCATCATCGCCTGATTAAAGTCACCCGGACGCCTTCGGCTTAGGAGATCCCCGGCCACTCGCCATAATTCGTGGCTCTCGATGCGCTTGCCCATCACGCGCTCTAAAACACGCTCCACGTTGCCATCGACAACGGCCACAGGTTCATTCAATGCGATGCTTGCGATAGCTGCCGCAGTGTATCGCCCGATTCCGGGAAGTTCGCGCAACTCGCTCGCCGTGGCCGGAAATCTTCCCGAGCGTTTATAGGCAATCTGTTTCGCAGCTGCGTGTAACATGCGGGCTCGTCGGTAGTAGCCCAACCCGCTCCACGCTGCCAGCACGGATGACTGCCTGGCTGCGGCCAGCTTCTGAACTGTGGGGAATCGACGCACGAAGCGTTGGTAGTGCGCAAGCACAGCGGCAACCCGCGTTTGCTGCAGCATGATCTCCGAGATCCAGACGCGATATGGGTTCGGGTTTTGCCGCCAAGGCAGATCACGTTTGTGCTGATCGAACCAGCACAGCAGGTTGCGGCGGAATAGAAGCGCAGGAAGATTCTGGCCACATCGCAGCCGGCGAGTCATCGCTGAAGTGTTCGGCCTTTGGGTATTTGCCTCTCGTGTCACCTTGAAGCAGTCTGGTGCACAAGGTACCACAGCATGAAGCTGAAAGTGTATGAAAGCGATGCTACGACGGAAGGCGCCGCACTAGGCGCGCTCGTTATAAAGGGGGGTGCGTGGCTGTTGACCATCCGCCTCCAGCACGAAATAATGAATGCGCCTGGCCTCCGCAATTTACGGGTGGCTGTTTTTGTTGTCCTGAGGAGTCGAGATGAACGATTTCAACCGCAAGGTCGAAGAAGCTTCGGTGCGTCTTGGCAAGACCGTTGGCGAAGTGGCCAATACCCTGGAGAGAGAATCTGCCGAACTGATCAATTACCTGAACGACGAAGTAGTTCCCGCCGTGCGTCAGCATTCGACCAAGGCTCTGCGGATTGCAGCCGAGAAACTGACACGCTTGGCCGAGTATATGGAGCAGCATCGCAAATAGGCTGGTGTCGTTCTGCCCTAGCGACGTGCCTGGCTTTTTTGTCGTTGCTCATAGTTGGCTGCGCTCATAAGGAAGCCAAGGTCAACGTCCCTCCTCCACCCGGTCTCAGCCAGCCGGAAACCCCGCAAGCATCAAAGGATTCCGAGACTGCGGCTGAATCTATACCCAATGAACCTCCTCAGGTCGCTGTTCCTGAAAAGCCGCTGATGGTAGAAACCGGATTGGCCAGTTGGTACGGCGCTCCCTATGACCATCGCCGTGCCTCCAATGGTGAAGTCTATGATATGCACGCCATGACGGCCGCCCATCGTACGCTGCCCATGGGATCGATTGTGCGCGTCACGAACGTGAAGACCGGAAATTCCGCAGTGGTTCGCATCAACGATCGGGGACCGTTTATCCAGGGCCGAATTTTGGATCTGTCGGAAGCCGCCGCCAAGAAGGTGGATGTTTGGTCAGCCGGGGTTGCCATGGTCCGGATCGAACTGCTGCAAACTCCGGTTCCTGTCAGCAGCGCAGGGCGCTGGGCGGTACAGATCGGGGCGTTCGAGAAGGAGCACACGGCCGATCAGTTGGCGAATCGCTTGTCCCGCCGCTACCAAACCGCGAAGGTTCTGTGCTTCGGCAGTCCAGTTGGCGATTGGTGGGTCCGAGTCCGTGTCCAGGGTGACGATCGTCAGCGGGCGGAATCGGTCGTGCGGGAAACGCACACTTCCGAGGGCGAAATTTTCCTGGTCAGGTTGGACTAGGCCATTTCCAGCTGACAAAACATCCAACACCGTTATGCTAATGCGGTATATTAGACGTGCTCCCCCCGCTGTAGTTCCACCGGGCCCAAAGTAACTCATACAAAACTTAGAGCTTTGGAAGTGCTATGAGCGACTGCCTGTTCTGCCGCATCATCACGGGCGAGATGCCATCCAAGAAAGTCTACGAAGATGAGCACACCTACGCTTTTGAGGACATCAACCCGCAAGCGCCAACTCATGTGCTGGTGGTTCCGAAGAAGCATGTACGGGGCCTGAAGGAAGCGAATGCTGAAGACGCTGAGTTAATTGGCCGGTGCCATCTGATCGCCGCCAAGATTGCCCGCGAGCGCAGCATTGAGGATGGTTATCGCACCGTCCTGAACGTAGGGCCGCGCGCCGGACAGTCGGTGTTCCACCTGCACGTCCACCTGGTCGGAGGTCGAAGATTGGGATGGCCGCCAGGTTAACGCAACGGCGGGTTGAAGTCGCGGCAAGGCGCTGCCAAAGCCGGCCACTTATTGAACTGGCGGCTGGTCTTCCGAAGCGCCATGACGACGCAGTAGCTGCGGAAGATTCTGGGAAAATGCGGAGCGCGGCAGCACCATATCGCAGCCCACTTCATGCGCTTTTTGCTTCAAATCGCCCTGCACATGAGAGAGAAACCCGATAATCGAGGTCGATTTCTTCAGTTTGCTTTTGAGCTTCGGGATCAGCGACAAGGGCTTCGCATTGGTATTGTTCAGATCAAAAATAATCAGCGAGGGACTTCCGTCCCCGTTTTGCTGCATGCGCTCGCCTAAGTCCTTGTCACTCTTTACGAACTCGACTTTGACATTGAGTTTGCGCGCGGTTTCCTGAATTTTTGCCTGAAAGAACAGATCATCCACAAAGGCAAAGATCCGCGAAGTATCGTCCTCACGATGGGGCAGAGGCTCCGGCTCGAGTGGGGCATAGGAGGGCGCAAAACCAGGCCGGTTTCTACCTCGGGATGCCTTGTCCCCGCCCAGCGCGGCCCGATAGCTGTGGTCCATGGGAGCGGTATAAATGCCGCTTTGTTGCTGGCGATCACGGCCGGGACCGCCACGATGGGAGCGTCGTCCGCGACGCCGTCTGCTTCTTCCTCCGTGTCCGGAAGGGTGTCCGGGTCCAACATTCATAGGTTTTTCTCTTTGTAGTCCTATTGTGCGAATCCACCGAAGTGCGGCGGATTCGATTCTTGTCTCTCGCGCTTGCCGTCCCTGGCCGGTACGAGGCTTACGAGCGTGTGCACGGGAAGTACGTAGAACCCCGGTGCAATCGGAACTCGTTCATGAATGATAGTGTCCGCTTTAGGCGCCTGGAGCTGACTGGCGCGGAAGGCCCGCTAGGAAGCGCAGCCGCTAGGGAACACTATGATGGTACCCTTGGGCGGCGCAGAAGCGCAAGTGGTAAGTGACCTTAGTTTTACACACAGGTAACTGCGTCGGTCGGAGGGCTCATCGAAGGCGAAGGATCAACGTGGTGCCAAGAGTCCCATCAACTCGCACCCTAGCTGGAAGTTACTTGCTGCGCCCAATGCACGGCTTCCCAATATTTCTCCGCGACTTCGCTGTCGCTGAGGTTTAGCTGCCGCGCCAGTTCACTGCTGGCCTGCCACTCGCCGGATTCCTGGGCGAGCATCAGCTGATACAACCTCCGCAGCCGGCTCTCTGTGCCCAACAACACAGCCTTGGTTTCCTGGTCAACCGGGACGCCTTCGAGCACGCGGAACATGGGGATCTGGAGGATTGCGTCCATCAAGGAAAGCAGGCCGAGCAGAAACAAATCGGATTGCCCATGAGGAATCTTGGAGGAAATCAGTTCACAGAAGCGGGCGCGCACCAGAGCGCCCAGCACCAACTCGCTGGACTTATCCTGACCCGCTCCCAGAGTCGCCACCAGACGCACCCAGCGGCGTATTTCACGTTCGCCCAGTATGGCCAGCGCGTGACGCACCGAGTGTATTTCATTCCCAAAGCCGAATACCGGCGAGTTCAGGTATCGCAGCAAGCGGTAGCAGAGAGATGCCTCAGTCTTAATCACGCTCTCAATCTCGCGCACGTCCAACTCCGGCTTCGCCACTGCCTGCCACATGCGCATGTAATTCAACTGGTTGGCGGGGATCTCCTGCGCGTGTAAGGTTTCTGGGCGGCGGAAGAAATAGCCCTGGAAGTACAGAAATCCTGCTTTCTTGGCGGCGACGAACTCTTCGCGGGTTTCTACTTTTTCCGCAAGCATGCGGCAGCGCCAAGGACCGAAACGTTGCACAATTCCGGCTGCTTCCTCGAATGAGACCCGGCGAAGATCCACTTTGATGATGTCAACAAAATCGATGAGAGGCTCGCGGGGATCAGAATTTGTGAAATCATCCAGGGCAATCAGATATCCCGCTTCCTTCAAACGCTGGCAAGCCGCAAGCACCAGGTCGTCGGCGGGTACACTTTCCAGAATCTCGACGACGGTTTGTGCTGACGGCAGCAAAGTCACGTAGTCCTTTAACAGCACCTCGCGCGTGCAGTTGATGAAAGCCCGCCGGCCATCGCAGAGAACGTTGAGACCTAACAACATGGAAGTGTTCAAAGTGCTGCGCGCCGCGGTATCGGTGTCAACATTCCGGAAATAGTCGTCTACGCCGTTGCGAAACAGCAGTTCGTAACCGAATACCTGTTCTTCGCGGGTAAGAATCGGCTGGCGGGCTATGAAGCGCGCATTCGGAGCAGGCGAACCTCCAACGGTTGGGCTGGCCACACTGAGGTTATCGACAAATACCCAACAAAAGATTAGTGCGCATTTGGCAGTGCAAACCCGTAATCCTTCAACAGCTTGACAACCGCGGGAGTTTTTACGAAGGCAAGAAATTGTTGGGCAAGACGCCTGTCCTTCGATGCGGTGAGTACAACTGCGCCTTGGCGGATGGCAGGATATTCGTCAACCGGGACCTCGGTGTAAATTCCGCTTTCCTTCAACGATGGAGCCAACGCCAAAGAGAGAGCGATCAGACCGACATCGGCACTACCGGAAGCCACGAACGACGCCGTCTGGGAAATGTTCTCGCCCAGCACCAGCTTATCTGCAACCTTGTCGTAGATTCCCTCATTTCTTAGAGCCGCAACTGCGGCGCGGCCGTAGGGAGCATGCTGGGGATTTGCAATGGCAATCTTTTTGACGGCAGGATCCAACAGCACCTGCAAGCCACGATTCACATCCAGGTGGGTAGCCTTTGCTGTCCAGAGTACCAGTTTGCCTTCCGCATATTCGTACAGCGTCCCGGACTCGGCCGTGCCAGCGGCTTCGAGTTTCTGCGGATATTCGATATCGGCGGAAAAGAAAAGGTCGAATGGCGCCCCATTCTGAATCTGGGTAAACAGGTTTCCCGATGAGCCAAAAATGACTTTCACGTGAGCGCCGGTTTCTTTCTCGAAACGGGCGGTGACATCCTGAAAGACATATTGGAGATCAGCGGCCGCGGCCACCGTGATTTCCTGGGCGTTGCAGAGGAGAGGCACCAACACAAACAGCGCCAGAAGCCGGGCGCGCTTCATTGTTCCACCCATTCGACGCCACAGGTGTAGCATTTCCAATTTGCCTTGCGAACGGGGACGGGAAATGAGAGCACCAGCCAAAGGCCATACGTCCAGAAGCGGTCGATTTTCTCGAAGCCGATGTCCAGCGAACAGCAACGCGGACAGCGCGGCTGCACGAAGGTTTCACCCAGTTCGGCCGCAGTAAATTCCGGCGGGATCGGCTCATCCAGAATTGCGCGGGCGGACTCCACCTCGTGCTTGTGGACTTGCAGGCGAACACCGCCAATGGCGTTGGAGAGCAGCCAGTCCATGCGGACCAAATTACCGTCAGCGAGTACACATTCAATCCCCGCCGACTCCAACTTACCTTTAGCCAGTAAGGCTTGCGGTATGTCGCGGAAGTGTTGCAGCGTGACCAGCGAGGCAGCAGCGTTCAGTCCGGGGAGCTCGATTCTGGATGTTTTGTCCAAGGTCATCTATTGTACTGTCTTCATAGGTTGCTCGAAACGCTTTGGCGAGAACGCCGGGTCAATTTCGTGAAAGGAGTAAGACTCAGGGGCAATGGAAAAAGCCGGGCTGGTTTGCCCGGCTTTTCGCGTCTGTCAATTCTGAAATGGTTGGTTACATCACCAGGGCAAGGTTTTCCAGTTCCTGTTGCAGGACCGGAATGGCACATCCTGACATCTCCACTCGACCGGCAGCATCGATAGCTGCCTGCGGGGAAACCCCATAACCCCGCCCCATCAGGAACATCTGGAGCACTTCCGCAGCCTCTCTGGAATCGACGATGCCGCTCTGCAGCAGGTCATTCCGCAAGGCAGTTAACTCTGTCACCGAAAACCGTTCTCTCATGGCCGTTCACCTCCGACCCTCTACTGCCGTTACTGCTTTAGACTCTGCCGATGCCCGAAGAGTTACATGCAATCTGCGTGCCGCAACTCGAATCAGGCCTTGGCGTTCCTGTAGAGGAGCCGCTCTACCCACTTAACCCCTTTGCTTTGTCATAAGTTGCGGTCGCCAACAATCTCCGCGCGCGAGTCGCGCATGGCACCAAAGTGGGATACGCCGGGCGTCTCACCGATTGACACACTGTGTCTTTGTGGGACAAGAAAGCGCAAACCGGCACCGAGCGGACGTGTAGCGTCTTAGGATGGGTCGGTTACAGCTTCGTCGACCAGCAAAATCGGAATGTCATCTCGCACTGGGTAGACGCGGCGGCACTCCCCGCATTTCAGGCTCTCTCCGTTGTCTTTCACTACCAGCGGTTTCTTGCAAACCGGACAGACCAGAATTTCGAGAAGATCTTGGGGAATCATGATGCTATTTTACGCCCCGTCAGACGCCCACGCAGCGAGTTCCTGCCGCTGGCCGCAACCTACTTCAATAATCTCTTCCACGATCGAATCGATTGCGCGACCAACCCGGTGACCTTCGTTGGCCGTTCGGAATCGGAGGGGAATAAGTCTCACAAGGCTGGCCGGCGGAGGCACGGTCGGCAGGGGATGTTCCGCGATTAGGCTGCGGTTTTAAGGCTTGATCTTCACTGCCGGAGTCCGTTTGGGCACGGCGCTCTCGGGCTTGCGCCGTGGTTGGCGACTGCCATTGTTCGGGCCATAGAAGTCCGCGACCGGAAGCGGAGCAGCCGAACGGGTACCTTCGTACTTGCTGCGAGCCAGCAGAAGTTTTTCCAGAGCCTCGTCCCTTAACGGTTGCTGCCGGCCTAAAAGATGGGTCACTAACGCGATCTGAGCAAAATGTTCCACCGTCTCCATCTTCATGTAGGCATAACTGAGCGTCTCGCCGTAAGTGACTACGCCATGGTTTGACATCAGAATCGCGTCGTACTTCGAAACCAGCGGCTTCAGTGTCTCAGCGAGTTCCGGCGTGCCGGGAGTGCCATATTTTGCCAGTGGGATGGATCCCAATCCGATGACTACTTCACAGACCAGTGGCTGGTCGAGGGCAAGCCCGGCGGCGGCAAAGCCGGTTGCTGTCGGAGGATGTGCATGAACGATGCCGCCTACCTCAGGACGCAGCTTGTAGATCAGCAGGTGCATAGCTATCTCGCTCGAAACATGATGACGTCCCGCGACCAGATTTCCCTCCATATCAACCTTGACCAGATCTGAGGGGCGCAGCGCGCCCTTGCTCATCGCAGTAGGGGTTGCAAGAATATGCCGCTTGTCCAGCCTCACGGACAGGTTGCCATCGGTAGCGGCCACATAGCCGCGGTCATGCAGCATTTTGCCTAAGGAGACAATTTCGAGACGTGCCTGACGTTCGGTAGACATGGCCCTGAAAGACGGGTGAGCAAACTGTCCGCGTATGTTAAACCACTCGCCAGCCTAAGACAATCCGGTTGTTTCACCGGATGCGCCCGGGCCGGAATCACCATAACTATAATGAAAGTCCGTGCTGGTTTCCGAGTTCGACTACCATCTCCCAAAGGAACTAATAGCCCAAGAGCCACTTCCTGACCGGGCGTCCTCGCGGCTGCTTCATTTGCAGCGGAACTCGGGAACCATTCGCGATCGCGGGTTTCGCGAGTTTCCTGCACTGCTGCGGCCGGATGACTTAGTTGTGTTCAACAATACCCGGGTGTTTCCTGCCCGGCTCTATGGCCGGAGAAGTGGCCTGCGGGCACAGCCGGTGAGCCAGCGCAATCCCGCGGCTCGGGAATTCCTGAAAGGGCAAGTTGAAGTCCTGCTGACGCGTCAGATCTCCGCGCAACCCAATGAATGGGAATGTCTGGTACATCCGGGGCGAAAGATCGGGGTCGGAGAGAAGTTGCTCTTTGGTGACCGTGGCGAACTCCAAGCTGACGTCGTCAGCCGGGCCAGTTTCGGTGAGCGTCGGATCAGATTTCATCCCGTACCCGATTTTTTTGTTTTGCTGGAACAGTTCGGCCATGTGCCTCTTCCGCCGTACATAGATCGCCCGGATCGTCCAGACGACCGCAGCCGTTATCAAACTATCTACGCCCGCGAGCGCGGTTCCGTCGCCGCACCCACGGCCGGCCTCCATTTCACTCCTGACATTTTCGAGCGCCTGCGTCAGCGTGGAATAGAAACTGCCGAGATTACGCTGCACGTCGGGTTGGGGACATTTCAGCCGGTACGGGCGGAGCGGGTCGAAGATCACAGCTTGCATCGTGAGGCTTATTCGATTTCCGACGCCGCCGCGGCCAGAATAAACTGCGCCCTAGGCGCTGGCCGGCGGGTGGTTGCCATCGGAACTACAACCGTTCGAACTTTAGAAGATGCCGCCGCTGCCGGGCGAGTACGGCCTGGAACCCGCGATGCCGACATCTTTATTTATCCCGGATATCGCTTCCGCGTTGTCGCGGCCCTCCTGACGAACTTCCACCTGCCACAATCGACACTGCTAATGCTGGTATGCGCGTTCGGAGGAAAAGATCTGGTGCTCCAGGCCTATGCCGATGCTCTCAAGCAAAATTACAGATTTTATTCGTATGGGGATTGCATGTTTGTCGAGTGAATGTAAGCTTCTCATCTCCCAGCCGCCAGGCGTGTAGCCAAACGCTGCGGCAGTTGAGCGGCGAATATGCGATCCTGCGCGGATTTCAGATCATAGGGTACGCGACAAAAGGTCATGACGCGGGTATCGGTATCGAAGACACCAAATCCGGCGCGCCAGTCTCCGTCGCGGGGTTGACCCACCGAACCGGGGTTTACCAGATAACGAAAATCCTTTTTCAGAGGCACCTCGGAAGTTTCGACTTGTCCGACGGTGTTGTAGCTAGGGCGCAAGGCGTCGAGGTGCTTGGCATTGGCAACAAAACTTCCTTGCAGATGAGTGTGTCCGAAAAATGTCACTGAGACTGGGGTCTCCATAATAGGTTCAATCGCATCGCGAACAGTCACGACATAATCGTCTTCATCTATCGGCGATCCATGGACGAACTGAGCGTCTACCAATCCATCCACTTGAATGGGTCCCTGTGGCAGATTGCGGAGCCAGGCCATATTTTCCGGGGCGAGCTGTTGGCGGGTCCATTCGGCGGCAAGCGCGGCTACCGGGTTGAAGTCTTTCAGGTCCATGAGTCCACAAGCCGCTTTGTCATGGTTACCGCGGACGAAGACTTTCCCTATGCGGCGCGAAACCTCAATGACTTCGTTGGGGCTGGCACAATATCCGACGATATCCCCGAGGTTGACTACCAGATCGTGCGGGGGAGCCTCTGTCAGGCAGGCTTCCAGAGCTTCGAGATTGCTATGAATGTCGCTGATAACCAGAATCCGCACAATTCACCCGGTGAATTCGCGATTATACGCCCTGAGCGCTTTCAGACAGCGTCGGCAGAGATGTGAAGTGCAGCTTAACTAGTAGTTCAAAACCGGACACCTTGCCCAGTGTCCCGGACCAACTTCGACCAGGGGCGGCGGCTCGACCGCGCAATTGGGAATCCTGAAATTGCAGCGCGGTTCAAATGCACAACCCGGTACCAGCGCCTGCAGCGCCGGAACCGTCCCCTGAATTGTGGGCAGTGGATGGGTGCGATCAGTCTTCAAAGTGGGAACAGCATTCAGCAGGCCCTGCGTATAAGGGTGCGCAGGCGCGGCGAAGATGTCGTGCTTCGATCCCACTTCTACCAGACTGCCCGCATACATAACGGCTACCCGATCGGCTACCCGCGCGACCACTGCCAGATCATGCGAGATAAACAGCATGGCCAGTGCATATTTGTCGCGCAATTCGACCAGCAGCTCCAGAATTTGGGCTTGAATGGTAACGTCGAGCGCGGTCGTGGGCTCGTCCGCGATCAGCAATTGCGGCTGGTTCACAATGCCCATGGCTATCATGATGCGTTGCCGCATGCCGCCGGAAAGCTGATGAGGGTAGTCATAAGCGCGGCGTGGAGCATCGGGAATAGCCACGTCCTGCATTGCCTGCACCGCGCGATCCCACGCATTTTTCTTGTTCATGGAGTTGTGAACTGCAACTGCTTCGGCAATCTGATCACCCACGCGCATCACCGGGTTTAAGGCGGTCATAGGCTCTTGAAAAATCATCGCCATCTTTGCGCCGCGCAGGATACGCATTTCCTGTTCCGGAATGTCGAGGAGATCCTGGAAAGTCGTACCATTGCGAAATACGATCTTCCCGCTGGCTTTCAGCCCAGGAGGGAGCAAGCGCATGAGCGCGAGGGAGGTCAAGGATTTTCCCGATCCGGATTCTCCGACTAATCCGAGAACCTCGCGGGCAGCGATGCTCAAGCTGAGATCGCGCACCGCGAAGAGCGGTTCGGCGTTCGGCGTATCCCCTTTTTCGGGCCGGGATAAAGCAGCAGAATCGGAAATCCGGATAGGAACCTGGATTGAGAGGTGCCGGACTTCAAGCAGCGAGGACACACCTGCATCCTAGCAACTCGCGACACGGAAGTGCCAGAATTCGATTAAGCCTGGCGCGTACGCAGACTTCACCCCTATTGCCCAAGAATGAGCGGCAGACCATTCTTGCTGTTTCCGATTACCACGACCTTGGAGTTCGGACTTTTCGAAAGATTCTCTGTGGCCTCAATACCCTTCCATTCCAGAAGCTGCGGGCTGATTCCTTGGGCTACGATCTGCTGGAAGTCGCGGATACCCTGCGCTTCGATGCGCTTGCGCTGGGCCTCCTGCGTCTCCTTCTGCAGCTTGAAATTCATGGCCAGGGCATCTTGCTCGGCCTGCTGCTTGGCTTCGATAGAAGCTTTCAGGGTGGCCGGAAGTTGGATGTCACGCAGAAGGATACTTTCGATGAAGAAGCCACGGCTGCCCAGCGTCGTCGTGAGCTGGTCATTGATCTGTTTGGCTACCATTTCTCGTTCGCCAGTGTAGAGCGCATTGGCGGTGTGAGACGCGGTGGCCTCACGGATGGCAGCGCGCAGGTTCGGCTCGATCAGAACTGCTTCGTAGGCCGGCCCAATTTTCTGATACACATCCGCGGCTTTGGCGGGATCGAGGTGGTAAATGAGCGACGTGTCAAGATTCATGACCAGACCTTCGCTGGAGGGTACGCTGGCCGATTCCTTGATTTCCTGAGTTCGGACAGACATTTCGTTGTTGGTCTTGAACGGGTTGATGACGTGCATGCCCTCCGACAGGACCTCCCCGGTTACGCGTCCGAATAAAGTAAGGACGCCCACGTGACCTGACTCAACGCGGGTCACGGAAGCGAAGAAGAAGATAATTGCAATAAACGCCACCACCGCAAGCCCAATCAATCGGAGAAATGGGCTCGAGTTGACATTGATCACTCGCGGGCCACTGCCATAGCTGCTCATAAGACGCTCCTCCCTGCAGTAATTGTAGACAGAACCTGCGATCCGCCAACTAATTTCGAACAGACGCGGCAACCCTACTGGCCGGGGACTATGGAAAACTCGATGTCGAGTTCGTCTCTTACCTTCAATATGCCGCCGCCCACGCGGACCAAATGAATGCCAAAATCGGCTTGCTTCAACTGGCAACGTCCCACATAAGCGCCTTGCTGCTTGCGAACCGCGGTCATAACCGGCCGGGTTTGACCATGCAGAGATAAATCACCTTGAACTTCCCATGCATCAGCCCCAGTTTCCTTGATGGACGTTGAGCGAAAGGTAATGTCCCTGTACTCCTCGCTTTGCAGTACTTCGGTTTGCATGGTGCGCTGTACCTCGGCCTGCTTTTTGGCGGAAAGGCTCTTGTCCTCTTCCACCTTCAACTGTCGAGCTTCGACACGAAAGGAAATCCGCCCGGGCGGTGTCTCGTCGAGGCGGCCATCCGCGATTGCGGCCGCTACCCAATGTTCGTGAGCGGCAGATGAAAGCATACCCGCCCTGCCGACGTGAATTCGAATGGTGCTGTGTTCAACATCAATCGGACGCTCTGCTGAAGCGGCCAGTAGTGAAGCTGTCAGGAGGAATGAAACTAAGCCCATCCGTGTGGGCACTTTCATATCGGCTGTCGCTGGGATTGATATCACGCTATCTTCAGCGCAACCCAAAACCGGGTTCTGCTGCTGACCATTTCATCATAAGCTTGAGCTACTCTTGTCAGCGGATATTTTCTCGATCATTTACCGCATAGTGAGCGAGGTTCTTGCCGAGCATCGCGATGCAACTCCGTCCGGCGTTCGTTTCCGAACGCGCGATACCGCTAGCGAACACCACATCTGCCGCGGAGATTGACGGCTGCGCTTCAGTCATACAGTTCCGGCTCCTTCCTTTGGCCATACGTATGCATCTAATTCCGGCATGCTGCGAAATGCTGTAAACATTCGTGCGGATTTGTGCGCGGATGTAACAAAACATTTACACCTTGTGTTGGAGAAATCTGCTAACGAGCGAAACTGCAGAGCGTCGAACTCAGTAACTACGATTTGAAGAATGAACTTTTGATGAGTAAGAAACGTATCTAGTCACCGTGATCAAAAGCGGCGGGCAACACTCGCCATTTTTGAAGCAGGTTTCAGGGGTTAAGGGACTGGCTCACACTCGGTTTTGGCGGCCCAGGTGAGCGCAATCCCTGGAGGAGAGAGTGCAAAGCCTCGCGGCGTTGCGCTTTCTTCCTAACCCCGCGGCAGCAATTGTAGGCCTTTCGCGGAAAAACGCAAGTTCTCTGCGAAAGCAAACCCCAGCCGCCCAGAACCGATTCCCGACGCTTTTCGGGAAGAAATGGAGAATTGCATGAAGTGCGCAAACGTTTGGAAGGGCTTGCTGCTAGGGACCACAATGCTGCTCGCCACGAGTGTGTTCGCATCCGGTAACCGGGGTACGTTGCAAACGCTCAGCGACGTCGAGGTCGCTGGCAAAACCCTTCCTGCCGGCCAGTATTCACTGAACTGGGAGGGCTCAGGCTCCAATGTTCAGCTGAATATCCTTAAGGGCAAGAAGGTCATTGCTACAACTCCTGCACGACTGGTGGATCTGAGTCAGACTTCCGTTTCCGACGCAGCCGTCCTCAGAAGCAATGGAGATGGCAGCAAATCACTGCAGGAAGTCCGTTTCGGCGGCAAGAAGTACGCGCTGCAGATCGTTGAAGACTCAGCGAGCGGTGAAGGCAACAGCGCCAGCAAGTAAACACTGGCATCCGCAAAACCAAAAGGGGAGCGCAAGCTCCCCTTTTTATTTTCGGGCTAACTTCAATATTTCGGTATCTTGGGGTCGATGCGATCAGCCCAAGCCATGATGCCGCCTTTTAGGTTGTGCACCTTCTGAAATCCTGCCTGGCGCAGGAATTGCACGGCTTTGGCGCTGCGTCCTCCCATTTTGCAGTGGGCCACGATCTCGCGGCTGGAATCGAGTTCGTTGATGCGCTTCGGCAAATCATTGAGCGGGATCAGATATCCGCCGAGATTGCAGATGTTATATTCGTGCGGTTCACGCACGTCGAGCACAAATATATCCTCGCCGGCATCCAAGCGGCGCTTCAGTTCTTCTACTTGAATTTCGGGAATGGCTGCGTCCACGGGCTTCTCCTGGCTTTTTTCTTCACCCCGAATTCCGCAAAACTGGTTGTAGTCTATCAGTTTTGTGATGGTGGGATGCGCGCCGCAAGCGGGGCAGTCCGGATTTTTCCGCAGCTTGAGCTCGCGGAATTTCATGCGTAAGGCATCAACCAGCAGCAAGCGCCCGATGAGCGGAGCACCCGTGCCGAGGATGAGTTTGATAACTTCTGTAGCCTGAATGATGCCGATCAGCCCCGGCAGAATGCCGAGCACGCCTCCTTCGGCGCAGGAAGGCACCAATCCCGGCGGTGGTGGCTCGGGATACAAGCAGCGATAGCAGGGGCCATCTTGCGTTGCGAAAACGCTGGCCTGGCCTTCGAAGCGAAAAATGGATCCGTAAACGTTGGGCTTGCCGGTAAGCACACAAGCATCGTTGACCAGGTAACGAGTGGGAAAATTATCGGTGCCGTCAGCAATGATGTCGAAATCGCGAAACAGTTCAAGAGCATTTTCGCTAGTCAGCTTGGTCTCGAAGGTTCTGATATTCAGAAACGGGTTGATGGCCTTCAGCTTCTCGGCCGCTGATTCCAGCTTCTTCCGCCCCACGTCGGCTGTGCTGTGAATAATCTGCCGTTGCAGATTGGTATAGTCAACCACATCGAAGTCCACCAGTCCCAGCGTTCCCACTCCCGCCGCGCCAAGATAGAGCGCCAATGGGGAACCCAGCCCGCCAGCGCCGATGCACAGTACCCGCGCGGCTTTCAATTTCTGCTGACCCTCCATGCCAACCTCAGGCATGATGAGGTGGCGCGAGTAACGCAGGATCTCGTCGTTGTTAAGAGTTTTCGTTTCCGGTGGTGGTTGAGTAATGGCGGCCATAAGACCTCAGCAAATCCAGATTTGAAATTTTCGTCTGGGAGATCAACAGCAGACGGGACAACAACAGAGGCAACAACAACAGCGCATTGTAATGAAAGTTCTCATTGTGCGATTACAAATCATACCACTCACGATCCACACCAACCCCCGGCAATCGAGGGCACAATAGAAATAGTATCGTTATCTTTGATCGGCGTGGCCTCTTTTTGCAAGTACCGCACGTCCTCGTCATTTACGTAAACGTTAACAAACGAGCGTAGCCGGCCATCATCGGTGTAAAGATGCCGGCGCAGCTCAGGGTGCTTGGAGACAAGTTGAGATAGCGCCTCAGCCACGGTGCCCGCTTGCACGGCGACATCGGCCTGCTTGCCGGCGTACTGGCGTAGAGGCGTCGGAATATGGACTTGGGCCATACCGTAGATGATGCCAGACTCAACGTGGAAGATTCACTCGGTTCGCGGAGAGGCTGCCCAGAGGCAGGTTTCGCCGATAAGCGGAACGCCCTGAACGGCGAGTTAAGAGCCGTGGTTCAGGTTCGCAACGTTTCTCCGGGCCGCTCCATGGGCTGAGCTTTTGATTGATTTCGAAAGTCTACGCCAAGTCCCCACATATCCTTGCACTGGAGGGCCTCAAGGCCAACGCGGTACTCGGTGCGCTTCGGAACCGCCTCCGTCCAAACCACTCGGAAGCCAGCTTTGTGCTGCTTGTATTGCAGAGTAATTTGACTGCCTACTTTTGGCGGGTGGTGAACTCCGCCCAATCTTGCTCCCGATTCGGTAATGTCGAGAGTATGAACTAGCTCACATTGGGTATTGCTGGAATCGTCGTTGCTCGAAACTCGCACCGGCAACACCGCCCTTTTTCGGCTGCGGCGGCGTCTGTCCTCCATAAACCACCACTCCTTGAGAGATTTCGGCGTCCCCGTGAAATCCACGGGAGTCGCTGGAATAGCTTGTGAGGGAGTAACCTCTGTAGTACAGGAAAGCTTATGCTGCTTCTCGCGCTCCACCAATAGCCCGGAAGAGCGGGGGATGTCACTCGGAAGTGTTATCCATAAGACTCCGCAGGCCTTACCAGCGAGCCATGGGGGAAAGAAGGCGCCGAGAACAGGTTTGGTGGTCTCCCCAGGGATCCTGAACTGACAGGCAAGAAGCGGCTAAGTACCAGGAACCGGCCAGTTAGCAACTCCTAGCCCGGAGTGGGGTTTATAGGATTAGCTGTAGTGTAGTAACGGAGCAAAAGGGGGCCGGTCTCGTCAGGACAGACCTCCGGAGCGCAGCTGGTGCCGGCTACGCTCAGGGAGAACGGACCATGAAATTCGAACGACGAATCATTCCCGCGAGCTTGTTGATGCTTCTTGCGTTTTTCTTGGCCTCAACCGCATGGGCGCAAGATAACTCCGATCAATCAGCCGCTGATCCTCCGGGCCGTGTGGCCCGCGTGGACTATATGACGGGACAGGTGTCGGTTCAGCCGCATGGTACCGACGACTGGGTACAGGCCGAGACCAATCGTCCCCTGACTATTGCAGACAACGTTTGGGCGGACAAAGATTCGCGGGCCGAGTTGGACTTCGGCACCGGTTTGATGCGGATCAACTCCGAAACCAGCTTGACGCTGACGAATGTTACTAACGATGTCGTTCAGGTGTCTTTACACCAGGGCGCGCTAAACGTGAACCTGCGCCGGCTGTATAGCGGTGAAACCTGGGAAGTCGATACACCAAATTTTGCGTTCACCCTTTCCAAGCCAGGCGTGTACCGCTTTGATGTTGATCCCAACGCAGACACTACGATCGTTACGGTGCGCAAGGGTGAAGGCGAAGCCACCGGGCAGGGATCAGCAGTGCGCGTGCATGAAGGTGAGCAGGTGCAGTTTAACAGCGGCACTTCGCTGACTCATGAGGCTCATAACGCGCCGCAACCCGACGGTTTTGATGAGTGGTGCCAGGTTCGAGACAAGCGCCTGGATCGATCTGTCTCTGCGCGATACGTTGCACCGGGAACGGTTGGTGCTGACGATCTCGACCAGTACGGAACCTGGAAAGAAACTCCGGATTATGGCCCAGTGTGGGTGCCAACTGCGGTTGCGCCGAGTTGGGCGCCTTACAGCTATGGCAATTGGGTTTGGGTTTCTCCGTGGGGTTGGACTTGGGTAGACGCTTATCCTTGGGGCTTTGCGCCGTTCCACTATGGCCGCTGGGTGTGGTGGGGTGGATATTGGGGCTGGGCTCCGGGACCATACTGGGTAAGGCCCTGGTATGCGCCGGCCTTGGTGGCTTGGTTTGGCGGTCCGGGTTGGGGCATTGGCTTCGGTTGGGGATGGGGTTTTGGAATCGGCTTCCACGGTGGCTTCGGATGGTGCCCATTGGGATGGCGTGAACCGTTCTTCCCCTGGTATCACGTGGGTCCGGGTTACTTCCGCAATGTGAACATTAGCAATACTCGCATCACGAATATCAACGTGATCAGCAACAACTATTTCCGCAATGGTGGTACAGCGGCTCTGTACGGCAAAAATGGTGTTGCGATGCCGCGCCTTGCCGCCGCACCAGGCGCAGTCACAGCCATGTCACGGGATAGCTTGGAACGTGGGCTCGCAGTTCATGGCAATTCGGTAAAGGTCTCACCGAGTCAGTTGAAAGGCGCTTCCGCTCTGGGACGTGTGGAAGCAAATCCGTCGCGGCAAGCGATGCTGGGGTCTCGACCTGGCGAAACGGGAGCGAGGCCGGCTGCGGGTGCGTTCTCACGATCGACGGTCAGCCGCATGACTCCGCCTGCAGCGTCGCGCACGGCGATGGCCCGTGCAAACGGAAGCAACGTTGGTGGCGCAATGCCGCGCGGAAACGAAACCTTCGCCGGACGTAATGGCGTGAGCAGCACCAACACCGCGCACACGCCAGCGCCGGGTGGCAGATATGTGCCGCGTCCGCCGCAGAGCTTTAGCGCGAATTCATCCAGCCGGCCGGCAAACGGCGGACTGTCCGGTTCGAATGTGTCGCGGCCAGCGTCGTCCACCGGTGAGCGGAACGAACCTGCACAGATGGCGACGAACCGTAACGTGCCGCGGCCTCCAAGCAGCGGAATGGGATCAAGACTATCGTCATCGGAAACAGGTAGCTATGGATCGCGATCGGTGCCTCGTCCGAGCGGGCCGGTGCAGCGCAGCTATTCTGCCAATCAAAGCGGAAGTTACTCGACGCGCGCCTATGGCGGCTATGGCGGGTACTCGGGCCGCACCTACGGAGGCTATGGTTCGTACGGAGGCTCCCGCTACGGCTCTCCTTCGTATGGCTCCTACGGCGGACGGGGTGGATATTATGGTGGGCACAGTTCGGGTGGAAGCTACCACGGCAGTTCGGGTGGTTCCCACGGTGGCGGAGGGTCGCACGGCGGCGGTGGATCACACGGCGGAGGCGGACATCGCTAATTGGAAATCATGTACAACCATCAACGCCGCTCCATTCGGAGCGGCGTTTTTGTGTCTGCTGGTCGAATTGGTTTACCAAGAACCACAACCCACGCGATTTCCTGGATCTCATTCGGGTCGCGTTACTTTTCCACCCTGAGGAAGTCTCCGCTGCTGGCGTCGACTGCCACGCGGAGCTTGGCATCATCGCGTGTGGTGCCATAAATCACATGCCAGATAAGCTGATTGCTGACACGATTCCATTCGAGTACATAGAAGATGGGAGTGTCAGGGGTTTTCTCCAGCAGTTTGTCGCCGCCCTGCTTCTGGGCCACTTCGAAAGCTTTGTCTGAGTCCACCTTCAGAAAAGCGATGTCGAAAACCTGAGTCGAAGTGTTGGTCGGGCTATAGCTGTCTTCGGCGCCAGGGCTTATACCGCGGGACGGCGCATCACCTGCATCGGTACCCGACCAAATGAACGGCTTCGCGCTACGCATGGATGCCGAACCAAACCATGCCCGCCATAGATCGGCTTTTCCGTCCTTGCCCTTGGAATCAGCCGTTAGGTCGGACTGCAGGCGGAACGGCTGCGCGTCGCGCTGCCAGCCGCGGGCGGCGACATACATCTTCTGGAAAACTACCCGTCCAGTTTCAAACTCCGGTGCTTTGGGTTGAGGTTTCTCGGGTTGCGCCGGGTTGGTCGGCTCTGAAGTGCAAGCCATCATGAACAGCAGGAACGCGGCCAGGAGTAGCTTCTTCATAGCACCTTCCCGACATATAAATTTTGCGACGGTGAGTGTCGGGGTTCATTCTACTAGAGGGAGTTCCTCTAAGCTGCAGGATCAAGAAACACGTACCATGGGGGATAAGTCCGTGGACCATTATCTGCAAAGTTTGCAGGATGAAATAGCCGGCTCTATCAGCGGCATGGCTGCCGAACAGCTGAAATGGCATCCTGAAGGAAAATGGTGTGTGGCCGAGCTGCTGGAGCATCTCTACCTCACCTACCATGGAACCGTCAAAGGTTGTGAGCATTGCCTGCAAGAAGGCAAGCCGCTGGCCCGCACGCCTAGCTTGCAGGACCGGATGAAGGCTGGGGTTGTAGTAGGCCTCGGCTATATGCCTCCCGGCCGAAAAGCTCCGGAGCGCTCGAGACCAAGGGGCATGGCCGCAGATGAAGTGGTGAAAGCGATTGCACTGGAACTGACCGCTATGGATGCTGCGATTACAAAGTGCGAGGAACAGTTTGGCAAAAGTACTCGCGTCATGGATCATCCAATTCTCGGACCGCTAACCGCACAACAATGGAGAAAATTTCACTGGGTGCACGGCCGGCATCACGTGAAACAGATCTGGCATTTGCGGAACCGGGCCACACTGCACACGTGATGCGCAAATAAGAGAGCCTCCGGCACAACCGGAGGCTCAAACACGTCGCCTCACTTATTGCTGGGGTTGCTGGTCGCCTTCCCGTACTGATGTCGGGACGCCCGCTTTGCGGGCGTCCTCTTGAACGTCGTCCAGCTTCTGCTTGGCATCATCGAGGGCTTTCTGCTTTTCTGCTATTTTCTGCTGATATTCGGCGTTTTCCTTGTCCCACCCAGCCTGGTTGCGCAGGCGTTCGCCGGCATCGGCGTAAAATTCGGCGGCACGCAGCTTGTATTCGCGCTGTTCCACATCCAGTTCGCGAGAGCGCAAGTCCACCTCGGACTGCTGGGACGAAATTTTGTCTTTCCACTGTTCGTAAACTTCCTGCCGTTGTTCCGGAGTTTCGCCCGGGGTGACTGCCGGCATCGCGTCTTTACCGTTGGCTGCCGAACCGGAATCCGCGGATGCAGCCTGCTGGCCCTGTCCGTTCGCCGTCGAATCCGCAGAGTCAGCGCCTTCGCCCACGACGCTGAGTTTGTCCTCGCGGGGCAGGTTGTCATTGTCGAACTTCTTGGCGGCCTGATCTTTCTTGTCCTTCTTCAGGGCACGGGCATAGGCGCCCAGCGAGGGTTCCGATGGGCTCACGGTTTGTGCGCTAGAACTTTGCGCACTGGGAGTTGGCGAGCTCGGACTTTGTGCGCTGGCACTCTGGTTACCCGAGTTCTGGGCCGCGGAAAAGTTGACCAGCATTGCAGCCAGCGCTATTGCCGCAAGCCAAAGATGCGTAATGCGATTCATGATCATTCCATCCTTTTTTCTAACTTCGCCTTTCCTGCAGAAAGGTGTTAGTCAATTCGGTGTTGTGGTGCAACCGGAGGAGACATCAACCACCTCCAATACCAACGGATCAGTCCCTTGCCCCAAAAAAAAGCAAGCATCGCGGTGCCGCCCAGGAAAACACCGAACGGGATGGGCAGATGGCGAAGAGCGATTTCTGCTGATCCCCACGCCCGCCGCCGCGCCTGTTGGGCAGTTTCATGATGGCGCAGCATCCGGCGTTTGGTGCGCTTCATCCACACCGAGGAAAGCGTCCAGAGCCCGAATAAGGATCCCGCAATCGACGCGGCAAAGATCGTAAAAATAGTGAGCCGGATGCCCAGAAAGGCGCCCACCATGGCCATCAATTTCACATCGCCAAAGCCCATGCCGTGCACGCCGCGAGCGCGCAGGTAGATGGCTCCGGCGCCGTAGATGAATGACGCTCCCACTGCCGCTCCGGCAAGCGAATCGAGCAGCGAAAGCAAACGCCACGAGGCGTGCGAGGGCCCCAGCGAAATCAAGCCGAGGAGCAGTTGCGAAACCAGATCATTGACAGGAACCATCACACTGAACAGCACGCCCAAGGCAAGTCCAGGAAGCGTGAGCTGGTCTGGAAGAAGTTGCGTTTCCGCATCGGTGAAAATCAAGCCCAGAAGCAGAAGCCCGAAAGTGCAGCACTTCAGGGTGGACAATCCATACCCAAAATGCGCGTAGCACAGGAGAAACATTGATCCGGTGAGCAGTTCCACGGTGACGTAGCGGGCTGAGATGGGGGTGTGGCAATGGCGACAACGCCCCCGTAAAACCAACCAGCTCACCACCGGGACATTGTCGTAAAAAGGAATTTGAGTTTTGCAATTGGGGCAAGTTGAGCGCGGATGAATGACTGAAATCCCTCGTGGCATGCGATAGATGCACACATTCAGGAAGCTGCCAAATGCCAGCCCCAATACGAAAATCGCCAATGCCAAAGCAGGATCCACCGTTAACGTGTGCTGACCTGTACCGTGAGATTATGTTGATTATATTGTGCTTCCGGGCGGCGTACCCAGGTACCAAAGTCCATGCCCCTTCGAATGGGTGCGGCTAATTGGTTGAAAATGCAAGGGCGCGAACAAGTTCGCGCCCGAGTGGCTGAAGCAGATCCCGATTCTACTTTGCCTGCAGCGACTCCACGTATTTCGTAAGGTTGGCGACCCGCTGTTGCACTTCCCCTTCATGCCCGTGGCTCATACCCCAGAATAAATGGCCCCACATGGGCATGTCTGGGGTGCCGTGAGCCGCAATATTGCCTTCCCCACGGATTGTGGATGCTACTTTCATGTCCGGAAATTTGCCGCCATTGTTCTTGCTGAGTTGGGTGAGATCGGTTGGCACCGTCTTGAGCGCGGATGCTGCGGGACCGTTGCCTTTGCCATCCGCGCCGTGGCAAACCGCGCAATACGCTTTGTACATTTCTTCGCCTGAGGACGGCGAAGTAGCCGTCATGGGAACGTGTTTGATGGTCTTTTGTGTTTGCTCCTGTGCGCCCGCGGCGGCGACAAACAGCATTAGTGCCACACACAAGCTGATGACTTTGACAATCCTCATACCTGCCTCCTATGACTGCGGCACTTCTGAAATGATGACAGCAATATTGTAGGGAACAGGCATGAGCCGAGGATGTGAGCTATGTCACAATGGGGCTGGACTGTAACAGCTATTGACAAAAAATTGGGCGCGGCCGAAGCCGCGCCCATTTCAACTTGCAGGGAATTGCTTATTGGTTAGCGTCCAGTTTCTGCCGTCCAGCATTGGGACCCTGGCTGTTAGCCACGACGGTAACTGGCGACTGCAACGTGAAATTGAGCACAGTTTCTGAGGGCAGCTTGATCTGCTGGCCCTTGGTGGCGGCTTGCACGCCGCCGCCAAGGCCGCCGCCCGCTGCGGCTCCAATCGCGGCTCCTTTACCGCCGCCAGCCAGTGCGCCGATCAAAGCTCCTATGCCTGCGCCGGCGCCGACTTTCTCGGCGGTGTTCTTGCCGCGGGAACTGCCTTGCTTCTTGTACTGATCGGTTTGGATATTGTAGGCCTGGCCGCCGGAAGTAATGCTATCCAACTGCAAAATGACTTGCGACTGACCAGCGAATTTGCCAGCACTCTTTACGTCCACCAGATGTCCCTGAACGTCGCTGCCGCTGGGAACTACGGTGTCCCCGTTAATCGTGATGGGATTATTAAGCGTGGCGTGAAATGTGTCGCCGACCTGATTCTTCTCGCTATCGATCGGGTCCACCAGTCGAACCGCCAGGGCTGTGCCTTGCGGGATCGTAACTTTTTGCGGCGGTGGTGGAGGGGGCGGAGCTACCGGCGCCGGCGCCGCAACCGGCGTTACCGTGGGTGGTGGAGTTTGTGCGGCTTCCTGCACCGGCTCTGAGGCCGAATTATCCTGACGCTTGCGCGACTTTCTCTGATGGGAAGGAGCCGGCTTAGGTTGTTCCGCCGGTGGTGGTGGCGTCGCCTCCGCGGTCTGTGGTGGTGTGGCCGGTGCGACCTGCAGGTTGTTTATCACTTGCTTAACGCCCGGCTCTGAAGACGCATACCGGGCCGCGGCATCACGCTGCGCGTCGTTATCGACAGCCCCTGACAACGTGACCGAACCATTTGCAGATTGCACCTCGAGTTGCTTGCCTTGCAGGCCGGAGTCGGTATTGATCTTGGCCTGGATATCGCTCACGATTTGGGCATCGTTTGGAGCCTTTGAACAGCCCAGTCCGATGCTCAACATGATCAAAAACAGAACCACACTTAAATACTGAGAACTTCTCGACTTCATAAGACAATGCTCCTCATGGTGTGAACCCAGTATATGGAAGTTAGATGCGAAACTAGACGCTTCCTCCGGAAAAAATCGTTAATTGGCTGTATTCGCTTGAATCGGCGTGACGGTACCCCCCCGGATATCCTCGCTGAGCCGAACTTCTGGTTCACTGGCAACTACGGGCGATTCTGATGGAGAAACTTATAATCCAGAATGCTGGCGGCCAGCATAGGGCTGGAACCCGAGTCTTTCTGCTCTTTCGCCGATTCTCGGGCCCGGGTGATGCGGCCCTGGCACAACACTGTGCTGTTCTTTTGCCCGGAAATTTCTTCAGGCATTTCAAAAACCATCTCTAGCAACGTGTTTTCCGGGAAGCGCTGCGCACCGTGGAAGAGCAGCCCGGACTGGCTGAGATTGTCGATGATCCCCTCATGCCAGCTCCCCAAATTCCTTACCCGATACCGTATAGGGGTTTGGAGCTTAAGCCGACGGGCGCGTGGAACCCAAGTCGGTTTGCGTGCGTGGCCGCGGCTGCGCCGAACAGTGGTGGTCTCCACACTGCCTTCCGCCTTGCTGCGGTCCACGCGTTCGGTGCGCCGCATGGTCTTCCAATCGTATTTATATTCAGCGGCACAAAGCAGGCAGACCTGGTAATAGTCACCGTCAGAGGCTCGCCGCGGCCAGGAGAATTCATGGGAACACCGACCTAACATGAGGACTTCCAATAGCTTCTGCGGCATTGTCTTGTTCCGGGGAGCACCGGAAAACCTATGATGTACCCGGTGCGCGACTTTGGGTAGGTTACTAACGTGTAGCCCTGGAGCGAGCGTTTCGCGAGCAGCCTTTTTCAAGAGCCGGAAAAGTTATTGCAGGCTGAATGGCTGCATGGTGGCTCCAAGAACCTTGCCTTGATGCGATTCCTGAATGAACACCACCAGCCGCGCATTTTTCGGATCGACGTCGGGCGGGAGTTTGAGCTGGACATCCTTGGTGAGCGGCTGATTGTCACGAAGGGGGGCGATTCTGGTTACACTGCGCGCGACCGACGTATGTGAAATCCTCCGCCCGGCATTCTCGCCGGCAGAAGCCTGGAATTCGGCATGATTGAGCGCGACGGCGGCATAAAGGTCTGCCTTCGTGCTCTTAGGCAAGGCGGCAGTTTCAACGTGGGCGCGCAAGATATCGTCAGAACCAACGGACAGTGATGTCAGGCGAATGTCAACTTTTGTTGCAGTCAGTGCTTTGGCAAAAGCTTTACTCGCGACGGCCTGGTTGCTGCCTACAAATTCCGTGCTGCCGTCCACAACCATCTCCGGTGTATAGACGCTGGGCAGCGTAAATTCCCTGGCATACGCTGCCTGGCGCTCGCTGAAAAACGACGAAGAATATGGGTCCTTCCAGCCATCGTGGTTCCAGTAGTCCACATGTTCGCTGAGCACGACCATTTCTGCTCCAGGGAAGGGCTGCCGATCCAGTTGCTGCAGAAAGGCGTCAGCCGGCGGACAATCCGAGCATCCTTCCGAAGTGAAGAGCTCGACCAGGATGGGAATACGGGCTGTAGGCGCATCGCCCGCTCCGGCTGGTCTCGTGAAACCGCTTAGGGCGAGCAGCAAAATTAGCGTATGCCGCATATGACATCTCTCCTCCGAATTGATGCATGTGGACCGGGAAAGTTTCGCCGGACGAGGAGGCAAGTTGCAGCTCGAACCTCCACTTCCTGCCAACGACAGGTCTCAATCATTTAAACTCCTATACATCTTCAACATCTTTGCTTTCCTTCCTGGAAACGCAATGTTAGGAATTTCTTTCCGTCTCGGATCGGAGGGGAATTGAAATCATTACTGGCGGCTGTACCGTTGTTGATACTCGCAGCTTTGAGCCTTGTTCTTGCACAAACTGGGCTTCAAGGCGATCAACCGAGCCTCGCATTGCGGCAGGTTCCGCTCCCGACAAGCAAAATTCTGATCGGGCCGTCGCCGGGGCTGATCGGCCCGTTAAACGGCTTTACCCCTACCATCGCCTTAAGCCCCGACAAGCGTTACGCGGCATTTTTGAACGACGGGTATGGATCGCAGCGCAACAAGGGCCACCAGTCCATTGGGGTGTTGGATCTCTCGACCAATCAGCTTTCCGATTTTCCCGATGGGCGGCTGGGAGAGGATGCGCACCAGAGCTATTTCATCGGATTGGCGTTTGGCTCCGATGGTGAGAGTCTTTACGCATCCATGGGTTCGATTACCGATCCCATGGGCGAGAAACCTGGCGACACCGGGAACGGCATTGCGGTGTACAGCTTCCGTGATGGAAATGTTGCTGCCGAGCGGTTCATAAAAATTCCGCCTCAAGCGATTGCGAAAGGCAAAGAGGTCGGGTACGCACTACGGAAAACTGCCCCCGGAACAGCAATTCCTTATCCGGCAGGACTCGCAGTGATTCCGGGAAAAAATGGCAGCTCCGACAAGTTGCTGGTTGCCGACAACTACTCAGATAACATCGTGTTACTGGACACCGCAGACGGCAAGATCCTCAAAAATATCGACGTAAGTGCGCATGAGATTGTTCCTTCTGAATTTCCTTATACGTGCGTAGCTTCCCGCGATGGCGTACGCGCCTGGTGCAGTTTGTGGAACACCTCAAAAGTGGTGATGATCAACCTGGAATTAGGGCGTGTGGTGCGCTCGATTCCGCTGGCAGCGCCAGCGAAGCCAGCGAATCCCGGGCCACACCCGACAGCACTGTTGCTGAGCGCAGATGAGCGGCAACTTTTTGTTGCACTCTCGAATGCCGATCGGGTTGAGATGGTCGAGATCGGTGCCGGCCCGAATCGCCCGCTCAGCACAACTTATTCCGAAAAGCTCAGTCAGAATAAATGGCTGAAATCGGCTGGTTCTTGTGCTGATGGCTTGGCGCTTTCTGCCGACGGCTCGAAGCTGTTTGTCGCCGACGCTTGTCTCAACGCAGTCGCGGTTTACGATGTAGCGGCCATTCGAAGCAGCCCAATCACCGTCATGCCAATTTATCCGCCATTGGGCTTCATTCCGACCGAGTGGTATCCCACGGCCCTGGCGACGGTGGGCGATGATTTGATCATTGCCACCTCGAAAGGCCAAGGCACGGGACCAGACAATTTTCCCGGCCAAACCGAATACGAGGTTCGCCATAACTCGCATGCCTACATAGCAACGCTGCTTTATGGCTCTGTGGCGCGGATCAATGTTCGTAGCATCGAAAAACAACTGCCGGAACTGACCAAGCGCGTGGAGGAAGACAATCGCTTCGGTTCCGATCCCGGCACGATTCAGTTCGCGAGCGGCTCCAATCCGATCAAGCATGTGATTTACATCATTAAGGAAAACCGCACTTATGATCAGGTCTTTGGCGACCTGAAGGTCGGTAACGGAGATCCCTCACTAGTGATGTATGGCGCCGATGTCACTCCGAACGAACACAAGCTGGCGCTGCAATTCGGCGTGCTCGATAACTTCTATGACAGCGGAGAGGTTTCCGGAAATGGCCATGAGTGGTCCACGGCGGCCATCACCAGCGACTACAACGAAAAGAACTGGCAGATCAACTATCGGGGGAAGGAACGCACCTACGATTTTCGGGGCACCGTATCCGATGAGTTTCCTTTAGATCACAACGAGCCCGATGTGGACGCTCCTGCCACAGGCTACATCTGGGACAACTTGGCGACGCACGGCGTCAGCTATCGCGATTACGGGGAATTCGTGGTAACGATTTGGTGCAGGCCGGAAGGTGTAGCCTCGCCGAAAGAGGGTACGCCTTCGGCGTTCTCAGCAGAATGTTCGCGCCCAGCAGTTGCCAAGGGTGAATCGTTGCCGTCCAATGTTGGCTCGCCGCATCGCGGCGCAAGCCCATGGCCCTGGCCGGTGCCGATGATGAACTCCAATAAGCCTACCAAGGCTGTTCTGCGCGACCATTTCGATCCTAAGTTTGTCGATTTCAACACCGACTATCCGGATCAATTGCGGGCGGATGAATTCTTGAACGAATTCGATGGATTTGTGAAAGCACGCGAGGATGATAAAGCCCATCAACTCCCTGCATTCGTTTTGCTCTATCTCCCCGACGATCATACTCACGGAACCACTCCCGGGCATCCGCGGCCTGCGGCTTCCGTGGCGGACAACGATCTCGCGGTTGGCCGCGTGGTGGAGGCCGTGTCGCATAGTCCTTATTGGGATGACACGGCAATTTTCATTCTGGAGGACGATGCGCAGAACGGTGCCGATCACGTCGATGCCCATCGCTCGATTGCGTTTGTGATCAGTAAATATTCACCCGGTTCATCCGGCCAGCCCTATGTTGAACATCATTTCTACACGACCGTAAACATGGTTTACACGATGGAAATGCTTCTCGGATTGCCGCCTATGAACCAGAACGATGCCTACGCACCGGTCATGAGCAACATGTTTGCTGGGTCTGAAAACCAGCCGCCGTTCACCGCCGATTGGAGCAATCGTGACAATGGCTCGATCTACCAGATGAATCCACTGCACGGGCAAGGGGCCAAAGAATCATCGGAGATGGATTTTTCCCGTCCGGATGCCGCTGACGCCACGGTGTTGAACGCAATTTTGTGGCGTGATCGCAAGGGCGATACGCCGCTACCCGTACCAAGACACGTGTTGAACGTGACAAAACCGTCACATGATGACGACTGAATGCTATTTCGAGGCGGTTGCCACACCCCCCACGTCGGAAAATGAAAAAGCGGTAGAAATATTCGGATACTCTTTTCCTCCCACTTCAACGTAGGGATAAATGAAGTAGTTCAGCGCTTTGCCCTGCTGACGCGGATTTAGTTCCAAATCGCGTCCGATTGTGAACTGGACGCGGTTGTCGTCATGTGCCCCGAAGAAGTAGTCCTTTTTCTCAAGGTGCTTCCAGGCTTCTGAGATATCGACCGGAATCCATCCGTGCTGCGGATCGAAAAATTGTGCCCAGCAGTGATAGCCGGCAATCTCGCCCGAATTTTTGTCAGGCGGGAGGGGAAATCCAATTTCGAAGCGGGCAGGAATGCCCTGGGAACGGGCCATCGCAATGAATAACGAATGGAAATCCGTGCAGGTGCCTTTCTTGGCGTCGCAGGCGTAGAGCACGTCACCACGACCCCAGCCGGTGCCTGTCTTGTCATACCGCATATTGGCGAACACATAGTCGTAGATCGCACGACCTTTGTCCAGGGTCGAGGCCTGGCCCGCGGTGACTTTTGCGGCTAATTCCGCGGGCAAGCCCGTTGTTGGGACGAGTTCGTCGGGTGCGAGGTCACGTTGCTTCTCTTTGGAACTCAGGGTCACATCGCTAAGATGAGGTGCGTAAATTCCGAGTGTGAGGTGCTCGCGGCGCACCACGTCATAGACGACCTCGAAATGCAATTCCGGTCGTTTATTCTTGGACGCCTCGGCGTAATACATCTCATCGCCGTACTCCGAATCGCGAGTTTTCTTCAGCGAGAGATCGCCTTTAGCCGAGATTACTTTCACTTCCTGAAACGCGTCGGATTGCGCAGTGGGAAACCACACACGCACTCGTTCTCCGGGCGAGAGATTCTTCACAGTAAACCCGTAGTGGAAAGTGAAGTGACGAGTGCTTTGGGCTGAAAGAGTTCCCACTACCATGAAAGTCCACAAGAGAAGCAGAGGGATTCTCCGAAGCATGCTTTTTCCTTTCTCGATGAGTGATGATGAATTGAAGGGGGTTAGCGACACACGTGCGTTCGGGAGAGGCTCACTCAGGTAAAGCTGCGACGGGCGTTGCATGGGGGAATCCTCATCCGGGAAGACCGCTTTATTCTAATGGAAGACGACTCAGCTTTGGCAAACTGGCACAATTGGTGCGCCCCCCCGAAATAAGCGCGCTGAATTGCAACTCATCTCGAAGGCTAGTAGCTGGCGCTTCTCAGGATGTGTCTGTTGCCCTTATCGTCGCGGTATAACAAAGTCCATTTGTGCTGGGTTATTTCTAGAAGGTTAGCAGCGGGCATCTTGCTGTTGGCCTCAACTGGCGCGACCGCCATCATCCAATTCTCCCCATGTCGTCGGATTAGCGATTTTAGGGGAACGCCATCGACCACAAAGTAAGGGCCTTCGACCGTATCGTCTTCTACAAGCAGCCGGGATTCCAGGACGTGGCACTGCTCAAACGCGATTAGGCGTCCAAACGCACTTGATTCTTGTGCCACAGCTTTTTGGAAGGCCTCATTGACGATCCACCGGGCTTGCCTCTGCAGCCGTCTTTTCACGGCCCCGGAGAAATGCGGACAGTTCCGGTCCTGTGCGGAGGCGGCGATGGCCAAACTGAACACGGACAGAAGGAGTAGACCGAGCATGTGCTGACGTATCATTTAGTCCCAACCAAGACAGGCGGTCTCCTATCACTCTTTGACACCCGGCATGGCCACCTGTTCCCGATTGACGAAAAAAATCATGGCAATCAGCTAGAATTTCGGAATGCCAGTGGCCATCGAATGCCGCGATCTGCGGAAGACCTATGACGGTAAGGTCGAGGCGGTGCGCGGGCTGAGCTTGCGCATTGAAACCGGCGAGTGCTTTGGGCTGCTTGGGCCTAATGGCGCAGGAAAGACCACCACCATCGAGATTCTGGAGGGACTGCTGCAACCGACCTCCGGACAGGTCACGATTCTCGGTCACACCTGGCAGGAAAATTCGCGGGAACTGCGGGAATGGCTTGGCATTTCATTGCAAGAGACGCGACTATCCGAGAAATTGTCGGTGCGCGAGACCATTGAGCTTTTTGCCAGCTTTTACCGCGAGCCTCGCTCGTCCGACGCAGTACTGGATCAGTTGCAACTGCGCGAAAAAGCCGATGCCTGGGTAGGCAAGCTCTCCGGTGGACAGCGGCAACGTTTGGCGGTTGCGACGGCCCTGGTGGGCAATCCAAAAATTCTTTTTCTGGATGAGCCAACGACTGGCCTCGATCCGCAAAGCCGGCGGCAGCTCTGGGAGATTGTCCGCAGTTTTCAGCGGAGCGGTGGAACCGTTCTGCTGACCACGCATTACATGGACGAGGCCGAACGTCTGTGCGACCGCCTGGCCATTATTGACTACGGGCAAATCATTGCCGAAGGCACCCCCGCAGATTTGATTGCGCGCCTCGGCGGGCATCATGTTGTGGAATTTGAGACGAGCGGCAATGGAGACCGTGCCGCGGCTGATCATTGGCGCGAATTGCCCGGGGTGGAAGGTATTCGGCAGGACGATGGGCTGGTCTGCCTAACAGTTCGTGAACCGCACCTGACCATTCCTGCGCTGTTGGATGCTGTCGAGCAGCAAGGGAAGCAGTTGGAGCATCTGACCACGCGCCAGGCGAGCCTGGAAGATGTATTTGTGCGTTTGACCGGCAGACACCTGAGGGAGGATTGAAGCGGAAATTGTGAGCCAGACGCTATGACCATCGCGCAGCAAACTCCGAGCATCGACGATCGTGCTGTACGGCCAGCCGTGCCGAACGGCCGCTGGTCAGGGTACAGCCATCTTCTGATAGCGCGAATGAAGGAACTCATTCGCGAACCGGAGGTCGTCTTCTGGGTATTCGGCTTCCCGTTGCTGCTTGCCCTGGGACTCGGCATCGCTTTCCGCAACAAGCCGGCCGATATTACTTCGGTTGCCATCGTCGAGAGCCCTGATGCCCGGCGCGCCCTCGATTTGATCCAGAGTTCGGCGGGAAAATCCTCGATTCGTGCAGAACTGGTCGGTCAGGCGGAGGCGCTGAAAGGTTTCAGGCTGGGTAAGTACGATCTGATAGTGGAAGTCGATTCTCTCGGCAATTTCAAATATGTATTCGATCCGGCCCGCCCAGAGAGCGTGCTCTCCAAGTCCGAAGTAGATGACACGTTGCAAACCGCTGCTGGCCGGCAAAACCCGTTACTTACCTCGAGTGTCGCTTCCAGCGAGCCGGGATCGCGTTACATCGATTTCCTTATTCCCGGCCTGATCGGAATGAATGTCATGAATGCCGCCCTGTGGGGAATCGGCTTCGCCATCGTCGACATGCGGCAGCGCAAACTGCTTAAGCGTTTTGTGGCCACTCCCATGCGGCGCAGCGACTTTCTCCTCGCCCTGGCCAGCAGCCGTCTCATACTCATGATTACCGAGGTTGGGCTGCTGCTTGGCTTTGGGGTGTTGGTATTTCACATGCGTGTGCTTGGTTCGGTGCCGGTGATTCTGCTGATTGGCGCCATCGGCGCGCTCGGATTTGCCGGCATAGGATTGCTGACCGCGAGCCGCGCCCAAAAAATCGAGAGCGTCAGCGGGTTGATTAACGTAGTGATGATGCCGATGTGGATTTTTTCCGGCGTCTTCTTCTCCTACGAGCGCTTCCCAGCAGTTATTCAGCCGTTGATCAAGGCCTTGCCCCTCACGGCGCTGAATGATGCGTTGCGCGCGACCATTCTGGAAGGTGCGTCGCTGCCGGCACAGACGGGACGGTTAGTTGTTCTGGCAGTTTGGGGCGCTGTGTCGTTCGTGCTGGCTTTGAAGTGGTTCAGATGGACTTAAAGGCGAATCTTCCCGTCGCCTTGTTTCGCGCAAGATGCAGGGGTTGTACTTTGCATTTTGTTGAAGGCAGCCCCGCTGTTATAATGTTCACACATACCCTCGTAATGCCGTAAGCATCTATCCGCCACTTCAAGCGGCATGCAGCTTTTCTGTAGCTAACTCGTCCAGAGGTGTCGATGGCGGCCTTGGCGTATGCGGATCGGCTTACGGCTTTCTTTGAGCAGCTGCATTCAGGATCGACGCGGATTCTTCTGCTCGACTACGATGGCACACTCGCGCCGTTTCGCATCGAACGTGACCTTGCTTTCCCCTATCCTGAGATTCCGCGTTTGCTGAGCCAAATTATCGCCAGCGGGACCCGGGTTGTGCTGATCAGTGGCCGGCCGGCACAGCAACTGGCTCGACTCAGCGGGATCCATCCCCAGCCAGAAATCTGGGGTAGTCATGGCTTGGAGCGCTTGCGTCCGGAAGGCAGCTATCAGGTCGAGCCGCTCTCTCTGGAGCGGCAAGCCGGGCTTCGGGAGGCGTCGGAATTTCTGCGATCGCAAGGTTTGGAAAGCCACATGGAACTTAAGCCCGGAGGCGTGGCCTTGCACTGGAGAGGCTTGGCGAGCCAGGATGTGGAGAAGCTGAAAAGCAAGGTGCAGAAGGTCTGGCGCGAGTTGGCGGGCCGCAGCTCCCTGGAGCTGCTCGATTTCGATGGCGGCCTGGAAATTCGCGTGCGGGGCAAAGACAAGGGCAACGCGGTTGCTGCCATCCTGCGGGAGAGCAACGCAGATGCGGTGATCGCATACCTCGGCGACGACCGCACCGACGAGGATGCATTTCGGGTTTTGCGAGGAAGAGGCCTTACCGCGCTGGTACGAGATGAATTCCGGCCGACTCTGGCCGATATTCAGCTCCGTCCGCCGCAGGATGTGATCCGGTTCCTGGAGGATTGGCTTCTCGCCTCAGGACAGAAGGATTGATGTTTACAAATCGCCGTCTCATCAACGTATCGAACCGGCTGCCAGTCTCAATCAAGAACACCGCCGGCGGAATGCGGGTCGAACGCAGTGCGGGAGGTTTGGCTACCGCGCTGGAAAGTGTGTGGCAAGAGCGACACGGGGTGTGGATCGGCTGGCCGGGTAGCGCAGAAGAGCAACCGGTCAAGGAGTTACTGGCACGGGCTTCCCGCCGCCGTCCCTATGAGCTCCAAGGCGTCGTTCTCACCGCCGAGGAGATCGACAAGTTCTACGCCGGTTTTACCAATGAAATTATCTGGCCGTTGTTTCACGACATGCCCTCACGGTGCAACTTCGATCCTGATTACTGGGAGATTTACCAGAGGGTTGATCGCAAATTTGCTTCGGCTGTGGCTGAACGAGCTCGAGATAACGATTTCGTGTGGGTGCATGACTACCACCTCATGATGGTGGGCTGTTACTTGCGGCAGATGGGGAAACAATTGAAGGCCGGTTTTTTCTTACATATCCCCTTTCCCTCACCTGACATCTTTGAGCAATTGCCGTGGCGCGACTCTGTGCTGCGGTGTCTCCTCGATTTCGACGTAATCGGCTTCCAGACCGATCGCTATCGCAATAATTTTCTCTGTTGTCTGAAGCATCTATTCCCTGACGTGAAAATTGAGCCGGCCAGCCCACATTCAGTGGTGAAGTTTGGGGGGCGCCAGGTCACTGTCGGGACTTTTCCCATTAGCATCGATTTTGACGAGTTGGCCGAAAGGGCGGGGCGGGCCGAGATTTCCGCCATGGCAGCCGCGGTTCGCCAGGAGTTCCTGGAGAACATTCTTGTACTGGGCGTCGATCGCCTGGACTATACCAAGGGCATACCAGAGCGGCTCAAAGCGTTTCGCCACCTGCTTCGCCGGTTTCCCGAGCTGCGCCGGCAAATCACACTGGCGCAGGTCGTGGTACCCAGCCGCGAGGACATCCCTAAGTACAAAGAGCTTCGCCATGATATTGAGCTGCTGGTCAGCCAAATCAACGGAGAGTTCACGGAGCGAGGCTGGGTGCCGGTTCACTATATGCACCGTAATATAGGCCCTGATCAGCTTCTGGCCTACTACCGGGCGGCGGATGTCGCGCTGATCACACCGCTAAAAGATGGCATGAATCTGGTGGCGAAAGAATTTTGTGCGGCACAGGTCGATGAACGTGGAGTGGTGATCATTAGTGAATTCGCCGGTGCCAGCGATGAGCTGAGGCACGGCGCCGTCCTCGTAAACCCCAATGACATTGCGGGCGTAGCACAAGCTCTGCGGGATGCCTCCTTGATGCCTCGGGAAGAGAAGAGTACTCGCATGCGGCTGCTTCGCAACATCGTGAAGGAGCACAACGTGCAGCGATGGGCGCAGTCCTTCCTCGAAGCTGCCGGGTCAGTTAGCGGACAAACGAACTCAGGGAACGGTGGCACGCCAAAGCCTCGCCTCGTACCGGAAAAGCAGCCGCGGCAAAGCGCGCCGGGAGTGGCGGTGATTGCAGCACCTGCTCTTCGGCATGTAAGCAGGCGCATCGTGACTTAAACCGGAGGCGACATCGCACGTTGGCGACGAGACCCCCGAACGGATGCGAAGGTCATCTCCTCTGCGGTGCTTCCAGTCTTTTCCTTCCAGTTGAAAAAAAGGTTGGCGTAAGTCTCGGTGATGTAGCTTGCGGGCTGAATGCCCAAAGTGCGTGCTGTCCGATCAATCCAGCGAGATGGCCCTTCGATCTCGCCGAAGTTTCCGATGGGAGTTTCGTCCACCACGACGTGACCTTTACTGTCACGCCATTCCGCGCGAAATTTCTCGTAACGGAAAGTGGGCATGAAACCGAGCGCGCGCAGAATCGCCTCCATCTTCGTGCCATCTTCCACTTTGGTTTCCGTTTCGATTCGTACTTTATGACGTCCTTCCAGACCTTTGGCTTTGTGGGTCAGTGTCCACTCTGATCCATACTTACGTAAGCGGAGAAGGTCGCCGCGTTGCCGCAGTGGCTGGCCGGGAAGATCGTAAAGCGTATTTATTTCATGAGTTCGTTTTGTAATGAGCCTGAATCCCGACTGGTGCAGCCGCCGGTTGAGTGAACGCACATTATTCACTTGAAACTTGATTTCGATTTCTTTGTTGGAAGGCATGCAATCAGGGTCTCAAACTCTAAATCGCAAATCAAAATGATCGACAAGCAAAAATCTAGGTGAAAGTAGGCAATTTCACCAGGTCGTCGCTGGGGACTGGTTCAAGGGGCTGACCCGCCTTTCGCCAGGCAGCCAGACCACCCTTGATCACGAAGGCATTGAATCCTTTTTGCCGTAATTGCAGCGCCACACGGGCGCTGGTAGCTTCGCGGGCTCAAGTGCAGTACACATAAATGTCCTTGTCCGTGGTCCAGTTTTTCAATTCCTCGTTGAGATTGTTGGGCTCCAGTCGAACTGATCCCTTGATGCGAGCAGCCCCTGAGTCGTAATAACCATGACTGCGGACGTCCACCAGCAGAACCTTGCCCGGCACCTCTGATTGGAGTTTGCGGGCCAGATCCTCGACCTGGACGCGAGGCACTACCTCATAGATTTTGGTTTTCTTATACAGCCATATGCGGTAGATGGTGTAAGCGACGGCGGCGAAGAAGAGAACTTCTCCGAAAACGTGCTCAGCAGCCTGAAAACCGCTTGTGATTCGCGCCAGAAAATCGCGAAACAGAAATCCCAGTCCACTGTAGGCCAGAATGTAAAGCAGCGCTCCCGTGGAATCGAGTTGGAGGAATTGCGTGAAGCGCATTTTCATGCTTCCAGCCAACGGTGCGGCCATGGTGTTTACGCCCGGGATAAACTTTGCGAACAGCAGTGTGACTTTTCCCCGCTTATAAAACGACTCGGCCGAGCGCAGGATGCAACTTTCGGGACTGATCGACAGGCGGCACAGCACGCCCAACAAGGCCCAGCCCATGTAGCGCCCCAAGAAGAAGAACAGAGTATCGCCGATCAAAAGAGCCATCAGGGCCAGGACCACCACCGCAGGCGCGCTTAGGATGTGGGACGCAACCGCTGCGCCAGCGCCCACCAGAGCCAGGGAAGCCGGCAATGGTAGACCAAGGGCTTCGGCCAGCACCACCAGGAAAATCAGCAAATAACCATGTTGCGAAATTAGTGAGAAGAGATTGTTCACAGTTGCTGAAGTCTAGTGCGTAGCAAATGGGCGGCGTGCGCCGCCGCCCATGAGCAACAATTATCGCTTACTACTTGAGCATTTTAACGCTCATTACGTGAATCGCATTCTTGTCGGCGTAGACGTGTGCGCTGACTTCTACATGGTGGCCTTCGTGCCCCTTCAGCGCCTCAGGATTTATAACATCCCAGGACTTTTGATCCTTGTCTGCGACGAAAGTTAACTTGTCGCCATCGGCCTTTACTGTGCCCTTGATGTTCTTCAGTGGCGGGGCAGGCGCAGCCTTGTCAGTTTGTCCCGCCGTCTGTGACATGTCCTGGGCCAATGCCACTACACCTGCCGACATTACAGAGAGTGCCAAAAACAGAACCAGAAGCTTCTTCATATTGCTTTTCTCCTTATGGTTTTTGAACCGCCCTTGGGGAATTCAACTTCCAATTACAGTACGAAGCGCGACGTCAAACGGATTGCCTAAGGTAAGACTGCGAATTCGCCGAAGATCGAATTGTGGTAATCAGGATTTCTATCTTTCCCGATCTACCACAAACTCCGGCGCCCAGAGCAAAGCGCGCTTGGCTTCGCCTCCGGAGAAGTTACAGATGGCATTGCGCGCCAGCGTTGCGTACTGCGTAGCTCGTTCGTGAGCTGCGTGGATTGAGCCGTAGCGATTGAGAATCTGAAGGATATCGCTGTGGGTCACACCGTTGAACGCCCGCTCGCGCATGACCGCGTTGATCATGTCCCGTTCCCGCGATGTACAGCGTTCGAGCGCGTGAATGACGGACATCGTGACCTTGCCTTCACGCAAGTCGCTGGCCACGGGCTTGCCCAGGACGTCTTCTGAGGCTGTCAGATCGAGCACGTCATCTACGATCTGGAAAGCCATGCCCAGGTCCCGCCCGTACTGCGCCAGGTTCTGTTCCTGCTCGAGGCTTGCGCCTCCCAGAATCCCACCCAGCCGCATGCATACTGAGAACAAACATGCAGTCTTTCGATAGATAAGGTCGAAGTACTCATCCAGGGAAATCATTTTCCCTAACTTTTCCATCTGCAGCAGTTCACCTTCGACCATCTGCTGAGTCAAGTCGATCAGAGTGTCGAGAATGCGAAAATTTCTTTCCTGGACCGCAATCTTGAAGGCTTGCATGTAAAGCCAATCGCCCGCCAATACACACTTGGAATTGCCCCACCGGGTGTTGGCGGCGGGACGCCCCCGCCGGCTCTGTGCTTCGTCGATGATGTCGTCGTGGACCAGGGTGGCGGTGTGAATGATCTCCACCACTGCACCCAGCTTGATGGCGCCGCGTCCCTGGTAATCGAAAAGTTTGGACGAAAGCAGCAGCAGCATCGGGCGGATGCGCTTGCCGCCGCCGGCGCGCAGGTATTCCCCGATTTCGGTGATGGCCTCCACGCGGGAGACGGTATCGCGACCGAACTCGCGCTCGATCGCAGAGAGGTCCTCTCTCAGCAGTTCGAAGATTTCTTTGCCGTCGATAGCAGGCGATGTGCTCAAGACGAAACCGTTTTTCAACGCGAAGCAACCTACGCTACATCTTCAAATCAAAGAATCCTCTCCTCTGCGCGGCAGCTTCATGGTGCATTAATTAGTTCGATAATTCATGAACTGCATGTCAATACCGAAGTCTTGTTGGCGCAATAACGCGATAATCTCTTGCAGGGTATCGCGCTCTTTCCCGCTCACCCGCACCAGGTCTCCCTGGATCGAAGCATTGACCTTTTTCTTCGTGTTCTTGATCAGCTTGACAATTTCGCGTGCCTTCTCTATCGGAATGCCCTGTTGCATAGTGATGCGCTGCTTGGCCATGCTTCCGGCTGCCGCCTCAATCGGGCCGTACGTCAGCCCTTTGAGTGGAACCCCGCGTTTGACAAGCTTTTGCTGGAAAACATCGTTAACTGCCTTCAGCTTGAATTCGTCAATCGAGTGCAGGATGATGGCATCCTTGCCCTCCAGCTCAATCTTAGACTTTGAGTCCTTGAGGTCGAAGCGGGTGTGGATCTCCTTCAATGCTTGCTGAATTGCATTGGAGACCTCTTGCAAGTCGATTTTGCTGACAATGTCAAAACTGTTCTCGGGCATGATGCTCCGCTTACCTTACAGATTCCGCCCCTTGGCTGAAAGATGCTGCTTAACAAGCTAAATGGTGTTGGGCTTTTCGGAAAGCGAAAAGAAACGATAAAAATTGCTTGCAGTTTGCCGCCCGGCTTCTTCGATAGACATTCCGCGCAATTCGCCGATTTGCCGTGCCGTCTCTTTCACGAACGCAGGCTCATTGCGCATGCCGCGGTGGGGCACGGGAGCCAGGTAGGGCGAATCCGTTTCAATCAAAATGCGGTCGATTGGGGCTTGCCTGGCCGCATCGCGGATCGCCTGGGCTTTTGGAAAAGTCACATTTCCGGCAAACGAAATCATGAACCCCATGTCGAGCGCCAGCTTTGCATATTGCCAACTGCCGGTGAAGCAATGCAGGATGCCGCCCAGCCCGCTCGAACGCCAGTAGCCGGCGAGCAGGCCGAGGCAATCCTCCCACGCGTCCTCGCTGTTGTCGGATGGGCGGCAGTGGATCACGATCGGCAGCTTGGCCGCACGCGCCAGTTCCATCTGCCGGACGAACACCTGCTTCTGCATTTCTCGCGGAGAGTGATGATAAAAGTAGTCCAGCCCGATCTCGCCCCAGGCGATGACTTTGGGTTTTCTCGCGAGTTGTTCGAGTTCTGCGAGAACAGCCTCTGTGGCCAGTTTCGCCTCATGCGGGTGAATCCCCACTGTGGCGAAGATGAAGTCATGTGTGGCTGCGAGTTGGAGACCGCAATCGAGAGTGCCGGGCCCATCGCCGTTTCCGATAGCCACTATGGTTTCGACGCCGGCTGCGCGGGCACGGGCAATCACTTCTTCGCGGTCTGCCTGGAATTGCCTGCCATCGAGATGAGCATGCGAGTCGACAAACATAGAAGCAGTGGTCGATGATCAGTGGCTAGCGGCCGGTTGCGAGATTTTGGCCACTGACAACTGATCACTTCAGCCTGGTTCCCACCGGCACGTCTTCAAGAAAGCTTGCGAGCACGGGTTTTCCGCCATCGGAGGCGGCTACGATCATGCCATTCGACTCCAGGCCGCGCAGTTTTCGTGGAGCTAGATTCGCGACGATCACAACTTTCCGCCCGACCAGCGTCTCCGGCGCGTACGCCTCCGCGATTCCAGCAACGACCTGGCGGACCTCCGTGCCAAGATCAACCTCCAGGCGCAGCAGCTTGTCTGCGCCCTTTACTTTTTCCGCGACTTTAACTTGGCCCACTCGCATGTCAACCTTGGCGAAGTCCTCGATGCTGATCTTTCCGTCTGGTATTTGCGCCGGGGCTGATGTGGGCACCTGAGTTGCCGGCTGAGCGGTCGCAGCATTTTTTGCCTGCGGTTCAGCTTGGGTTGCAGCAGCTAAGCCAGCGGAAGACTCTCGTCCTTGTTCTTCCATGCTCTGCATCCTTGCGATCGCGCTTTTGTCGGCACGTGGGAACACCGGTTCCACTTTGCCCAGCTTGGTTCCGAACTCCAGTTGTCCCCACTTCAAGCTCGCGAGGTCGAATTTTCGTACGTCGCCCAGGCCCAGCTGTCCCCAGATCTTGGCCGTTGACTCGGGGAGCACGGGATGGGTAAGCGCAGTGACGATTCGCAAGGCCTCGGCAGTTGTGTATAAAACTGTGGCCAGTCGAGCGCGGCTCTGCTCATCCTGCTTTTCTCCAAGCGCCCACGGTTCGTTCTCCACGATGTATTTGTCTACTGCCGCAACGAGATCCCATGCAACCTCCAGGCAGCGGGAAAACTGATACTGGTCAAAGAGCCCACCGTATTCAGCGATGACCTTGCTCGCCAGATTTGCAATCGCGTCATCTGCTGCCTGCCGCGCAGCCGCCGCTGACGGATACGGAACCTCACCACGAAAATAGCGCGTGATCATGGTCAAAGTCCGGCTGGCCAGATTTCCTAAGCCATTCGCGAGATCTGCGTTGTAGCGCTGCACCAGGGCATCAAAGGAAAAAGACCCGTCCTGGCCAAAAACAATCTCCCGCAACAGAAAATAGCGCAGCGCGTCTTGCCCCAAAACATCAAGAATTGTCTCCGAGCGCACGATATTTCCGCGCGACTTCGACATCTTGTTTTCTTCGAACAACAACCACCCATGGGCCACGATGGCCCTCGGTAAGGGCAGCCCCGCTGCCATCAAAAACGCCGGCCAGTACACGCAGTGGAAGCGCACGATTTCCTTGCCGATCATGTGAACATCGGCTGGCCAGAATTGGTCGTATAGCCTGGTATCCTCCGAGCCGTATCCGAGAGCGGTAATGTAGTTGGACAAAGCGTCCATCCAGACGTAAATCACATGCTTGGGATCATCGGGAACGGGAATGCCCCAAGAGAACGTGCTGCGGCTAATGGAGAGATCCCGCAATCCGGAACGCACGAATGAGATCACTTCGTTTCTTCGCGTTTCGGGCCGGATGAAGTCTGGCTGGCTGGCATACAGGTCGAGAAGTTTCTCCTGAAAAGCCGAAAGCTTGAAGAAGTAATTTTCTTCCCGAACGGTTTCTGTCGGACGCCCGCATTCGGGACAAGGGGCGCCGGGCCCCGCAGAATCGACGAACAGCTCGTCGAAAATGCAGTATTGGCCGGTGTAGTGGCTTTTGTAGATGTAGCCGTTATCGCGAATCTTCCGCCAAAGGGCCTGAACGCCGCGTTTATGCCGGTCCGACGTGGTCCGAATGAAATCGTCGTAAGTAATCCCCATCCGGTCCCACAACGCGCGGAATTGCGCCGACACCTCGTCGGTTAGCTGCTGCGGTGTCTTGCCGGCAGCCTGCGCGGCGCGTTCGACCTTCTGGCCATATTCATCGGTGCCGGTCAGGAATCGCGTGTTGACGCCAAGCATACGTTGTCTTCGAGCAATCGCATCGCAAGCAACCGTCGTATAGGTATGTCCAATATGCGGGCGCGCGTTGACGTAATAGATCGGGGTCGTTATGTAGAATTTTCGGCTCATTCAATCCGGTCAGCAATCTGTCCATCGAACAAGATTGCGATTAAAAATGTTGGTGATCCGTCAATCTGTGTTGCCGAGATATCGCCGAATTGCCTCTTGCATCACGGTTTTCAAGGCGACGTGCTGTTCGGCGGCAATCCGGCGGCAATCCTCGTACTCCGGGGCGTAGTTGGTGACCGTGCCGTTCATGCTGGCTACTTTCATGCGCACATCGCCCCAGCGCGTAGACACGTTCACCCATTTTCGGGTCAGGGCCTGGCGTTTTTCCTCGCGCTGGCGCACTCCCAGAGTTGTGGTCTCGCGGAAAATAAGAGCACTTAGCTTGTCAGCGTCTTCAGACTTGCACAAAACCGTGAGCAACAGTCCCGGCCGGTTCTTTTTCATCTGCACCGGCATAACGAATGTGTCGAGCGCTCCTTCTTCCAGCAGACGGTCCATCACGTAACCGAAAATCTGCGGGTTCAGATCATCAAGGTTGGCCTCAAGTACGGTTACGCTCTCCACAGCAATCTTCGAGGCGATTGGCGTCTCACCGATGGTAAGCCGGAGCACGTTAGCCTGCCCTTCGAATTCGCGTGCTCCTGCCCCATAGCCAGTTTTTTCCACTTTCATTTGCGGGAAAGGCGCAAACCTTTTTACGACCGTTTTCACTATCGCGGCGCCGGTAGGCGTGACCAGCTCGGCGTCGATGCCGGACGAGTAAACCGGCGCGCCTTTCAGCAGTTCGAGCGTCGCTGGGGCGGGCACCGGAAATGTTCCGTGCGCGCACTTGACAGTTCCGCCGCCCACGTTGAGCGGCGAGCAAACAACTTCATCCACCCTCAGTGATTGAAGGCCCACTGCAGCGCACACGATATCGACCATCGCATCGACTGCGCCTACCTCGTGGAAGTGAATTTTTTCGGTGTCACAATTATGAATCGCGGCCTCCGCCTCACCTAGCGCTTGAAAAACAGCAATTGCAGTCTTCTTCGCCGATTCATCAATGGCAGCCCTGCCAATGATTTCCCGAATGTCTTTCAACCCCCGCCTAGGTTCATGTTCATGCGGCGCGGTACCCTCTTGTATCGCATAGTTGTGTTCCAGAAGTTGAACCGGACCTTGCTTCTGGGGGTGTCCATGCGCCTGATGTGATTGGCGGCTCTGCTCCCAATATTGTTCGCGAGGCAAATCCTTTTCGCCCCGAGAATAAACATCTACTTTGACCGCACTGATGCTGCCGCGATCTACGCGAGAAACCTCCAGCCGCGCTCCGACATCCAGGGCAGCAACGGTCTCCTCCAAGAGACGGGCGGGCACGCCGGCATCCACCAGCGCGCCGAGAAACATGTCGCCACTGATTCCCGAGAAGCAATCGAGATATGCGATGCGCATGGCGTGAACCTTGGCCATTCGCCTTGGTCATTGGCGAAAGCCTGCCAGTCGTGAGCCGGGTAGTGCCAAGGACAAACGGCCGACGATAGAAGACTTGGACTAATTTTCATCATAGGGAAGCACACCCTCGTCGTCAAACCGGGGAGCGCCGGGCGTCTGCTACAATCACTATTCTCGTCAACAGCTTAGAGGGCCCCTTGTACCGCCATCTGGAACGCCGGTTAGCTCATCACTTGCGGGAATTCTTGCGCCGTGCGAAGTACCTCGGCTTGCCCGAAAATGTCATTGAGCAGCTAAAAATTGTTGTTGAACAGCCCCCGCGTATCGAATTTGGGGAATATGCTCTTCCGGTAGCGTTCGAGCTGATAAAGGAGTGCAAAAGACAGGGAATATTTCCACGGAGACACCCACAGCAGATTGCGCGAGAGATAGCCGAAGGCATTGGGCCGGTGGAGGGTTTTGCGAAGCTACAGCCAGCCGGCGTTGGTTACGTGAACGCATACCTGGACCGTGCCTATCTCGCCGCTGCGCTGGAGACAAACGAGACGCCGTCGCGCGACGTGCTGAGTGGAAAAGTTCTGGTCGAACACTCAAGCATAAATCCCAATAAGGCGGCACATATCGGGCATCTGCGAAACGCGATCCTGGGGGACACGTTCGTTCGCCTGTTGAAATTTGGCGGCAGGGAAGTGGATGTCCAGAACTACATCGACAACACCGGTGTGCAGGTCGCGGATGTGGTCGTGGGATTCGTGGATTTGGAGAAAAAGAGCAGGGCACAGATCGAAAACCTCACTGGTGAGCCGCGGTTTGACTACTACTGCTGGGATTTGTATGCCCGCGTTTCACAATGGTACGAGAGGGACAAAAAGAATCTCGCGGCGCGGCAAGAGGTCTTACACGCTATCGAGCAGGGCGGAAATGAAACTTCAGCCATTGCTGACCTGATTTCCACTAGCGTGCTTCGCCGGCATCTCGAGACCATGGACCGGCTGGATATCGAATACGATTTTCTGCCCCGCGAAAGCGAAATCCTGCATTTGCATTTCTGGGAAGCGGCATTCACGCAACTCAAAGAACGCGGGGTGCTGTACTTTGAGACCGAAGGCAAGAACAAAGGTTGTTGGGTGATGCGCCGCGCGGGAACGAGTAAATCTGAGACCGCCGACGACACGCAGGAAAAAGAAATCTCCGAAGAAGATCAGAAGGTGATCGTGCGATCCAACGGAACAGTGGGCTATGTCGGCAAAGACATCGCCTATCACATGTGGAAGTTCGGAGTGCTGGGACGCGACTTCGGATATCGCAAGTTCTATCACTATCCCAACAGTCACGAGTGCTGGATATCGAGCGTCGATGGCGAATCCGCACATCCGCACTTCGGCGATGTCGCCGAAATCTACAACGTGATCGATGCGCGCCAGGCGGAGGCACAGAACACGGTGATTGAGGCATTGCGCGAGTTAGGTTACCGCGAGCAAGCCGACCACTACACGCATTTCTCGTATGAGATGGTGGCACTCACGCCCCGCTGCGCGGCGGAAATGGGTTACGACCTCTCGGAGGAGGACAAAGCGCGCTCTTTCATTGAAGTTTCCGGCCGCAAAGGCTTTGGGGTAAAAGCGGACGACCTGATCGATCGGCTGATCGATTCGGCCAGGAGAGAAGTGGATGCGCGCCATCCTGAGTTGTCCGAGGGCGAACGGGTCATGATCGCCACGCAGATCGCCGTCGGCGCGCTCCGTTATTTCATGCTCAAGTTCACGAAATCTTCCGTGATTGCCTTCGATTTCAAAGAAGCTCTCAGCTTTGAGGGTGAAACCGGGCCATATGCGCAGTACGCGGTTGTGCGGGCAACCAATATTTTCCGAAAAGGCGGATTTAATCCGGACAAAGACTTTGCGGGCGGCATCACCCAAGATGAATATGCCCAATACCTGGCCGAGAATGAAATCTGGGAACTTTGGCTGGCAGCGGCGAAGACCTCTTATATTGTTGATCAATGTATTGCCACGACGGAGCCGGCCTACCTGGCCAAACATATTTTCCAGCTCGCTCAGCTTTTCAATACTTTCTATCACCGTTATCCGATTCTTTCCGAAGCGGAAGAAAGCCGGAAAAACTTTTTGCTCGCGACGGCCGCGGTGGTGCGCCGCGAATTAATTCGTGCACTCGCAATTATGGGAATTGCTGTGCCACCGGTGATGTGATGCAGGCACTCACGCCTTGAAATCTCGCGCCAATTCCACCAGGCTGCGTACCGCGATTCCCGACGGTCCCTTGGCGATCCAGGGTTTGCTGTCTTCCATCCAGGCGGTACCAGCGATGTCGAGATGGATCCAGGGCGTATTTTCGGCAAATTCTTTCAGAAACATCGCCGCCGTAACTGCACCGCCCCAACGCCCGCCGGTATTCATAATGTCGGCGATATTCGACTTGATACTTTCCTTGTAGTCTTCATCAAGCGGCATCCGCCAGAACTTCTCACCAGCTTTGTTTACGGCCGCTGTGAAGCGATCATAAAATTTGTCGTCATTCGCGAAGACGCCGGCGTTCACGTAGCCCAGCGCAACCACTACAGCTCCGGTTAAGGTGGCCGCATCCACCAAATGCGTACATCCCAGCTGGCGGGCATAGTAGAGGCCGTCGGCCAGCACCAGGCGGCCTTCTGCATCCGTGTTAATGATCTCGATCGACTTGCCGGACATCGCGATCTGAATATCCCCTGGCTTCTGGGCTTTCCCGGAAGGCATGTTCTCGGTGGCGCAGATCACAGCGGTAACCTTAACCTTCGGTTTCAGCAGAGCGATTGCCCGCATGGCTCCAATCATGGCTGCGCCGCCGGCCATGTCGTACTTCATTTTTTCCATGCCATCAGCCGGCTTGATGGAAATGCCGCCGGTGTCGAAGGTGATACCTTTTCCGACTAAGCCAAGGACAGGATTAGCAGGGGCGTCCGCCGGCTCGTAACGCAACACGATCAGTGCTGGCGGTTCGTCGGATCCCTGGGCAACTCCCCAGAATGCGCCCATCTTCAATTCTTTGATTTTGTCTGCGCCATAAACTTCGCACTTCAGCCCGACTTCCTGCGCCATTGTGCGGGCCCGGTCGGCGAGGATGGTGGGCGTCATGCGATTGCTGGGTTCATTAACCAATTCCCGTGTAAAGTTCTGTGACTCTGCGATGACGCGAGCTTCCTCCATAGCTTTTTGAGTTGCGGCGTGGTCGCCGCGAGCCACAACCGTCAGGCTGTCGATCGCCTGGTCCTTGCGGTCGCTCTTGTACACATCCGGCTCAAAGTTGCCGACAAAAGTACCTTCCACGATCGCTTTGACGGCTTCCTCGGCGCCTATACCGGCCTCGGGAACCAGGAATGCGAAGCTACGAATGCCTTTGGGCTTCAAAAAACGCACGGCGACCCCAGCTAACTTGCGCAGCTCAGAAGAGGTAAAACTCTGCGCTTTTCCCCCGCCCAGCAAGAGCAGGCGCTTCGCCTTCAGCCTCGCCGGACGGTGCAGAAGGCTGGCTTCGAAAAGTTTCCCTGAAACTTCTCCGCTGGCGATTACTTCTGCCGCCGCTTCGCGAACCGCGTTGTCAGTGGTTTCGATGCTAACTTCAGTTCTGTCTTTTCCCGACTTTTCAGATCGATTCTCGTCAGTGCGGTCGAGAACCACCACTGCAAGACATTCGGTTTCAACTTCTGCAGGAGAGCTGAAGGAGAGTTGAGTCTTCATAGGGATTCAGATAGGGAGATTCAAACATTCAGTATCGTCGGGGAGAAGTCATTTACGCAAGCCAGGCGGTTCAACCGTCGATGCCGCGCAAGGTTCGTTACCGGTGCTTTCTTCCGCGTGCGATCGCTTCCCGTGCCTCGCGGTCGGCAGTGCGGCGCCGCTCGGTCTCGCGCTTGTCCCAAAGTTGTTTGCCCTTGGCCAGAGCGAGCTCCACTTTGACACGGCCATTCTTGAAATACATGCGCGTGGGAATCAGCGTCAGGCCGCGCTGCTGGGTTTTGCCAATCAGTTTGCGAATCTCTTCGCGATGCATAAGCAGCTTGCGCGTCCGCAGCGGGGCGTGATTGAAGATGTTCCCGTGTTCGTAGGGGCCGATGTGGCAATTCAACAGCCAAAGCTCCTCGTCTTTGATCAACCCGTAGGAATCCTTCAGGTTGGCCCGTCCGGCGCGCACCGATTTCACTTCCGTTCCGGTCAAAGCCACGCCGGCTTCAAATTTTTCCAGCAAGAAATAGTTGTGGGCGGCGATCCTATTTACAGCGGCGTCTCTCTGTCCGGCCGCAGTTGGGTCGCGACGGGGATTTCTCTCCGGGTTGGGCCGCGTTGGTTGCGTGGTTGGACGGGGCATCAATTTTATTAGCTTATCTCATAGTCGCTTCAGCTTAGGTCTTGGCGAAATTGTCTTGGTGCAGGGCGCGGAACAAATTGCTGCAGACACCTGCCCGGTGAAACCTAAGAGGACTAAGACTTATGGGTTAAGTGCAACCAAGGCAGACACTTCGGCGGCTTCGGAGGCAATGCTATAATCGCACCGCATACATCTTCTGAGACGAAACCTGCAAACCTTGAGTGGAAACCGCAACCCAGGGCAAGGAGGAGACCGTTTACGAAGGGGCCGGGAATGAGATTGCTTTTTCGCATACCAGCTATCTTATTGATTATACTGGCAATAATTCCTTCCTCCGCTGCGGCCGATAAAGCTAAGAGCCTCTACAACCGGGGCCGCGAGGCCGAGGCCCGGCAGAATTACGAGCAGGCTTACGATCTCTACAAACAAGCCTACGACCTGAAACCCACCAATTTGAGCTATAGGGCCTCTTATGAGCGTCTGCGTTTCCTTGCGGGCGCCTCGCACGTACATAGAGGCCAATTGCTGCGTGACGCCGGGCAGTTGGATGCCGCTCTAGCTGAATTCCAGAAGGCTGCAGAAATCGACCCTTCCAGTGCCATAGCCAAGCAGGAACTTCAGCGCACCCAGCAAATGATAGATGCCGCCAAGGCTGCGCCTGGCAAGTCCACAGCACCTCCTCCCAATTTCTTGCAAAAGCGCATTCAAGAGGCGGGTGGCCCGGTGGAACTGGCTCCGATCTCGAACGTTCCCATTAACCTGAAGATCACGGAAGACAGCAAGGTGATCTACGAAACGGTCGGGAAACTGGCCGGTGTTAACGTTCTGTTTGATCCCGATTACACCTCGCGGCGCATCAAGATTGAATTAAACAATGTCTCGCTGGAAGAGGCGCTTCAGATTGTAGCTGTCGAAACCAAGACTTTTTGGCGTCCCGTAACCCCGAACACGATTTTTGTGGCCGCCGATAATCCCGCCAAGCGCAAAGACCTCGAGCAGGTGGTCATCAAGACCTTCTACCTTTCGAACCTTTCCCAGCCGACCGAACTGCAGGACGTGACTAACACCTTGCGGCAGATTCTGGAAATTAATCGGGTCCAGGCGCTACCCTCCGAATCTGCGATTGTCGTGCGGAGCACGCCGGACCAGTTAGCGTTAGCTCAGAAACTTATTAGCGATTTAGACCGCTCGAAATCCGAAGTGATAGTGGACGTCGCGGTTATGCAAATTAATCGCGATAAATCGCGCACCCTGGGTATCAATCCGCCAACCAGTGGATCCATCCAACTGCAGCAGAACGTCAGTACCTCTACGTCGACGTCGACGAGCACGACCACGTCCAGCAGCAGCACGCCTAACGGAATCAACCTCAATACCCTCGGAAACCTGAACGCGACAGATTTTACGGTAACGATCTCGCAAGCGACGGCAACGGCGTTGTTCAGCGATAGCGATACGCGATTGATTCAGAAGCCGCAAATTCGCGCTATTGAGGGTCAAAAAGCCAGCCTCAAGATTGGGCAACGCGTACCCGTCGCGACCGGTTCATTTCAGCCCGGCATCGGCGGTGTCGGCATCAACCCACTGGTCAACACACAATTCCAGTATCTCGATGTGGGTGTGAACATCGATGTCACTCCGAGAGTTCATGCTAACGGCGATGTCAGCCTGAAGATCACCATGGAAGTCTCCGAGGTGGACGGTACATCCAACATTGGTGGTATCACCCAGCCCATCATTGGACAACGAAAGATTGAGCACGAAGTGCGCCTGAAAGAAGGCGAAGTAAACTTGCTCGGTGGAATGATGGAAGATCAGCAGACGAAGGCGCTGACCGGATTTCCGATCCTCTCCCAGATTCCGATTTTGAAGTATCTCTTCGGACAGACCAGCACCGATCACAGCGAAACCGAGACCGTCTTTGCGCTCATCCCACACATTGTTCGTAAGCAGGAATTGACCGAACTCAACCAGGAGGCGCTGGACATTGGGACGGCAAGCGCGATCTCGTTGCGCCGTGTAAGCCAACCGGTGGAGGCCCCGCCAGCTCCGAAGGCCCCTTCGCAGGCTCCAGTGACGCAACCGCAGACGCAGAGCGTTCAGCCCCTGCCTGCGACTCCGTCGGCGGCAGAAGCTCCTCCGCCGCAGCCCGCCTCCGCCAGCTTTGGATTTGATCCGCCGATGATCACGCAACCCAAGGGTGCGACGTTTGCCGTCAACGTGGTGCTCACAGGGGCCCAGAATGCTTACTCCATTCCCTTGCAGGTCAACTACGATCCCAAGATGCTGCAGGTGGTCAACGTTTCGAATGGAACGCTGTTATCTCAGGATGGTCAAGCGGTGGCGCTGGTGCATCGTGATGATGACACGACAGGAACGTTGCAGATAACCGCGACTCGGCCGCCGGGTGCCAACGGAGTTTCCGGCCAAGGCCCGATTGTGACTGTGACCTTTATGGCAAAAGCCTCCGGACAATCGAGCTTGGCGATTTCGAAAGGGGGGATGCGCGATCCTGGCATGCAACCCACGCTGGTCAACGGAGCCACGGCAAACGTGACTATTCAATAGAGCTGGTTCCGGCTCTCAACGTGAGGAGAGCATAATGGCGTGCCTGCAAGCAAAGTTCATCTTGCCGTTCCTTCACAAAGATTTTCTACTATGAAGTTTCGCGTGCTCACAAATCGGCCACTCCCGCGAACGCGCGGTTTTACTTTGATCGAGTTGATCGTTGCTACGACGATCCTGATGATATTGACCACCTTGGCCATTCCACTGGCGCGGGTAACCATCAAGCGCGAGAAAGAACACGAATTGCGTCACGATTTATGGGAGATGCGGGATGCGATCGACCGCTACAAAGATGCTGCCGATCGCGGTGCTTTTCAGACCAAGGTGGGGACGGAAGGTTATCCTCCGGATCTGGACACGTTGGTGAAAGGTGTGGATGTACACGGCAAGAAGCTCAAGTTTTTGCGCCGCATCCCTGTGGATCCCATGACCGGCACCAACGAATGGGGGATGCGCTCCATGCAGGACGATCCCGACTCGGACTCGTGGGGCGGGCAAAACATCTTTGACGTATTCACAAAGTCGCAGGGCACCGCATTGGATGGGACCAAGTACAAGGACTGGTAATGGCAAGAGTTTCCAAAAAGCGGAGTCGCGGCTTCACCCTGATCGAGTTGATGATTGTGATCAGCATCATTCTGATCCTGGTTTCCGTGGCGCTGCCCGCCTACAACCAATCCATCGTCCGCGCGCGTGAGTCGGTGCTGAAGCAGAATCTGTTTACTCTGCGTTCTGTAATCTCGCAATACACGCTGGACAAGCAGAAAGCTCCGCAATCCCTCGACGACTTGATTTCAGGCGGTTATTTGAAACAGCTTCCAGTCGATCCCATGACCGGCAAGAACGATACCTGGGTTGCCGACCAGGAAGAAAACACGATCATGTCTATTGATGAGCAGGATCAGGGTGGCATCATCGACGTGCACAGTGGCAGCGACGGGACTAGCAGCGACGGTACCGCGTACAGCACGTGGTGACAATTTTATGTGTGTGGGGCGGACGCCCTGGTCCTCCTTCAACGCCCCCAAGATGTTAGCCGTCACCATTGAGGGGCAATCCCGCCGGTTTGAACCTTTGCCCGCAAAAGAACTACCATCTACTTATGCCGGTAGAAACCGAAATCACTGCTGACACCTATACCCCTGTCCGCGCGCCACGCGGTACCGCGATTTCCTGCAAGAGCTGGCAGCAGGAAGCCGCCATGCGCATGTTGATGAACAACCTGGATGAAGAAGTCGGCGAGCGGCCACGCGATCTTGTCGTCTACGGCGGTACGGGCCGGGCGGCACGCAGTTGGGAGGCGTACCACGCGATTGTTTCCTCGCTGAAGAACCTCGGAAATGACGAAACCCTGCTGGTCCAGTCTGGCAAGCCGGTCGGCATTTTCAAAACTCACGAGTATGCGCCGCGCGTGCTGATTGCAAATTCGAATCTGGTCGGCCATTGGTCAAATTGGGAAAAGTTCAACGAACTGGAGCGTGCCGGACTGATGATGTATGGTCAGATGACGGCGGGTTCGTGGATTTATATCGGCTCACAGGGCATTGTGCAGGGCACGTTCGAGACTTTCGCAGCCGCGGGCGAGAGGCATTTCGGTGGCGAGTTGGCTGGCAAGTTAATTGTCAGCGGCGGCATGGGAGGGATGGGTGGCGCCCAACCGCTTGCGGCCACCATGACCGGCGCCGCCTTTCTCGGCATTGACGTTGATCCGGAACGGATCAAGAAACGCCTCAAAACCGGTTACTGCGATTTCATGGTGACGACCCTCGACGAGGCGCTGCGCATCCTGAAGAATGCAATTCGCAAGAAGGAGAACATTTCCGTCGGATTGGTAGGCAATTGCGCTGACATCATTCCGCTACTCGCTGAACGCGGCGTGGTCCCAGACATTCTTACCGACCAGACCTCCGCCCACGATCCACTGAACGGGTACGTTCCCAATGGCATGACGTTGGAGGAAGCGCTGGCGCTGCGCCAGCGTGATCCAGAGCAGTATCAGCAGCTCTCGCTCGATGCCATCGCAAGGCACGTGGAAGGAATGCTGCGCCTGCACAAGATGGGCTCTGTCACCTTTGATTACGGCAACAACATCCGCACGTTCGCCTTTCAGCGCGGTGTGAAGAATGCATATGATTTCCCCGGCTTCGTGCCTGCCTACATCCGCCCGCTGTTTTGCGAAGGGCGCGGGCCTTTCCGCTGGGTAGCGCTCTCGGGCGAAGCGTCAGACATTCACGTCACCGATGATTTGGTCCTGGAACTCTTTCCCGACAATCGAATTCTCCGCCGCTGGATCGAGCTTGCTCGCAAGCGGATCAAGTTTCAGGGACTGCCAGCTCGCATCTGTTGGCTGGGCTACGGTGAGCGCGCGCAGTTTGGCTTGGCGATGAACGATCTGGTGAAAAAGGGAAAAATCAAGGCACCCATCGTCATCGGCCGCGATCACCTCGACTGCGGCTCGGTGGCCTCTCCTTTCCGCGAAACTGAGGGCATGAAAGACGGCAGCGACGCGGTAGCCGATTGGCCGCTGCTCAATGCATTGTTGAACACGGCTGCCGGCGCCTCATGGGTTTCCATCCACAACGGGGGTGGAGTGGGGATTGGCTATTCGCTTCATGCCGGCCAGGTGACGGTCGCTGACGGAACTGAGATGATGGCCAAGCGCATTGAGCGGGTCCTTACAACCGACCCGGGAATGGGAATCATTCGTCACGTCGACGCGGGCTATGAAGAGGCTGAGGCCTTTGCCCGCAAGAGCGGCGTGAAAATTCCGATGCAATCCTGATCTAGAAAGAATGCGGTTGCCATCGTCGGCCGCTCAAACGCCGTCATGTCGGTCATCCCCGCGCCGCTACGGGCTGGCCAGGAACAGTCATCTTCCTCGACCCAAAGCCCATCCGCAAGAATTTTTCCTCGAGCGAGCGTCGCGACAAATAAGCGACAGAAATAGCCAATGCACCACCCGCAAACAAACGCAGCGACATAGCGGCTAATGGCCGCCCAGCGGATAGCCACTCGAAGCGCGTCAAGAATACGTCAGCAGCCCGGAATGCCAGCACGTGCACTAAGTACAAACCGTAGCTGATATATCCCAGAAACTTGAGAAACGGACGGTTTACCAGGGCACTCCATGGGCTTGTGCCCAGCAACAGCATGGATGAGAGCAGTCCGACTGACGCCAGATTGCACGCGGTCGCAGAAAAGGCCACCGTGATCATGCGATCCGCCGGCATCAGCACAAATGCACTCACTCCGACTACAAGCAGCGGCAGCGCAATTCGCTTCAAGTGGGAGGTCCGGAATGATTGCTGTCGCACCCAGACGGCCAGCAATGCTCCCATCGCCACGCCATCCAGGTTGGACCAGGTGTAAAGCGGAACAAAATCCGCTCGCTTTCCGGCAACCAGAAAGTCCAGCGCGCGTATCGCAGGTGTCAATGCGGCGATGAATGCCAGAAGAATCGCCAATGGGCCGGTAGAGAATCGCCGTATCAGACCCGGCCAGAGAAAGTAAAAATGCTCCTCTACGGCCAGCGACCACAGTGGCGGATATTGCAGGGTTACTCCCAGTAGCGGTGCGCTGTTCGCGAGGAACAGCGCGGCCACAGCCAGAAAGCGCCAGGAGATCCATCGTCCCACCAGCAAGACGAGCAGGGTTGCGTAGAGGGCTGGCAGTATCCGCAAAGCGCGCCGTATGTAGAAGCGCCGAAAGTAATCGTTCCTGGACTTGCTGTCCATCAGAATGCCGGTGATGAGAAATCCGGACAGCACAAAAAACAAATTCACCCCCACCCATCCATTCTGCGAAAGGTTCAGCAGCATTTTCGCTGTCGGCGTTAGTGGCCCATTTAGAGGCGGCGCGATACCGTGATAGAACAATACCAGCAGGATTGCGACACCTCGCAGGGTGTCGAGCTCGGGCATATACGGGCGGAGCAGAGGAACTTGCTGAGCTGATTGGCTCACGAAGAGAACTCTGGTCGGTATTATAAGCTGGGACGATGTGACGCTCGCGGATGTCTCGTGCGAACCCGGTTAGACTTTTTTCTGATTCAATGGCAGCAAAGAACCCTAAGCCGAATCGCAGCCGCCCCGTTCTCCTGATCAACATTGGCCAACTTCTCACCCTCCGTTCTTCTTCTCCCGGTCCCCGACGCGGTGCCGAACTCAATCAACTAGGAATCATCGAAGACGCTGCGGTGTTGTGCGATGCGGGCCGAATCGTTGCGGTCGGGAAAAGGAAGGATGCTCTCCGCGATCCCTGGCTCGGAAAAAACCGCAAACGAACCCTCGAGATCGACTGCCAACGCCGCGTTGTGCTTCCCGGTTTTGTCGATTCCCATACTCACCCGGCTTTCATCAATCCCCGGCTTGTGGATTTCGAGAAACGGATCGCCGGAGCTACGTACGAGCAGATCGCCGAGGCCGGTGGAGGGATCCGCTCCAGCATTGAAGCAGTGCGCGCAGCCTCGAAGGCGCAGCTTACGCAGAAAGTGTTCGAAGCGCTGTGCCAAATGACTGAGCACGGCACGACTACGGTCGAAGCCAAATCCGGATACGGCTTAAGTCTCGATTCCGAACTGAAATCTCTGGAAGCTATTCGCGATGCCGCAAAACTGTGGCCGGGTACGGTGGTAAGCACGCTGTTGGGAGCGCACGTGGTTCCCAGGGAGTTTCAAGAACGTTCACAAGATTACGTTGAACTTGTCTGTAAAGAGATGATTCCGCAAGCTGCCAAGCGCCAACTGGCGCAATTTGTGGACGTCTTCACTGATCGTGGAGCCTTCAACCTCGAACAGACTCGGGCAATCTTCCAAGCTGCGCAGGAGCATGGCCTGGGGGTGCGAGCTCACATTTGCCAGCTTACCCAAACGGCGTTGCAGACATTATTAGAATTCAAGCCAGCATCACTCGATCACATGGATTATGTGAACGAGGCAGATATCAGCGCATTGGCGAAACAGGACACTGTTGCGACCTTGGTCCCGGGGGCAAATTATTTTCTTGGATTGGACCGTTTTCCGCCCGCACGGAAGCTGATCGAAACGGGCGTTCCGGTCGCATTAGCCACCGATTTCAATCCGGGCTCATCGCCTACCTTAAGCATGGCTTTCGTGCTCTCCCTCGCATGCACGCACATGAAGATGTCCCCCGCTGAGGCCATTTCAGCCGCAACCATAAATGGGGCCTGGGCACTGCGACTGCAAAATCGAAAAGGATCAATCGAGCCGGGTAAAGACGCCGATCTGACAGTCTTTGAAGTTAACGATTATCGTGAGATCGCGTACTGGTTTGCCTCGATCCTTTGCCGCATGACCGTAATGAACAGAGTCGTAACCGCTCTCGCCAAGACTAGATAATTTTCAAGAGAATTTGCCGCCGCCTGGAACGTCGCAGAACTTCCGCATCTGTCAGCGCGATTGGGCGAACTCAAGTGCGGATTGCTATAATCAGGTTGTTTCACAACCGTCAGAATTACTATCCAAAGGCCCGATTCTTCTTGCGTGGTGTGCTTGAAAAGAGGATTTGGGTATGGTAGTGGACTCGGAAAATGGCCAGGTAGCTCAGGTGGTAGAGCGCAGCCCTGAAAAGGCTGGCGTCGGCGGTTCAACTCCGTCCCTGGCCACCAT